>Ga0209930_1000249_pt1 | contig 168077 bp, 153 predicted proteins | sample ThiBiot_500_biof_2_FD_183948 | JGI IMG/M metagenome (GOLD analysis project Ga0209930, IMG submission 183948) | Wastewater bioreactor microbial communities from Cape Town, South Africa - Thiocy_cont_500_biof (SPAdes) | ecosystem: Engineered > Bioreactor > Thiocyanate-remediating >...
CGTCAGTTTCCCCTCCAGCTCGGAAGCGAAGGGAGTGCGCAGATTGGCGGCCTGATTTCCACGAATGCCGGGGGGACGGGCGTCGTTCGCTACGGACCTATGCGCGATCTCGTTGCCGGCCTGGAGATCGTCCTCCCCGACGGGCGGGTGCTCTCGGATCTCGCGGCACTGAGAAAGGACAACACGGGATATATGTTGCGTCACCTCTTTATCGGGGCCGAGGGCACGCTGGGGATCATCACCGGTGCAGCGCTGAGATTGCACCCTCAGACGCGCAATACCGCCCATGCCTGGCTCTCGGTAGCGAGTCCCGATGCGGCACTTTCGCTCCTGAGCGCGCTCCAGGAGCGGGCGGGATCGTGCATTCAGGCGATAGAGCTCATGTCCGCGGCTCAGCTGGAGCTCGTACGACGCCACGCCCGACATGCACGGTTCCCGTTTGCCCACATCCCTGCTTGGTCAGTTCTGGTCGAGCTGGGAAGCGAACATCCCGGCATGGCTCTCGACGACATTCTAGTGGATGTCCTGGGGATCCTGATGGAAGCGGGCGAAGTGACCGACGCTGTCGTCGCTGCGTCCGAGCAGCAGGCTGCCGCATTCTGGCACATCCGCCATTCGATTTCCGAAGCCAACAAGAGCGAAGGCGTTGGCATCGTCCATGACGTGGCGGTCCGCCCATCAGATGTCCCGGCTTTTATCGCCCAGGCAGATGAATGCGCGGCGCGGCATTTTCCTGAGTCGCGGAGTCAGGTCGTCTGCCATCTGGGCGATGGTAACGTTCACTACATTCTCATGTTCCAGCGCAGCTTCTGGAGCGCCCTCAACGACCAGGAAGCCTACGCTCTGGAGATCGAACGAGCGATCCACGACGTCGCCGTGGGATTGGGCGGAACATTCAGTGCAGAGCACGGTATCGGGCGAAAGCTCACCACCGAGCTTTCGCGGTTGGCCGACCCCCTCCGCTACGAGCTGATGGCAGGCGTGAAGCGCCTGTTCGATCCTAATGAACTCATGAACCCCGGTGCATTGCTGACTCAAAGCGCGTGACACAACTGTCCGATCCGCTGCGGCTTTTGATGGGAGGCGCAGAAACGGAGACCGCCCATCCGGCGGGCACTGCTCCATCAAACACAATGAAAAAGCATAGGGAGAGTGAACATGACAACAAGACGCGACTTTGCTGCTCTGGCGGGTGTGGGGGCGGTCGCAGCCGCGATCACGCTCAGTCCAAACCAAGCCGCCGCGCAGGCAACCACGCAAAACGGCTTAGACCGTATCCTCGCGAGCAAGAAGCTTCGACTTGGCGCGATCGCTGGCGGGGCGCCTTGGTTCATGAAGGATCAGGCCAGCGGACAATGGGCAGGCCAGTTCTATGACATCGGCAAAGCCCTTGCCGCCGACATGGACGTCCAGCTCGAACTCGTCGAGACGACGTGGGGTAACGCCGTCCTCGATCTGCAAGCCGACAAGATCGACATCATGTTCGGCCTCAATCCGACTCCTAGGCGTGCGCTCGCGGTGGACTTTACCGACCCCGTCTATGACAGCGCATTGGTCGTGATTGCGCGCCCGGGCCTTGAACCGAAAACCTGGGCCGAGCTCAACGACTCGAAGAGCAAGATTTCCGTCGAAAGCGGATCGGCGCAGGATCAGATCATTCGCCGGCTGTGCCCGAAAGCGCAGATCATCGGCTTCAAATCCACCGACGAAGCCACCCTTGCTCTCCGCAGCGGACGAGCGGACGCGCAGGTCATCTTCTGGATGGGCGCCGTCCGGGCGGCGAAGCGAGATCCCCAGATCGGCAAAGTGGTGGTTCCACAACCTATTTTTGGCTCGACATCCAACGCAGCCGTCCGCCGCGAGGCCGACAAGACGTGGCGCGACTTTGTATCGACCTGGATCACGTATTCGCGCGGGCTCGGCCTGGTCCGGGAAGCCGTCGTGAACAGCCTGGCTAAGGTCGACCTTTCGCTCGACGACATCCCTCCGGGCATCAATTTCTGATTACGCGTAAGGCACCCCCGGGGCTCAACCCCCGGGTGTGCCGCCGACGAGCCGCCCGCCGGCAAGCTACCAGGGAACGCGAATGTATCAGTGGCATTTTGACATTGTCTGGAGTTACCGATGGTTATTTCTCAACGGAACTGCGATCACCGTCGGCTTGACGATTAGCGTCGTTTTCCTCGGGTTGCTGGTTGGACTTGTCGCCGGTATTGCACAACTGTCGCATTCTGCGGCTGCGCGCTGGTCCTCTTGGCTTTACATTGAAATGTTTCGGCTCACGCCGCTGCTGGTTCTTCTGCTTTGGGTCTATTACGCTCTGCCTATTATGACGGGCATCAAGCTCGACGCGCTGACTTCCGCGGTTATGACGCTGACGCTTTATGGCGGCTCCTTTTACGCAGAGATCATCCGCGCCGGCATCGTCTCGATAGACCGTGGTCAGAGCGAGGCGGGGCTCGCTCTCGGCATGCCCCCCGGAAGCGTCATGCGCCGGATTGTTCTGCCGCAGGCGATCAAACGGATGATTCCGCCGTTGATGAATCAATCGATCATTCAATTCAAGAATACATCGCTGGTTTCAGTTCTCGCAGTGCCAGACCTTCTTTATCAAGGTCAACTTGTTGCAATGGAAACCTATCGCGCGCTCGAAGTCTACACCATGATCGCCATTATATATTTTATCGTTCTCTTGCCGCTGACCGTTGTCGTCAAGCGCGCAGAAAATCACCTCGCGCAAAGCAATTGAGTACGAGCGATGACACCGAAGATCGAGATTTCTGGATTGCGCAAAAGCTTCGGCGCTTTGACGGTGCTCCGTGACATCAACCTGCACGTTGAGCCTGGGCAGGTGGTCGCGCTGATCGGGCCGTCCGGATCGGGAAAATCCACCCTTTTGCGCTGCATAAACCTGCTGGTGATGCCAAACAGCGGGCATATCCGTGTGGGCAGCGATAGTTTCTCGTTCGGCCCTGGCTCAAAACCTCCCGCAGTCATGCAGCAGGCTCGCTTTCGCTCGAGCACGGGGATGGTCTTCCAACATTTTAATTTATTCCCGCATATGACCGTCCTCCAGAACGTTATGGAGGGGCCGGTCTCGGTCAAGAAGATGCCGAAGGCTCAGGCGGTGTCGCTGGCTCAGGCGCTTCTTGCGAAAGTCGGCTTGAGCGACAAGGTCAACGTCTTTCCAACTACACTGTCCGGTGGCCAGAAGCAGCGCGTCGCGATTGCGAGGGCACTGGCGATGGAGCCCGAGGTCATGCTCTTTGACGAGGCGACCTCGGCTCTCGATCCGGAACTCGTCGGAGAGGTGCTTGGGGTGATCCGCAAATTGGCGGCCGAGGGCATGACGATGATCATCGTCACCCACGAGATCAGCTTCGCGCGCGAGGTTGCCGACCGCGTACTTTTCATGCGCGACGGCCTCATCGTCGAGCAGGGCCCTGCCCGCGAAGTCATCGGCAATCCAAAGGAGGAGGCCACCAAGGTCTTCCTGAGCCATTTTCACACTCGAGGCTGACTTACGCGGTTGAGCGCATTTCAGACTGTCCTCCGGACCATCGAGCGGAATACGAGCACAATGAGCACAAGGTCGCTGGAGCATATCCTCAACGTCGAAGACGCACGGCTTGCGGCGAAAAGTCGGCTGCCGCACGGCCTTTTTGAGTATGTCGATCGTGGTGCCGAGGACGAGACTTCCATCATCTCCAATCGGGCTCAGCTGGATGCGATCAGGCTGTCGCCACTCGCGCTGGTGGACGTGACAGAGCGCTCCGTGAGCGCGAACATCCTGGGCCGAACCCGACCGCTTCCGTTCGCGATCGCGCCCACGGCCGTCGCGGGTCTTGTCTGGTTCGACGGGGAAATTGAGCTTGCAAAGGCAGCCGCCAGCGCCGGCATCCCGTTTTGCGTCTCGACCCAGTCGATCACGGCAATCGAACGCATAGCAGCGGCGTCAGACGCCGAACTCTGGTTCCAACTCTATGTCTGGAGAAATCGGCAACGCATGTTCGCCTTGGTCGACAGAGCGTGGGCCGCCGGCGCGCAGACTCTCGTGCTGACGGTGGACAATCCGGTCACGCCCAATCGGGAGTACAATCGACGTAACGGGTTCGGAATTCCGCTGAGGGTTTCGGCTCGCGCCGGCCTGGATGTGCTCCTGCACCCTCGCTGGGCGTTCACGGTCATGTTGCGCGCACTGATCACTTCCGGCATCCCGACCTATGCCCACTACCCGCCGGAGTTTCGAACCCGATTAGGCCGCATATCGGTCTCCGATGAGCTGGCCTTCGCCACCGACGTGACGTGGGACGATGTTCACGAGTTGCGGCGCCGATGGCCCGGAAAGCTTGTCCTCAAAGGAATCTTTCGTCCGGACGATGCGTTGCGGGCTCGTTCCTGTGGAGTGGACGCCATCGTCGTTTCGAACCACGGTGGGCGCAATCTCGATAGCGCCCCCGGCCCTGTCGAGGTCCTGCCCGCGATCGCCGATGCAGTGAGCGACAGCATCGAGGTCCTTGCGGACAGCGGGGTGCGACGAGGCGCCGACATCGCCCGCCTTATGTCACTTGGCGCGACCGGCGTCCTGGTGGGTCGCGCGACGCTATACGGACTTGCGTGCGGCGGCGTCCATGGCGCCCGCCGCGTCATCGATATCCTGGGACATGAACTTATCACGACGATGGGGTTCATCGGTGCGACCTCACTTGAGCAGCTCAAGGGGCGTTCCTTCCTGCATCAACGCCTTGCCTCGCCTGTCACGGCGGCTGATCCACATGAGACCGGTGAAATCGATCATGGATAAGACGCGGAAGACGAAAGCTCGCCCTGATCGGAGTTCTCCCCTTTTCGTACGCTCCGTCGAGAAAGCGCTCTCGTTCGTGTTCGCGTTCGACGGCAACAATCGAAAGCTCCTTCTGTCTCAGATCGCACAGATTGCCCAGACGGATTTGAGCACCGCTCAACGGTTCACCTTCTCGCTCGAACAGCTTGGAATATTGAGAAAGGATCCCGAAACCCGTCTGTACGAGATCGGACCACAGTTGCTCAATTTGGGCTACCGTTATCTTCATGGGAATGAACTGATCGAGCGCGCTACCCCTGTGATGCTTCAACTCAGCAAGACCACAGAGACGAACATCAGCCTGATGGTTCGCGAGGATATCGACACGATCTATATTGGCCGTTTCCAGAGCCGGAACTTTATCAACCCGGAGATCATGGTCGGCGCCCGACTTCCGCTCTTTGCAACGGCTGGCGGATTGGCTCTTCTGGCCCAGCTGAATCAGGATGAGGTTGATGAGGTGTTTGCTCGGTCCACCTTCGAGAAGATCACGAGCTTCACAGAGATCGACCCTGCCAAGATTCGCGAACGCCTTGAACTCGTTCGCGAACGCGGATACGCCGTTGCGCACCAGGAAACCTCGATTGGTGATATTTCCGTCGCGGCGGCCATCGTCGATGGCGACAGATCCCCAATCGCCGCCCTTTCCATTTCAGCGTCGGCGATGACGATCTCTATCGCGGACGCCGAACGACAGTTCGCACCTCTCGTCATGGCGGCAGCCTCGTCGCTCTCGAACCGGCGCTGAGGCACAGGACACCGCCTGGGTGTAGAGAAGCCCGACAATCGGCCGAAACGTTCCTCAAACCTTGGTGTGAGGTCAGCGGAGGATGGCGATAGCCACTATTTTTATATAATAGCCTACATCCGTCGGGTGGCGCATGATTCTGCGCTGCCGGTCAAATCGGAGGCTCAAGTGGCAACGGACAATCCCACAGCACAAAGAAGCGGCAAGTCCGGCGCTGCCGGAAAAGAATCGCCCCTTTTCGTCAAATCGGTGGAGAAAGCTCTCGCGTTTATCACCGCCTTCGACGGAGCGCACCGGAAGCTTCTCCTGTCACAGCTCGCCGAACGGATAGGAACTGACTTGAGCACGGCTCAACGCTTTGCCTTCACCTTGGAGCAACTGGGGCTTCTTCGAAAAAATGCAGTCACCAAACAGTACGAGATTGGCCCCCAGCTGCTGAATTTGGGCTATCGCTACCTTCACGGGCACGAGCTCATAGAACGTGCAACGCCTATCATGCTTCATCTCAGCAAAACGACAGAGGCGAACATCAATCTCATGGTGCCGAACGACCGCGACACGATCTATATCGCGCGATTTCAGAGCCGAAATTTCATCAACACTGAAACGATGATAGGGGCTCGGCTGCCGATGTTCGCGACCGCCGCCGGGCTTGCCATGCTTGCAGCCATGGCGACAGACGAAGCGGACGATATCCTATCTCGATCGGACTTTCAGAAGATCACCAGTTTCACGGAAATCGATCCGGCGATCGTTCGAACCAGGTTGCAGCACGTCCGTACGCGTGGATACTCGATTGTGCACCAGGAAACATCGCTCGGCGACATTTCGGTCGCAGCGGCAATCCTCGGTACAGGAGGCGCTCCGATCGCCGGGCTAAGCATCTCCACATCGACCATGACCATGTCGGTTGACGAGGCAGAACAAACATTTGCCCCGCTCGTCATGGCTGCAGCGTCGTCCTTGTCAAACCGACGCTGACGCGCCTTTCAATCCCCCGCTGGCACCTGCGGCGGTATCAAACGGCACAGGCCCTCGCTTGAGGGCGTTCTATTGAATTTTCTGTCTCGTTCGCAGTGGCATTTCTCTGCGAAAGCTCGATCGCGACCATTAAGCCAGGTAGCGCGAAGTCGCAGTCGCAGTCGCAGACACAGTCCAGCGCGCGACAGAGCCTCCCTCCCAAACAGGCTCTAACGAGACCGCCGCCGCACGATGAAGTTGGCGGTCATCGTTAGCACGATGGTGGCGGTCATGAGGATGAACGAGATGGCTGCACCGAAGGGCCAATTGTTCTGCTGTGCGAACTGGCCGTAGACCAGCGGTCCCATGGTCTGGAACTTGGGTCCTCCAAGCAGCACCGGCGTGGCATAGGCGTTCATCGCCAGGATGAAGGTCAGGATTGTGCCGGCGAGGATGCCGGGCAGCGCCAGCGGCCAGAGCACGCGGCGGAACATCACTGGGGGATTGGCGCCGAGGCTGAAGGCGGCCTCCTCGACATTGCGCGGGATGCCCTCGATCACACTCTGCAGCGTCAGCACCATGAAGGGCAGATTGACAGCGATGATGCCGATCAGCACGGCATTCTCGGTATACATGATCTCCAAGGGTTGATCGATCAGGCCCAAGCCCATCAGCGAGGCATTGAGCGCACCCCTGCTGCCGAAGGCGGTCATCCAGCCGGCGGCGCGCACGGCATTGCCGACGAAGAGCGGCAGCACGACAGCGATGACGAGCAGGTTCTTGAAGCGGCTTTGCGTCCGCGCCAGCACATAGGCGAGCGGAAAGCCCATGACGAGGCATGCCAATGTGCAAATGACCGAGACTCTTACGGTACGAATGAGCACATTCAGATAGTAGCCGTCGGTGAAGAACTTGATGTAGTTCTCGATCACCAGCGCATCGACCATGAACTGGCCGGGCACGAACTTGTTGAGCGAGTAGCGGAACAGGATCGCCAGCGGCCCGATCAGCATCAGCGCGACGAAGAGCGTCGCCGGCACGACGAGCAGGCCGGCGAGCCTGGTACGGCCGCCAGCGACCGCTTCGGGGGCAATCGTGCTCATCACCCCTCCCCGAAAACGAGTCCGGCGTCTTCCGCCCAGCCGATCGTCATGACCTCTCCCGGTCGTGGCTCCGATAACCCTGCGCGGTTCGGGATCTGCAACAGAAGGCGGTCATGCGCATTAAGCGCCACTTGCACGTCGAGAAGTGCGCCGAGATATGAGGCGTGCACGACCTTTGCCTGAAACCGGTTGGGCAACCCCTCCGCCTCGCTGCCGATCGCGACCCTCTCGGGTCTGAGCGCGAGCGTTGCCGGACCCACAACCGATGCGGAGCGACAGGCAACGCTGAGGCCCCCGGACGTCTGGAATTGGCCAAGTGCCATGACCTTGCCTCCGATGAAGGCGCTACGGCCGATAAAGTCGGCGACGAAGCGGTTCGCCGGCCTCTCGTAGAGCTCGCGCTGGGTACCAATCTGGCGAACCTTGCCCCTCTCCATCACGACGAGGCGATCCGCCATGGTCAGCGCCTCCTCCTGGTCGTGTGTCACCATGACGGTGGTGAGGCCCAGCTTCTGTTGCAGCTCGCGGATCTCGATCCGGACTTCGAGACGCAGCTTAGCGTCGAGATTGGAGAGCGGCTCGTCGAGCAGCAGAACCTGCGGTTCCATGGCAAGCGCCCTGGCCAGCGCCACGCGCTGCTGCTGACCGCCGGAGAGCTCCCGCGGATATCGCTTCTCAAAGCCCTCGAGCCGGACGAGCCGCAGCGCTTCCATGACACGCGGACCGCGCTCGGCCTCCGGCACCTTATGCGTCTCCAACCCGAACGCGACATTCTGCGCGACTGTCATGTGAGGGAACAGCGCGTAGCTCTGGAAGACGAGACCGCAATGACGCTTCCAGGGCGGCAGGTCGGTGACGTCGTTCTCACCGATGGAGATACGGCCGGAGCTGGGCGCGATGAAACCGGCGATCATGCGCAGCGTCGTTGTTTTTCCGCAGCCGGACGGCCCCAACAGCACGAGGAACTCGCCCTTGGCGACCGCGATGTCGACGTCGTCGACGGCGATGAAGTCGCCATAGGTCTTTCTGAGATGGGAAATCGAGAACCACGCCATCCGTTCACACCACCCGGCTCAGTTTGACATAGCGATCGGTCACGATCATCGAGACGCCGATCAGGACGATCTGGATCAGCGAAGCGGCCGCCACCGTCGGATCGATCTTCCATTCGAGATATTGGAGGATCGCGATCGGCAGGGTCGTGCGGCCCGGCCCGACCAGGAAGAGGCTCATCTCGAGATTGCCGAACGAGGTCACGAAGCCGAACAAGGCGGCGGCGACGATGCCCGGCCGAATGCTCGGCAGCGTAACTCGCCAAAAAGTCGTGACCGGGCCGGCGCCCAGATTCTGCGCGGCCTCCTCGATCGAGCGGTCGAAGCCGGCGAGGCTCGCCGTCACCAGCCGCACGACCCAGGGGATTACAACGAGCGTGTGGGCAGCGATCAGTCCCACCAGCGATCCCATCACTGGAACGGACGTCGTGATCTCCACCTCGATCTGGAAGACATAGGTCGCGGTGCCCAATACGATGCCTGGCATCACCAAGGGCAGCAGGAGGAAGGTATTCACGCCCGGCCCGAGCGGAATGCGATGGCGCACCAAAGCGAGACTCGCCGGGACGCCGAGGAGCAACCCGATCAGTGTAGCAGCGATACCGACCTGCAGGCTTAGGATGAAGCCGTCGACGAAGGACTTGTTGGCCGCCGCCGCCGCGAACCATTGCAGTGAATAGCCTTCCGGCGGAAACGACGGTATCTCCTGCCGGAAGAAGGCCAGCCAGGTCACGAAGAACAGCGGCAGCAGAATAAAGCCGAGCGAGAACGCGGCGGCTGCATTGAGCGCAAAGCGCGCCGCTCTCAATCTAATGGCGCTCACCTGGAACCTCCCTCGTTCCACACAGATCCCGCCAGAAGATCGCATAGGGGGCGCGCGAGGCGGCAGAGGTGCCGCTTCGTGCGCGTGAGTACTGGTAGAAGAAAAACTGTATCGCAATCATTCTATTCAGCCGTAAGCGGCAACATTGAAGCCGACAATAATTCGCCATTGCATTGGTGACGATCGAAGATCGATCAGGGTATCGTTGTGAGTATCGCCGGCGATCGATCTGCGAAACCGCCCGCCGGCGAGCAATTACCTACGATTTGAATACCTTTGTCCACCAATCGAGAAATTGAGCATCATTATTGGCAAGATACTCGTAATCCTGCTTCAACGCGTTTTTCTGCGCTTCAGGCGGAAGTGCAACGCTTGATGCCAAGGGTGCATCAATGCCGCTGTTATCGACCGTGGGCGAGTAACCCATCGTCGTCGCAAAGGCGATTTGTGGGGCGGGGGCAAGCACATCGTTCAGAAACGCAAAAGCGCCGGGCTTATTGCGAGCATTTTTCGGAACAGCTATTTCCGAAATATACAGGACGACGCCTTCTTTGGGATAGGCAACCTCGACAGGAATTCCTGCCTTCTGCCACATCACGCCACGCGCAAGCCACATGATGCAGATTGCGCATTCTTCATTCTTCAGCGCCTGCGCCATGGCTTCGTTCGTCGGATAAATCTTGGCGCCGAGCTTCTTCAATTCGAGAAGTTTTTCCTTGCCTGGCTCAATGTTGGAGAGCGTCCCACCATTGATCATCGCCGCCGACTCGATCGTCGTCTGGTATTGAATGTCGATCAGGCCAACTTTTCCGGCGTATTCCGGCTTCCAAAGATCTGCATAGGACGTTGGCTTCGTGGTTATGAATTTAGGATTATACAGAATGACGCGGCCGGTATAAATATGCGGAATAGCATAAGGAGTCCGCAGAATCGGCAATACGTGCTTTAGATTGGGAATCTTTACATCATCGAGTTCTTCCAGAGCACCGCTCTTCCACATTTCATAGGAAGCTGGCGAGGTGAAAGTCGCGACATCTAGCGACCCCCGCGGCAACCGTCGCTCTGACAAGATTTTGGTTTTCCTCACGGGCTCGGAGGCGGTGTCCATCGTGACGCCAAGCCCCGCCGGCTTCGAGATTGCGTCAGCTACATTCTTCTGCAGAAGAGTCTGATAGTCGCCCCCCCAGGTACCGACAACGACGTCCCCGGTGGCCGCGTGAGAGAATCCAGTTCCAGCCCCGATACTCAGTGCTGCCGAGGCGCCCAAAGTGAATGAGCGGCGTGTGATCTTGATTGACATTGTCTTCCCCTTTCTGATTTCCGCTGATTGGAAATGCGTCTTCCGCCAACTCATAGCATTCGCTAACAAATCGATACTATGAGAATACTAATTCTATAATATCTCTTGCGAATGTATCTTTTGATATCATAGTACAATATAAATATAAGCCCTATCCGACACGACGCAGCGCTTCAGTTTGGAAGCAATTCTCGTATCTCGGTATCAATACTATTTGATGTTACGGGACAGCCGGTATCGTTGAGGCGGCCAAGCAGAAGTGTGAGCAAATGTGACCTCAAACCTTGTGGCGTCTGCATGATCTTCTTGGCCAAATGAGCCCGGATAACAGAGGGCCAAAGCTTCTCGAGCTGCCCCCTCTCGCCTCCAAAGGAAAAGAGCTGCTCAGAGCTGGTCGACGCAGATCGCAGGGCCTTCGTCTCCGAGGCGTCGATCGCTGATCCAGTTATGGCCACGCCATAGACCGTGCGAGCGGCTTCCGGAGAAACGACACCGGCGATCACATCCTCGAGCACGCTCTCGGCGGTACGCGCGTACGGATGGCCAAATCCCGCACCGCTTGGCGTCGTAAGGAGCAGGACATCACCACGTTTCATTTCCAGCAGATCGACCTTGCTTATCTTCCGCTCCCGCGGCGTACCGGGATTCAGGATGGATTCGCCGCGTCGACCGCAGGCCCCACCCGCGATTCCCCACGGATTGAAACGAAACCGGTCGAGACCGCGCACAGCCACGATCGTCGATACGCTGCGGTTCTCGAATTCGATCTGCAGGGATCGCCCGCCCCGAAACTGGCCTGCTCCACCGCTGTCCACCGCCAGGGAGAAGCGTTTGAATAGGAGAGACGTCTCCGCCTCGACCGCCTCTACCGGCGCAGTCCGAAGATAGGCAGTCGGGTTATTGATTCCGTCCACGCCGTCACGATCTCGCCGAGCCCCGCCGCCACCGATGAAGGGCTCGACCACGCTCACGAGCCGCCGTCCGGATTGGGGATCGCGGTAGGATGCGGAGATAATGCCGGCCATGCCCGAACCGGCGGCGGAGATTCCGCCTTCAATGGCCTGATTGAGACATCCCAAGATGACATCGTAGATTCGGTTGATAGTCACACCACGATTGCCGCCGGCCGCGGGAAAGGTCGCATTCATGATGGTGCCGGACGGGGCCGACGCCCGAACCGGACGTATGAGGCCCCCGTTCACCGGGACGGTGGGCGCCACAGTCTGGACGTAGTCGATCAGCGCCAGACAGAGCATGGGATGGGAATGGTAGCCGCTGCTCGGGAAGTTCATCGAAAATTGAACTTGCGGATCGCTTCCATCGAAGTCGATGCTGACCTGGCCGCCGTTGACCTTCATCTCGGCAGAAATGAAGATCGGCTCTTCGCCACGATACGCCTCGAGATAGTCGCTGAAGCGATACGATCCATCTTTCAGTGAAGACAGAATTTCCTTCGATTTATTTTCGGCGATCGAAAGAATGTTTTCGATCCCCTCCAGAAACGTCCTCTTACCGTAGCGATCGCACAGCTCAAACGCCCGGATCTGCAGTAAATTCAGACCGGATATCATAGCCTGCAAATCGCCCCAGATCAGTTCTGGAATACGAGAATTATCCTCAAACATTCTCCAAAGCTGAGAATTCAACTCCCCGCCTTTGTACAATAGGCTAGGAGTTATCCTTATTCCTTCTTGATACACCTCGTAATTATTCGGATCGACGCTGCCGGGAACAGAGCCGCCAATGTCGGACGCATGAATGAAGGCCCAAGCGAATGCGATCAATTCGCCATGGTAATACACCGGCTTTATGAGGTGAATATCCATCGTATGGGTACAAATCGACCCACCCGAAAAAGGATCATTCGTGATGATAATATCACCATCGCCGAGTTCTTCGAGACCTATCTCATCGATGATGCCGCGGATATTTTGGCAGACGCCGGACGTCACGCCCGACTGAGTAGGGAATGCAAAGAACTCGCCCGACAAGCTGGCCATAGCGACTTGATAATCTTGGGTCTGCTTGACGAATGTCGTATGCGCTGCCCGGTATGCGATGTAGCTCGCTTCTGCAGCCATGGCGGCAAACCGGTTGCGCATGACCTCTGTGACGACGACGTCCATGTCAATGTTCTTTCTGCAGGATCAGATCGCCGAATTTGCCGACTTCGAGGGCAAATCCAGGCGGGACGATGGTCGTGGCGGTCTCTTGCTCGACGATGGCAGGGCCATGTGTCCGCCAGCCAGGCGCGAGCCCTGCCTGCTTTACCTGGACGGCGTCGTGCCACTCGCCCTGGAAGCGCAGCCGGCGAGTTCGGCGACTCTCGACATTGACGGACTCGACGGCCTTGTTCAGCCCGTCCGTGCCGGGGCGCGGCAACGCTCCGCGAACCCTGACCCGCAGCGCAAGCACCTCGATTTCCCGCGTTGGGTGACAATGCTTGAACAGCCGCTCGTGCTCCTCGTGGAAGGCCGTCGTGACGTGTTCGAGCCCATCTGCGTCCAGGCCATGCTCGTGGAGGCGCGTATCGACGTCGAAGGACTGACCGCGATACCGCACATGCGCGAAGAGCTCGTAGGTCACTTCGGTGGGCTGCGCCTGCCTACGCAGCCATTCCGCCCCCGCCCTGCGCAGATCTGCAAAATGCTCCCTGAGCAGAGCGCCGGTTAGGCCCACGCCCTGGACATTGCTGATGAGGTCGTAGAGCAGGTCGGAGACCAGACATCCGAAAGCGCAGAAAACCGACGATACCCGCGGCACCACTACGCGCGGAATGCCCAGTTCCGAAGCCAGCAGCGGACCGTGAATCGCCCCCGCGCCGCCGAAAACCATCAGCGTCAGCTCGGCGGGCGCGACGCCGAGGCGGGCCATGAACGGAAGCGCGCTGGCGAGCATGTTTGCCGTTGCGACGGTAATGCAACTTTCAGCGGCTTTCACGAGATCGAACCCGAGCGCATCCGCAAGCGGGCGGAATGCGGCTTCCGCGAGGTCTCGCCTTAGTCTCAGGTCGTCCGCGAGGGGCACATCCTCCGAAAGATAGCCGCAGATCAAATAGGCGTCGGAGAGGGTGGGTTCGGTGCCGCCCTTTGCATAGCAGGCCGGCCCCGGGAACGCGCCCGCCGAACGCGGGCCGACTTTGAGGATCGGACCATCGAGCCAGGCGATGGATCCACCACCGGCGCCGATCGCTTCGATCGCCGAAACCGGCATCGTGATCGGGAAGTCACCGACCTTCGCTTCGTGAGCGACCACACCCTGGTGGCCGCGAATAATAGAAATGTCGGTGCTCGTCCCGCCCATGTCCATCGTCAGCAAATTAGGCTCGGCGACCATCGAACCGAGCACACTCGCTGCCGAAACGCCCGCTGCCGGCCCGGATAGGAGCGTATGGATGGGGAGGCGCACGGCCTCGTCGAGGCTCATCGCCCCGCCGTTCGACTTCGTAACCAGCAGCCGGACCTGGGGCAGCTCGACCTCGAGGAATTGCCTGAGCTCGGCGAGATATCCGATCATGGCCGTCCGGGCATATGCATTCAGGAGAGTGGCATTGGCGCGCTCGTACTCTCCCTGCTGCGCCCAGACCTCGTGCGAGAGCACGAACTCGGCCGTCGGAAAATGCTCCTTTATGACCGCCCCTGCCCGCTTCTCGTGGATGGGGTTGCGGTAGGAATGCAGGAAGCAGACCGCTATCGCGCTCGCCGATCCCTGGAGCGCGCTGGTCGCGGCCCTGATGACATCGCCATCGCGTATCGGCACCTCGACGGAACCATCCGCCAACAGCCGCTCGTCGATCTCGAAGACCATGTTCGATCGGATCAGGGGCTTCGCCCGCTGCCCGAACATATCCGTCGGATTATCCAGCCGAAGCCGGCCGATCTCTAGGACGTCTCGAAATCCTTTCGTCGTCAACAAGGCAAGGGGCGGCCCGCTCCTTTCGATGACTGCATTGGTGCTGACCGTCGTTCCGTGCACGATCAGGGCCGGCTTGTCGCGATGCAGGCGCCCTTGCTCCATGAGGCGCAGCAGGCCTCTCTTGACGCCATCAGCAAAATGCGGAGGCGTGGACGGGATTTTGAAGATCTCGACTTCGCGATACCCGCTACCCTCACCGTCCCATATCGCGAAATCGGTAAATGTACCGCCAATGTCAATTCCGATACGCAGCATCTGATAAGCCTATTCGCCTGGGTTCTTCTCAATTGTTACGGACAGGTCCTGACTACCGTGAGATGGCCGTGATCAACTCGATCTAGCGACGTATCGGCACGAGCCGATTGGGGAATGATTCCAATTCGCCTCGGCACGTGGCGACCCCATGGGTGTGGCGAGGCATTTCTTCCGATCCCCTGCATGCCCGTTGCTCATAGGCTGCCCTGTCAGTTGACACCTGTCAATAGCCCGCTAAGTTAGATTAATATCTACTATTGCATATTAATAGTAGATCACGGTAGGCGCGATTGGACCTATCAGCGGATCGGAGCACCTGAGGTGATCGCAATTGAAGTTGCGCGATGCCGATTACAAGTAAATAGACACCCGCCTCCGCTACAGAAACGTATCAATGACCTGTTTAAGAAATTAGTCCGTCGCTTTAGCAGCGTTTGTTGTACGATCGATATAAACTTTATATGCCACTAAACCTTCATACCGAAAGGATATCATGTGTCGCACGAACTTATATTGACCGGAGCCCGAGTAATTGATCCGGCGCAATCCCACGACGGCGTGTGCGACGTCGCGTTTACCGACGGAAAAGTTTCGGGTTTCGGCATCGGCCTCGCAGGCGGACCAAACACCATCGTAAAGGACCTCACCGGTTCGATCGTTACCCCCGGCCTGATCGACTTGCATACGCACGTCTATTGGGGCGGGACATCGCTCGGCATCGACGCTGACAACTTCTGCCGGACGTCGGGCGTGACGACCTCGGTCGACACGGGCAGCGCAGGCCCAGGAAACTTCGACGGTTTCAGAAAACACGTCATCGATCGCAGCGAGGCTCGGATCCTGGCCTTCCTGCATATCTCCTGGGCGGGAATCTATGGCTTCTCGAGCCGTATGGAGATCGGCGAGGGCGAGGATCGCCGGCTGATAGCACCTCGTGAAGCGGTCGAGGTCGCAAAGCGGAATCGCGACGTCATCGCAGGCATCAAGGTGCGGCTGGGACGGCACGCATCGGGTGACCATGGCTCTGCGCGGCTCGACGTCGCTCTGGACGTCGCGGAAGAAGCGGGGCTTCCCTTGATGGCTCATATCGACGAGGCGCCACCCACCTATGAGGAGTTGGTCTCCCGCCTTCGCCCGGGGGACATACTGACGCATGCGTTCCGGCCTTTCCCGAACGCCCCCGTGACGGTTCAAGGACGGCTAAAGCCTGCCGTGGTCGAGGCGCGTGAGCGAGGTGTCCTCTTCGACATCGGTCACGGCATGGGCTCGTTTGCGTTCCGGACCGCCCGCGCGATGCTCGCCCACGGCTTCCTGCCGGATACGATATCGTCCGACGTGCATGCGTTTTGTATCAACGGTCCGGCCTTCGACCAAGTCACGACCATGTCGAAATTTCTTTGCCTCGGCATGAACTTGAACGAGGTCATCGCGGCCTCAACGGTCAATGCGGCGGTGGCTCTCCAGCGCATGGATTTGGGAACGCTGCGGGTTGGATCTCTGGGCGACGCGACCGTGCTGTCGGTGACTGACGGATTCTTCGACTATTACGACGTTCGCGGGGAGCTCCTGCAAGGGAACAAACGAATCGCAAGCGAAGGCGTCGTGCTGAAAGGGCGCTGGTGGCATCCCGCCTGAAGGCGAGGGAGTGAGCCGGCGTCATCTCGTAGTCCGACCAGAGCTACCCGAGCTCTGGTCGCTCGGCTACATCATCGTCAAACCGGCTAGGTCAATATCCGGCGCCCGACCTTGCACGAAGTCGGAAACGATCTTCGCAGTCCCGCATGCCCAGGTCCAGCCTAAATGGCCGTGCCCCACATTGAGAAAAAAGTTGCGGTGGCGTGTTGGCCCGATCAAAGGCGTTCCGTTAGGGGTCATCGGGCGAAGGCCGGCCCAAAATGACGGTTTCGAGTAGTCCGCCCCTTGTGGGAAAAGCCTGCGCGCGGCGCCGATCATGTGTTCGAAATCGCCAGGGGAGTGGGTGGTATCGTAGCCTGCAAACTCGGCCGTAGCCGTCACCCGGAGGCGGCCCTCGAACGGAGCCCAGGCGATCAAGTTCTGCTCGTCCACGCCGCCGACCGTCGGCGGTATATGATCAGCATGGGTGGGAAAGGTCGCTGAATAGCCCTTTACCGGATAGATGGGCAGCTGGTAGCCGAGGTCGCGCGCGGTGATAGGCGAATAAGAGCCGAATGCCAGCACGTAGCGCTCGGCGACGACGGTGCCGTCGGATGTCTCGATAGCTTCGACCACGTCACCGGCACGGATTCTCAGCACCTTGGTGTTGAACCTGAACTCAACGCCGAGAGCGATGCAACGCTCGTAGAGCGCCTGCGTGAAGAGGCGCGCGTCGCCGGTCTGATCCGTCGGGCAATACAGCGCGCCTGCGAGTTGATCAGCGCTCGAACGCAGCGCCGGCTCCATCTGAACAATTTGCTGCGGATGGAGAACGTTGAGTTCCAGCCCCGCATCGGTCAGAACCGTCATCGCGGCAACCGCGCGATCCAATGCAGCGCGATCCCGATGCAGGTAGAGCAGCCCCTTCGAAGCCCCCTGGAAGTCCAGTTGCTCAGCTTGCATGAGCGCGTTGAGCTGAACTTGCGAATACATCGCCAACCGCACCTTCCGGCCGGTGTTCAAGAGGGCCTTCTCCGTCGTGCAGTTTTTCAGGAACTCCCAGCACCAGGCGTACATCCGCCAATCCGTGCCGAGTTTGAGCCTGAGGGATTGCCCACCGTGGACCAAGGACTTCAACAATATCCACGGTGCTTCGGGAGAGGCCCAGGTATAGGAATGGCCAGGCGCGATCAAACCCGCGTTCGCAAAGCTGGTCTCGAGCGCGACGTCGGACTGTCGATCCAGAACGATGACCTTCTCGCCAGCCTTGGCAAGATAGTACGCCGTTGTCGTGCCGATGATGCCGCTACCTAAAATTACGGTTGTCACCACATCTCCAGCCGCATGCGTTAAATGACGGCGCTGAGCAAGAAGCATGGCGCGCCGCCAACATCATGAGCGATACGCCTGCTCTCTATAGCGGTCGACGTTTCATCAGGCGGAATTACTGAGCGAGTGCGCTCGTTTCTGACCCTCTATGCCCTAGGATGAGGGCGCCTGCGGCTAAACTTCGCCGATGCCATCGCGGAACGGATCATCCTGTGATCGAATCAATACCCCTTCCGCGCATATAAACGCTCTACCACCAATGCTAGGCACGACCGTGTTGTTGGCTCCTCCACGATAAGAGGCTTTGAAACGACTTCCGATAATACTCTCTTGAACCCACGGCTCGCTCGGCTGAAGCTTTCCATCTTCCGCCAGGCAGGCCAGTTTTGCGCTCGTCCCCGTCCCGCAAGGGGAACGATCATAAGCTGTTCCCGGGCAAAGGACGAAATTTCTGCTGTCGGCCTCGGCTGAGCGAGCCGGGCCGAAGATCTCGATGTGATCAATCTCGGCACCTCCGGCGCCTGTGATCCCATTTTCCTTCAACGCTAAGCGAATATCAGATGCGGCCCTCGTCAACTGATCAATATTTGCCAAATTGAGCGGACACGGCAGCGCTTCCGTGAGGAAGAACCAGTTCCCACCCCATGCGACATCGCCCACCACCTGACCAAGCCCATCAACCTCGACCGAGACACATTTCACGTGCCGGTAACTCGGCACGTTTTCGATCACCGCGTAGTTGCGATCGATAAGGTCGACTTCAACGACGCCCACCGGTGTATCGAACCGATGCCTACCGGGCGAAATGATCCCCATATGGGCGAGTGTCACGGCCGCTCCGATCGAAGCGTGACCGCACATGCCAAGATAGCCGACGTTATTGAAAAAAATCAGACCCGCCACACAGGTCCGATCAAGAGGTTCGCACAGCAACGCGCCCACGAGCGCGTCATAACCACGAGGCTCGGTTACACAGAAACGCCGCACATCGTCATACTCCTCCGCGAAACGCTGCCGTCGCTCGGCGAGGGGACCTTTGCCGAGCGAGGGGCCGCCCTCCACGATGATCCGGGTGGGTTCGCCTTCCGTATGCGAATCGATCACGCGCATCGGATCACGCCACTCCCCGAGACCATTCGGCGTACCAAGCGTTGAACAGCTTATATCGGCTCGTGGCATAGTATCGTTGGCCGGCACTCAATTCGTCGGCCGCGTTGAAATGAAGCTCATACTCACGATCGCCAGCCAGCGTCATCAGGAACTTGTAATAAAGAACCAGGTCCGCACCTTCGTCGAAGCTCGACAAGACCCCTAGCGCCGTGTCGAGCTCCTCTGCTCTACGGCGCGCTTCGACGTCGCCCGTTGCCGCACGCTCACAGAGCGACACAAGGTGCAGCACCTGCTTGGGGAGCACATTTCCGATCCCGGTGATGGCTCCCTTGGCTCCGCAGTTAACAAAGCCATGCACCACTTGGGTATCGACCCCGACCATCAGGGTGATGTCCGAAGACTGGCCGGTGATGTGCTCAGCGGCATAAGTCAGCGATGCTGCTCCACCGAACTCCTTGAAGCCGATCAGATGGGGGTAGCGGGCTCGCAACTGGAAGAACAAGTCCGCCTTTGTCTCGAAACCGTAGTAGGGGCTGTTGTAAATAACCGCAGGCAAGTCGACGGCGGCCTCCAGAATCCCAGAAAAGTGGGCGAACTGCGCGGATGCGACCGACCCCCGAGACAACACTCGCGGGATGATCATCAATCCCTTGGCGCCCACATTCTTGGCATGCGCTGCAAAGGCGGCCGCTCGTTGTGAATTCTGCGCGCCCGTGCCTACGATCACGGGGATGCCCGCACCGACGAGACGCTCCACGCCCTCCATCCGCTGTTCGTCTGTAAGAAGCGGCCAATCTCCCATCGAGCCGCAATAGACCACTGCCGACATTCCGGCGTTGATGAGATCCCGCGCCTTTTTCACAAGCGCGTCGAAATCAGGGGAGCGCTTCGACGTGCAAGGCGTCATGAGCGCCGGCATCGTGCCGGCAAACACGTTTGAAGTCATCGAGCTAATCCTCGTTTGAATGTTCATCGGAACTGGTGACGCATGAGCGCCAGACCTACTTCAGGCTTCTTCGATCCAAGCGACCGATCTCGCCAAAAGCGAGCCCGGGAGCGTCGAACCACTGCGAAGCTTTGAGAGTAGCTCTGGTTCTTTCGTTGAGACCGCCTTTAGTCTCGAACTCACCTGGTAACGCGCCCAGGAAGCCGTCGGGCGTCGTTCGCCCCTTCTCGGCAAGCGCATAGAGCATCGATCGTACGTAGAGGTTGGCGCTGGAAGACGCCACGCCACGATCGACCAGCCAGTCGGCAAGTGCCTGCTCCAGTTCAAAGAAAGTCGACATGAAGCCGCTGACGGCGCCCATGGCGAGTAATTCGGCTTCCCGCTGGGGAACGACGACGTCGCCCATGCCCTCGAGCAGCGAGAGGAGCGTCTCGTTTGACGGATAGCAAATGACCGGGCCTTGCCCTTTCGCGACCATCGGAAGCGGCAAAATGCGAGCCACATCAGCGCCCGGCGCAAGCGCCGCCAAGTCTGGCACGAGAAGGCCGGTCACGAAGCTTGCAACCACATGGTCTTTCCGGAAGCGAACGCCCGCGAGCGCCTCCTCCACTTGGGCAGGCCGCATTGCAAGGAAGACGATGTCGCTTTCGGCGACCACATCCGCGTTCGAAGCCGCGCGCCGGAGATCGGCGAAGCGTTCCGTGAGCGCCCTTGAACGCTGCTCCGACCGAGGCGACAGCAGAATCGGATTGGTATTGCCGACGCGGCGCAGGCCGCTGATAAACGCTTCGGCTATGGTGCCGATGCCGATGAATCCGAGACGTAGCAACGTAATCGACCCTTACATGCGGTGAGCGGCGTGATTGCCGGACAGGCCGGCCAGAAAGCGCTGACAGCGCTCGGTTTTGGGTGATGTCAGGACCTCCGACGAAGGTCCGATTTCGACGATCGCCCCAGCTTCCATGAACACGGTGAGGTCGGCGGCATGCCGTGCGAATTCCATTTCGTGGGTCGCAATAAGCATCGTCATTCGCGTCGCGCGAACCTCGGCGATCACATTCAGAACCTCTTGTACCGTCTCGGGATCGAGGGCGGATGTCGGCTCATCGAACAACATGACATTCGGGCGCATCGCCAGCGCTCGTGCGATCGCAACCCGTTGTTGCTGCCCGCCTGAGAGCTGGCGCGGGAAAGACGCGGCTTTGTCTGCCAGCCGCACTCGGTCCAGCAATTCGAGGGCACGACGGCGTGCCTGGGCCGTTACTTCTCCAAGAGCAAGCGTCGGCCCCGACATCACGTTTTCAAGCGCGGTCATATGCGGGAAAAGATTGAAGCTCTGGAACACCATACCAATGGCTTGGCGCTGTCTCGCCGCATCCTTCGCGCTCAGGGGCTTCGGTCCGGCTGCAGTCTCACGCATGCCGATGCGCTCGCCATCGACATGGATGATCCCGGATTGAATCTGCTCCAATGCGTTAATGCAGCGCAGGAGAGTGCTTTTGCCGGAGCCGCTCGGCCCGATGAGCGCAACTGATTGTCCCTTGATGATTTCGAGCGATATGCCCCTCAGAGCGGTAAAGGTGCCGAAATGCTTGACGACATTTTGCAGATGGATGAAGGGGCCGGCGGATTGGGACGTCACGTTGCTTAGAGACATTCACGCCTCGGTCAACTTGAGCGGCTCCGCAGGCGTAGCCCTCGCAGCGCTCGTTTCAGCGAACCAGTGACTGTTCCTCCGTTCGAAGGCTTTCTGCGCATAAGTCCAGATAGCAGTCAGGAGGAGGTAATAGATTGTGGCCACGGACAGCGCTTCGAGAACCCGGAAGCTGCCTTGGATTAAATTATCCGTAGCTCTGAACAACTCGGCCATCGAGATTGCAGAAACCAGAGAGGTGTTTTTCAATTGGCGGACGAATTCGTTCCCCAAAGGCGGGATGGCAATGCGTAACGCCTGCGGAAATACTACCGCGCGCATGATCGTGAAGGGTCTGAAGCCGATGGCCCGGCCGGCCTCCCATTGTGCGGGTGGCACCGCCGAGATCGCGGAGCGGACGACCTCCGCGACATACGGGCTTTCGGAAAGCGTGAGCCCGATGATCGCCGCTTCCACGACCGAGAGGCGGATGCCCATCTGCGGCAGTGCGCTGTAGAGAAACACGAGCTGGACGAGCAGAGGGGTCGCCCGGAAAAAGGCGACATAGCCTTGATAGAACCAGCTGGCGACTGTCGACTGCAGCCGGCCGATCAACGCCACTATGGTTCCGACGACGATGGCAAGTATAAGTGTGACGAAGGTCAGCCAGACTGTCGTCCACACCCCGCGAAGTATCGCGGGGTGAACAAGATTGTTGAAAAAGACGGACCAGTCCCAGACAGCCACATCTACCCTCCGCTCAAGCCTGTCGATCAGGCCTTGGCCAGATTCCCGATGCCCGCATCGTCGAGGGCGCGCTTGAGTAGAGCCCGGGTTTCCGCGTTCGAAGGCAGCAGCGGCTCGCGCGGAGCGCCGACAGGCATGCCGCGCATTTCCGCACCGGCCTTCGTCAGGGCGACGTAACCGTTGAGCAGCAGCACATTCAGGATCGGCCAGAGCTTCTTCCAGACGGCCTGGGTGGCGGGCAGGTCCCGCTTCTCGACCGCATTGCGATAGAGCTCGACGCAGATCTCCGGAATGAACGTGGACGCTCCAAGGATGGACCCCACGGCGCCGTTGACCAACGCGGCCATCATCGAGGGGTCGTTGCCCGCGATGACCTTGGGTCCGTCGGGCCGCAACATCAGACGGACGGTGCGCGCAAAATCGCCGGCACTGTCCTTGATATGCGAAATGAGACCTTGCTGCGCCAGAGTGACGAGCTCGTCCTCCGTCAGGTCGAGACCAGTCACGCGGGGGGTATGGTAATAGACGATGGGCTGCCCGGCGATTTCGGCGACCTGGCCGAGATAGTGCTGGAGGTCGCTCCACCGCAGCCGGTCGTAATACGGGGCGACCGCCATCAGCCGGTCGGCGCCGGTTGCCATCGCATGACGCGCTAGCTCGAGCGAGTCACGTGTGTTGGTCGCGCCGACCTGTGCGATAATCGGGATGCGCCCCTTCAAGGTCTGGACAGCGGTTTCGCAAAGCAGCTTGCGCTCGGCGACGGACAGCGTCGAATGCTCGCCCGTCGTTCCAGCGATCACGACCGCATGAACGCCGCTATCAGCCTGAGATTTCAGAAGGCGGGCATAGGCGGCTCCGTCGACCGCCGTTCCGTCGGCGTTCATCGGTGTGAAAACGGCGCTCATAATGCCGTGTAGATCAGGCTGCATGGTCGTATGCTCTCTCGGTTTGGAATATGAACGGCATGCGGGGCGCGATATGCCGGGTTGATCGGGGTTATCGGGTGAACGAAGCGACGCCGGCGCCCTCGATGCCCCACTGCTTGAGGATGGCAGCGTACGTTCCCTTTTCCTGCATGCGCTTGAGACCGGCGCGGATCGCCTCCGCCAAGGACGTGTTGTTCTGGCGCACGGCGATACCGAGGATGACGGGGTTGATCCCCGTAGCAGCCTTTACAAGAGTCGTATTCTTGAGCTGGTAGAACGAAACGAGCTGGTCGGATGCGACGAAAGCGTCGACGTTTCCATTCTCGAGGGCCCGAACGGCGATGGGCTGCGTGTCGAAAGCCTGGATCGTGATCGCGGGCTTCTTCTCCTTGCCGCAGCTTTCGCTTTGGGCTTCGACGATCTTGAGCTGCGCCGATCCCTGAAGCACGCTGACCGTGTGGCTGCAGAGATCGTTAAGTCCCTTGATCGTCGTGCCTGCCTTGGCCAGGATCGCCTGGCTGGTCGAGATATAGGGGATGAGCGTCACGATCTTTTCGCGCTCCGGCGTGATGTAGACCGCAGCGCAGATCATGTCGAAGCGATTTGCTTGCAGCGCCGGTATCAGGCCCTTGAAGTCCAGGTTGACGAACTCGACCGTCGAGCCGAGTTCCTTTGCCAGCCCCCCGCACAGCGCGACGTCGATGCCCGTCGGATTCTGCTTGTCGTCGTAGAAACCCCAGGGGGTCTGGCTGAACGAGCTTCCCACGGTCAGCTTCTGCGGGACGCCCTGGGCCGAAACTGCGCTTATTGGGATGATGGCCATCAAGCCGAGGCTGAGGGCGACACGCCGGAGAAAACCATGAATCACGATGCAGACCCTCCGTCGCTATTTTTATGCAATAGCAATCATTGTATAAAAATTACAGCTTAGGGATCGGCTGTCAAGTATTGAGCTGGCGTCGACGGAACTCGCGGACGACGTTCTCGCCTGTCGCCTGCGGCGACATCGAAGGTGCAACGCCGGCCGCCTTCGCTGCCTTTGTAACGGTGTTGACGCGCGCTCAGACAGGCGGTGTTGGCGGCACCTCGTTCTCGGGACAGCCGCGCTGTTTGCCGGAGGTCGCGCCGGGCCCGGTTCGTCGCTTGCAGGCGGCGTTCCCGCCCCTCTACCGATATAGAGACTTGCCCCGGCTGACGCTGAAGATGGCACGCGCTTCAACTGCAGCGCGATGGTGGGGGATCGCCGACGCCATATCCAAATTGCCGACCACGATGAGCGGGCAGCCTCCCGCTCCATGGTGGCTCGCCGCGGAAATGCCGTCCGCCTCAGACCTTCCACGCCCCTCTATCGGCTCAGCCCGCGAGACAGAGCGACGATCTGACCGCAAACTGGCGAGGCCTACGAAAGCCGATCGTTTGCGCCCTGTCGGATGCTCTCGCGGCGACATCAACTGCCACGCGCAAAGAAACGTCAAATTCCGGGCGATGGCCATTAGCTGTGCGCCGCGCATCACCGCTCAATGCACATGTCGTAGGAAACTCGAAAGACGCTCGCTTGGTGGATCAGCGAGAAGAAGCTTGGGTTCACCATCGTGCAGAACGGTACCGCCTTCGAGGAACAGAAGACGCGTGCCGACATCCCGGGCGAACTTCATCTCGTGGGTGACGACGATCATCGTCATTCCCTCGTCCGCGAGTTGCCGCATGACCCCCAGCACCTCATGCCTCAGCTCTGGATCAAGTGCCGAGGTAGGCTCGTCGAAGAGCATCATGCGAGGTTTGACCGCCAAGGCGCGCGCAATCGCCGTTCGCTGCTGCTGGCCACCCGATAGCTGGCTTGGATAATTTGCCATGCGATCGCCCAGCCCGACCTTGACGAGCAGCTGCTCGGCCAAATCCCGCGCTTCCCCGCGGCTGGACCCGCGAACCTTCAACGGCCCGAACATTACGTTCTCGAGCGCCGTCAGATGCGGAAACAGGTTGAACTGCTGAAAAACCATGCCCGCTTCCAGCCGTATGCGCCGGATATCCCGCCTGGTGCCGCGCACGCTCAGACCATCGACGATGAGATCGCCCTCGGTGATGGTCTCGAGGACGTTGATGCACCGCAATAACGTTGATTTTCCGGAGCCCGATGCGCCGATAATGAACACGATCTCTTTCTGGTCTACCGTCAGATTGATATTCTTGAGAACCTCGACCGGACCGAAGCGCTTAGCCACACCAGAGAACTCGAGAAAGCTCATGAGATGCGACCTGCCCGTTCGATAAACTTGAACACGGATGTCATGACGCTGATGATGACGAGATATAGCAGGCCAACCGCGAACCATACCTCGACCGCCCGGTAGTTGTCGGTCATTATTTCCTGTCCGGTCCTGGTCAGTTCGCCGACGCCAATTACGATCAGCAGCGACGTATCCTTGAGACCGACGATGAACTGATTGCCCAGCGCGGGAAGCATTCGGCGAAACGCGACCGGCCCGACGATGCTGGAGATCACCCGGTGCATGGGCAGCCCCATTGCCAACCCAGCCTCCTGCAGACCTTTCGGGACGGCAAGGAGCCCGCCACGAACGATTTCGGCGAGATATGCGGACGAATTGACGACGAGAGCGAGTATGCCGGCCGAGAGGCCGCTCAATCGCACGCCCAGTAGAACTGGGACAGCGAAGAAGATGAACATGATCTGCACGATCATCGGCGTGCCCCGGATCAAACCGACATAGCACTGGGCAATGAGACGGATCGATTTATGCCCGTAGGTCAATATGATGCCCACGATGGTGCCGATAAGCAGGCCTATCGGAAGAGATACGAGAGCGACCATCACGGTCACTCTCGCACCACCCAGCAAGTTCGGTATCGAGTCGAAGAATGCAGACCATTCAAAATTCATGAACAGTACTCGACCTCAGCACAGTCTTGATGCACTACGACGAGGTATTGCCGAACCACTTCTTTGCAAGCGCGTCATAACGCCCGTCCGAACGGATTTTCTTGAGTGCGTCGTTCACCGGGCCGACCAGGGGGCTGCCCTTAGGGAATGCAAAGCCGACGGGATTATCGCTCCCGGCCCGGTCCTCCAGGAGGCGAACCTTGTCTTTGCCTTCGGTCAGCGCGTAATAGGCGAGCGTCGGATAATCATACAGGACACCATCGACACGGCCAGCCTCGATCGCGAGAAACGCTTCGGTGATCCCCGGGAATTGCGTGACCTCGGCGCCCGAAACATTCTCCTTTATCCAGGCGACCTGAGCCGATCCCGTGACCGCGGCCAGCTTCTTCCCAGAAGCGTCTGCAAGCTTTTTGATCTTGCTGTCTTTCGGAACGAGGATGCCGGTCCCGTTCATGTAGTAGGGATCGGAGAAATCCACGACCTGCTTACGCTGCGGGGTGATGAAGATGCTGGAGAAAGCCACATCCACGTTTTTGGTCTGCAGTGCGGGGATGAGAGACGAGAACTCCATGGCTCTCAGGTCGTAGGTGACGCCGATCTCCTTTGCCAGCTCGACCCACAAGTCATATGAAAATCCGGTATAGTCCCGACCCTGTGTGAATATGAACGGCTTATTGGCAATGTCTATACCTACCGAGACCTTCTTTGGCTGCGCATAGGCAGGCGCCACCAGGAAAATGCTGGCAACCACGCCCGATATCAACGTCCGCCTGTTCATGGCACTCCTCCTCATCGTTGACGCGTTCATCCGCCATTCATGGCCAAAGACTGGCTATTTAGCGATAAGCGTTTATCGCTAAATGTCAAGCCAGTGACAGCCGGATAGGCAGCTGCCGACCGTCGCAGCATCGGGCAATCCGTCTACCGGGCTGGCGATCATCAGCTCGCGGAAACTGTCCATCAGAACCTGCCGTCATCGCCATTCATAACGGCGAGGGCATTCCGGGCTGCTTTGCACGATGTCCCCGTGCGATGCCCCCCGAAACTGAGGCAGTACGGCGGCCTCGGATATAGAGTGATGCGCATCCCGGCGCCGGAGCCCTTAGTCCAGCGGATCGGTGTTCGGTCCGATCTTCCTGCGCGCATCCTGACCGCCCGGCACCGCCGCGAGGAGGGCTCTGGTATAGGCGTGCTGCGGTTGTTTGAAGAGGGAGTGTGTGGCCTGCAGCTCAACGATCCTCCCCCTTTGCATCACGGCGATACGGTCGCACATCTGGGCTGCAACTCGCAGGTCGTGGGTGACGAACAGGATCGCGAGCCCGAGGCGCTTCTGCAGATCCTGTAGAAGCGCCAGAACCTGTGCCTGGACCGACACGTCGAGCGCTGAGACGGGCTCGTCGGCCACCAGGACGTCGGGTTCGAGCGCCAGGGCGCGTGCAATGCCGACCCGCTGCCGCTGGCCACCGGAAAACTCGTGCGGATAGCGCTCCATGGCTTCCGGCCGAAGACCGACGAGATGGAGCAGCCTCTTCGCCTCCCCGAGAGCCTCCGCACGCGGCACGCCTTGGGCGATCGGGCCTTCCGAAATAATGTGGCCGACCGTGTGTCGCGGATTGAGCGAAGCGAAGGGGTCCTGAAAGACCATCTGGATGCACCGGCGCAGCGGCCTGAACTGCGACGGGCTGAGCCCTTCAATGGCCACCTTCCCGATCCTGATCGAACCGGCATCGGGCTCGACCAGACGCAGCAAGCATCGGCTGACCGTTGACTTGCCCGATCCGGATTCGCCGACGAGCCCGAGCGTCTCGCCTCGTTTGATGAAGAATGTGACGTCCTCGGCGGCCCGCACTTCGCGGCCCCGGCGGAAGAATGTCCTTCGTCCGCGATAGACCTTGTTCAACCCCGTCACCTCGAACGCAACCTCTGCCCGGCTGAGATCCTTCGCGGGCGGCGGCTCCAGCGACGGTACTGCCGCCAACAATCGCCTTGTGTAATCGTGTTGCGGATTACGCAGCACCTCGCTCGCCGTGCCGTGCTCGACGCAAATGCCGTGCTGCAGCACCGCGACCTTGTCGGCGATCTCCGAGACGACGCCGAAGTCGTGCGTAATGAACAGGACGGCGGTGCCGTGCTTCCTGCGGAGAGCGTCGAGCAGCTTGAGGATCTGGGCCTGCGTCGTGACGTCGAGGGCGGTCGTCGGCTCGTCGGCGATGATCAGCTTCGGCTCCATTGCCAGCGCAATCGCGATCATGACGCGCTGGCGCTGCCCCCCGGACAGCTCATGTGGGTAGGCGCGTGCTATCGAAGGCGGATCCGGCAGGCCGACCTCCGCGATCAGCTCGAGGGCCCCGGCCCGGCGCTGGGTCCTGTCCAGCACGTCATGGGCAGCGAAGGTCTCCTCGATCTGGTCGCAGACGCGCATCACCGGATTCAGTGAGGTCATCGGCTCCTGGAAGATCATCGAAACGTCGCGACCACGCACTTCGCGCATCTGCGTCTCGCTCAGCTGCAGCAGGTCACGCCCCATCAGCCGAATGACGCCGGCGGTTGGCTTCACGGCCCGCGGCAGAAGACCCATCACGGCGAGCGCCGTCATCGATTTGCCCGAGCCGGATTCACCGACGACGCAAAGCGTTTCTCCCGCGGCCAGCGTCAAAGACAAGCCCTTGATGGCGAGGGCGCGATCGCCGGCCATCGGCAAGGCGAGCGACAGGCCGTCTATCGACAGGACGGGATGGGAAGCCGGGCTTCCCAGAGCGGGTGGAATCGTACTGTCCATGGCCTCACCGCTCCCGGGCGAGACGCGGGTTGAGGGCGTCCGACAACCCCTCGCCGACGAGGTTGAGCGCAAGCACGGTCAGGAAGATGGCGATGCCCGGGAAGAACGATATCCACCAGGCCTCGATCAGCCGCGTGCGGCCGGCCCCGACCATGTAGCCCCACGTCATCAGGTTCGGATCGCCGAGGCCGAGGAAGGAGAGCGAGGATTCCAGGAGGATTGCGGTTGCGATCATCAGAGACCCCATCACGATAATGGGCACGATCGTGTTCGGCAGCACCTGGCCAAGAATGATCCTTGGGGTCGTTTGGCCAAGCGTGATCGCTGCCTGGACATAATCGCGCGAGCGCAGCGACATGACCTCTCCACGGACGAGACGCGTGACCGGCGGCCAGGAGACCAGCGCGATTGCCAGGACGATCGAGTAGATCGACGGCTGCAGGATAGCCACGATGACAATGGCCAGGGCGAAACTCGGGATCGTCTGGAACAGTTCAGTGAAGCGCATGGCAAGATCGTCCACCCGCCCGCCGAGATAGCCGGCGACGGCGCCCAGCGGCACGCCGATGACGAGGGCAGCGAGCGTCGAGACGAAGCCGATCATCAGTGACACGGACGCGCCATGCAGCAGGCCGGACAGAACGTCGCGGCCGAGCGCGTCTGTCCCGAGAGGGAAGCGCTGCATCGCGTAGGGTTCCAGGAATGAACGACCGACCATGCGCCAGGGGGATTGGGGATAGAGGATCGGAGCAAGGATGGCCGCAGCGAGAACCAGCGTCAGCACGAGCAGCCCGACCGCGGAGGAACGATGTCGAACGAGGCGAAGGAGGAATGCCATGGCGGACCTCATGCCCCCACCTCGATGCGCGGATCGACGAAGCTGTAGACGATGTCGGTGACGAGGTTGAAGAGCACCACCATCGCCGAGGACACAAAGAAAACTCCGAGCAGAACCTGATAGTCCCGCTGCGCAAGCGCCTCGAACATCAACCGTCCGATCCCGGGCCAAGCGAAGACCGTTTCGGTCAGGACAGCTCCGCCGACGATTTGACCGGCCTGAAGGCCTGCAAGAGTCACCACCGGCAGGATGGCGTTGCGGGCGATGTGGCGCCGCGTCACGATGCCCGGCGCGACGCCCTTGGCGCGCGCGGTCCGCACATAGTCGAAGCTCGCCACCTCCAGCATCGAGGCCCGCATCATACGGGCATAGATCGCGGTGAAGAAGAGCCCCAGCGTCATCGCCGGCAGGACCAGGTGATGTGCGATGTCGAGCGCGCGCCACAGCCCGGAGTGGCCGGCCCCGATCGTCTCGTAGCCGACATTTGGAACAACGCCGAGCTTCAGGGCGAAGACGATCTGGCTCATCAACGCGATCCAGAACAGAGGCGTCGCGTAGAAGAACAGCGCCGCGGTCGTGATCGCCGTGTCCGACCAGCGGCCGACGCGCCGCGCGGCCAAGATGCCGAGGACGAGCGAGACGGCGAAGGCCGTTCCGGTCAGCAGCAGCGTCGCCGGGAGACGATCGCCGATCAGCGAGGCCACCGTCTGGTTCTGCCTGTAACTGAAGCCGAGATCGAGAGTGGCGATCCCTTTCAGATAGAGGAAGAGCTGCTCCCAGAGCGGCCGGTCCAGACCGAAGCGTGCGCGAAGTTGTTCCAGGAAGACGGCATCGGCCGCCCCGGCCTCGCCGGCCATGACGGTCGCGGGATCGCCCGGCGCAGCGCGGATCAGGAGGAAATTGATGATCGCGATCAGGAAAAGGACGAGGGCGCCCTTCAGCAAACGCGAGAGCAGGAAACGGATCATATGTAGCCTGAGATGAAAGCGTGATCTTACGTGTATCGAGACGCCGCTGCGCGACGTCTCAGCATGACGCGGTCGGCTGGATGAACCCCGCCACCGTCTCGCTCCTCGGAGGCAGCCGAAGGCCCCGTTTCGAAGAAAGCCTGATTGAGCTCACTGCTTCCAGACGTTCTTGCCGGCGTCGTTGACGCCGATCGCCGTGGTGACGAGGTCCTTCACGCTGCAGCGAAACACGGTCGGGAATTCCATCTCGAGGAGCCAGAGGACCGGAACCTCGTCCACCAGGAGCTTCTGGACCTGATCGTAGAGCGCCTGCCGCTGCTCGCTCGGAGCCTTGGCTGCCTCCGCGAAGAGACGGTCGACCACGCGGCAGGTCTAGCTCCAGCTATTAGCGATAATCGCTCATAAAATTACTGTCAACAGACGCGCGAGAGGCAGGCGTGCATCTGGCCCGCCAACGGACGTGCTCTGTGAAAAGCGCAAATTGAGGGCCGCACGTCGATCTCAAGCAGCTTTGAAACCGGCGTAAGCCCGCTCTTGACCATCATATTTGTAACGCTTATCGCTAATCATGGATCGGCACGGATTTCGACGTCCTCTTGGGGAGCGAGCTCTCGCACAGGAATTCGCACTCGTGGCTTGCTGCTAAGTATTGGAACGCCCCATGCTCGTCTCGACGCGGGAAGCTACATGGCGCCATCTTTTGTAGCCATTTCCTCAAACAGGAAATGCTGCACCGAGGATTTCGCAGCCCATCCGGGGGAACGGCGCGAGGCACCGGATCGCGCTTCGCATCTGGGTACGCGGTGTCGGTCTAGTCCCGGCTCCACGCGAATAGACGAATCACGCGACATCCACCCGTTGCTCCTATCATTTGATAATCACAAGGCGGAACAAATGAACGAGCGTATTACGAGATCCGACAGCGAATTGTGCTTTCTTCCCGTATCGATCCTGTCCGAAAAACTGTCGAACCGGGAAATTTCGTCGCGCGATCTCGTCGAAGCGTTTCTGACGCGTATCGCGAAGTATAACAGAGTTCTCCATTCTTACGTGGAAGTCTATTCCGAGGAGGCTCTGCTGACTGCCGAAGCCGCCGACAAGGCGTTGCTTGCAGGCAGTCGTCTCGGTCCGTTCCACGGCATTCCGATTGCCCTGAAGGATTTGATCGAGCTGAAGGGGCGCGTTACCACGGCGGGGTCGGTGCATTTTCAGGAGCGTTGCTCCACCGTGACGGCGAGCCTTGCCCAGCGGCTCGTTGGGAATGGTCTGGTCGTTCTCGGTAAGGTTCACACGGTCGAGTTTGCGTATAGCGGCTGGGGAACCAATTCGACCTTGGGCACACCGTGGAACCCCTGGGACTGTTCGGTCGCGAGAATACCCGGCGGATCGAGCAGCGGATCGGCAGTGGCGGTCGCCGCGGGCCTGGCGCCCTGGGCGATCGGCACCGATACGGGCGGTTCAGTCCGACTCCCCGCATCGTATTGCGGATTAACCGGCCTCAAGACGACGGCGGGTCGCATACCGACCGACGGGATCGTCCCGCTGAGCCAGACCCTCGATACGCCCGGTCCGCTCGCGCGCTCGGTGGCGGATGTGGAACTGCTTTACGAGTTGATGAGGGGTTGCGGCACCTTCGGTTCAGATCCGGAATCGGGGCAAGCGACGGCCGAGCGGTCGAAAGCCGGCATCCGGGGGCTTCGGCTGGGGCGCATTCCGTTGGCGGAAAGAAACGGTGTCCACAAGGCTGTGCTGGCAGCATATGACGAATCGCTCGAAGTGCTCGCTCGTCTCGGTGCCGAGATCGTCGAAGTCGAGCTGCCTTTCGTGCTTGAAGATTGCCGCTCTCCCCATATGACGATCGTAAATGCGGAGGCTTACAAAAACTTCCGCGACGTTGTCGATGATGAGTCGACGGTGCTGGACGAGGCCATCAGGCGCGGCATTCGGACGGGCCGTGAGATTTCGGCCTTTGATTATCTATCCGCTCTCGGGAAGCGCCTCGAGCTGCGACAGGGCATGTATCGGGCCCTGTCCGATTTGGATGCCTTGCTGACGCCGACGACGGAAACGGCAGCTATCCCGCTCGATGCCGTCGACAAGCAAAGTGTTCCCTCGCGGTTCACGCGTTTTGCGAACACCCTCGGCATGTGCGCACTTGCAGTCCCCAACGGTTTCACATCGGCAGGCCTGCCGACCTCGCTTCAGATCGTCTGTCGAGGAGACGAGGAGGCAGCCGCCCTGCGGATCGGACGCGCTTTTCAGGAGGTGACGGATTGGCATCTGCGCAGACCCGACCTCGCAGCACTAGGACTTTCGTGAAGCGATGCGTGGCCCAGCGCACTCTGCGCTGGCCACGGGATCCGGTAAAATCTGTCGCGCTATGCCGCCTGTCGGCCCAGTTTGGATCGTCTCGGCGGTCTTGAAGATTTCTTCAAACCCTTGTCAGCAATGGGATCGTAATCTTCTCGCCCGTTTGTCTTCGGAGATCAGCGGAACGGACGCGCCTCGCCGCATGCAATGCGACTGCAGAGAATCGCCTCTCAGCATGTGAGGATTGGCGAGAGCCCGAGGATGCGCTGAATCGAACCGATCGCAGATTTCGGCGTATAGGCGCCGGAGACCCCACCCAATGCGGTAGAACGGACGGCGATCTCCCACTGAAAGCCGCGGCCCGAGACCTGGATCCGGTGGCTCATTTCTTTTGTATCAGGATCCGCGATGACGACGCTTCGGGTCCGGTCAAAGCCGATCCCGGCGATGGCGACGGCGGCGTGCACATTCACGTTTCGCGGGAAACGTCGACAGGCCTCTCTCGCCGATCCGTCGAAAAGCTCCCCGCTGCTGCCGGGATCGACGCCCAGGCTGCCTCCGGACTTCGTGGTCGTGACGACCACCTCGTCGATCGCGTCCCGCCCATCGCTCAGCCCATCAAGGGCCAGAATCGCGCCATGGGGGATGAAGAGCCTCGAACCTGCTACCGCAGCGGCATCGCGCAGGCGACTTTCCGTGGTCTCGTCGGCTAGCGCCGAACAGCTGAAGACGCACAGGTCGCCGCGGGCCAGGAGTTCGGCTCCATAGCGAGCGATGACATCGGGATGCGCAGCCTCGACCACCATGTTCGTTGATGCCGCGAGCGCGCGCTGAACATCGGTCGTGAATCTGGCCTCGAGTTCCTTCTCACCTTCCGGAGGCTTCTCACCTTCCGCGCCGAGGACATAGTCTACCTCCGCCAGGCCGCCATCGACAATCGTCTTGAAGATTGCGCGTCCGATCGTGCCCGCGCCGATGATACCAATGCGCTTCAAGCTCATTCTCCTGCAATCTTGGGGCGGCCTTGGATTTCTGGATATTCAGCGCGCGAAACCCGGATGGCGCTGGGTCCTTTGTCCGCGCTCCGGCGGGCGCCGATGTCCAATCACACGGACCCTTGGCCGGACGATCTTGTAAGGTTCAGTCCTTCTGGGCGAGACTGTCCACGAGCAGATCCCCCGTGGCGAGGATGTGCCGGCGAAGCGTGTCGCATGCCCGCTCTACATCGCGCATCTCGCACAGCGTCAGGATGGCCCTGTGCTCAGCTTGTGACTGCTCGAGGTGGTGGGTTTCTCCCCATGTAAAGCGCAGATAGCGTTCGAAATTCATCCTCAACGTCTCGATCATCTCCAGCGTGCGCTGACGCTTTGCCGGCGCATACAAGATGGCGTGGAACTGCCCGTTCAGCAGGATCTTGGCATCGACGGTGTCGGAAGCGTCGAGTTCGTCGAGGACGTTTCGCGCTCGAATGAAATCGGAGCGAACCATGTTGGGGATCGCCCAGCGCAAAGCCTGACATTCCAGCAAAGCTCGAAGTTGGCTGATCTCCCAGGCCTCGTCCCGATGCATGACCGCGACGCTGACGCCTCGCCGCGGCTCTGCGGTGAGGAAGCCTTCTGCGATTAGCTGTTTGAAAGCCTCCCTGACGATCATCTGGCTGACGCCGAACCGGGTCGCTATCGCATCCTGCCGCAATCGCTCCCCGCCGCTGAGCTGATTGTGGAGGATCGCGGCCCGTAACGCATCCACGACCACAGCACCCGTCGAGCGGTTATCCCGACCGAACGCAAGCTCGATGTTGTTGGGCAGATCCACATGTCCTCCAGAATGATCTTAGCGATAGTACCCGAATATCAGCGCATCCTTGGCGCCACATTGTATCCCAAGTCAACCGCGCGCGCGCGTCAGGCCTGCCTGTCCATCTTGCCTAGTTATTAACAGCCTAGGACCCCGATTGACGTGACCCTAATTAGCGATTATCGCTAACACTAATTTCACACGAAAGCCAATGGGATTGTTATGCTCCGTCTGTCCGACTTCGACGCCGTGACCTTCGACGTTTACGGCACGCTTATCGATTGGGAGCCTTCGATCGCCGCGTTTCTCGGGGCGTGGGCGACGAAAAACGGCATCACTGCGACCGATGACGCCTTGATCATGTCGTTCGATCGGGCTCGCGCTGAAATTCAGAAGGAGCGGCCTGCGCACCTCTACCCCGAGGTTCTACGGCGGTGCTTCGACCGGATTTCTTCCGAGCATGGCGTGCCGGTCGACCGTGACATGCGGGAGGGGTTTTCGAGAACGCCCCATGACTGGCCGGCCTATTCGGACACGGAAGCTGGTCTCAAGAGGCTGCAAGCATCCGCCAAGATCGGAGCTCTCTCGAACATCGACAATGCCTCCCTCGCATCGTCCTGCGCGAAGATGAACATCCGCTTCGACATCATTGTCACCGCAGAGCGGGTCGGCGCCTATAAGCCAAGCGACGAGCATTTTGCCACCGCGCTCGCCGATCTCGACGCCCTCGGAATTCCCAGGCAGCGCGTGCTCCACGTGGGCCAGAGCCTTCGCGCCGACATCACGCCCGCCAACAGGCTGGGACTGAAATCCGCCTGGATCAACCGGCCGAACCGCCTTCTCGGGCTGTCCGGCGAAGGCGCGGCCGAGGCTCAGCCGGATCTGACCGTATCGAGCCTCGCGGAACTGCTCGAAGCCATCGCCTGACCCTTGCCAACAAACGATAACCAACAACGGAGCGGGATATGAGAACGAGGATCTTGGGGTTGGCCGCCATCGGCATCGTCTTGGCCGTGGGAATGGCATCGGGAGCTCTAGCGCAAGCGACCGATGCCGTGATCGACCGGATCAAGGCGAAGAAGTCGATCTCGATCGGCTACCGCGAGGCCTCGATCCCGTTTTCCTACATCGATGCCCAGGGCAAGCCGACCGGATACTCGACCGATATCTGCATCAAGGTCGCAGCGACGGTGAAGGCCGCGCTTGGCCTCGCCGATCTCGAGATCAAATGGGTACCCGTCAACCTGCAGAACCGGATTCCGCTCGTCGCCAACGGAACCGTCGACATCTCCTGCGAATCGGCGGTGAACACGATCGGGCGCCAGGCCCAGGTCGACTTTTCCAGCCCGTTTTTCATTTCCTCGACGCGGTTCCTGGTGAAGTCGAAATCCGGCATCGCCGAGCTCGCCGACCTCAACGGCAAGTCGATCGCTCTTCCGATCAATTCGGTGCCTGAACGTCTGATCAAGTCGCTGGTCGAGCGCGACAAGCTTAACATCCGGATCGTGCCGGTGCGCGACAATTCCGAAGGCTTCCTCGCCCTCTCGACTGACCGCGTCGATGCGTTCTCGACCGACGACATCCTCCTGTTCGGCCTTCGCAGCAAGGCGCCCTCACCCGTCGGCAAGCCTCTGTCCTATGACAGCTACGGCTTCCTCGTCCAGAAGAACAGCACGGTCTTCCTCTCGCTGGTGAACGCCACGCTCGCCCGCATGGCGCGCGAAGGCGACCTCCAGAAGGTGTACCAGACGTGGTTCGAGCCGCTCGGCGTGCCGCTATCCGCGCCGCTCGCGACCACCTTCCAAGTGATCGGGATTCCCGAGTGACTTGGGCTGGCGCCCCAGGACGCCCAGCCGTGAAGGACGCGCCATGAATTACGCATGGAATTGGAGCGTTCTCTTCCAAGCCCCCTATCTAGGGTGGCTCGGCCAGGGCATCGCGATGACCATGATGGTCTCGATCGCCGCGTGGATCATCGCGCTGACCCTCGGGACGCTGATCGGCATACTGCATAGCGGCGCGTCCGGCGCGCTTCGCCTCGTCACCGGTTGCTACATTAACGTGTTTCGCAACGTGCCGCTGCTGCTGCAGATGTTCCTCTGGTTCTTCGTTGTGCCCGAGCTCCTGCCGAAAGCCGCGGGGACATGGCTCAAGCGGGATCTCCCTCACCCCGAAGTCGTGACGGCCATCGTGGCGCTTGGCCTGTTCACCGCCTCGCGCGTCGCAGTCCAGGTCGCAGCCGGCATCGCCGCCGTCCCGCGCGGACAGTCGATGGCGGCGTACGCCTCCGGGCTGTCCACCCTGCAGCGCTACAAGCTCGTCCTGCTGCCGCAGGCCTTCAGGATCGTCGTTCCGCCGATGACTTCCGAATTCCTGACGATCTTCAAGAACTCGTCCATCGCGCTGAGCATCGGCGTCTATGAGCTGACGGCGCAGACCCAGCAGATCCAGAGCTTCACCTATCAGGGCTTCGAGGCCTTCACCGCCGCGACCGTCACCTACATGACGATCGCCCTGATCGTGACCGCGCTGATGACGGTCATCGAGCGCAGGATCGCGATTGCCGGTCCGCTCGCGAGGGGATGAGCAATGTCCGGCTTCGACATCTCCGTCATTCTCCATGCTCTGCCCTTCCTGGCGAAAGGGCTCGGCCTCAGCCTCGCCCTGACCGCCGTCGCCATGATCGGCGGCCTGGCGCTCGGCCTGGTCATCGCCGTCATTCGCCTTTCGCGGTTCCGCTTCCCGGCGATGCTCGCGGCGCTTTATGTGAACGGCTTCCGGGCTGTCCCGCTGATCCTCGTGATCTTCTGGTTCTACTTTCTGGTGCCGCTCCTGCTCGGCCGGCCGGTCGGCGCGCTCTACTCTGTACTGATCGCCTTCGTGATGTTCGAGGGCGCTTACTACTCCGAGATCATCCGCGCCGGGTTAAAGAGCGTGCGGCCGGGACAATGGCAGGCGGCGCAGGCCTCCGGCATGACCTATCTCCAGACGATCCGCCTCGTGGTGCTACCGCAGGCACTGCGCAAGATGGCGCCGCTGATGGTGACGCAGGGCGTCGTGCTCTTCCAGGATACCTCGCTGGTCTATGTCGTGTCGCTCCACGACTTCATGACCTCCGCCAGCATCGTCGCGAACACCCAGAACCGCATCGTCGAGCTCTACGTCTTCGCCGCTTTCGTCTACTTCGCCATCTGCACGACAGGCAGCGTCCTGGCCCAGCGCCTCAGCAGCGGTCGGCGACATGCGTACTGAACGCGCCAGCGAGATCATCCCCTGCAACCGCGGGATAGCGTGAACGATAGGTCGAGATGATAAGGATCGAAGGATTATCCAAGAGCTACGGCGACCTTCCGGTTCTGCGGAACTGCAGCCTTGAGGTCGGGCGCGGCGAAGTCGTCGTGATCTGCGGACCTTCGGGCTCGGGCAAGAGCACCTTCGTCAAATGCATGAATGGGATCGAGCCGGTCCAGGCCGGCCGGATCACCATCGACGGAGAGGTTCTCCCGTCCAAGCCCGCCGCGGCCGCCAGGATCCGCTCGCGCGTGGGCATGGTGTTCCAGCACTTTGAGCTCTACCCGCATTTGACGGTGATGGAGAACATCTGCCTGGCGCAGATCCATGTGCTCAAGCGCGGCCGTGGCGAAGCGGAGGCCAAGGCGCGCGCTCTGCTTCGGCGTGTCGGCCTCGCGGATAAGGAAAGCGCCTATCCGACGCAGCTCTCGGGCGGCCAGCAGCAGCGGATCGCCATCGTCCGGGCGCTGGCCATGGACCCGATTGCCATGCTCTTCGACGAGCCGACCTCGGCACTCGATCCGGAGATGATCGGTGAGGTGCTCGCCGTCATGCTGGAGCTCGCGCGGGAGGGCATGACCATGATCGTCGTGACCCACGAGATGGGCTTCGCCAAGGCCGCGGCTGGCCGGATCGTCTTCATGGATCATGGCGAGATCGTCGAGGTCGCCGAGACCCAGCACTTCTTCGCTCAGCCGAGTTCTGAGCGCGCCCGTCTCTTCCTGTCACGCATCCTGGCGCATTGAAATGACAACATTGACCTTGCCCTCCGCCGACGACGTCCTCGACGCCGCACGCACGCTAAAGCCGGTTGCCGTTCGAACGCCGCTGCTGCGCTCGCCCGCTCTCGACCGGCTGACCGGAGCCGAAATTCTTCTTAAATGCGAGAACCTGCAGCGCTCGGGAGCCTTCAAGTTCAGGGGAGCCTACAACCGGCTCTCTCGCCTTGATCGAACAGAATTCCCCGGCGGCGTCGTGGCCTACTCGACTGGAAACCACGGGCAAGCCGTGGCGACTGTCGGGCGGATGCTCGACATCCGGGCCACGATCGTGATGCCGAGCGATGCTCCCGCCAATAAGATTATCAAGGCTCGGGAGAACGGCGGCGAAGTCGTCCTATACGAGCGCGGCAAACAGTCTCGCGAGGAGATCGCGGCTGAAATCGCCGCTCGCATGCCGGTGTCGGTAGTGCCGCCGGGCGACGACCGGTTCGTGGTTGCGGGCCAGGGAACGGCTTTTATCGAAGCTGCCGAACAGGCGCGCGGCGAGGTCGACCTTGTCGTAGTGCCCTGCGGAGGCGGCGGGCTTGCTGCCGGTACCGGCCTCGCGATTGAGGCGGTCAAGTCGCGGGCGGAACTTTGGGCCGCCGAGCCCCAGGACTTTGACGACACAAGGCGGTCTCTGGCGAGTGGCAAGAGGGAGGTGAACGCGCGCTTTTCCGGCTCCATCTGCGACGCATTGCTGGCGCAGACCCCCGCGGAGATCCCATTCTCATTCAATCGCCGGAAGCTTGCAAAGGTCCTCACCGCATCGGACGAGGATGTTCTCCGCGCCATCCGCTTCGCTTTCGATGAACTTCGCCTGGTCGTCGAGCCGGGAGGCGCCGTCGCTCTGGCCGCGCTTTTGAACCGATCCGAAGATTTGCGCGGGCGGCGCGTCGTGGTTCTGCTATCGGGCGGCAACGTAGAGCCGAATGTATTCCGTAGAGCTTTGGATATTGGCGAAAGCCTGCCAGTCCTCACGGAGTAAAGTGCTCGACCCGCAATTTCTGATGACTTCTTACAATCGGAAGATAAGGATTAAAATGTCTCTCCTAGACGACAAGTTCGCAGCCCTTTCGACCGAGAACGCTCCCGGGCAGGAAGTCCGGCAATCGGCCGGCGATTTCCGCCAGTTGATGATCGGGGAAATGTTGCCCGGTCGTGTGGTTGATTTCTCGCACGGCGACGTGGACGCATTTTCACCACCTCCCGAAGCGATCGAACGCTTCACGGAGGCTGTGCGGATCGGCGGTCGCCAAGCCTATACCGAGTATCGCGGCTCGGCGGATATCCGCGCGCAACTGGCCGAGAAACTAGGGGCGTTTACGGGCGCGCCGATCTCGCCCGATGCGGGCCTCATCATCACGCCGGGAACTCAGGGAGCACTGTTCCTGGCAGTGGCCGCGACGGTCGCCGCCGGCGACAAGGTCGCCATCGTGCAGCCCGACTATTTCGCCAACCGCAAGCTCGTGCGGTTCTTCGGCGGCCAGGTCATGCCGATCGCGATGAACTATCTCGACAAGTCGGATGGCGCAGGTCTCGACCTGTCACAGCTGGAGGCAGCATTCGAGGCCGGCGCAAAAGTATTCGTCTTTTCAAATCCGAACAACCCGACCGGAGCCGTCTATTCGCCGCTGGAGATCGAACGGATCGCGGCGCTGGCGCAACGATACCAGGCCACGATCGTCGCGGACCAGCTCTATTCCCGCCTTCGGTACGACGACGAAGCCTATACGCACGTTTGCGCAGGCGTTGACGAGAACCTGTGCCTGACCATCATGGGCCCCTCCAAGACGGAATCGCTCAGCGGCTATCGCCTTGGGGTGGCATTCGGCGCTCCCGACATCATCGGGCGGATGGAGCAGCTTCAAGCGATCGTGTCGCTTCGCGCGGCCGGCTACAACCAAGCCGTCCTCCGATCGTGGTTCGATGAGCCTCCTGGCTGGATGGCAACGAGAACGACCGAACACCAGCACATCCGCGACGAGATGCTGGCGATCTTCGCAGCAGCGGGCTTCCCGACACGACGTCCGCAGGCCGGGAGCTACATGTTTCCGACCTTGCCGCGCCTGAAAGTCGCAAGCCTCGATTTCGTCCGGCTGTTGCGACACCAGGCAAACGTGATCGTGACACCCGGCACAGAATTCGGCCCGCATGATCAAAGCATTCGACTGAATTATTCTCAGGATCTCAGAGCTGCGATCGATGCGTCGCACCGGATCGTCGAGATGGTCGCGCGCTACCGCGCCTAGAGCCGGGCGTGAAGTGAACTAGCACACAACTAACAGAAAAACTCCAGATCAGTCTTTAAGGGGATGAAACTATGACCAACAATGTGGTCACCGGCGTTCCATCAGAGAACACAAGTAGCGCTGCGAAGCGTAAAATCATTATCGCTACAGCACTCGGAAACGGGATGGAGTGGTACGATTTCGCTCTTTACGGCTACTTGGCGACATATCTAGCCGCCAATTTTTTCCCGAGCGCAACGCCGATTAGTGGCTTCCTCAACGTGATGCTCGTCTTCGGCATCGCGTTTGTCTTCCGCCCCTTGGGAGGCTGGGTGCTTGGGCCTATTGGTGATCGCAAGGGGCGTCAATATGCCCTGATCCTCACGATCGCGATTATGGCTACGTCCACGTTCTGCGTGGGCTTGCTACCCAGCCAGGCAAGCATCGGGATCGCGGCTCCCATCCTGCTCGTAACAATGCGGTGCATTCAGGGATTTTCCGCCGGCGGCGAGCAGGGCCCGGCGATCACCTATTTGGCCGAGCATGCCCCCGAAGGCCGGCGTGGCTTTTTCGCTAGCTTCATCCAGAGCTCGAGCATTGCCGGCTTTCTCACAGCGGCGGCAACCGTCACGATCCTGACATCCGTCTTAAGCGACGCCCAAATGAAGGATTGGGGCTGGAGAATTCCTTTCCTCCTGGCCCTGCCACTCGGCCTAGTCGGGCTCTATATCCGCTACAACCTAAACGAGACACCCGAATTCGAGCGGTTGAAGTCAAAGGGTGACATCACCGATCGGCCCATTGCCGAGGCCTTTGAGAGAGATTTGCGTCCGATGGTACGCGTGGCAGGCATCGTCGCCCTGCAGAGCGCCGGCTACTATACCGTCTTTGCCTATTTCCCCGGACATCTCCAGCGCATGGGCTTTACGCCCTCGCAGGGAACTTCCGCCGCGATGTACTCGCTCGCGCTCGCCATGGTGCTTGTGCCGGCATTCGGACATTTGTCCGACCGCGTCGGCCGAAAGCCGGTTCTGCTGTCGGCGGCGCTGGCCCTGCTGATTCTGACAATCCCGGTCTTCGCGATTTTGGGCCAGCTCAGCTTTCTGGGTGTTGTTGTTTGCCAACTGATCCTCACGACTGCAGTGGCCGCCTATAACGGCGTGGTCAATTCTGCTTACGCTGAAAGCCTGGACGCTCGTACACGGTCCGGTGCCCTGTCCATCGGCTTCAACATGGGCGCACTCATTTTCGGCGCTCCGGCGCTGTACGTGATGACGCTTCTGAACACCTCGATCTCTGCCCCATGGGCGCCCGGGGTGTATGTCGCCGTCACGGCAGCAATCAGCCTTGTCGCGGTCGCCACTTTGGCGAGCCGAAAGGAAGCTTAGGCGAGGCAAGGCCGTGCGCGCCTCGTCGAAAGGCGCGGACGATCACCGAGTACGTGGTCACGATCAGACCGGAATGCTGCGTGTTGCGGCGTGATCACTAATACGCCGTTGAAAGGATTGGACGATGAAAATTTACACGAAACTTTTCCCGGACCTCCCTCCCGTCAAGCTCGACAGGTCCAAGGCCGCGCTGGTGATCATCGACATGCAGAAGCTCGATGCGCATCCTGATTTCGGCTGGGGCCGGCAGCTGAAGGAGAACGGCACGTTCGACGGTGCCAGGTGGTTCTTCGATAATTTGCGGGAAGAAGTCATTCCGAACCTTCAGAAGTTGCTGAGCAGCTTTCGAGCCGCGGCAGCACCAGTCATTCACGTCAGGATCATTCACCGGGGAGCAGCAGGGCAGGACCGGACCGCCCACCACAAGCGTTGGGACATCCTTTGTGATCCGAATACGCCCGAGGCCGACTTCTTGGACGAGGTAAAGCCCGAGACCGGTGAGTATATTTTCGAGAAGGTTGGAACCAGTCCCTTCAACAGTACCGGAATTGACCAGACCCTTCGCAATCTCGGGGTCGAGCAGCTCATCGTCTGCGGCGTCAACACGACCAGTTGCGTGTACCTGACCGTGCGAGACGCAATCGATCGCGGTTATGCCACGTTCGTCGTTCCCGACGCGTCATCCGCCCTTGCGGGCAAGGACGAACACGAGGCTGCGCTATCACGCCTGGTCGCAGCCGCTGCGATCCCCCTAAGCACAGACGACATCATCCGAGGCGGATAAGCGTGCGGATTGGTTGATCTCGTTCCCGCCAGATTAGAGCGTAACAAATAAGAGTTGCGCTCTAATATTTTAGAACTTCTGCTTCAATCTGAAAACAACACTGCATAGAATATATTAATACATACTACATAAAGTAAGCTGCTTCGAATTCCAACTAATAAGCTCAGCGCGCGCTCGTCGTCGCTATCCACAACTACCGCCTTTTTTGAACATGCCTGATAACATTCCCTTGGAGAAGACTTGGAACTTCATGCATGCGATGCGTGCCGCGGCCGACAATCAGGACGTCGCGGCCGCGTTACTCGGCATTTGCTCTGCATTTGGCGTCTCAGCCATTTTCGGAGGAATCGTTCCTAGCCGGACGCTTCCCCCGAGGGCTATCGCTTCCAGGATCCTCATTCAGGAAATGCCTCCCGGCTGGGTGGAGCGCTATAACTCACGCGGTTATGTCTATCGCGATCCCATCGTCGATCGTCTGCAGAGTGAACGTTCGCCTTTTTCATGGCGCGACGCCTACGCCTGGGCAGCATCCTCGGCGGATGTCAGGCTCATCAAAGGAGAAGCAAGGGAGTTCCACCTAAATGATGGATATGTCGTGCCGATCACGCTTCTCGATGGAAGCCTGGCAGCGATCTCATTTGGTGGTGACCATATCGATCTCAGCCCTGACGACCAATCAATCCTTGGCTTCGCAGCGAGCTACGCGCTTGGGACTTTGCTGCAGCATCGGTTCAGCGCCAGGCGAGCGCGCCGACGGGTGTCTGCCCGCGAATATGATTGTCTTCTATGGGCCGCCGAGGGAAAGACCGACTGGGAAATCTCGGTCATCCTCGGAGTTTCCAAATCGACGGTGACCAAGCACATCCTCTCCGCCCGGGAAAAGCTCGGCGCCGTGACCAAGTCGCATGCCATTGCGATCGCGCTGCGCGAACGAATCCTTCGGTAGACCGATCAGTAGCGTCCGCCGCCTCTCGGACCCATTCTTTGGCCCTTCTGGGCCTCGAGACGATCGCTAGCCTCAATCTCGCGGATGACGCGTTCCTGCTCGGCCCGCAATTGTACGAGCGCATCGGTTTTCACCAGCGTCGGCGAGAGCCGATCTCCCGGGTGCAGAGCAAGCGTGCGGGCCGCTTCCGTCGCGGCTCTGGCCTCACGGGCTTCCTGCGCAGCGGAGCGCTCCGCCCCTGTCACGATCTCCCTTTTGGCTGCGAGGTCGCGCTGGGACGCTGGATCCAGCCCAGCGGCTGCCTCGTCCCTCCTCCCGACTTCGACCGCACGATCTGCCTGCCTGGTCGCCAATTGCGCTTCTCGCTCCTCCTTGGCCCGAACGCTGTTCGCGCGCTCGATCAACCGGTCGGCATTGGCGCCGACAATGGCCTCGACCTCCGCGCGCGTCATCCGCTCCACGCCACGTTCGGCGACACGCTGCAGATCGAGCCGATTGGCCAAGGTCTCCAGATAGCGCGACGACGATTCACGGAACTCCTGTTTCGTTGCCCCTTCAAGCAGGTCACTCGTTCGCGACACCGCTTCGTTCATGAGGCGTAGATCCTTCGCCATCTGCTCGGCTGTCACAGCCATCTCGGATCCCTCCTTCGTCAAATGCCCCACGCGCTGCGCGATCGTGCTGAGGATGCCGCCGACCAGGCGAGCTAGAGTCAATCGCACGAGCATATCTTCCGCCACCCTGCTGCCTGGCCGTTCACGGAGAACTGACCGCCAGCTGTCGATGCTTTCAGTCACCACGCGCTGATCCGCCTCTGACACCGCCATCCTGATCGGATTTGCCCGCGCTACCGCGATACGACGGCGCGCGTTGTCGATCATCGCCTGGTTTGCAGGATCCAAGGCATAGGCACGATCGCGCGCCGCACGCTCGGGCCGCGGCCGATCCGAGACCTCGACGATCGCCTTGTCCTTCGGCCCATAGCTTTGCGACGAGGCGCGCTCGCGCGCTCCGGTCGCCACGATCTTCAGCCCCTCGGCCCGGGCGTGCTCGGCATAGGCCTGGCGCCATTCCCGGAAGGTATCACGGCTCGGATGCAGCTTCTGGCCGGCTTCGCTCTTCACCGTGATGACGGCATGAACATGGAGATGACCGTCGGCCTCCTTGTCCGTGTGGAGACCGAACATGAACTTGTGATCGGCGAAGCGGTCGTGCAGGAAAGACCGGGCGGCCCGGCGTAGCGCCTCGACATCGGTGCCGGCTTTTGCCGAAACGATCAGGTGCATGGTGTCACGCGTGGATTGCGAGCGCAGCGACGGTCCCCAGTCGCGCGCAACCTTACGGACATCGGCGGCATTGGTGAGCGAGTTGGCCTGATCATCGACGACCAATCCCTTCGCTACCAGGCGATCCAGGTGACGGGCGACTGAATCGCGGCCATGTCCGGTCGCAACCAGCGTGACGCCGATCCGATCCGCCGGCACGCCAGTCGCGGTACCGATCCGGCCTGTGATCGCGCTCTCCGAGGCTCGATCGAACTGCCGGCGCTCCGTTCCTCGCGAATCCGCGTCTGCAACCCGAGACCGGAATCGTTCTTTCGCGGGTCCTGCCATCACGACGACAACGAGCGCCTCCAGCATCCCTTCGGAGGTGGTATCGAGCCTGTAGGCGTGTCGATGGCCTCTGAAGGCCGCCTCGATCGCCTGTTCGAAGATCGTATTGCCGTCGGGGCTGTCGGCGACATTGGGGATCGCCAGTCGGACCGTGCCGACATCCTGGCTCTCGGCCCGTTTCGAGAAGCCCGCCGACCAGGCTTTGATCTCCTCCGCGACGGCCTCGCGATCGGGCAACATGCGTCCGTCATGGGTTTCGAGCGGAACATCTTCGCGCAGGACATATTGGCCGGTCGCCGTCGCCCGGGTCACACCGCTCGCATAGGATACCACCTTGATGACCGCGGGCTGATAGCCACTGGCCAGCATCCGTGCCCTGGCGAGAGCATGGTTCTGGCCGAGACTGCCAGCGATCGGTGCTGCTGTTCCCGCTCCCTGAACTGCGGTCGGCCCGCGCCCTCGGCCTTTCGGGCCCGGCGGCAATCCGCGCTGGCGCTCCGCATCCTGTCCGCCCGTGATCGTCTTTCCCCGGATCGCTTCGTGAGTGCCGGGTGCTCCGGGCTCGATCACCGGCAGCGCTCGGCCGCGCCGGAGCTCATCCTCGAAGACGGTAGCCCGAGGCCGGCGCCGATCCGCGCGCGCTTGCGCGATGCCGTCCCGTGCCGCGGTGGCCCGCTCTGCCCACCAGGCGATATGATCGGATCGGTTCATGACGTTTCGCGCTGCGGCGCAAGCTGAAGGCCCGCCTCGCGCCGTAGCTTCGAGCCATAGGCGATCGTGATCTCCGTGAGTTCGTCATTGATCGCTGAGACGGCATCGTGGAGCCCTTGCCAAACCGGCTCGGTGTCATCCAGCCCAATGGCCTGCCCGGAACGAACCGCACGCAGCAGTTGCGCCAGGTTCCGGCCGACCATCCGAACCTGACTCGCCAGCAGGACCACCGCTTCGGTGTTCTCGGCCGAGAGCGCCGGCCCCGCTTGCACCGAGGCGCGGATCAACCGGCGCACCACCTCCGCCTTCGGCAGACCGAAGAGCACGACCGCCTCGTGCAGCCGTTGCTCGTCAGCCGCGGAGAGCTCGGTCCGCAGCCGTGGTTTGCGTCGCGGAACGGCAGCGGACCGAACCATCGTCCTTTTCCTTTCCGGCCGAATAGCGGGTCGCAAGATCCGCCGGGAACCCCGACATCGCCGGATGCCGGCACCGGGCGCCTCGGCGCTCCCCGGCTGCGTACCGCAGCCGTTACCGGTTGTGGCCCACAAACCGGTATCTTGTCAAGTAACATCTATTATAGTAGATGCTTCATCAGAAGGTGAGTGCTGGCTCGAGGGCGGTCACCACTCCGTCGGCTTGCCCGGCGGCGAAGCCGGTCCAGATATCACACGCGCCGCGTTCGCAATGACCGCAATATCCCTTCAACGCAGGTCGTCGGTACGGCTTTTCCGCAACGCCACAATATGACATTCCGGTTATCACAGGATTCGAGATTGCCTCGTTATCATCCTGACATGTTGACCCAATGCGGTTCTGTGTTACCGCGGCCATACTGCAAGACCGCGCCGCCTTGTTCGTGAAATGCGGTATTTCGGCAATGCGGTGAAGCTGTCCGACGGTAACCAGATATCGCCGATCTGGGGCAATGCACCATTGCGGCGATCACCCGTGACCGCATTGACGCACTGCATTTATCCCGAAACAGCGGGCCTCGGGTTTGCTGCGATATCGTATTGTCTAATATCTATTATAACATACACTGCGCGGCGAACTCGTGATAGCGTGAGGAATACCGATGCCGAGCATCTTTGCGGTCGCCAATCCGAAGGGAGGCAGCGGCAAAACGACCGTCGCGATCATCCTCGCCGGAGAGTTTGCGCGCCACGGCTATGCTGTGGCGATCATCGACGCGGATCCGCAAGGGTCGTCCTACCAATGGCATGCGTCGAGCCTCGCGCGCGGGATGACGCCAAAGGGGATCGATCTGGTCCGTGCGGCCGGTGAGGCGGCACTGATCGCGATGATCGCCGATCTCGAACGTTACGACGTCGTGGTGATCGACACGCCCGGCTATTACGGCAACGTCCTGATCCAGTCGGCGCTTCGGGCCGATCTGGTCGTCCTGCCCTGTAAAGTCCATACGTTCGACGCCTCGCAGGTCGTGCGCACCATCCGCAATCTCGAACAACAGGCGGCTTCATCCGCCCTGCCGATGAGCCAACATCGCGTGCTGTTCAACGAATACGACAGTCTCGACCGCAACACGCGACCATTGCGCGAGGTCGTCGGCTATCTCGACGCCGAACAGGTGCCGATCTGCTCGAACGCGCTTTACCGCCGTGTCACCTTCCGCACCATGACCAATGGTCATGGCACGCTCTACCAGATGAGCGATGGCGACGAGTCCGTTCGCAAGGCGCGCTACAATGCCGACCAGGTCGTGCGAGAACTGCTCTCTGCAAGCCAAGGCAGGGCGCCAGACGAAGCGACGGCATGAGATGAGTGGCCCCGATTCCAGCAGCAAGACGGAGCGGCCCGCGCTGCCCCGCGATGTGTTCCGGTCGCAGCGTGCTATCGCGTCCGGCGCTGAAGCCACTGGGCCAGGACCTCTGGTCGTGACGCCCGCCTATGACGACCTCGGCGCCGGCGGTCCTCACCCTCACAGCGCCTCGCATCGACAGAGCAACGCCCAGGCGCCGGCTCGAAGACCGATGCGAGCAAAGCCCGAGCGGAACCCGTTCGAGGCCTATGGCGAACGCTCATCGTCGAGACCTTACGCGTTGCGGTTGCCAGACGCGATCGATCTCGTCCTTCGCCAGATCGCCGCCGAGGAGCGGACGCATCCGCTGCGCGTGATCGATCGGATCCTCTATGACCATCTCCGGCGGGTCGGACGCCTGCCTCCGCCATAGGGCTGGCAAGCCGAGTAGCGTCAACATCGGGTCAAACTGCCGAACGCGGGCACAGAAAAGCCGTTGCGATCGACGGCATTTCTCCGAATTCCTCTAATGTCTATTATCCTGAATGTTGGAAACTGTTATAGCGTCCCGGGAATCGTGAATTCCAACCTGTCCCGATATCCGATGCCCGTTCGCAAACCCCAGCCGATCGATCACTCGATCCTCAACGAAATGATCGCGATCCGGCTGCAGCAGCTCGAAATCGAGAATGGCGGCATGGAAGCGCTTCTGCCGAAGACAGGCCTCGCGCGTCAGACCTATTACCAGCTGCTCCGTGGCATCGGGAACCCGACGCTGAAGACGATCGAACGCCTTGCCTCGAGCCTGAACATGACGGTGTTCGAGCTCATCGGCTTTGAAGTCGACGACGCTCGCCGGGCGTTGCAGAAGGGCGGGGTCGACTATGACGATCTGAGCTCGGCCATCGCCAGGAAGAACCGGGCTCAGCGCACGCTCGCGCGTGAAACGCGGTCCCGCAAGCTGCCGTCATAGGTTCGGAAAATTCCACGTGCGAGCCGATCGCCGCGAAAGGATCGTCACGCTGTTGCCCGGAGACCGCCTGCGGGCTCCGGGAGCGCCTCTCGGGCGTGAGTAGAGCCGTCCCCGAAGGGGCTCGTCCAGACCTGCCCGCCCACAATTCGCGACGCGAAAATAGCCGTGGTTCGAGACCTGGCGCATCCAAAAACAAGGCGGATGCGGGGAAATCGGCCCCGCCGGCAACATCGAGATTGGGCGACATCGAGAAATTCCGGGGGATAGCGAGAGATGCGGCTTTCTTCGCCTTTCCGTCGCCGCGCGCCGACTGCGATACTCGGCGAGATCATCAACGCCACAGGATCATTCTCCCATGACCACAGCGACCGAGATTGCCGACACGATCGCCGGCGAGCAGAAGCTGACGAAGGCGCAGGCGAAGACGATCGTCGACAGCGTGTTCCGGCAGATCGCCGAGGCGGCGAAGGGTGGGTCGGAAACAAACATCCCGGGCTTCGGCAAGTTCAAGGTGAAGGACAAGCCCGCGCGAGAGGCGCGCAACCCGTCGACCGGCGCCACCATTCAAGTCGCGGCCTCGAAGAAGTTGAGCTTCACGCCGGCGAAGGCGGTGAAGGACGCGCTCAACGGCTAAAAGCCTCCGAGCGCGTGTGCAGCGCGACGCCTCCTCAGAAGGGAGGCTCGCTGCTGTAACGGCCCTCGGCTTCGGCCAGCGCGGCCTCGCGCTCGGCCAGCGCCAGTATCAGCTCCGCCTCGATCTGGCGGCGCTCGGTGCGGTCGGTTGCATCCCTCAGCTCGGCGCGCAGTTCCTCGATGTGCTGTTCGTTCGTCATCGTCGTCTCCTCGATTGAGTGTGAAAGACGACGCCGGCGGTCATGACGGGCTGGAGGGGTCAGGGATCGCGGAGCGACCGCCGCAGGCGGCGGGTGGGGGAGCCGATTTTGTCGGCGGGCGCGAAAGCGATCGGCGTCAAAAGTGGGGGCACCGCTCGTCCTTGAGGCCTTCGGACCGGCATGACACCCTCGGACGATCTGAGCAGACTCTTTAGGCTCCGGTCGGCACCAGAAAGCCGAAGGCCGGCTCGATGCCGGCCTTCGGCTTCGACATTCGAAAAGACGGCCGCCAACGAACCGCGACTTGCGCTCCGGGGTCGCGGCCACGAGTGCCGCCGGCACCATCGCTGATAGGGAGAAGCCCCGCCTTGGCCGCGGGGCTCCTTCGTCGTGGGGATCAGGCTTCCCGCTTCGGGCGGTTCCAGATCAGGGTGTAGTCCCCTTCGGTCTCGCCCGGCCAGAGCGCCGCGGTGATCGGGGCGTTGAAGCTCGGATCGTCGAGCTTGAGCGAGATGTAGGGCTCGCCGTCGCCGGAGACCGCATTCCAGCCCGCTCCGACCTCTGCTCCGTTGCCTGTGACGCGGAAGTCGGGGGCGTCGCGCGAGACACGCTCGATCGGGTGCAGGCGGGCCTGGAAGCGGACGCTGAGGGTGCGGACGTTGCCGACGATGCCGTTGCCGTTGGTCTTGAATTCGCCGATGACAGCCATGGTGGGATCCTTTCCGGTTTGCTCGAACCGCGCCGGTCGCGGCCTCGATGGCGGTGTCAGGACCGGGGGCGATCGAACCCGCACCCACCGGGGTCCCGTTGCGCCTGCGCAACGGGGTGGTCCTTAGGGCCGCAACGCAGTGGAGGGCGGCCGGGCGTGGCTTTTTTGTTTCGCGATGCAAAGGCGGCGCAGCCGCTGGCGGAAAAAAGCCGGGACCGGCCGTTGCGGATGGACGATCGAGACGAAGCCGTCCCCTGGTCACACCCAATCCATCGAGACCGCACTGGGCGCGACCGAAACGCCGACCAGGAAGGAGCCCGATCGGCCCCCTCATCGGTGGTGTTCAAGCCACGCGCTGACGCCAACAGTATTGTCGGCTCTGTACGGATCGGTCCGCACGGATTCTTTCCCGCCGGTTCAGCCGGCTTCTCCAGCCACGCCATCGCCCGCTGCCGGACCGGGTGGGCCGAGGCTGGATGACCCGCGAATGAACTCCGGCAGCGTTCGAGCCAACATCTCCGTCTGTGCCGCCACAGGGTTTTCCTCTGCCGCACCTACGGTTCACCAGGCTGGCTGACGGGGGGTGTGTTCCCGAGTCTGAGGCCAACCATCGCAGGTGCCCGCCCGCGATCAACCCGCTGCCAGGGCCGGGCTTCGAGCGCATGATGGCGCACTCGCTCGAAGGCCCCTCCCCGCCCGGGTTGCGGCAGCCGTCCCGACGGGCGAAACTTCCGAGGCAGCGAGGAGGATATGGATGCGCCGGCTCGAGATCGCAGGCGAGATTCTCGGCGCGAACGACCCGGCGTTGCCGGCGGCGATCGCGGCCGCCTATCGCGATCGGATACGCCCGCTCTGCCTCTGCCGCGAGCCCGGAATCCCGATGTATGTCGCGGCGATGGGCGAGCAGTTCGTCGTGAAGCGCATGCCGCTCAGCGGCGGCCAACACGATCCGGACTGCGACTCCTATGAGCCTCCGGTCGACCTGTCGGGACTTGGTGCGCTGATGGGCAGCGCGATCCGGCTCGATCCTGCGAGCGGCATGGCGGCGCTGCGGCTGGAGTTCAGCCTGACGCGAACTGGCAGCAGGGCCGCGCCGACGCCCGGCGCAACAGAATCGACCTCGGTGAAGAGCGAGGCTCGCCGACTGTCGCTGCGCGCATCGCTGCATCTGCTCTGGAACGAGGCCGGCCTGACGAAGTGGACCTCGGCCTGGGCCAACAAGCGCCACTGGTGGAATATCCGCTACCATCTCATCGAAGCGGCGAAGACCATGCTGGTGAAAGGCATGCCGTTGAACGATGTGCTGATCATCCCGGAACCATTCCGCGCCGAGAACAAAGAGGCGATCGAGCAGCGGCGCGCGACCGCGCTGAGCGGGATCCAGCCGCAGAGGACCGGCCCACGGAAGCTCATGGTGCTGGTCGGTGAGGTCAAGGAGTTCCAGCCGGCGCGCGGCGGTCACCGGCTGGTGGTCAAGCATTGGCCGGGGTTCCCGATCCTGCTCGATGACCGCACATGGACACGCGTGCAGGCACGGTTCGAAGCCGAACTCGCGCTTTGGGCTGCAAATGACGCCGCGCATCTCATCGTGGTCGCGACCTTCGGGCTGAATGCCGCTGGCCTCGCGATCGTCGAGGAGATCGCGCTTATGGTCGTCGCCGAGAACTGGATCCCCTATGAGTCCGCTCAGGAACTGCGTCTCGTCGAGGCGCTTGCGAAGACCCGCGAGCAGAGCATCAAGGGCCTGCGCTATGCCTCGCCCGCCGACCAGCCGATTGTCGCGGCATTGCTGATGCAACACCGGCCCCGTCCGATCGCTCTCTTCGTCGTGCCGGCGAGTGCAGACGATGGCTATGAGGCCGCGCTCACGGAGATGATCGCCTCGCGGCCCGAGATGGATAGCTGGATCTGGCATACCGGCCAGGGAGAGATGCCGGCCCTCCCGGCTCGGTAGGACGCTATGGCAATGTGACGATCGGCCCAAGGATTCTCACGCCGCGTCCTGTCGAGCGTCCTCCTGCGGCTGCAGATCATGAAGATAGGTCACAGCACGCTGGGCATAAGCTGCCGCCTGGAAGATCGCCCGGCGGTCGCCATCGAGCAGCTTGAGCCATGACGCGACATAGCTGGCGTGGTCGGGCCGCGGCTCCAGCTCCGGCACGATGCCGAGATCGGCGCAGAGGAAGCTCGCGCCGATATCCGCGATCAGCTCTTCCCGGGCCCGCTCGGTCTGGTCCTTGTGATAGCGGCTGAGGTCCCGGTTGAGCCGATGCGGCGCGCCGGCCCAATGGATGCACTCGTGCCCGAGCACGGCAACATAGGATTCGGCATCGCGGAAACACTGCAGATCCGGCATCTGGATGCTATTACTGCCTGGGGCATAGAACGCCTTCGCGCCACCATGCCGGATCACGGCGCCGGTATTGGCGAAGAAGCGGTCGGCATGCTCGATCCGCACCAGCGGATCGGCGGGCGGTTCCGGGCGCTGATAATAGTGATCGGGCAGGCCGTCGATCTGCTCGCAGTTGAACACGGTGTAGGCCTTGAGAAAGGGGATATCCCGTTCGATCTCGCCGCCGGCCGCGTCGACCTCGGTCCTGGTAAAGCGGCTGGCATAGACGACGGTCGAACCGCCTTCGCCCTTGCGCACATGGGCGCCAAGCTCACTCGCCTGGCGAAACGTCATCCAGATCGTCGAGGCGAACCCACGCGCCATCGCTTCCGACCAGAGCAGCAGGACGTTGAGCCCGGTATAGGGTTGGCCGTTGTGGCGTAGCGGCCGGGTTATCCGGCCGGCCACCTTGCCAGCGTTCCAGGGCTGCACCCAGGGACGGGTGCCCTTCTCGAGATCCGCCAGGATGCGTTCGGTGATGCGCGCGTAGATGTCGGCGCGCGCTCCCTTGTCCTTGCCCGTCATTGCCTTGTCCTCTGTTTCGGGGCCGCGCCCATCGCGCCCGGTCACGGAGGTTCGGCGCCGGGGCAATCAGGAGGGTCGCGCACCCGACCATCCGCCCGCGCTTGCGCGGCGGGTGGTCATGGGCCGAAACGCAGTGAAGGACGGCAAAGCCGTTGCGCGGACAGCCGGCCCCGGCAGGACCCCATCCGCGACCGGACGCAGGGTGCTGCCCTTCCCTTCCCTGCGTGACCTGGGTGCGGCGGACGGCAACAGGGAAATGGCCGGCCCGGAACCGGGCCGGCCTGGTCGGTCGGGATTGAAGAGCGAAGCCGAGGCCCCGCCGGTGATGGCTCAGCCGAATGCTGCCATCTGCATCTCGGCGGCCTTGCGGTCGACGGCGTGGCCCGGATTCTCGACGGCGCGCTCGAAGGGCTTCCAGCGCTCGCCGACGACATGTTCATAAGCCGCGACGGCGCCTTCGGCCGCCATCCGAAGCGCATGGGCCTGGACGCCCATATCGGCGGCAAACTCGCGCTTGCGTTGCGCGGCGCTCTCGAAGCCGACCGGTCCGTCGAGATCCTCGTCGCGGGCCTCGTTGGCAAGCTTCGTCGTCAGGTCCCGCGCTTCGCAGACGGCCCGGCTGTAGAACTGGCCGGCGCCATGGGCGGATCCGACATAGGAGCCGACGATCCGCTGCAGATGGATCTGCATCGCGCGTTCGGCGAGGCCGTCTCGCAGCGCCTCGGCGGTCTCGACGATCAAGCGCTCGTGCAGATCACGGATGCCTTCGCTGTCGAGCACCGGCAGGCCGAAACTCTCGGCGATGAGGATGGCCTGCGCCGCATCCGGGCAGGCGAGGCGGACCATTTCGAGGGTGGTGCCCTTGCGGAGCTGGACGACGCGGGCGGTCGGGCGGTGAGTAGTCCTGGACATGCGAACTTCCTTCCTTCGGTTGTGCCGAAGTACCGGACCGGCCCTTGCCGGCCCTCCCTTCGGTCGCGCTCGAACGAAACCGGCGGAAAGACGGGCGCTTCAGGGTCCGGGCGACCTAAACGAGCGGGGCAGGTTTGCGGGCAAGCGGGGCCAACGGCCCTGCGCGGCCCGCGGGCCTGGCCTGCCGAGAGCGGTCGATCCGGCCGCGAAGCGGCGCGGAACGCGGCCTTGAAGCGCCCGGCCGCCGGTTTAAGAGCGCAGACCCGGCCGAAGGGAAGGCCGACCGGGGAGCGTCTCCGAGAGAGGCTGCCGACAGGAGAGCACAGCGCCAGCGATCGATCCGCGACCATCAGCGCCGTTCCAGCCGAGCCGCAATGGGTATGCCTCGAACGGGCGCCGATCAGAGCTTCACGGCATGCGTGCTCGAAACCTCGCGATCGCCCGATCCTGCCGGACGAGCTTGGTCGACAAGGCGTCGATCTCCGATTGCCGCTCGGCGGTGAGCACTGCGAGGTGCGCGCGGTAACGGCCCAGGGATAGATATCGGCCGGATGATCGACCGCGCCGATCGGCCGTCCGACGGTACCGCGACCGCAGGAACAGCGCCGTCACGCAGCGCCTGATTTGGCGATGGATGACGTCGAGCTGACGTTGTGTCTGCCGACGTGCCTCCTCCATGCGATGAAGCAGCACCACGCGGTCTCCGCTGGAATTCACTGCGCCCTTCCCGGCTGCCACCCGCGAAAGTCGGACGGTCCGCCATAGACCTCGTGCCGCTCGGGATCGATGACGAAGCCGAAGCGGCCGACCTCATAATCGCGGGCAGGTACCAGGAAGCGCCGCTCCTCCGTGCCGCCTCCGCGTTGGCCGCCGATGGTCGCGACGCACTCGACGAAGGCATGCCGGTGGCTGGACGTGATTGCGGCGACGACGATCCAGTCCTCTGCGTGCTGGGCCTCGAAGGCCCGGCGGTCCTTCGCGACGGATTCGCCGGGTCCGAGCACGGTTCCGAAGATCGCCTCCCAGGCATCCGGCCAGGAATCCTTGATGGTGCGCTCGGCACAGCGTCGCTCGAACCTGGTGAAGAGCTCCGGGAAGGCGATGGCGACGATCGCCCAGCATTCATCCTCTTTATATGATGATTGGTCAAGACATAGGCTCTCCATTGCTGTTCTCCATTAGCTTCCTGCTTCCAATATCCAGGTGAACCCAGGTATTTCCTCAGCCGGTAACAGCCGGGACAACCTTATATTCGGTCGCTGCATGAGCAGCGGTTCCACATTCCCGCATTCGATGGGCTGGGTTCAGGAAGGCGAGACCATCCTCATACGCGGCGGTTTAGGCCAAAGAAGACTTCCGGTTCGCCTGCCTGGATCTGCCGAAGCTGATCAGGCTTTGGCAGATTGCGGAAAGGGTGAGGCCCTATGCATTCTTCAGCCTCGCACCTTCGATCACGATGCCGGAAGTCACGTACTTCCACAGAGCGACGAGCAGTTTGCGTGCGAGGGCCACGACAACTTTCTTGCGCTGAGCTACGCCGCTCGATGCTGCTCGCTGTCGGAACCATCCGGTCAGCGCGGAATCCGGTTGATGGCGCACCCAGAGCCAGGCGACCTGTATCATCGTGGTCCGTAGCCTCGGATTCCCGGCTTTCGATACGCCCTGATCGCGATCGACAGAACCGCTCTGCCACGGCGTCGGTGCCAATCCAGCATAGGCGGCGATCTGCCTACGATTGTCGAAGTGCCGGTAAAAGCCCTCCACCCAAAGCATCGACGCGAACTCGGGGCCGATGCCACGCACATTCTCAAGCATGGCAATGGCGCTACTTGCCTCTTTCCGTTCGGACGCAAGAAGTTCATCGCGCTCTGCCTCGATCGCTCTGATCTGCTCGATGACCAATTCGAGGCGATCAAGTTCGCGCGAAATCTGGGCCTTCAAGAACGGTGGTAGGGCATGACCATCGCCCGTGCGCAGGTCTTCAAGGCGCAGCCGCCGATCTCGGTTGAGGGGCCGATAGTCGGAAATGCCTTGGGCGAACAATAGTCCTTCTATTCGATTGGCATGCGCCAATCGCTCGACGACGAGGGCCTTCCGTTCCCGAAGAAGCCTGCGCCGGTCTTCCTCGGCATGAGAGGGAACCCGAACCATTGCGCAGGCGCGGGGTTCGCCACGTTTGAACGCCATCAGCGCTCGGATGAGTATTTCGCCGTCAATCCGATCCGTCTTCGCTCGACGCGCCTTCCTCGGAACCGCGATCGATGTCGCATCTACGACATGGCTTTCGAGACCTTCGTCAGCCAAGACCCGATGCACCCAGAAGCCGTCGAGACCGGCCTCCTGGATCAATACGATGGGGAGCAGATCGCCGGTTCGGCTTTTTGCCTTCAAACGGAGCTCGGCAAGCAAGCTAAGCAACCGTCCGATCTCGCCGGCCGGGAGACCTTTACGCGCCATCTTGGTATCGACGCACGGAATAAATGAGGTCACAAGCCAGTTTGATTGGCTCAACTCGACCGAGACGTAAATGAGCTTGGCCAGATCCTCGGGAAACTCCGTCTTGTCTGAAACTATCGGCTTCATGTTCATTCGCTCTTCCGGATGATGTCCGCCTGAGCCTTTCCGCGGCAGGCGCTGCGGTCAATCATGGGACTCATACCAGCCGCCCTCGGAGCGCAGCATCGGATGGACCTGTGCATTGCGCGAGGCCGAGAGGTGGAAGCCGCTATGGCCGGCCGTGCTGTGGCAGATGACGCCCTCGGCATAGAGCGTCGCGCCCTGCGACGATCCCCATGGCGTGCTGGCGCAAGACTGAAGATTCTTGCGGTGGAGCGCCCGCTTCTCACGCTGATGTTCGGCGTGCTCACGCACGCCGGCGCGAAACGCCGCCTCGTCGGCAAGCTCGCCGGATTGGCCAAAAAATCGGTCGCGTGTCCATTCGTGCATCGGCAGGCGAAGCCGTGAGCCGGAGGCGAGGACATGCCGACCCTCGCGCGCCGGCACCATGGCGAATGCGGTATCGCCGACCAGCGCGACGAGAAGCCCGTCCGCGCTGCGACCGTACGCGATCTCAGGATGGCTAGAGGCGTCGGGGTCGCGGATATCGGGAGCGGAACCACTCATGCCGCGGTCCTCCCCTCGACGATATCGGCCCCAACCTCGTCGGCGGAGACCTCTTCGAGGACAGCGCGCGGATAACCGTTTCGGCTCAACCACTCCTCAGCCTCAGGCCGATGCGCGGCGAGATGGACGAGCTTCGCGCCCTCGCCCGGGCGGTCGAAGATCCGAACCATGACGACGGCCGGCCGCTCCAGGACGGTGAAGTACAGCTTGGATTCCAGCGAGAAGGTCCGATGCACCCTGATGGCGATGACGCCGTCGGCGCCGAAATCCGCCTCGTGCAAGGTGAAACATGCCGGCAGGCTCACCGTGCCCACACCACGCTCGCCCTGTTTCTGGATGAGCCGGCCTTTGCTGTTCCTTGTCTGCCAGGTCGAGAGCTTCCGGGAAATCCGCTTCGGTGGTTGCGGCGTGCCATCCGACCACGCAATCAGCGAGCCGATCGGGACGTTATCGTAGATCATGTGCGCGGACATCATGTCCTCCGTGTTTGCGCATGGCTGGAAACGAAGCCGCCGCCGGACGAGCCGGCGGCGGGTTTCAGGTCGAAGAACGATGCGAAGGGCTGCTAGGCGGCCTCGCGCAACGGCTCGGCGTCATCGCCCTCATCGCCCTGGGGCTCGGAGCCGACGTCGCTATCCTGCGGATCCGTGGCCGGCTCATCCTGCTCGTCCTCGGGAACAGCCTCGTGCTTCGCGAGCCAGTTCGCGAGCGCGGCGGCGTCCGGCGCGAAGAGCGCCGACGGATGGACGAAGCGGCCCTCCGCGAAGTGCGCGACGAGCGCGGCCCGGGTGTCCTTGACGCGCGGGCGCGGCAGGACAGAGGTGTCCGTGCACGAGCCTTCGAGCGCCGGACGCGACAGGCAGGACAGGAACTCCTCGATCCCCATATTCGGCAGGAAGGCATCCGCACCGATCGCTTCGCCGGCGATGCGGGCGACGATCCCGGAATCGGAGCGGTTCTCCCGGCACGAGAGTACCTCGATCAACGCACCGCGCGCCGCCTGCTGCAGCGTCTCCTTGTCGAAGCCGAGCTTGCCGTCCGGGCCGATCAGCCGCACCGCGTGGCGATCCATCCGGGCAAACCCGTAGACATCGTCGCTGGCTCCGGAGGCGATCGTGATGTTGCGCCCGGCGAGCGCCAACACGAGGAGCGCCAGCAGGGTGTCGCTGGCGATCGGGGCCCGCGACAGGGCCTCGTGGAGCGCATCGGTCCGGAAATCGCCGATCATCCCGATGCCCCGGCGCGTCACGTCGGGACGGCTCCTCGGGGTCTCGGCCGCGTCATCTGCGACGGAGGCGCCGCCGCTCTGCGCCTTCTTCGACGTCGGCATCCGGTATCCGACGCTTTGAACCGTGCCATTGCGATCGAGATACATCGCGACGCGATCGCTCTTGCCCGCCTTGCCGTAGACGCGCTCCGCCTTCGGCGGCAGCACCGGCTCACCCCAGCTATTGACCTCGGCGATAACGCCGCGCTTCGGGAGATGGTGCGTCATCCACTCCTGCTGCGCACCGAGATAGGCCTCGACATTGGTGGTGTAGCGGCCGTCCTCGTCGGCTGGCCCGAACAGATCCTCGACCCATTCGATGCCGTAGGCGCGCGTCAGCTCGTCGTCGAAGCTGGCATGCTTGGCGTACATCCGGGTCTTGGTCAGCGCGTTCGAGACGTTCCACCAGGTGACCTTCGGATCGTCCTTGGAGGGCTTGTACTTCTTCCAGACCTCCTTCTGGTCGTCGACCGGAGCAGCCGCGATGGTCCGGAGCTGCTGCTCATTCGGCATATCGCCCTTGGCGATGTGATCGAGCATGGCGGGCAGTACGCTACCGAGTAGCCTGAGCTGGCGGACGCGGCGAAGCGCCAGCCCGAGCGCCGCCGCGATGGCCTCCTCGGTCCAGCCGAGCACGACCAGACGTTCGATGCCGCGCCACTGATCGACCGGATTGAGCGGCTCCTGCGCGACATTCTCGATCATCGAGCGCATCGCGCCGTGATCGTCCGACGCCTCGACCTCCAGAACCTCGATCTCGTCGAGGCCAGCGGCAATTGCCTGCTTCACGCGACGATGACCGAACTCGATGCGATAGCCGTTTCCGCCACCAGACTCGGGGACGACGACGGGCGGCTGCAGGATGCCGACGAGCTTGATGGTCGCGAGCAGCAGGGCATCGGCCTGGGGCGTGGACTTCGTCCGGCGCGAACGATCGGGATTATCCTTCAACGCGCGCGGATCGACCTTCTTGAGTAGCATGACAGGCTCCTGTTCAGGGGTATGGGCGCGGTCTGGCACCGGCCCTTCTCCGTCTTCTTTTCGAAGACCCCCTCCCGCCCGCGGAGCGGGCGGGCCGGAGCAATTGCGGCCGAGCAACCCGGCCAGGCGGCCAAGCGGGGCGCGTGAAGCCCTGCGCAGGACGCCGGGCCGGGATCGCGAGCGGCGCGGTTGAGCGGAAGCGGCAGCGGCTCGCCCGGTCTGCGAGCAGCCGTTCCCCTTTCCCTTTCCCTTCCTCTTCTCCTGCTCAGATTGAAACGCGCTTGTTTCGACGCTATATTGCGTCAGAATGATTGGCACTTCTGAACGAAGGTGAGCGCCATGGGACTTGCTCAATATGCTGATGGCGGGCTGTTCTCGCCGCGCAAGATCGCGGAGACGTTGCGCACGACGAGCGAGGAGATCGCCCGGACAGCCGGTCTCGGCAAGGATGCGATCCAGCGCAAGGAGCGCATCCGGTCCGACAAGACGCAACGCCGGCTACGCGAAGTGACGGAAATCATCAATAAGGTCGAGCCGCGCTTCGGCTCGGCGCTGATGGCCTATGCCTGGTATCGCTCCGAGCCTTTGCCCGGCTTCTCCGGCCTCACGGCGATGCAGCTCGTCCGTGACGGCCGCGCCGACGAGGTGCTCGACTATATCGACGCGGTCGACGCTGGTGTTCACGCATAAGCTGGCCGATGCGCTTCCAGGGGGTCCTCTACCGGGCGCTGAACCCGGTCTATGCACGCGAACCGTTATCGGGCCGCGGCGCTGAACTTTACGGGGGGCGCTTCAACCGGAAAGGGACACCGGCGCTCTACACATCGCTGTCGATCATGACGGCCTTGCGGGAAGCCAATCAGGTCGGCAGCTTGCAGCCGACAACACTCGTCTCCTACGATGCGGACATCGAGCGCGTTTTCGACTGCCGGGACGATGACGCCCTTCAGGTGGAAGGGATGGATGCCGCGGCACTCAATGATCCGACCTGGCGCGATCAGATGAAGATAGCGGGAGAAGCGAAAACCCAGGCCTTCGCCCGAAAGCTAATCGTCTCCGGCTATCATGGAATATTGGTCAGGAGCTTCGCACCCGGGGCAACCCGCGACGACCTCAACCTTGTTCTCTGGCGGTGGAGCGACACGCCGCCATGCCACCTCACTCTGATCGACGACGAACACCGTCTTTCGCGACAGCCCTGACGAGCGACATGAGGATGGCCGGCCTCGCCCGAGGGGCGCGCCGGTCACCAAGCCGATCAGGCGGCGATCGCGCCTGCTGCACCGATGCCGTCAATATCGGTCGCCAACGCCACATCGACCTCCGCGAGCAGGCGGCGCTTCTCGGCAAGGTCCGAGGCGAAGGCGAACTCCCCCTCGCCGCGCGCCTGGTAGGATGCAAGCCTGCGGCGCGCATCGGCGAGGCGCTGGCGGTAGCGCTCCCGATCACCCTCGAAGCCGTCGAGCGCATGCTCGAGGCGGGAGATCGCACCGAGAGGAGTGGTCGTCACCGGGAGCTCGATCGCGTGCTCGGCGCCGGCGCGCAACAGCATGGTCGTGTATCGATAACCGTCCTTGCCGAAGCGCTCGCCGGCATAGTCGAGGTCGAAGCCACCGATCGAGGCGATGATGCTCTCGCCTTGCCTCTGGAGCTGAACTCTGGTCAGAATCTCCTTCATGAGGGCACGGCCAGCCTCCTTGCGCTCTGCATAGGCCTTGCCGGCGACAACCGTGGCGAAGGCCTCGCCTGCGGTCGGAATCAGGCGGTCGAGATCCTGCCCGATCTCGGCTATGCGCCGCGTCGAGACCTCGATGTCGCGCTCGGCGTCGCGGATCTGTCGCCGTACCGCATGCTGGTCATCGAGATGCGCGGCGCGCAGGCGTTCGAGCCGGGCGATATCCGCTTCGAGCCCGGCCTTCTGCATCAGGCGCGAATCTCCGGAGGCGATCGCCTTCGCCATCGCGAACTGGTTGGCTTGCCCCTCGCCGAGATCGTCCAAGCGCCGGATCGAGGTGTCGCCGGAGAGTGCGGCCGCGATGAAGCGAGCCTTGCGTTCATTATTCTGCCACATCGTCGCGTCGAGCGAGCCTTCGGTGGCATAGGCATAGATCTCGACCTCATCGTGCTGGTTGCCCTGCCGGACGATACGGCCCTCGCGCTGCTCGATCTGCGAGGGCAGCCAGGGCACATCGAGGTGGTGAAGCGCCTTGAGGCGCAGCTGCGCATTGACGCCGGTCCCCATCATCTCGGACGATCCGACCAGGAAGAGCACCCGGCCCGCCCGAACATCTCCGAACAGCCGCTGCTTGGCCTCCGTTTTCCGGAAATCCTGGATGTAGGCGATCTGCGACGGAGGAACGCCCTGGCGGACCAGCTCATCGCGGATCCAGCGATAGGCCGAAAACCCTCGGGTCTTCTCGACATTGATCGTGCCGAGATCGGAGAAGATCATCTGGGCGGCGCCGGGCAGCTCATAAGGCTTGCCGTCGGGCCGGAGGTAGCTGTTCTTGGCGCCCTCGTTCCAGATGCGCAAGGCGTTCGCGATCAGCTTGTTGAGCTTGTTCTGCGGCTCGTTGTCGTTCTCGGCATCAACCAGGCGCAGATCGATCGCGGCATGTCGGCCATCGGTGATGACCGAGAGCAGGATATCGTCGCCGGGCTCCGGTGGCCGGTCGCGCTCCTCGATCGTCTTGATGCGCGCCGCGAGTTGAAGCTGGTAATTCTTGAAGCCCTGCGAGGGCTTCGCGGTCACGATCTGGCGCTTGCCGGTGGCGATCGCCGGCACCCTGACGTATTGGCGCAGGTCCTCCGGCATCACGACATCCGCGAAGGAGCGGAACATGGCGATGAGCTCGGGCACGTTGACGAAGCTGGCGAAGCGCGAGACCGGCTTGTATTTGCCCGACGGCTGCAGCTCGAGCTCAGTGACCGTGTCACCGAAGGTCGAGGCCCAGGCGTCGAACTCATGCAGGCCGCGCTCCATCAGCGCAGCGTGATCCATCAGCCGCTGTACGGTGAACATCTCGCCGAGCGTGTTGGTGATCGGCGTGCCGGAGGCGAGCACCAGGGCCCGGCCCGGGTTCCGCATCTCGATGAAGCGGGACTTCACATAGAGATCCCAGGCGCGCTGCGAGCCATTCGGGTCGACGCCTTTCAGTGTCGACATGTTGGTGGCGAAAGACAGCTTCCGGAACTCCTGCGCCTCGTCGACGATGATCTGGTCGATACCAATCTCGGCGATGGTCAGGAGTTCGTCCTTGCGCGTCGCCAACGCCTCGAAGCGTTCCTGCAAGCCTTCCTTCAAGCGCTCGAGGCGCTTGCGCGAGACGCGGTCCTCCGGGTCGACATCGAGCAGCAGCTTCTCATAGAGCGCGAGCTCGTCCTGGATCATCTGCTGTTCGAAGGCGGAGGGGACGCCGATGAAGCGGAAGGCGGAATGGGTGATGATGATCGCGTCCCAGCTCGCCGTCGCGGCCCGGGACAGGAAGCGGGCGCGCTTGTCTTTGGTGAAATTGGTCTCGTCGGCGACGAGGATACGAGCCGACGGATAGAGCGCGAGGAACTCGCGCGCAGCCTGGGCCAGGCAATGACCGGGAACGACGACCATCGCCTTGGCGATCAGGCCGAGCCGGCGCTGCTCCATGATCGCCGCAGCCATGGTCATGGTCTTGCCGGCACCGACGGCATGGGCGAGATAGGTCGAACCGGCCGCGATGATGCGCCAGATGCCGCGTTTCTGATGTCCATAGAGCATGAAGGCGCCTGAGGCCCCCGGAAGCGTCAGATGGGCGCCGTCGAAGGCCCGGGGCGCAATATTGTTGAAGCGATCATTGTAGACCCGCGCCAGCCGGTCGGTTCGGTCTGGATCGGACCAGATCCAGCGCTGGAAGGCGTCCTTGAGCTTCTGGAGCTTGGTCTTCGCGGCTTCGGTATCGACGACATTGAGCACGCGGCGTTCGCTGTCACCGTCCTTGATCAGGTCGAAGATCTGCGGCACCCGGCTGTTGAGCGCGTCGGTCAACAGGTCGCCGGCGTGCCGGCGGCTGGTTCCCCATTCCGATGTGCCGACGGCAAGATAGGCAAGCTGGCGCGCATCGACGGTCCAGCTCGCCAGCTCGGGCATGTGATGGATCCTGATGTCGACGCCCATCGTCTCTTTGACGAAGGCGACGACGTCGGCGGCCGGAATCCACGGCGCGCCGAGACGCGCCGTGATGGCCGAGGGCCGAAGATCGGCTGGCTGCACCAACTGAAGGGCCGCGACATTGCGCTCATAGACGGGATCGAGGGCGGACGCGGCGTCCGCGAGCTTCAGCTTGTCGCGCACGGCGCCCGAGAGATAGGCGTCGGCCATCTGCCAGGAACCGTCGGCTGGATTGCGGAAGATCGCGCTGCCGAGCTCGGCGACGACATCGTCAGGATCGCGATGAACCAGCTCCGCGATATGGTCGAGATCGACGCGGCCGCGCTCATTGAGGACGACGGCCAGCGCATCGGCGGCACTCGCGATCGTCGGAGGCGCCGGCGGCGCGATCACGCGCTGCGTGAAGATCGGGCCAGGTCGGGCGGTGTCACTCTCGAGATCGTAGTCCTCGATCGAGGCGACCAGCCAGCAATCGGGATCGTCGAGGAAGGGCTGGAGGTTCGGCCGGCGATGGCTCTCGCGCGTGTCGCTGGTCTCGGGATCCTCGGTGATCGAAACGGTCGTGTGGTTGATCGGACCGAAATCGCGCACGAAGCTCGACCAGGCGATGCGCAGCCTGACCTGCAACTCCGACCAGGGCTGGTCGAGCTCCTGTGCCTTTAAGAGCGCGCGCACGCCATCGCGGACCGGGATCAGCTTTTTGATGATCCGGACATGCTTTTCCGGGATGCCGTCTGCACTGCGTCCCTTCCGGATGGTCACAGCGACCGTCTCGCCATCGATGACCTGCATGAGGCCCCGGCTGTTGTCGATGAGGAAGCTGCCCTCGCGAACATGGCGCTCGACCAGAAGATCGACAGCACCCTGATCGGCAGCATCACTCGGATCGAAATCGATCTCGCCGGGCTCGCCGTCATAGCGGTCCTCCGGAAGCAGACCGATGGCCGCCGACAACGCCGTGGCGAGGTCCTCGCCGCGCCGCGGCAGGCAGGTATAGGTCTCGCCGAAAGGGCCGGTGGTCAGCGCATGCGTGCCGAGAACGAAGTCCGGATGCTGCGCGAACCAGCGATTGATCCGGATCGCGCCTTCATCATCGGTCGCTGGCCGCACCTCCTCGATGTCGAGCCAGGTCAGGTCGCCCTCGGGCTCTCCGAGCTTGCGCTTGCGCAGGAAGAGGAGGTCGACGACAACGTCGGTGCCGGCATCCCCACGGAAGCTGCCCTCTGGCAGGCGGATGGCCGCGATCAGATCGGCGGATTTCGCCATCTGCTCGCGCGCCGTGCTGCCGGCCTTGTCCATCGTCCCGGAGCTGGTGACGAAAGCGGCGAAGGCGCCTGGTTTCAGGAGGTCGATCGAGCGCGCGATGAAGTAGTCGTGCACGCGCAAGCCAAGCGATCGATAGGCGCGGTCCGAACGGATGTTCCGGTCGGAGAAGGGCGGGTTGCCGATGGCGAGATCGAAGCTCGCCGGCAGGTCTGTGCGGGCGAAATCGCCGGTCAAAATCCGGGCTCGTGGCTGCAGCAGCCGGGCGATCCGCGCGGTCACGGGATCGAGTTCGACCCCGGTCACATGCGAGACGTCGCGCAGCGCCTCAGGCATCAGCGCCGGGAACAGCCCCGAGCCCATACCGGGCTCGAGGGTGCGGCCGCCGCGCCAGCCGAGGCGCTGGAGGCCCGCCCAGATCGCCCGAACGATGAACTCCGGCGTGAAATGGGCATATTGGGTGCAGCGGGCGAGCGAGGCATAGTCAGCCTCGGCGACGGCATCCTCCAGAGCGGAACCGATCTCCACCCAGCCTTTGCGGAAGTCGCCCTCGCCAGGACGCCGAAAGACGCCATTGGCGAGGTCCGAGGCGCCGAAGCCGGTGAAGCGGACCAGCTTCGCCTGCTCCTCGCGCGTGGCTGGACGCTCGGCTGCCTCGATCTCGGCTGCGAGCCGGATCGCCACGATATTCTCGCGCGCCCGGTCCTTCCAGCCGCGGGCCAGGCCACGATCGTCGGTGAGATAGAAGTTTGCGCCGCGCGCACGACAGTTCGTCGTCGGCGGCGTCACGTTCGCCGCGATCGGCATCGCCGGCGCCGGTGCTGCGGGATCGGGATCGTCATCCGGCTCGAAGTCGCCCGCGAAGTCGGTCACGCCGAGACCAAGTCCCGACGACAACGCGGTGTTGCCGAAAAGGTCGAGCGTGAAAGGATCGTCCTGCGCCATCGGAAACATCTCCTTGGATTGAGGGCGCGCGACATCGGCCAGCCGGACGGCGTCCGGCCGGGGGAAATGATCGCGACAACGTTGGGGGGCGGGCCTGCCCGGCCCGAAGGTCAGCGGCGGATCAAAGAGACCGACAGATTGGTGTCGGTCATCACAATGTGCAGGTGGGTCGCCGTCGGCGAGGCCATGATCAGTTTCACGAGCATTTCGGCATCGAGAAAGTCGATGCCGTCATCGGCGCCGAAATGCTGGCGCTTGTAGTGCCAGTAATCGGGGTTGGTCTTCGGATCGCATTCCTCGGCATAGATGACGAGCGGACGCTGCTCTTCGGCGAGCTTGCCATTGGACAGGATGTAGACGCCCTCGTCGCCGACCAGCCAGAGGCCGGGCTTTTCGTCCCGGCCGGGCGCGAGGCCGTAATGGGGATTGCGGAAGCCGCCATTGTTGAAGGCGTCGATCCGCCCGCGCAGGATGACGGCACGGACATCGGTCACGGAGAAGGTGAACATCGCCGCCTCCCCTCATGCCGCTTGTTGCTGGGGGAGGTAGCGCAAGTGCACCGGCAGCTTGGCCGAGATCTCCGCAGCGGTGAGCCCATCGAGCAATCGGAAGTCGCGGGATTGCCAGGACGCGCACAACATGACGATGCGTTGGCCCCGCTCGGCTCTGGCAAAGCGCTCGTCGGCGTAGCCGCGATAATCGTCATGGGTGCTCGACCAGATATGCTCGATCCGCTCCGCCCGCGTCATGGCGCGGACCGGCCGGGATTCCCGCTCGACGATCGCGTCGCGCAGTCGCCCCGGCGATGCTGGGTCCGATAGATCGCAAAGCCCGTGAAAATACCGAAGCTGCCCGTCGATCGAGAGCGCGAAGAAGACGCTGGTGATCGAGCCGATCAGGAATTCGCGCATCGCGAACATCTCGCCGCGCATCCAGAGCGGCGGCAGGATCTCGAGCATGTAGTCGTGCTCGCTCCGGCCGATCTCGAACCATTCGCCCCGATACAGGGCACCGGCGTCATCCTCGAAACGGTCCGGTCGCTGTGCGTGCCGGTCGAACATCCGGAACATCTGGCGGCGCTCGGCGACGCCCTCATAGACTTTACGGATCGCAGATGAGGTCATGGGCGGGCTCCTTGTCACGCCGTCGGACTGGAGCGCGGCTCACCTCCTCGGCCTTGCCATCACCTTCAGTCCTTCTGACCCCTCCCCTGCTGCCGCCTCTCCGTCCGGCCGGGTCAAGGGCCGCGGAACGCGGGCGTAGCTTCCCTTGACGCGGCCGGCGGGCATGCGGCAGCCGATTGTCTCCTCCCTCCTTCCCTTTGCTTCATGTTCGATCGCCGGCGCTGCCTGCAGCTCGGCGTTCCAGTCCACCTGCGCAGGCCGCAAGCGCTCAAACCCGCACCCAATCGCGATCGCCATCGTCTTCAGGCGGGCGGCATAGGCTTCGCCCTGTCGGTTGTTGTCGGTCGCGGCGACCAGCAACGCCCCGGCGCTCGCCGCGAGCGCGCGGATCGCGTCATCGGTTGCCGGCGCCCACCCACCCCCGGTGCTGAGATAGAGGCTATCGGACCGGGTGTGCTCGAGATCAGCAAGGCTCATCGCGTCTATTGCTGCCTCGGTCACGCAGAGACGTGGCACAGCCGCCGGTCCAAACCGGAACAGCCGCTTGGTACCGCCGGTCGAGAAGCCTCGCCACTGCGGACCGCGCTCCTCCCAGCCGGTGATCGCCCCGACCTCGTCGCGATGGGCGGCCCACATGCTCCCCTGCGGACCTTCGCGCAGGACATGGTCGCGGACAGCGGCGCGGATGATGGAGTCCGGCAGTCCGCGCTCATCGCGCAGATAGCGCCAGGCCGGCGAGCCCGACCACGGTCTGCGGCGGCTCGCCCATCGCTCAAGGATAGATCGGACAGAGCTAGAACCGCGCGGCGGCCGGGGCCAGACTGGATATTTCGGAACGAAGCCGACCAGTGCAGCGACCCGCTCAAGGCCTTCGACGAAGGAGACGCCATCAAGATATTTGACCAGGCCGAACACATCGCCCTTGGCGTCGGACAGGGGGTCGAACCAACCCTTTCCGGCGTGGATCACGATGACGATCGCGTCGCCGCGGCGGTATTTGCCCGCATTGCGGGTGCTTTCCGCCAAGTCGATCGCGAACCCTGCCTTCTCGAGCACCGCCGCGCACGGCACCCTCTCCCGCAATTCCTCCAGTTCGGTCCGTTTCATGGTCCTGCCGGCACGCGCTCGCGTCCGCCTTTCCTTGCCTGTTTTCCTTTTCCCCGCGTCTCGCGGAGCGGCTTCCGGAGGCCGCGAAGAGCCATGACGGCAAGGGCGCGCCAGCGGCGTGAGCTTCCCTTGCCGCCGCAGCTCGCAAGCGGCATTTCCGGAAGGAGAAGGGCCGGCTCAACGCGCCGGCCGGCTTTCGAACGGATCGAACTCGGCGATGGGCTCGACCTCGCCATCGTCGAGCTCGGCGGAGGGCAGGACGCCGAAGGCTCCGTTCGACCGGAAGACAGTGACCGCAACCATGAGGGTCTGGGCGAGCTGAAAGGCATGGCTCTGGGCAAGCGACAGATCGTTAGACATCGTGAAGGCTCCATCCGGGAGCGGGCCAATTCCCGCTCGATGGCTTCGACAGTGTCCGGACCCGGACGCGATCACCGCGCCGGGCAAAGCCCAAGCGGCCGCAGCTTGCTAGCGGACCCCTCGGGGTTGATCGAGGAAGTCCCGGGGCCGGACCAGGACGCCATCCCTGAAGAGCGGGAATGGGTTGCTCCGGGGTCGGCCTGCTCTCTCGTGGACGATCCGACCCGGCCCGGCTGTCTTTTCGGCACTCCAGGACGGGGCTGGTCGTGCGGCGCGCTTCAGGCGGCGAATTCTTCCAGCCAGCCTCCACGTCAAAATCGACGAGGGTCTGGGGGAGGCCATTACGATCCGCAAGGGTTCGATTTTGATGACTGGCCAGCACGGGTCGCGAGTATCGCTCGCAGCATCAAGGGCGAATAAGGCCCGCCGTCCAGGGCAGCGGACCGCGCGCTGTCGGCACGATGCTTCCGCGGCGCCGGGTGACTTTCATTACTAGCAGCTACGCTGCGGTTCGGCTCGGCAGCCAAGCCCCACTGGCTGCAACAACCTTATCACGACAATCGGCGACGGGATCCCGCGTCGATTTACACGCAGAGTTCTCTCCCACCTTGCCCGCCGTTAGCCGAAGACCGCTGTTCACGCTTGAACGCATCCAGGTGACGCAGATCAATCAACTCTATAGAGGACGCACCTATATTGTGCCGACGGTTTCAGTGAATCTGATTTGGAGGGGCTATGTCGATACCGGTTCAGGTGACCGGAGCGTGGTTGATGCATCACGACCAAAAGCTCTCGGCGGTAAAATCAACCGAGTTTGAGAGCATCACCACAGCGGGCCGGGCGGCACGTCTGCTGTCGTATATTTCGAAAGAAGAGCAATGGAGCGTGCCGCTCACGCGGGTACAGGCACTTGCTCAAGCAAACGGCATCCGGAAGCATGAAGTGGCCGGGCTTTTGACGGAGCTGTCAAACGTGGGAGTCGTCGATGAGACCTCACACGGAGTTGCGGTTCTCGGTGTGAACCAGGACCACCTATTTAAGCACGCTGCAACCGTCTTCGAGGAGCAGGAGCCAACCGGTCTTGAGCGTGCAGCACTTGAGCTTGCCGAGTTGGCTAGCCAGTTGCCAGTCGAGGAGGTATCCACTGCGGAGCGGCTGTCCGACGAGCATCGGCTATCGAAGGCCGAAACCGCGGATCTGACGTCACTCTCCAAGCAGATCGGTTTCGTGGATCACGAAGCTTTGCGGGACAAGACACTGCTGTTCAATGGCTCCCTATTCAAGCGTGATGATGCGCGGAAATCGCAAATCATTCTCGACGGGCTGAATGCGACAGAGCGGCAAAACCTGCTCGAGACCGATGCGCGTCTTGCTGCAACCGGCTGCCTGCCCGAAGACACGATCGTCGGCATTCTAGGCACCGCACTCTGGAGCAAGCTCCACCAAATCGGTTATTATCAGGTCAGCTTAGTCACCAACGAAAACGGCAGCACCCGTTTCGTCACGCGCCCAGCCGCACTTGTCAAATATGTGCCTGGTGGTCTGGCAGACATGCATGACGACGCTAAGGCGCTCGCCAGCAGTCTGACCTATGGAATCCTGAAGAGCAGCAAGGAGCGGGGCAAGATTCAAGACCCAGCCGTTCTCATGAACGTCCTTATCAATCGCGGCTATGTTGAGGGGTGGGCGCGCGCGATCAAGGAAGATTATCAGGCGCTCGAACGGCGTGGCGTTGTGACCGTGTCGTCGTCCTCCGACGGTTTTCGGCTTACGCTGCAGAAGCCCGAGATCGGAACCATGGCTCAAGATCTCATCCTGCGAGGTGATGCCTCTGAGGCCGCTGCGCGTGCCACAATCGGCTCGCAGGCGGGCAAGTTCGTCGGACCCGAGGGTGCACGCATGGCGGAGCGGCTCAAGGATGTACCCGAAACCAAGCGCTCTGCGTCGCTTGCATTGGATAGCTTGAGGAAAGCCCGGTGATGACGAAGCAGCCCACCCCAGACATGGACAAGGGAGGAGCGGCGGAAGAAGCCCTCCGCCTTTATTTCCAGCAGCTAGGCGCTTTCGTCGTTCGGGGCGTCAAGGTGCGGGCCGGAAAGGATCACGTCACCGACATCGATCTGTGGGTCTACACGCGTGCAAGCGTGCACGCACGACACGTCGCGATCGTCGACATCAAAAACAAGAAGCGAGCCAAAGGCTACGAGCGGCTAATCTGGCTTAAGGGGCTCCAAGCGGCGGTGGGCGCCGACGAAGCTATCGTGGCAACGACAGCGTCCAAGGAGGATCTCGCGCCGTTCGCCACGAGAATGGGGCTGAAACTCCTCTCTTCGCAGGTCTTCAAAGCTGTCATGGCCCGCTATTCGGGCGCAAGCGACCGACTGACCTCCGAAGACCTCGAAAAAATGTGGCGTTCGGTCAGACTTGAGGGTGGAGAGACGCTGGCAGCGCGGATGGAAACCAACCTGGTCGAAATCGGGCTAGGCCTGAGTTTTACCGCACTAAATATCTGGATAGATGAGGCAGCTAAGCTGCTGGTGCACAGCCACGACCATGAACGCGTGCCTGCCGCGGTTGCGCGAGCTGTCCTGCTGTGTGCCTCATTGGTTGCGATCGCTGCCGACTATGTCGGAAGGACCACGGCATTCGGCGATCCGGAAAGCCGCCGTACATATTTCCGCGAAGGGCTCGTATTCGGAAACGCTGCCGATGGATCAGCAAGCCGTTATCTCGGATTTGCGGAGCGGGTCGCAACGGACTACCTCGACAAGACCGGAGCCGCTGCGGCAACAATTCGCTCAGGTTTTCAACGCGCCGTCGAGAACTTGCCCGTCGGACCATTCATTGACTTCTTTTCGAGACCCGCGGCTGGCCGTGAATTAATCGACGCAGCGATCCAGTTGGAGGCCGCAGCCTTTGCCCAAGCGGCTCCAAACTTCGCTGGCTTGCCCCCAGAGGCGAAGACAATCATCGGTCTTTTGATAGATTACGCAGGTCTCGATCGGCGGAAATTCCTGCGCGCAGCCGATCAAGCAATATCGCGAGGCCGTCCCAATGCAGAAACCGACATTAACGACGGCACCGCAAGAACCGTGTCGGAGCCGCCTAAGGACGAAGAGAAGGGACCGGACGGACTTCTATTGTAGGTGGTTTGGCTCAAGTTCGGTCGATGCTCAGTCACCCGTTGTGCGTGGCCATGTGGGGACTTTGACTAGTGTAGCCCGGACCTCACAATTCGGCAGAACGATCGATCTTGACTAGCTAAGGCATTTCGCCGTCGGCCCGGCAGATATCGACTTCATCCCTGCAGGCCCGGTCACCGAGCTGGTTCCCCAGCCGGCAGCCTGCCTGTCTTTGCTGAGTAAGACCGCGTACTGGAGCCTCTCGAAACCCAAGCTGGGGCCTGATTCACGCAAACTGCCGCTGCGCTTCTTGCGTCTTCAGGTCATACAGCCGCGCCGCCGGGCAAACCCGCCGGACGATCTCGCAGAGATGCTGATGGTGGGTCAGGTAGATGACCTGCCCACTCCAGGCCATATCCGCGAACAGGCGAAACGCCTCTTCGGCGCGAAAATCGTCGAAGGTTTCCATGATGTCGTCGGCCACGAAGGGCACGGCGCGGCGGGCCTTCGCGAATTCGTGGTATCCGGCGACGCGCAGCGCGAGATAGAGTTGGAAGCGCGTGCCCTTCGAGAGTTCGTCCGCGGCCTTCGAGCCGCCGGAGGCGGCAAGGGCGATCAGCGTCTCGCCATCCTTGCCGGGCTGCGCCGCGAGGCCGGAATAGGCACCCCGGCTGATCGTCCTGAAGGCGGCCGAGGCCCGCTCCATCATCGAGCTGCGATGACGCTCGCGATAGATCGTCAGGGCCTGCTCCGCCGCGGCGATGCCGGCGCGCAATTGCAGATAGCGCAGTGCCCCGTCCTCGATCTCCAGCAAGGTCGTGCGGCGGCGTTCCTCGACCTCGGCGACCCTGGCATCGCCGCCGATGGCCTCGACCTGGTCGATCGCCGTCGCCCGGGCGGCGAAGAGCTCGTGGCAGCGCCGATCCTGATCGTCGAAGCGCACCTTCAGCTCGTTCCATTCGGCCTCCAGCGCCGGGCGGGCCGCGTTGTCGAGCGCCGCCTCGGCGCTGGCGAGGTCGTCGCTGCGCATCGCCTCGCAGATGTCGCGCTCGGCTTCTCTCGCCCGCTCCTGCAATGCTCGGCGCTGCGCGATCAGCTCCAGCGCCTCGGCGACATCGGCCAGCGAACTCGCCTCGAAGAAGGCAATCATCCGCTCCGTTTGGCCGGCATGGATCTTGTGCCGCTCAGCCAACCCGCGCTGCCGCTCCTCCGCGGTCTCCAGCTGGGCGGATAATTGCGCGCGGCGGTCCTCGCCGGCACCCGCCTGCCGGACCCTGTCGACGATCTCGCGGACGCTGTCCAGCACCGGCATCTCGCGCGGAAGACCCAAAGCCTGCGCGAGCACCGCGACCTCATCGCGAAACGCCGCCTGATCCTTCTCCATCTTGTCGATACGATCGACGAGCCCGGCGCGCTTCTCGAGCGTCGGCGCAAGATCGGCCATCGCGATGAGAGTCTCGCGCACGACGCCGAGCGCGGGGACGGAACCCGTTTCCGCCAGCCAGCAGCCGCGACAGGTCGCGGACCAGGCCTCGACCCAGTCCCGCTCCTTCGCCGTCGCCTGTTCCGCCGTGCGCTCGCGCATAGCCAGGTCGCGCTGCCGGTCCGCCAGCTCGGCGTAGAGCCGCCTCATCTGCGCCTCGCTCTCCAGGCCAGCCTGAGCTTCCGCGAGCAGGGCGCCGATATCGGCCTCCTCCGCCGCGGCGAATCCGGCTCGCGCCAGCGCGGCCGAAAGGCGAACCCGCGCCTCGCGGATGTCCGCCTGCGCCGCCTCCAGGTCCCGTTCGGCGGCCCGCAAGGCCTCCCGCGCCTCCAGCGCCCGGTCTCGACGCGGCAGCCAATCCTCCAGCTCCGGCAAGGACGGCACCGGGGACCAGGATGGCGCCATGACGCGCACGGCCTGCGCGACCTCGGCGTCGATGCCGTCGAGAGCGGCCGCCGCGTTCGCGGCTAGCTCCTGCGCGCGGGCGAGATCGGCCTGCGCGACGGCCAGCGCCTGCCCGCTCTGATGCAGCCGCGCCAGCTCGGACATATGCGAGAGACGCCCGGCGCCGACGAGGTCGTCCTGGCGCAGGGCGGCCTCGAAGGCATCCGCCGACGCAGCACCGAGGTCGCGCCGGTGGGCGGCCCAGGCCTGTTCGCGGCGCGCGCGGATCTCGGCCGCCTCCCGATCGGTTACGATGCCGGTCGTCGCGGCCAGGCCAGCCCGCTCCGCCTCGACATGGTGCATCTGGGTCGTGAGCCGCTCGATCTCATGCCGATGCTGGGTCAGCGCGGCTTCGCTCTCGCGCCGCGACGCTTTCCACCGCTGCAACCGCTCCGGCCTGGGAACCGCCATGTCGACGAGTTGCTCGAACGTGCCCTGCCAGGGCCGCAGCGCCGACAGGCGCGCGTCGAGATCGTCCTGTGCCGATGCCCGTGCCCGCCCGGCGAGCCGCGCGCGCGGCTGATGATCGGCCGATCGCAGGGCCTCGACCGTCGCCGCCAACGCCGCGACGGCGCGGGCCCGCTCCGGGGACTCCGGCTCGGCGCCCTCCAATCGCGGCAGCTTGCCCGCGATCTCCGCGAGCCGACGCTGCGCGTTGTCCCTTTCGTCGCAGGCATTGCGCAGGGCGGCGTCGATGCCCGATCTCGCCTCGATCAGCGCGCGCAGCCGCCCCATCGTCGCAGCGGTCAGGACGAGGCGCTGCGGCTCGGCCTCCCCCTCGCGCTCGATCCGCTGCAGGATGCCGGAGACCTGCAGGTCGAGCTGGCGCAATTGCAGCCTGCGTTCGGGGATGTCCTTGTCCGCGGTGATGTAGCGCGCCCGCAGCTCGGTCAGCCGCTCCAGCCCCCGCGCCTGTCGAAGTGCGGCCTCGTCGATGATGGTCGCGTCGATCTCGGCGCGCAGCCGCGCGATCTCCTCGCGGCTGGCCTGACTCTGGACACCGAGCGCGATCTCGTCCTTCCGCAGCGCCGGCATCTCGGCCACCCAGCCGGCCGGAGCTTCCGGCAGCCCGACGAGCGGGGCTAAGCGTTCGCGGTCCGTGCGCAGTGCGGCGAGCCGGGGCAGCGCCGCGAGGTGACGTTGGATATCGTCCAGGCGCGCCTGGAGGCGCGCGCGCTCCGCGACCGCTTCGTCATATTGGCCGGTCGCACGCTCCCGCGTTTCGATCAGCCGCGCATAGTCCGACGCCAGCGTGTCGAACTGCTCCCGTTCGGCCTTCAGGCCCGCGAGCCTTGTCTTGAGCTCCGCGAGCAGACCGCTGCGGGCCCGGAACTTGTAGAACCCCTCAGCCTCGGCCCGGAGATCCACGAGCTTGTGGCTGAGATGGGCGAGGCCGGCGCTGGCCGAGAACAGCAATTGCCCGAGATCGCCTTTACTCGCCAGGATGCTCTCGCCGCCCTTCTCCAGGGTCTCGTCGTCGAGCGAGAACATGGTGCGATAGGCGTCGCGCTCGATCCCGCCGATCTCCGCGCGGATGGCGGTCTCGGGCAGCGGACGATCCTCGGCATCGAGCAGGCTGTTCTGCGGCCGCTTGATGCGCGAGAATTCCCGCGTCTCGCCATCGAACTCCAGCGCCGCGCCGATCCGCATCGTCGCATAGGGATGCAGGAAACCGAACGCGCTCTGCGAGCCGATTCCGAAGAGGAGATCGAGCAAGGCCGAGAAGGTCGTCGACTTGCCGGCTTCGTTCGGCCCGTAGATCACGTGCAGATCAGGCTCGCCTTCGCGTCGCGCGCCGAAATCGATGCTGTGATCGGTGAACTTGCCGTAGCGCGTCAGGTCGAGGCGGCGAAGGCGCATGCTCAGCCTCCCTCGCCCGCCGCCTGCAGGCGCGCGACAACCGTCTCCGCGCCATCGCGGGCGAGGCGCGCGACGTGCTCCCGGAAGGCGTCCTCGTCGGCGCCCAGCACGTCGCGGCATTCCTGCGGAAGCTGGGCTCGGATCTCCTCCGCCATGCCGGTCAGCGTCGCGGCGAAGGCGTCGGAGCCAAGAATCTGCTCCTCGATCAGGCGGTGGAGATCGGTCAGCGGGTCGCCACTCGTCTCCCCCGGCAGCGCCGGCGGCTGGCAGGCGATCTCCAGCTTCTCGACCCAGCATGAGCCGATGACGGCGGCCCGGTCGTCGGCCTCGGTCTTCAGCAGATCCATGTCGCGGCGGATGCGCCAGGCCAGCGATGTCGCTCCCACGACCTGCAGCCGCGCGACCAGATGCGCGGACGCGACCACGCTGCGTGTCGCCTCCAGGGCCCGCGCGATGCCCGCAACCATCTCCCGCCAATCCTCTATCCCGGTCGCGTCAACCGTGACCCGCTCGAACTGCGCGACGCTGGTCACGCGCTCTTCGATCGTGATCGAGCGGTCGTCGCCGACCGTGACCAGCGACACTGATTTCGGACCGGCCTCGTTGATGTCGCGGCCCTGCGGCATGCCCGGCATGGCGATCAGGCAGGCATCGTCGACGACGGCGCGCTTGTGGATATGGCCGAGCGCCCAGTAGCGAAAACCCGTAGCCCGAAGGTCGGCTAGGCTGCATGGCGCATAGAGGTCGTGGCCCGGGGTGCCGGCCAGGCTCGTGTGCAGCATGCCGATATTGACCGCACCCTCCACCGGCGGCCGGTACTTGCCGAGCAGGCTCTCGGGAGCGTGGGGCTGCGCGAAGCTCAGCCCATGGATCACGATCGGGACCCGCCCGGCCGGACCCGGAAGCTCCAGCGCCTCGGCGCGGCCGCCGAAGACCTTGACCGAGTCCGGAAGCACCAGCTCCTTTGTGATCCGCGACATCGCGTCATGATTGCCGCGGATGACGCAGGTGCGGATGCCGGCCTGATCCAGCCGCCGCAGCTGCTCGGCCAGAAAGCGGGCCGTCTTCATCGAGGTCTGATCGCCGTCGTAAAGGTCACCGGCGATCAGCAGCGCATCGACCTGCTCCGCGAGGCAGAGGTCGATGATCCCGACGAATGCCTGCCGAGTGGCGTTGCCGATCAGCTCCGCCAGCTCGGGATGGCGCATCGCCAGCGAGCGCAGCGGCGAGTCGAGATGAATGTCGGCAGCATGAACGAAGCGAAAAGTCACCGGATCTCCAGCTAAGGGGCGAACCCAATAGTCCTAGAACAAGGTGCCGAGCACCTTCCAGGTCTGTTCAACGATCGGAACACCAGCTATCGGTGTAACTCCGGCCACAGGAAACTGAACGAACTCCCCCTCGCCAGCCTGACCGACATTTTCAAGATAGAAGACGGTCTGGGATCCGGGCATCGCCTTGCCGAGGCGCTTGAGGTAGGCGAAGTGCTCGCTCGAAAACTCGTCTGCCCTGGTTACGACTGCCAGGATGCGGCCATCGAGCAGCGAGATGTCCGGGGCAACACCTAGAAGGACATGGCCTGCGTCGAGTGCCACGGGAAAGGCACTATCGCCGACAACACACGCTGCAGCGACGACCTGCTCGAGAACCGGCGACCGATCCGCTTCGATCGCTTCGTCTTGCGATTTCGCAGGCGTGGTTTCATCGAAAAGCACACCGATCACCTTGCTCAAATGCGCACTGCTGCGCTGAACGAAGTGCGTTTGGGGCGCGCGGGGATTTGTCGACGGCATCGTCTCCAGCGCGATCCGAGAGCGGTCCGCCTTATCTAGACCGATCCTCCTCGCATAAGTCTTGCCTGGCGTGCGAACGATGGCGAGGTCGCCGTTTCTGACCTCCGCCGTAGCCGACACGATGAGGGTCTGGCCTGGAAAGGCGACGATCCCCAGCGTCGGCGCTCTCAATGTGAACAGCGAGACGTCGCCAAGCGATGACAGCTCCAATCGATCTGTCGCCTGATCGATCGTCATCAGCGGTGCCCCGGCTGCACGCGCAGCCAGTCGCCCAACCACCAAAATTGGTGTCGTGCGGAGCGTGACGAGCTTCAGATCCGAGGTCGCCTTCTGGGCCTCCGCCACGGCTTCTTCTGGCGGCAGCCTGCCCATGAATCTCGCGTAGGCGAGCCAACAGGCATCGATCGCTGAGAACACATCTTCGTAACTCTGCCTGACGATCTCGGCCTCGATGGGTGTGATCTGATCAGCTCGCCCGTGATGTGCCTTGTTGATGACATCGCGAAAGGGCGCTCCGGACCTGAGCGCGGGCAGCTCCAGGAGCCGTCGAAACGGCTCCTCGTTGAAAGGCTGCTCCCCGCGGTTTCGGGCATTGGCGATCTTGCCGAGCAAATCGCCCATCGTCGGGTCATGCAGGACCGCAGGATCGGATGCGAGCAGGTCCCACAGCTTGATCTCGATGCGCACCCGAACCGGATAAACGAAGGCGCGCGCCATGCCGGTGTCGTTCGGATCGTTCTTCTGCCAATGCTCGCAACGAACGCGGACCTCGTCGACGACTGGGGCAAGGCTCACCGTGCACTTCGACGTCGAGATCGCGGAGAATTCCCACGTCTCGGTTCGTACAGCTCCCAGGGCGCGTTTGTCGGCAGCGACAAAAGCCTCGATTGTGGGAATGAAGGCGAAATCGTTGCTGACGATGATCGGGTTGATACCCTCTGCGATTAACCAGGGGATCGTGGAGGCGAGGTTGGCAACGTTCCCCGGATCGAGCAGATCCTGGGGGTCATCCATGAGGACGGCCGAAATGCCGCCTGATCGTGACCAAACCTGTTGCCAAAGTGCCAGCACGAAAGCGGAGAGAAAGGCGCGCAACGCCGACGCATTCATGACGTGGTGAGCCTCAACCAGATGCTGCCCGTGGGCCGCGAGGAACGTGAAGCCGTCGCTCTTCGCTGGGTCTAATCCTGCATATTCCGGAGCTTGAACGAAATGGGCCCTATACATGCGTTGGGACCAGGAGGTCGCCTTCTCCTGCAAATCCGTGATGAGTCCGGCAACCTGATTATGCACGAGGTCCGGGAAGCTCTTGAACGGCTCGACGGCCTTGGCTGCTCGCGCCAGCTTTTCGATCCGCGCGCGGGCCTTGGCCCACCGCTCACAGGTGTCCTTGATCTGACCTAACTGGCGACGAATGCCGGCGAAGACGGTGGCCGCATCGAGGTGTGCCTTCAGGACGTTTAGTTGCCCATGGATAGTCCGTTCGCTGGCCGACAGCGCCGTTTCGTCAGCATCGGTCCGCATCACTTTTAGGACGGCGGCTCGCGCGAACTCGGCGTGGGCGGTGCGATAGCGGGACAGGGCTATTGCCCGTCGCACGCTGCGTATCGCTGCACGCAGCTTCTCGTTGTCGGGAATCTCGACTGGCACATTGACGCCAGGCAGCGGCTCGCGCTCAGGAGCATCTTTCCAAGCCGACGCGCAAAGGGGACCTATACCCTTGGCCATTGGCTTCAGGGACGCCGGAAAGTCGGCAGTCTGAAAGACTTCACTCGACAGCGCCGCGCCGTAGACCGAGGCCAGATCGTCAGGCACAGCGTCATCGACGAACCTGCGAAGCTTTTCAGGAAGACGATCGCGCAGGCCTTTCTTCGCATCGCGCTCCCATTCGTCGGCCGTCTTCAACATCGCAGCGTCAGCCTTGCGCGCGTCCTCCAGCGCCTGCGCCACTGATTTGTCCAGCAAGGCGTCATTAGGAATAGCGCCGGGTTGTAAGAGATCGCGCTCGCAAACCGGGCACGCGGTAAATGCGTGGCCCGGATGAACCGTCTCGTGCCATTTCGCCACGAGACCGTAGAGACGAATCCGATCGGCGCGCTCCGCGTTGGAAAGCTGCGTGACGAGAGTCGCCGCCTCGCGCTCGATTTCCAGCAATATCGTCGCGCCGCCTGCCAGCTCCTCCTCGCTCAGCTCCCCGAGCCGTTGCGCAAGCTGCATCGACGGAAGGCCCTTGAGCGCTGCGCCGCTGAAACAATGCTCGGCCGCTCTGATAGCCTCACCAAAGCGCTTGATCTGGCCATCGTTTGTAAGAGGCGGGAGAGAACCGAGAATCAGTAGCGCATCCGCTGCAGCTTGTTCCTCCGCCGACTTCAGAAGCTGTTCGGCTCGCTCAAGACCCGCCTTCCAGTCATCCGGAGCCGTCTCGCGAGGTGTGGCAACGCAACTCAGATCTGGCAGACCCTCACTCTCCTTGAGGAGATCCTGGAGCGTCGACAGCTGTTTGGCAGCGAGATCCTCGCACTGCTCCTTATCCTCCGTAGCCTGTTTAGGATATTTTCCGGTCAACCGCTCGTGGAGACGGCCACTGCGGGTTCCGAAATGAGCCAGCGGCCGTAAGCCGGTCAACGTCGACACCGCCTGCGACAGGGTCGTCTTATCATCGAAGCGGGTCGCCGCGGCGATCCCAGGCATCACGGTGCCGACTTGCAAGGCCAGTTCCGGCAATCGGAGTTTTTCGAGCCCGATAGCGGTCGTCTTGAAGGTCTTTCTGCCGTCTCGCTCCAGGCGGCGCTCGACCTCGACCTCGCTTCCGTCCACCAATGACCTGAATTTCAAGCGCACCCAGGTATCAATCTGCGGCTGGCCGTCGACAGCCAGCAACTCGCTTTCTGTTGGGATCGGTACGATCGGCGGTAGCTCGAACGTGGTGTTCGGCTCACCGCTGTTCTTGTTCGGAATCTGGACCGAGATGGGCATGTGCAAAGGAGAAGGAAGGCCTTGGGAGCGATGCCCATAGCCAGTTAGACACCAGCAAATGGCACTGATCAGCGATGTTTTGCCTGCGCCATTGAAACCGCGAAAGAGGGTCACATGCCGGGAGAGATCGAGTGCGAATGGCCTCGGCGCTGCTCCCTTCTCATCGCAATGGCGGTGAAGTCCCCGAAAACGGTGCGCAGTAACCCCAGTCAATTGCCAATGTTGTTGTTGGCTTGTCGGCCGCGTTGCCGGAGCGGTCACCTTGGTGGGCTTGTCCAGCGTCTCCAACAGGCGATCAATCTCGCCATCAAGGATATTGGTGTCCTTATCCGGGTTCCAGTAGGCTTGTCGGTTCTGATTGTAGAAGGCCAACACGGCACGGCTGTCTTGCAGCGGAAGGGAGAAATCGGCGCCGCCTGAAATCTGCAAAGCGTTTCCAGCTGCTAAATGCAGGACGACCTCATCCAAAGTCAGGTCTGCAATATTGATCGCCACAGGCCCCCCGGTAATCGTGTCAGCACGCTCGCTGGCCTGCCGATTCTGCGGCGATTCTGACTGAACGACGCAGATACACAAGACTCGTCGCTCAGCATTGAGGATCGATGGGCTTACATTGCCGACGGTGCCGCCCCGCTCGATCTCGCGGTTTCGGATGTCCGAAAGATGTATACGAATTCCGGACACAGCCCTTGCGATGAGTCCGAAAAAGAACTACAAATTTCGGACATGAGCAACGCCTCTCGAGAGCTGAAGACAGTCATAATCGAGCGCATCCAGGCGGATGCGCCGCGGAAAGTGTGGACGCCTAGCGACTTCGTCGACCTTGCTTCGCGGGACGCCGTCGATAAGGCCTTGCAGCGGCTGACGACGGGCGAAACCCTCCGGAGAATCGATCGCGGGCTCTACGATCTGCCGAGGTTCAACAAGCTCACCCAGAAACTCAATCCGCCTGATCCGCGCTCAGTCATCGATGCCGTCGGGCGACGCGATCAAACCCGAATGCTTGTCGATGGCATGACCGCGGCAAACGATCTGGGGCTGACTGATGCCGTTCCGGCCAAAATCGTGGTGCACACCGACGCTCGTCGCCGCCCGATCCAACTCGGCAATGTCACGATCACCTTCCGTCCGACGGCAGCCAGCAAGCTCTTCTGGGCCGGTCGGCCGGCAATGCGCATCGTCCAAGCGCTTCATTGGCTGCGCGATCTCTTGAATCGGGAAGGGGAGAGCGATCAGGTCAAACGCACGCTAGCCAAGCTTTTCGAAGATCCGACAACAGGATCAGTCCTCAAAGCGGATATCACGGCCGGTATGACAGCGCTTCCGACATGGATGTGGGTATTTCTCAAGCCCATGATTGAGAATGATCTCGGCATGGATGGTCAGCAAGTCGGCCCGACTGGGGTGGTGAAGGCATGAATCCGGCTTTCGACGAGGTTCTCGCCGCCGGGTCGGAGGCGATGTTGAGCGCCTTCGATACAACGGCGCTACGCCTTGGCACTGCGTCCCAGAATGTCGAGAAAGACTTTTGGGTCTGCTGGACGTTGGATGCCTTGTTCAATGGCTTGAAAGAGGGTGGCCCCCGGTTGCTCTTCAAGGGCGGCACCTCGCTGTCCAAAGGCTTTGGTCTGATCAATCGGTTCTCCGAGGACATCGACGTTACGGTGTTTCGCGACGATATCGGCGAGCCGGCGACCATCGAAGAGCTCGAAGGGCTTAGCGGCAACAAGCGCAGGGCGCGACTAGACGCGATCAAGGACGCTTGCAAAACCTACATCAACGGCCCCCTTCGCGCCGAATTGACGGCAACTCTGCAGGCCAGACTCAAGGCCGCCGGCATAGCCTCCGAGTCGACACGGGTGGAATCTGACGATACCGATCCCGACGGCCAGACCCTGCTTCTCTGGTATCCTGCCGCGACGCCGCGGTCGGATTACGTACGAGCAGCGATCAAGATCGAATCTGGCGCGAAATCGGCGCTCGATCCGAACAGCGCCGTGCCGGTCAAACCCTATGTTGACGATGATCTGCCCGCGCTCGACCTGACCGTACCAGCCGTGCGCACGGTCGATCCCGAGCGGACATTCTGGGACAAGGTCGTCATCCTGCACGGGGCACGACGCTGGTTCGACGTACGCGGCGAATTGCGTGGGGGCGGCCAGCGCATATCTCGGCACTACTACGATCTGCACCAGCTCGCAGCCGCATCCGTGGGCGCGGTCGCCATCGCCGATGCTGCGCTCGGCGCGGATTGCGTCGCGCATGCCCGGATGTTCTTCAATCGACCGGATTTCGACCTTGCAAGCGCCGTGCGCGGTTCGTTCGCGCTTGCCCCACACGACGCCATGATCGAACAGCTGCGCGTCGACTACAGAGCCATGCAAGGCATGATCTTCGGCGACCCTCCGGGGTTCGAGGCCGTGCTCGAGAGCATCCGCTCGCTTGAGACACGCCTGAACGGAGGCCGAGATGACTAGCCTTGCTGTTCGGCTGATGGAGATCGACGACACCCAGCTCGAAGAATTTATCGAGCTGTGGGTGGAGCGTCGCTCGGCGCAATACGATCGGATCGAGCGGATTGGAGCGGCGAACGACAAGGGCCGCGATGTGATCGGGTTCCTCACCAGCGCCCGGCACGAAGGGCCTTGGCACCTGTTTCAATGCAAACGGAAGACACGAGGCAGCAAGCTTGGAAAATCCGAAGCGCTGTGCGAACTCGGTAAGGTGTTTTTCCACCATTGTCAGGGTGCGTATAATACCCTGCCGGAAAAGTATGTATTCGTCGCGCCACGCGGCATCGTCGGCTCGTTGCTGGACCTGATCAATAACCCTTCAACACTGGCAGCCGCGCTCATCGATGGCTGGGATGAGCATTGCTCAACACAGATAACGCGGCGCATGACCGTGACGCTGACGCGGGAGATCAAGGCCGCGGTCGCAAGCTTCGATTTCTCTCGCGTCGAACATCTGACAGCGCCGATGATCGTAAAGGACCCGGCAGCTGGGCCCGCTTTGTCAAAACTGCTGGGATTGATGCCGGAGGAGGCGCCAAGCGGTGCGGCACCCGATCTCATTCAGCCCGAAGAGGCTCGGTATGCCGATCAACTTCGCATCGTCTATGGCGAGGCTAGTGGCATCGCGTTCGTGTCCGCCGACGACGTCCTCGCACATGCGGATCATGGCGAACATTTCCGCGATCAGCGGACCCGCTTTTTCGAGGCGGCCTCATTCAAGCGATTCCACCGTGACAACACCGCGCCGGGGGTGCTCGTAACGTTTGAGAACGACGTCTATCACGGCGTCATCGATGTGCACCGCGATCGGCACGAGACGCTTCTTCGGCGCGTCGACGCGGTTATGAGACATGCATCGATCCTGCCGGCGAGTCTGATCGGCCGCACAGTGCGAATCCCGGTGAAGCAAGGAATTTGTCATCACCTTGCGAATGAAGGACGGCTGAAATGGGCACCGTGAGCGAGGCTGATTTCAGCGGAGCGTTCAATTCGCCTCTCGAGGCTGGCATCAGAGCCGTTGTGATCCTGGAACATTTGCGGCCGGAGTCGCTGGACCTCGCCGAGATGGTTCTGTTCGACCATGTGGTGGTGCATACCGCCGATCTTGGCGGTCCCCCTAGCCTGCATCCCGAGGTTCCTGGCCGAAAGGGCGAACTACTCGTACGCCGGCGATTGATCGAGGCAAGCTTGCAGCTCATGCAACGATGCCATCTCGTTAACCAGGAAAGCGCCGACGAAGGCATCATTTATCGCGCCTCTGAAGAGGCCGCGGCCTATGTCGAGCTGCTCGAAACGACCTATTCGGTGCAGATGAAATCTTGTGCTCGTTGGCTCGCCGAGCAGGTTGAGACACACAGCAAGGCGCAGTTCAAGCAAATGGTGCGGGAGCGGATCGGCGATTGGAGCGAAGCGTTCCCGACGGGCTCGGCATGAGCGACTTTAGCCCCCCTCGATTTTTCCTTCGACGCCTTGCTATGACGGGGCCTGGGAAAAAGCTCGTCGCACTGACGTTCGGAGAGCACATCAACGTCGTTTGGGGCGCCTCGAACAGCGGCAAGTCCTATATCGTCAAGGCGCTCGACTTCATGTCCGGCGCCAAGACGCCCCTGCCTCCCATCACCGAAGCCCAAGGCTACGACAAATGCTGGCTTGAGCTTGAGCTTCCTCTAGCTGGAACAGTCACGCTAGAACGAGCGATGAAAGGGGGAGACTTCGGGCTCCACCTTGGCTCGGTGGAACCCGATTCTGCCGGCCGGCCCAATCGGACTCTATCCTGGGATCACCGCAGCAAGGGCGAGAGCATCTCGGGTTTCCTGCTTGGCGAGCTCGGGGTCGCTGAGAAAGAGATCGCGCGGACGCTGACGGGCGACAAGAACGCTTTCACGTTCCGGCACTATGCCGCCTTCGTCTATACCGAAGAAACCAACATGATGGGCGAGTGGAGCCCGATCCGGATTTCGGATCGCAGCGGTGAGACATTCGACAAGAACGTCCTGAAATTCATCCTGACCGGAGTCGACGATTCCGCGATCGTCACCACCCAAAATCCTGATTCCCAGCGCACTGCGAATTCCGGCAAAATCGAGATTATCGATGAAATGCTGGCGGCCGCCCAGGTGGAATGGGAACGGGACTATCCTGGCGACCCTGATCTGAGCGATCAGTCCGAAAAGCAAGCGGCGACGATCCGCGACCTTCAGAAGACGATGTCTGATCGCCAATCGCTGTTGGATGATCTTCGGCTCGATCGCCGGTCAAAAATGGAATCGCTCAGAGACGCCCAGGAGCGGCGCACCGAGATATCGCTCTCACTGCAGCGCTTTGCTTTGCTCAAAAGCGTCTACGAGAGCGACTTGGAGCGGCTGGCCTCGCTGGAAGAAGGTGGGGCGGCTCTGCTCGCCGGGGCACGCAGACCTTGTCCACTTTGCGGCGCAGATCCTTCGCACCAGCTCCACGCGCATGGCATCGAACAGGTCGAGACGACGCAGAGAGCGGTCCGAGCCGAAATGGCAAAGATCGCGTCGGAGCGCGCCGATCTCGCCAAGGCGACGCGGTCTTTCGAGGCGGAGCAAGAAGGCTTGCTGAAACGCGCGGGCCGGCTAACGGACGAAATCGACGAAATCGACCGGCAGCTTGAGGAGGTGAAGCCGCTGGAGGTCGCCGCGCGTCGAACCTACGAGGAACTGGACACAGCTCGCTTCGTGACCAGGCAGGGGATTGCTCTTCGACAGCGGATTGACGAGCTTCTTCGCAGAAAGACGCAGCTCGAGGCGTTCAAACCGAAGTCCTTGCCCCGCGGCAGCGTGACGTCGGGCATCGATGGTGTGACCGGGCACGAATTTGCGACGGTTGTGCAGACGGTACTCCATGCCTGGAAGTTTCCGGGGCTGCCGACGGTCTCCTTCGACGATAGGACGCACGATATTCTCATCGATGGGAAAAGCCGTCGCGCAAACGGCAAGGGCGTCCGGGCGCTGATGAACGCCGCATTCAAGATCGGGGTCTTGCTGTACTGCCGTGGAAAGGAGCTTCCCCACCCTGGTATCGTGGTACTCGACAGTCCCTTGCTGAGTTATCGCGATCCCCTCACCTCCAGACATGGCGAGTTGGCTGCCGACGAGAAGGAAGTGAAGGAGAGCGGGCTCAAAGAGCACTTCTATCGCTTTCTGGTCGAGAAGAAGGACCTGGCTCAATTCGTCATCATCGAAAACGACCCTCCGCCGATTGCTCTCGGCGAGGGCTCGATCGTGACGTCATTTACCGGCTCGCTCGGCCGCGGCGGCCGGCGTGGCTTCTATTGAGGGATGATCCGAAGCGTCGCCCGATAGAATTCCGGCCTTTCTGGTCTCGATCAAGCGCGCCGGCTCGCGCATCTCGTGCCGAAATTGATGGATCGCTGGCCTCGCGGTTGAGTAATCGCCGGCCAACGGTGTCGGTCCGAGTTACAGGTGTTGGCCTAGGGCAGGCGAAAGCTGGCATCTTCCACACATTGCGAGCTCAAAGCGTCTTCATGTGGAGATGGAAACAGGTCAATGAAGAAGCGCAGCAGCACCGCCAAGCAGGCACGGGCCGGAATCATTGCTGTTGAACAGGCATGCAATGAGCTAGATTTAATTTGGCGCAGCCTGATCGAGGAGGACGTTGGCGTCGACGGAACGATCGAGATCGCCTTAGGGCAATTTCCGACGGGCAAGTTCATCGGCGCTCAGGTCAAGTCGGGCATGAGCTACATCCGATCCGAGACTGAAGAATCCTTCAAATTCTATCCAGACAAGGATGATTTGGACTATTGGCGCAAGCTCTCCATCCCACTCTTTCTACTCGTTCATCATCCCAATGATCAAAAAATTTATTGGGTCGATGTGAGCCGGGTGTTTTCGGAGGAACATCACGACCAAGACGGCGTCGTGAGCATTGCGTTCTTAAAGTGCGACACGCTCGACCGAGCGTTCGCAGCTTACCTGCACGGCCGCTTCGATCTGACGGTCTATAGTGACGACCAGTACGCCAGTTTGCGGACTGAGCTCGAAGCGCTCGTTCACAAAGACGGCATCGGCAGTGGTGCGGTTGCGATTACCGGGCTCGATCTCTTCATCGAAGGTCTCTGGGGGCTCTGCAGCAAACTTCAATTCCACTCAAGTCTCTTGGCCGACCTTATCCGAAAAGCCGTTCGGAACCGTGAGGGTGCCATTCCGATTACCTACACGTTCAGTCGCGCAGCGCTCTATCCGTTTTTTTCGAGTTATTTCAGCCTTCTATCTCGGCACCACATCGCACTCATAGACGCGGCCGACGTCAGCGAATCCCTCTATGGCAAGCTCGAATTTCCCACGTTTATCGCTCCGCTCACGACAAATGGCCGGCGGTTCGTAAAATACCTTCGAACTGCCGGATTGCCGCGCGTGCACGACCATCAATACATGACTCTGTCGCTCCATCCGCACGTCCAGATCGAGGTCTACTCGAGCTTTGACGCCGACGACGATCAGGAGCCGTTCGGACCCTACACAGACGTCCTCGCAATCAGCTTCAACGCCCAGCTGGACTATTACCACCTTGCCCACTGGCATCGTGCCGACCCGGCCGGAATGGCGGTAGAGGTAGCCCGGCAGAGCATTCACTATCACGCACTTCGCGACTATCTATCGACGCGGTTCAAAGACACCCCTCGGAATCATGTTCTATTCCGGCATCGTGACATTCCGCTCAGCCCGCTGATCTGTTGGCTGTTGGAATGGAACGATGATCGAAGCGACATGCCGACATCCTGGCTTCGTGGTCGATCCGGCAAGGAGGCGATGGGCTTCGCGGACGAGGTGATGGCCGTCCTGGGCCCAATTGGCGTCGCAACCAGCCGGGAACCGGCCGAACCGGCCTTCCCGAACCCAATCCTCGCCAATGGCGAGCAACTCGAATGTGCAGAGATTGCCTAGAATCTTGCTTTCTGCTCCTGATCACGACGGGGCGCGTCAGCCTCATCGAGAGACATGAGATTACGCACATCATAAGAGATAGAGCCGAGCCGGACTTGGTAATGATCGCAATCAACCGGCGCATCTCTCCCAGTTGCTGCTGAGGCAGAGGATAGACTTGTGGTCGCCAGAAGCACGGTCATTACCAAATCGGTTGGCCAGACGCCGACCGAACAATATCTGGCTCAGCTGTGCGACACGACATTCCTGCGCCTCTGGGCCTATCCAAACCCCTATAAAGCGGAAGGGAAAGAACTCTGCGACCTGCTGGTCGTGTTCGAAGACCGGGTCTTCCTGTTCTTCGACCGCGCCAGCAACAAATTTGTGGATCCCACGAAAGATAGCGGCCTGCAGTGGAAGCGCTGGAAGCAGGAAGCGATCGACAAGCAGATCACAACCGCCACCGGCGCGCGGAACCACCTGCTGAAATACCCTCAGAAGGTATTTCTGGATGCCAAGTGCACCATTCCCCTTCCGGTTCCAATCAACGCCACCGCCGACACCATCCACAAAATCGTAGTGGCCCACGGCGCCGAAGAAGCTTGCAAAGCGTACTCCGCCGATAATGTCTATGGCAGCCTGGCCATCGGCTATGGCGAGGACACCGACAGTGAATACCCGTTCTTCCTGAGCCTCGACAAGCGCGACATCTGCCACGTCCTCGATAGCTTCAACCTGTCCATTATCCTGCAGGAACTCGATACGATTTACGATTTCGAGCAATACATTGTCGAGAAAGAGGCCGCGATCAGGCGGTACCAACTCCTGAATTATTGCGGTGAAGAGGATTTGCTCGCCCACTACCTCTTCAATCTCGATAAAGCGACGGGACGCCACCGGATTGGCAACCCGGACAGGGATAGCGCGGTCAACGTCGTGTCGATTGGCGAGGGTGAATGGCAAAGCCTAATCCGGTCAGGCCCGTATCTGAGGAAGAAGGAAGCAGATAGGGTTTCCAGGCTGTGGGACGACATCATCCAGCGCACGGGGCAGAACGCCCTCGACGGAACCCTCATGGGAGATGGCAATATCTTCTCCCGCCCAAGCGCCATTGCGGAGATGGCCAAGGAACCGCGGTTCATGCGACGGGCGCTCTCGGAGGCGATGATCCAGGCCGCGAACGCTTTCCCTGACCTGAAAGGCGGCATGTCGCGGAATACATCCTTGTTTCCGTCCTTCTATGACGGAAAGGCCTATGTCTTCCTTCAGATACGGGATGACGTATCCGACCGCCAACAGCCGGACTATCGCGAGAAGCGCCTCGGCTTGCTTCAGGTCGCCTGTGGCGCCGCGAAGCTTCACCGGCCCGACCTGAAGCTCGTGGTCGGAATCGGCGTCGATGCGCCTAAATATAGCAGGCACATCGCCGAAGACTTCATCTTCATGCAGTGCGATCGGTGGACCAGTGCCGATCGGCGCCATTACGAGGAGCTGAACGAGCCTTTCGCATTCTTCAAAACGGCGCAGTTGAGAAGCTATCAGAAGACCGCCCGCGAGTTTCCGCTGCCACCAGGCGCTGCTGCGAGGGCCGATAAGATCGGCAGGAATGACCTCTGCCCTTGCGGCTCGGGCAGGAAATTCAAGAAATGCTGTCGGCGCTAAGGCGTCCAGAGAGCGAGGGCATCAGCACCATCCTGACGGTTGGAAATCCGCTGCGCCAGTGGGTAATTCTGACGACCTTAGGACCTGCTGCAAAACTCAGACTCGAAGACTCATTTTGGGCAGCGAGCGGTCACCCATCGCAGCACGTCGGCTGTAGTCGCGGCAGGTCGCGACGCCCTTCGTGGTCAGCCGAAGCAGGTCTGGCTTGCCTTCGACCGCTTCCAGAAGCGCGAATTTAACAAGTGCCTTCACGCCTCCGGCAGAAAAGCTGTGCGAGGTCATTCGCGTGCCGGCCAGCCCCCAGGTCCAGCGTTCTTTGTCGTCGAGAAAATGGCGGCGAATGGTCGGGTGACCGCATGCAAGGACATCGGGTTTGTCCAACCGCAGATTGATTGACCACAGCACGTCGCGCGCCCGCGGCGGCAACAGATTCCATTCGACAAGCTCGTCCGCGTTGATGTCGTCGTGGAGAACGCTCTTGCCCGAACCGAGATCGAGCCCGAGCTGAAACGCCGCCGCCAGGTGGCGCTCGATTTCGCCGATGGCGCTTTGGGAGCGACCGTACTTACGAGCCAGCCGGTCACGCGCGATGATGTCGCGCGCCTGTTCCTTGAAATCCGCCCGAAGCCGAGGGTCGATTTTGGTCCGAGTGGTCATCCGGCACCTGGGGATTCACAACGATCGCCGGATCGAGCATGCGGATCGCATCGCCCGACGCAAGCCTAGACGATCCCCCACGCCCGATAGCGCTTGCGGCCGGTGAGTTCGCGCGGCAGGCTGGTTCCGAGCTCTCTCAGCATCGCCTCGACCGCCTGCGGTGTGACCTGCAGGCGCGCCGCGGAGAGTTGCACCGTGACCAGCGGCGACGCCACGAACAGGTCGACCAGTTCGGCCAGCTTCGAGTTGCCCCGACGGCCTTGGCATTTCCGCAGCATCAAGTCCCGCGCCAGAGACAGTCGATCGCAATCGGCCTGGGCGAAGGCGGCGGCCTCGGCGAGCGCGCCGAGCAATCCGGACACCCGCGCGGGGCGCGGCAGGTGGGGGCTCCAGCGAAATCGTCTCCGGCGCAATCCGAGCCCTAGCGTGGGCAGATGCGCCTGCGCCAGTCCGCGCTGCCGCAACAGCGTGGCGGCGAGCGCGAAGCCGAGTTCGCCGGCGCGTTCCGATGGCTCGAGCACAAGCCAGGCATCGAGCGCGAGCGCGGCCGCGAGTGTCGTCGGGAACCCCCTCCCCTCCTCCAAGACGGCGAGCCAGCGCGTAAATCGTCCGGCGCCATCATAGCCGGGATCGCGCAGGGTCAGGCTCTGGCGCCCCCCTTCGGAGGCGAGATCGTTCCAGGCATCGAGTTTTTGTCGCGTCCGCGCCAGCAGAGCGTCCATCTCGGCGAAGGCCTGATTGCCGCGATCATCATCCACCTCGACGTCCAGATACTCCTCATCGTCCTCAGCGTCGTCGTCCGGCGCGGCCCGATCCCAGGATGCCGGGATGCTTGTCCTGCTTTGTGGGCCTGCCGGCTCGGGCTCCTGCGGTTCGGCGAGGCCGAGGCGATGGCGCAGCGCACTCGGAGACAGAATCTCGGCTGGTTCGCGCCGCGCCAGGCGCCGGCGCTCATCGAGCATGGCGGCGGCGCGGACGATCTCATGGGTCGGGCTGCGCACGTCCATGCCGGCGTCGTGCAGAACCAAGTCTTCGAGCGGGCAGAGACTGCCGGCAAGCCCGATCAGCGCCTGAGCCTCGAAAGCGTGGCTGCGCTGGCGCACACCTTCGGCGAGGACGGGCTCCGCGCGGTTCAGGCGCTCGTCGAAGCGGGCGAGCGCAATCGCGGTGGTTTCGGCCGCCGCGGCGCAGTCGGAAATCAGGGTTTGGCGCTCAGCGCGCGTAAGATCATAGAGAATTGAAATCACATTGATTTATCTATCATAACCAATTCAAACCGCAATTTTCTTGTTTCACTCCGACACCGTAATGTCGCTATAAATCACTATCGATAATTACCTCTTATCGATAGTGTTGGACATGGCCTCGGAAATCGGCGATTCTGGCGCTCCAAATCGCCGCCGTTGGCCTTCGGCCGACCTCTGCTCGACGAGAAGGCCCGTGACGACGCCCCCTGCCCGCCTGATTTCCTGCGACGAGGCCGGCTTTACCGGCCCGCGCATGCTCGACGACGATCAGCCCGTCTTCGCCTACACCGCGATCGACCTGACGCCGGAGGAAGCTCAGGCGATCGTCGACAGCGTTCGTGCCCGGCACCGTGTCCAGGCGCCGGAGCTGAAGGCCCAACTGCTGCGCAAGCGCCAGAACTGGGGTGAGATCGCCATCGAGGTTGCCCGTCAGGTCGAGGGTCGGGCCATGATCATGGTCTGTGACAAGCGCCTCAATCTCGGCGGCAAGACGTTCGAATATCTGTTCGAGCCGGTGCTCCAGGACAACAGCCTGCTGTTCTACCGACACGACCTGCATCGCTTCGTGACGAACGCGGTGCATCGGGCCTTGCATGCGACCGGCGAACCGCCTCATGCCATGGCCGTCGAGCTCGAGCGGTTCATGCGGTCGTTCAAACCGGAAGATGCCCCTCACCTCTTCGCCGGCAGAACAACTGGCGACGACAGCGCGGCCGTCCTCAGCTGCATCCTGCGCTTCGCACGCGGCTATGCGGGTGTGATCGCCGAGCGAACGGCAAACCTGCGCGCCGAAGAGGATCTCACTGGAAAATGGACCCTCGATCTCACCACAACGGCTTTGCACAGCCTCATCCTGTTCGGCTGGGGCCATCGCTATCCTCGGATCGATGTTCTTTGCGACGATTCAAAGCCTCTGCGTGCCATGGCGCATGTTTTCGATGGATGGGTTGGGCGCGAGGGCGGCGTGAAGATCCCCTCGCCGCGTGATCAAGCTGAGGTCGAGCTCCGTGGAAACCTAGCCGGACCCATCCGGTTCGGTTCTTCGGCCGAGCATCCGACGATCCAGATCGCAGACGTTCTATCCGGCGCGTCCGCCGACTTTGTCCGAGCACCCCAGAATCCCGCGATGGCGGGTTGGGGTCCATTCCTTGGCCGGCACATTCACAGGGACCATATACTTCCGGACGCTGAGCTGATCGATACCCGCCAGCTCGGACCGCGGGTCAATCTCGCCGTGCTCCACGAACTCGCCCGCCGGGCCGATCTTGCCGTCGACCCGCTCACCGATATGGGCGAATTCTACGCCGCCACGATCCGGCGCTTTCGCAGTCCGGCCGCCCGGGTCCGGAACCCGGGCCGGCGCGAGAGGCGACGCCGTTGAACGATCTCGCCCTCCCCCACTCGGCCGATGCCGAGACCCGACGGGCGCTGCAGCTCGATGCGCTGTCCGCGATCCTGCCGATGGAGCGCCGCGATCAACTCGCCAAAATCCTGACCGATGACGACGTCGCGACGCTGCGCCACCTCGCCAAGGAGGGCATGGGCGAGAATTCCCTGCGCGCGCTCGCCTCCGACCTGGCCTATCTCGAAGCCTGGGCGCTCGCGGCGACGGCTGCGCCCCTACCCTGGCCGGCACCGGAAGCGCTGGCGCTCAAATTTCTGGCGCAGCATCTCTGGGATCCGGCCCAGCGTGAAACCGATCCCGGGCACGGCATGCCCGATGGCATCGCGATGGCCTTGCGCCGGGACGGTCATTTGCGCGTCGAGGGACCGCACGCCCCGTCGACGGTCAAGCGCCGGCTCGCCCATTGGGCGACGCTGCACCGTTGGAAAGGCCTGTTGGGCCCATTCGCCGCGCCATCGTTGCGGACGGCCGTGCGCCTGGCGGTGCGAGCCAGCGCCCGGCCGCGCCGGCGCAAGAGCCAACGCGCCGTCACCCGCGAGATTCTCGACCGCTTGCTCGCCACCTGCCGCGGCGATCGCCTGAGCGACAGCCGCGATCTCGCCCTGCTGCTGATCGCCTTCGGCTCCGGCGGCCGCCGCCGCAGCGAAATCGCACGCCTGCGCCTCGAGCTCCTGTCCGAGGAGGCGCCCGTACCGCTTGATCCCGACGATCCGGATTCGCCCCGCCTGCCCTGTCTGGCGATAGCACTCGGCAAAACCAAGACCGCCTCGGCCGACGACGCTGCCCGCGTCCTGATCATCGGGCCGCCGGTCGACGCGCTGCGCGACTGGCTCGAGCGCGCCGCGATTGGCAAGGGCGCGGTGTTTCGGGCGATCGACCGCTGGGAGGGCCTCTCGGACCGAGCGCTGACGCCGCAAGCGGTCAACCTGATCCTGAAGCGCCGCTGCGCCCAGGCCGGGCTCGACCCGATCGCGTTTTCGGCGCATGGCCTGCGCTCCGGCTACCTGACCGAAGCCGCCCGCAACGGCGTCTCCCTGCCCGCGGCGATGCAACAGTCGCAGCACCGTTCCGTCCAGCAGGCGGCGAGCTACTACAACGACGCCGACCGGCAGCTCAGCAAGGCCGCCCGCCTGACGCTGTAGCGCAGGCGCCGACGCCGCGGCGTCTGCCCGAGAGCCGAGGTCCCACCTCATGGCCGGGGCTTCTGCAGGGTCTTCAGCAGCCCCTCCGACGCCTTCAACCGCGGCTCGTCACCCGCATCGGCAACTCTCGCCGGCTTTTGCGCCTCGAGCCGGGCGCGCACCAGGGCCATGATCATCGGCCAGGTCGAGAATTTTTCGGCCTTGGCCCGTTCTGTCAGGCTGCGCAGATAGCCGCCCGCATTGTTGATCTGCTCGGCCCGCTGGTAGATCGCGGCCAGCGTGATCGCGGCGTGCTGTTCGCCCAGGATCTCTCTCGCCTCCCGCCAGGCGCTGGGACTGATCCCGAGCGCAGGCCGGGCCAGCTCGGCCGCCGCCAGAAAATCGCGCCAGTGCCGGATCTCGCCGCCCTGCACCAGTTCCCGCAGGTTCGGGCAGGCATCGAGCACGATCCCCAGGGGCAGTTCGCGCTTCGGCAGACTGCGCAGATTGTCGGGATCCGCAACGCTACCCGCTGCTTCTTCACTTTTCGAGAAGCCGTGTTCAGATTCAATAGGAAGTTCTGGATTTGAATTCTGTATGTGGCGACCAGAATGGGACTCATTGGCATCCGGATTCTGGTCTTTTGCAAAAGATTCCAGCACGTCACGGATCTGCGTGCAGAGATCCTGCAATTCGACGCAGATGTCCTCCAGGAGCTGCCTCGGAGCCGTGCGAGGCAGACGGCCGATGATGGCCTGGTAGATCTGCTGAACACGACCCCAATTGCCCGGAACTCGCTCGGCGATGCCGGTATCAATCATCTTGACCACGTCACGGCGCAGCAGCGTAAGCCGCTCCTTGGCGACCCGAAATGCCTTCTTCTCGGCCTGGACTGCCTCCGCCAGCTCCTTGACCTCTTCGGCGCGGGCGACGATCGGCGCCAGGTCGAAGCCATAGGCCTGCTCGATCTGCCCTCCCCTCCCCTTCCGGGCGAAGCGTTTGCCATTCGGGCTGTCGCGGCGAATGATCAGGCCACAATCGACGAGCACGGCGATATGGCGGCGCAGCGTCGTCGCCGGCATGCCGTTGGCGCGCGCCATCAACTGCTCGTTCGACGGCCACACCACGAGCTCGGCGTCGCCGGTCAGCGCGGTTTCCGGATGGAAGGTCAGCAGCGCGCTGAGGATCGTTAGTGAACGATCCGTCGCGCCGAGCAGCTCCCTCGCTACACGGATATCCTGAAAGGCCTGCCATTTATGCACGACAGCGTCGGGCTTCGCAGCCTTGGCTGCCATCTGACTTGAAATCTGGCCGAGCGTCATCGGCCGCCGCCCAAAGGGCGTCGTTGTGATGTGCGTGAACACGTTCCTTTACCTTTTGTTAGGCAAAAGAATCGGGCTCGCCAAAACGACACTGCGTCCGACGTGACTCTTGACAGCGATTCGCGGAAGTGTGATTCTCAGGCTGCTTACACGAGAGAAGGGCTTCCGGAATTCGTTTCGGGGGCCTTTTTCTTTTGCGGGTTACACCTGCGTTTTCTCCTGCTTCAAAAACTCTCCGTAGAGAGCGTCGAGACGTTCAGCCAGGAACCGGCCAAAACGAGCCGAATCCTTGGACTTGAACGCAACAGAAAATGCCTTCCCAGCATCGACTAATTCTGCTGTCAGAGCCTTGTCCGCAGGCTGCCACTTGGACTTAGCGGGCTTATCCGCGCTGGCTCGACGTGGCTTGTCGACCGTCTTCAGTTCGTTCAGAAGCCGCTCAAATCGCGCTTCAGAGGTTGCTGTTGCGAAGTCCGCAGCTTGGACAACCGACGCGATTGCCGAACGGTTCGAAAGCTTTTCATAGAGCTGCGCAAACTCGAGCCACCGATCTCGGCCGATGGATTTGGCCGGGCCAATGAGCAAGAGCACTTCTTCTTCGACGCGCCCCGATACCGATAGCATTCGCGTCAGCATCGGCGCGTCCACAGAAAGGGCAGTTTGAACTGTCCCGCGGTCGTGGCCGCGTCCGATCAGGCGTTGAGCGAACAGCGCACGCTCTATGAAAGTTAGGTTCTCTCGCGCAGAGTTTTCTTGGCCCTGTGCAATAACATGCTCTTCGTCAGAGACACTCCGAACAACTGCTTTGACCTTGCGTCCGAGCTGCCGGGCCGCTCGGACCCGTCGATGACCGAATACCGTTTGATAGCGCTCTTTATCGTTCGGATGAGGTCGCACGAGAATGGGCGTGTCCTGCCCTCGCTCTCTGATGCCGTTTACGAGCTCGTCAAAGGCAGCGTCGTCTTGTGTCAGGCGATCGGAGACGAACGAATCGTCGATGTGCTCCGGATCGAGCTCTTGAATGACCTCACCATCGATCGACAGCTCCGCCTGCGCCGCTTTCGCGGCCAGCTCGTTAATTGAAGCCAACATGTTCTTGCTAGCGCCACGGGAGGCGTAGCCCGGGGCTGCCGCCCTATCCGATTGGCTCGTGTCGGCTTCTTTGATCGCTCGGAAAATATCACGGCGCGCCATCTTGGCACCTCTGAAAATTGCCTAAGGCCTTCAATTGCAACGAGAAAAGACCGATGTGTACGGCTGACAATTCCGTCATTAGCGGCCCCTCCCCCAGCTCTCTTCAATAAGTGCGATCACCTCCGAATTGACGGCATCGAGGGACTCTCGAGCCCGATCATAAGTCGCCGGCGTAAAAGCCGATCGTTCGACTTCGTATAGCGACTGCTTGGTCAAACCGGCGTCGGAGATAGCCGTGGATTTCACCATAGGATTCTTGAGCATCTGGCGAGCAAACATGAGCTGCATGAGACCCACCATCTCCTGCTGGGGGACGTCTCCTGGCTCGAAGCGGGTCACGAGATAACGAAACCAGTCGAGCGACACCTTGGCGCCAGCGTTCTCGATGCTCTTAAGGATGTCGCCGAGCATGAGCAGGAACTGCCCCATGGACATGATGTCGAGCATCTGAGGATGGACAGTGATCAGCACTGACGTCGCAGCGGCTAGAGCGGTTAGCGTAAGATACCCGAGCTGTGGGGGGCAATCGACGACGACGACATCGTACTGATCATCGACTTCTTCAAGCGCCGCTCCAACGCGCGTGAAGAAAGTTCGGCCGGCAGTCGGATCCTTTGCGCGCATCGCAATTGGCGTCTCGTACTCGTATTCCTGAAGCTCCAAATTGGCGGGAACGATGTCGAGAGCAGGGAAGTTCGTTTTCTGGATAACCTCAGTCAGTGGCTTGCGCTCGGTATCGTAGCGCAAGGATTCATAGAATGACAGATTCTGGTCGATCTCTGGCTGGATCCCGAAGAGAGCGGTCAGCGAAGCCTGGGGATCTAGATCCACCGCGAGGACACGATAGCCCTTCAGCGCGAGGTGTTGCGACAGATGGACAGCTGTCGTCGTCTTCCCGCTGCCCCCCTTGAAATTGACGACTGCGATGACCTGCAATTTCTCGCCGGCTTTGCGGCGAGGGGAACGATCAAGCAGCTCACGAAGCTCGTTAACCTGCTCGCCTGTATAGTAGCGCCTTCCCGTGGGGGTAACGATAGGCTCGACGCCTTTGCCCGAGAGGTGCAGCTTTTTCAGGTAGCTCTGGGAGACGCCAATAAAATCCGCGACTTCCGCCATCGAGAACCGACGGAGCGTCTTCTGTGCGTTTGGCGGAAATTTCTCTATGCGCAGCATTTCCAGCCGACGAGAAATCTCATTCGACTGCTGCAGAATCACATCCGCGAAGGACGGTTCAGATTCTAGTTTCGCTTTTGGAACGCTCATTCGCGTCGATACCTATAGTGTCGATAAATTCGCCATCGCAGCGAAATTATCGACACCATGGCCACGGATTCGATTCGGCGCAAGGAATTTTGGGTAAACGAAAGCTTAACGCCAAGCCCACGCTGCTCAAAGGCCGAGATTATTTGTCTCCGCAGAGGTTGAGCGCCCACGCTCGAGGCGAGATCAATCGCGCTGTCGATAATTGTTGGAAGCGGCGGCTTGGACGCGGTAATGTGGAACTGAGGCAGTACGCGCTGCCTTGGGGCGTCGAAACCCCTGGTTAGCGGTTGGTGCCGGCCGTGACGGCATCAAACTCCTTGACCTTATGGTCGGGGAGCCTGTGGCGTATAAAACAGGTTCTCCGAGCTAAAGGCCATAGGGCCGTCTAACCACGGTTTCGAACTCCCCGATCACCAAGTGTCAGCGAGGATGGTTTGCGGGGGCGGACCGCGGACAACTACTCGCCGGGGAGGGAAGGCGTGGCACAGAGCCCACGACAGCCCGACGAGAAGCTAGTCGCCCATACCATTGGTGCCCACCTCGCATATCTAGAGGCTCTCATCACGTGGGAGCGGGCGCTTCATGCGACGTCCTGCGACCTCTGCCGTCCGCGGAATGCCTCGATGGATGACCTGGCACGCTTCGCGGAGCAGGCCGAAGCCGAGAAGGAGCGCAGGCGCGCCGCTTTTCGCGATCTGTCGACCGAACTGGGATACGTTCCGATAGGGGAGGGGACAGCTCTCCCGGCTGAGCCCCTGGGGTGCCCCTGCGATCCCCTCGACTCGACAGAGTCCGGCTCGTCAGCTTCGTGAATCGGTAAGGCTCGATTGATTCAACCATTCAATTGGACCGGTCTGGATGTGAATGGGACGATTCGGCCGACGCAGCGTCGCGGGGCCCTCATGTCTCTTCTCCACATCCTGCTTGAGCGGATCGATTCCTCGCAGAACATGGCGCGATATTATGTGCTTTCGATCGAGCCGACGCTGTTTGGCGATAGCGCGCTGGTCCGCGAATGGGGGCGCATCGGCTCATCCGGCCAGCGACGAAGTGAATTCTTCCAGCAGCCCGACGACGCCCACCTTGCGCTCGACACCTGGCTCCAGCGAAAGCGTCAGCGCGGCTATCTAGAGCGGCCGGATCGAATGTGAACCGTCTACGGGGGAGGGGCATTTTCAAACCCGCAATGGTCATTTGTGACCAGTGAGCGGAGGCCCGCCATGTGCATCACTCGGCGCCGATTTCAGCCGAGGAGCTTCAGGATGCTTATGGTCATTCCCGGCTCGGACATCGGTAGGCATGCCGCCCTGATGGATCGGGTCTTCCGCTTCCGCCACTCGATTTTCGTCGATGAGAAAGCCTGGACAGACTTGCGCCGGCCAGATGGGCGTGAGTGCGATCAGTTCGACGATGAACATGCAGTTCACCATGTCTGTCTGCGAGGCGACGAGATTGTCGGATATCAGCGGCTGCTGCCGACGACCCGCCCGCATCTGCTGACCGAAGTCCTCGGCGACCTCTGTCGCGAGCAGCCGCCAACCGGACCCCGCGTCTTCGAGTGGACGCGATTTTGCGTTGCGCCTGGATGGCGTGACTTGCGCCCTCGGCCCGATGGTCCCTTCCTCGAGCTCGCGCAGGGTGTGGTGGAATGGGGCTTGGGGCACAAGGTCGACACCGTCACGGTTGTGATCGATTGGCGCCTCATGGTCATCGCCATGCAGTTGCGCTTCTTCGCCAGGCCGCTCGGATTTCCCAAGAAAATCGGTCGCGATGAAGTCGTCGCGCTGCGCATGTCCTTCAATCGCGAAACCCTCGACACGATCCAGGAGGCACGTGGCTCCAAAGCTCCCGTGGTTTGCGAAATGCCGCTGCCATCGGCTGCTTGATCTTCGGTTCAAGCAGGAAGCAGACGATGATCCGCATGACCGACGCGAAGGTGGTGGCTGGCGAGCTGCGCAGCCGGTATGAGCACGCGCGCGCCGTCACACTGATGGGGCGAACCATGCAGAAGGCATTGTTCGGTGGCCGGCCTGACGAGGTGGTGTTCTGGGCCCTGGTCTACGCGCACTATTGTGGCGGGGACCTCAGCCCCACCGTCGACAAGCAGATCGATGCATTCGGGCCATCAATCCTGCGGGATCTCCTTGACCCTGATCCGCCAAAGTAACGGGGGACTGCGCGGCGATGCCACGTCGGCATGCTTTTCTCTCGAGCCATCGTCCGCTATGCGCGAGGTCGAAACCGGGAGCGATGATGTCGTGCATCAAGTGAAGGCCTTTACGCGGAGCGCCAAGGAAACCAGGCGGGCCACAACGGCTGTCGAGGCGCTTCGCTTGTTTCGGGAGCTGCAGGCCGGTTCCGGCGTCACGTCCTGTGCCGTGTTCCAGAAGGGCGTCCTCGTCAGCACGAATGAACTGGAGCGCGCCGCCGCACGTGAACAGAACCTGCGCGCGTGAATTCAGCCAGCTAAGGGGTCCGTCATGCCAATTTTGCATGGCAAACGGCCGGAATGCTGCATTGCAAAATTGCCGATTTACCTCGATATCAGCGCCACGGTTGTTCTGAACGGGCTCCGCCACCTCCTCCCGGCGTCGACCCCGTTTCAGCCGTTCCCCTCTGAGATATTCGGCGTATCGCCGGGTGTTTCAAACTTTCTAGGCCGGCTCCCGTAAGGGACGCCGGCCCTTTTTTTTGTCGCGCTTTCACGCCTTCGGGCGGAGCCGCGTGGGAGCTGACATCGCAACCTCAGGCGCTCTATCTGAGCAAGAGCTCGCGGTGAAAGACTAAACGTCCATGGGCCCCACCACGACGGAGGCATCCGATGCAGACGGAGGATTCGCGGCGATGCCGATCGAGGTCGGATAGTCGCCAGGCCCGGACGGCGTTGGCGGGCAGGCTGTCGATGTTCCACCGGTGAAACAGGATGCATCGTAACCCGCTCCTTTGATCATATAGGAGCACACGCTCACCAAATTGCCGTCCTTCACATTGCGGGCGTTGCAGTCGCCGCTCGCAGCGTAGTTGGCGAGCTTGCCGCCCTTGCCGCAGCCGAACTGGCAGGCGAACAGGATCGACGACTGGTCGATCGTGGCGCAGCGGCCGCCATGACAGACCTGCTGGCCGACGAGCGAGGTCAGACCGTTACGCTCGGCCTTGGACCACTCATCGCTTTCGTATTTCGTCCAGGCCGCGACCTGCGCCCGCGGATCGTTCAGAAAGCTCTGCGCACTCCCGCTGTAGTAGCGTTCGAAAGTGCCGGGGCAGAATTGAAAGGCACCGAGACAGCCAAACTGATTGCTCGTGCCGAAATTCCCCTCGGACGCCGACACCTTCGCGGCAAAAGGTGCGCAGTTGGCAGGAATGCCCGCCGCAATCAGGTTCGCAGCCGACTCGCCTGCGAGGGCCAGTGTTGCTGTCAGGCTAAGCGCAATCCCTCCATTAAACAGCGCCCGTTGAATGCGAGACAGGGCGCTCATCGCCCGCTTCCTTCGATCTCGAAACTGAAATCGCCGTTGAGTAGCTTTTTGCCGCCGTCACTCAATCGGAATGGATGACGCTCGAACTCGACTTGCTGGGCTGTTCCTGGCCGGCCAGCGAAACGCGGATCGTTCGGGGGGACGATCTGGTGCATCATGTCGTCGACCAGAACGCTACGGCGGCCGCCGGGCTCGATCCGGACCAGACGGGTCGGACAGACGCTGGACGAGCACTCCTCGTTCCAGATTTGCGAGACGAGCAGGGTGCCCGACGTCGAGCGCAGCTCGTAGGCGAAGATGCTGACCTTGCCGCCGGCGAAGGCATCGCCGGCCCAGATTCCGTCAGGATCGGCCGTCACGTCACGATGAGACGCCTTGAAGGCGAAGTTTGTCTCGGCTGCTGCGGCTGAACTTGCGATCAGCAAGCTCACGAGCGAGCGCGCAACCGCGGAACGAAGAATCCTCATAGCGATCTCTTTCTGCTGCGATGGCCGGGGAGGGCATGGTCACTCCCGGGTGAGCGGGACGTTGAACGAACAGCCGTCGATTGCCCGATGACTGATGACCATGCCGAGCTTCAGGCGCCTCGAGGCCGGATCATATGCGCCATAGGCCGCCGCGATCTTTGGATCGATGCTGGCGCCGGCCTCTGGCTCGAGATAGCAGCCGCGGCCGGCATCGAGCGTCTCGACACGTATGCCATCGTAGATCGCGATCCGCATGGGACAGAGCTTGACCAGCACGCGCGCCTTGGCGTCGCGCAGCTTGGGCGAGCAGCCCAGCGCGGTGTTCAGTATCGTGAGGACGACGGAACGCCTCTTGCTCCAGATCACGAAATGCGCCTCTGTCGCCGGCGCGTTGCCGTCGACGAACCGGCGATCGCCGCGCGCGCGGTAGGCTTCATTGTTGGCGTCGATCTGATCCCTCCAGATATCGGCATAGGTCGCATTGCGGGCCGCCGGCCGCTGGAGGTCGGAGTAAGCAAGCGGGCGCCACGCCCCCGGATCCGGCGTGAGGGGCTGCGCCACGAGGGGCGCAGCATCGGCCGGCACCAGCAGCAGTCCGAGCAGGATCGGCATGTGGCTCCGGCAAGGCGGCGGGATTCGGCGTTCGTACCTTCCGTCATCTCCCCTCTCGATCGGGCCCGAACCAACCACCTTCGGCCTCCTACTGGTAGCGAGCGCGGCCGGGCAGCCACCACCAGAGATCGCGCGGCGAGCCCTCCCGGTCACGCCAGGAGACGGCCGCGCGAGGTGGATCGACCGGTTGCATCACCCAGACGGCGCGGTGGTAGTAGAAATTCACCGTGTCGCGCCCAAGCTTGCGGCCGTCGCTGTCGATCCGATCGGTGGCGCAATGCACCACGGGGCCTCGATAGCGCGTGATCCGCGCCGTTCGCCCATCGAGGGCGCCGGGCTTGCAGCCGAACAGGCGGATCGAAGAGGACGCAGTCCCGCTCTGCGTCGCAGGGCCGACCAGCCGGAGATAGGCGGCATTGGCATCCGACTGAGTCGGGTACGGGAAGCGCTCGGTGAGGAGCGGCGCGAAGGTCGAACCATCAGGCGCGTATTCGAGCCTGCCTGGAACGACTCGCGACGGTGTGTGTAAGGTGTCCGAGCCGATGACGGTCGTCGCGGCGAGTGGCGGCATCGCCGCTGGCATCGATGCCGAGCATCCGCAGAGCAGCAGGGCGATCGCGATCGCAATCATCGTCGCGCTCGGCATCATGGGAGGGCCTCGCGTCCCGGCGCCTGGGATCCGCCGGATCGACGGGCTCGCCAGTCCCATGGCATCTCGAAAGTGCTCGACCACAGTCCACGATAGGCCTTCCGAGCCTGCTGCTCGGCCTGGGCATAGCTCGACGGGATCGCCGGATCTTCGCTTGCGGTCGGAGCCAGGACCCCGATCCCCTCGCGCAGCATCGAAGCACCGAGGTCCGGGTGATGAGCGGTGGCGCAGCGGGCAAGCCGCTCGTCAGCATCTTCGCGGACCACCGCGCAGGCGATCCAGCGGTTCAGGGTTGCATTCACCAGCCAGGCTGCGGCAACCGTTCCACAGGGCCATGGCTGGCGCTCGAGCGTCGCGACCTGACCGGGTGCGCAAGCGTCGATACCGTAGAGACGAAACACCGCTTTCGTCTCGATATCGCGGAAGCGGGTGCCGTCGATGATTTCGACGCGCAAGGGGGGCAGCTGCGCCGGTAGCTTCGGGCGATAGATTCCCGTGCCCGAGGCCTGTGCCAGGCAGGGCGCGCCAAAGACGAGCATGCCGAGGCAGCCGATGATCGAGGCTTCACGCTGCCAGATCATCGCAGCATCCGAAGTCGGGATCATAGGTCCGCATGGCTTTTTCCTTCGAGGAACAGATCGATCAGCGCGACGGCGGCGCGCCGGGCGATGCTTGAGCACGCTGGCGCAAGGCACGCAGGATGATGGCGTTGGGTTCAGGAAGATCGGCGAAGGCCCAGAGGCCGGCTTTTGCCTGTTGCGCGACATTTTGGGCGACGAGATAGGGCTGGTGCACCGGCTCGCCGTCCGGCTTCAGCGCGGCAAAGGCAAAGCCGGTTGCGATCAGGGCCGTGCCCAGATCGATCCGGGAGCCGGCACCCGATCCTTCGCTGCGCGCAGCAACGCAGAAGACAAAGACCGTGCGGCTCGCTGGGTGTGCGGCGGCATCGTAACACTGGGGCTTCAGATCGCGGGTCAGCGCGACCAACATCGCGAGCGAGACTTCGCCGCAATCCCGGCGGATGCCGTGAGCGTTTGTGAAACTGGTGCCGCGAAGACAGGATTGCACGCCGTAGAGGCGATAGATCGTGCCCGCGTCCGACCAGCTGTCGCCCGTCAGATATTGCGCCCGGGCCGGGACCGGATACCAGCGCGACCCCGCGGTCTGCGCCGTTCCGACACCGGCCGTGAGGACCGCCGTCATCGCCATCGCGACGAATCCCGCACACCTCATCTCAATACCCCTGCAGCGAGAAGTAGAAGCGCTGGACGCCATTCGCCGTGGTGATGTCGACGAAATGCGGCTCGGACCGGGTCGCGCGGGGCATCGTCGGATAGCGCGTGCGGCATCCTGAATCCGTCGAACAATCCTGCCGCGGTTTCGACAGGTCCGCGCAGAGATTGCCGTTTGGGGTTTGCGTCAGTGCGGCGTCGGCATCGTCGCCCGCCTGAACCGGCGTCTGACCGACGGGGCAAGCCTGAAATGGCTCATAGCCAAGTCCGCTGGCATTCGCCTCTGGGCAGCTGGGCCAGCCTCCGCCCTTCGCCAGTATCCTGAACAAGGTCTGCATCACCGGCACACAGTAGGGAATGCTCGGCCAGCCGGGCGCTGTCGCGGCCGAGCAGAGCAACACCTTGCAGCCGAATGAAGCGTCCTGCGCGACCGCGGCCCCGGCCAGGAGCGGCACGCACGCACTCAACACGATCGTCATCCGCGCAGCTCTGGCTCTCATCATTCCTCCGCGACCGGGGTTGACCGGTTCGTGCCGAAGCGGCTACGACATGCGCAACATCTATTCTAATAGATATTAGATTGGAAGAGCCAAGAGATGCAGATTCGCGGCCTGACAGTCGGACTGGCGATCGTTGCGACTGCGTTCGTGAGCGTTCGCGCGCAGGATCGTCCGCTGCCGCGGATGGCCACCGTCGACGCGTCGGGCCGTATTGTACCTATGGCGCCGGCACCCGCTCCGCCGACGCAAGTCGATAGGGCAGGGCGCACGCCACCCTGCTCGACCGACAAGCCGCTGCCGCCTGAGGCCGCACGCGCTCTGGTGACTCGGATCGCCAGCGAGGAAGATTTCTATCCCGACTTCGTGCTCTCGGTCGCCAAAGCCGAAAGCCGGTTCAACTCGGTGGCGTTCTCCAAGAAGGGTGCGTTCGGGCTGATGCAGCTGATGCCGGAGACGGCAAAGCGCTTCCAGGTCGACCTTTGCGATCCCGCCGGCAATATCCGCGGCGGGATCCGCTTCCTGCGCACCCTCCACGAGAAGTACCGCAACCCGTTCTATATCCTCGCGGCGTACAACGCCGGCGAGGATGCGGTCGCGAAAAGCCGCGGCGTGCCGGCCTATCCGGAGACCGTGCGCTACGTCGCCGAGGTCATCAACGACTTCTACGCCTTGCCCGCGCCCGGCCGCCCGGTCGCCGGCAGCTCTCCGTCGAAGGCACCGGCAGGCGCTGGCTGGAACGACGGCTTCGTCATGCACATCGACTGAATGGAGATCCCGATGATCCTATCGCTCGTTCGGCGTACCCTTGCCGGCACCGTCCTCGCGCTCGGCGCTACTGCCGCGTGCGCGCAATCCGGCGGGACATTGCAACCGGTCCAGTCGACCCTGCAGCAACTGGTCTCGACGATGACCGGTCCGATCGCGACCTCGCTCGCGACGCTCGCCGTCATCGCCTGCGGCTTCTTCGCCTGGACGGCGCGACTGACCTGGGGCATCGCCGGCAGCGTCATCTTCGGCATCGTCCTGGTCTTCGGCTCTGCCCAGATCGTCCAGTTCTTCCAGTCGGCGGTCGGGCAATGAGCGATCACGAGCTCGAGGATCCGCTGATCACGCCGCTCGTCAGGGCACTGACACGGGCGCCGACGCTGATGGGCGTGCCCTACATGTATTTTATGCTCAACGGCGTCGTGACGAGCGTCTGCTTCCTAGTCTCGCACAATCTGCTGATGCTGTTCGTCGCGATCCCCCTGCACCTGCTCGGCTTCGTGATGACGCTGCGCGACGATCGGATTTTTGAGATCCTTTTCGTCAAATCGGCGAAGTGCCCGCCACGCTCGCGCTCCTTTTGGGGCGCCGACAGCTACAGCGTGTGAGGTGGCATCATGGTCGCCCGCGCACTGCTCGATGAACTGACCTTCGGCGCCGTCTCGCGGCGCGAACGTCCGGTTTCCTCGCATGTCCCGTATACCAGGCATGTCGACGACCACATCATCCGCACGCGCGACGGGCTGGTCCTGACCATCTTCAAGCTCGAAGGTTATCCCTTCGAAACGTCGGATATCAGCGAGGTCAATGCGCGCCTGCTGGGCCGCAATGACGTCGTCCGGACACTCGCGAATTCTCGCTTCGCCCTCGTCTCTCATATCGTGCGGCGCGAAGTTCAGCCGCGGATCGACTCCAGCTTCAACAATCCGTTCTGCCGGGAACTCGACGAGCGCTACAACGCCGCGCTGTCGAAGCGGCGAATGTTCGTCAACGACCTCTATCTGACGGTGGTTCGCCGTCCCTTGCAGGGCCAGGCCGGCACCTTCGAACTCATGCTTGGGAAGCTGCTCGGCCGCACGGACGCAACCGGCGCCTCCGTTACGCAGCAGACAGCGCTGACCGAGCTGCGCGATGTCGCGACCGCGGTGCGCGAAAATCTATCGGGCTATGGCATTCGCCAGCTCGGTGTCGTCGCCCGCGACGGCGTCTGGTTCTCTGAAACCCTGGAGTTCCTCGTTCAGTTGCTGAACGGCGGCCTGCCGCGGCCGATGCATCTGCCGCGCATGGATCTGGCCGACGCGCTGGCGATGAAGCGGATCTTCTTCGGCCGCAACGCGATCGAGCTGCGCGGCGCCGGTCCCTCTGACACTCGCTTCGGTGCCATGGTCTCGATCCGGGAATACCCGGCCCAGACCGGGCCGGGCTCTTTCGACAATCTGCTGCGCGTCCCGCACGAAATCATCGCGACGCAGAGCTTTGCCATCGTCGACCGGCCTGAAGCGGCAAAGCAGATCGAGCGTGTCTCCCGCCAGGTCGACATGTCGGATGAGGCCGGCTCGATCGTCGCCGAGCATCTCGACGCTGCGCGCGACGAACTCCTCGCCTCCGAGGCGATCTATGGCGAGCACCATATGACCGTGATGTGCCTCGGTCGCGATCTCGCCGAGGTCGGCGCGGCTGTCACCGCGGTCGGCGCCGCGCTGACCGATCGCTCGGTGATCTGGGTGCGCGAGGACCTCAATTGCGAGCCGGCCTTCTGGGCTCAGCTCCCGGGCAATTTCGGCTATGTCGCCCGCAAATCCATCCTCTCGTCGAAGAATTTCGCGGGACTGACCTCGCTGCACAATTACCCGAGCGGCAAGCTTGCGGGCAATCATTGGGGGCCGGCGATCTCGGTCTTCGAGACGACCTCGCAGACGGCCTATTATTACAACCACCATATCCGCGACATCGGCAACTTCACCGTCGTCGGCCCGACAGGCTCGGGCAAGACGGTGTTCCTGTCCTTCATCGCGGCGCAGACCCAGCGGATCGAGCCGCGGCCAAAACTGGTCTTCGTCGACAAGGACCGCGGCGCCGAGATCTTCATCCGCGCGCTCGGCGGCCAGTACGAGACGCTCGTGCCGGGCGAGCCGACCGGCTTCAATCCACTTTCGCTGCCGGATACCGCATCCGACCGGGAATTCCTGTTCCAGCTCTTCGCCTTCATGTTGCGGCCGCCCCATGGCGGCGAGCTCTCGGCCTCCGAGGAACAGGTCATCCGCAATGCGATCGCCGCCTCGCTCGGTGCCGGGCCCGAAGGGCGAACGCTGAAGGCCTTCTCGACCCTGCTGCGGGGCCGCATTCGGGCAGGGGAGGGCGATCTGCTCGCCCGGCTCGAGAGTTGGATGCGGGCCGACCAGCGCGGCTGGCTCTTCGACAATGACGAGGACCGGTTTTCGATCTCGAGCGTGTTCGGATTCGACATGACGCGGGTGCTCGACGATCCCGTCATTCGTACCGCGGCGCTGATGTATATCTTCCATCGGACCGAGGAGCTTCTCACCGGCGATCCGGTCATGATCTTCCTCGACGAGGGCTGGCGCCTGCTCGATGACGACGTCTTCGCCTTCTTCATCCGCGACAAGCTGAAGACGATCCGCAAGCAGAACGGCATCATCGGCTTCGGCACACAGTCGGCCGCCGATATCGTGCGCTCGAAATCCTCCAACACGCTGATCGAACAGACTGCCACCAATATCTTCTTCCCGAACCCGAAGGCGGATGACGACAGCTACGCCCAAGCCTTCCGCCTGTCCGGCCGCGAGGTCGCCTGGATCCGCTCGACTGCGCCCGAAAGCCGTTCCTTCCTGATCAAGCATGGCCGCGACAGTGTCGTGGCGCGTCTCAACCTCGCCGGCATGCCCGATCTCATCAAGGTTCTGTCTGGCCGAACCGAAACCGTCGCCGAGCTCGATGCACTGCGCGCCCGGGTTGGTGATGAACCCGCAGCCTGGCTGCCGATCTTCCTCGGGAGGGAAGCGCCATGAAGCATGCCCACCTGATCATCGCGACGCTGACGTTGCTCAGCGCGCCGCAGGCGCTCGCGAATGTCCCGATCAATGACGCCGTCCTGCTGACGAAGCAGTCGGAGACGGCCGGGACGACGATCAAGCTCGTGCCCATCACAACCCAACGCAAGGATGCCAACAAGGGCGTCAAATGTGCGGTGACGACGGGCAAGAAGGCCAACGTCACCAACCCGACCGTGCAGCCGCAGAGCGGTGACGGCGCCCGCAAGGTGCAGTCCTATAGCCCGAATAGTTCCGTTACACCCGATGCCGGCGCGAAGGGCGCGACGCTCAATCATCAGACGCTTTTCCAATCAGCCGGCACTGTCGTCGGTGGCCTCGATGCCAGCCGCTCGACAATGCAGGGAGCGCAGAACGGGTTTCGTACGACGGGACAGCAGGCTGGAAAGACCGAGACGGTGATGGCCGCCCTCGACGAAAACAGCGCCGTCCGGACCCAGAACAATCTCGCCTGGAACGAGGCGATCAACTCCACGAATTTGTGGGCCACGGCGCTGAACGCCTTCAACCTCGCGCGCAACAGCGATCGCAGCCGCGCAGCCGGCGGAATGCGCGCCAGCGGTGTGGCCCGCCCGACAACGACGGGCGCGGCCTGTCCCCCGGGGACGAGTGGTGCCGGGACCGCGCTCGACCCCTGCCGAACGCTATCGAACTGCCAGTCCGGTGAGGCTGGAGCCTCGGACGACCCGGCCTGTGTCAGCCCCCGCTATGTCGATACCGCCGGCAACGTCCTGTTCTTCCTCGAGCAGATCCAGGCCGCAGCCGCGGCCGCCAGCAACCGATAAGGAGAGATCGATGCGCTTCCGCTTGCTGCTCTCAGGACTCGCGATCGCGATCACGAACCCCGTCTTCGCGCAGGTCCCGACCCGTGACGACGCCAATCTCACCAAGGCCCAGGAGATCGCTTCGACGACCCGGCAGATCCTGACGGCGGACCAAGCGATCATGCAGTTCACGCAGAAGACGCTGGCTGCCGTCACCGGCGACCGGTCGTCTCAAGCTCAGGGCACCCTCGCCCAGATGGCGCTCGGCGGCGGCTTCTCGATGGGCTCGGCCCCTTCGCTCGGCTCGGTGATCTCCGGCGGGACACTCTCCTTCGCCGGCATGGGGTCCGGATCGCAGAACATCGTCTCGACACTGATCAATGGCCTTCAGCTCGTGCAGACCATCACCGGCATGGTCAGCGGCAAGACCCATCCCGTCGATACGGCCTACAAGAACTCCGTCAATGTCACCGCGACCCTGTCGGGCCTGATCGATTCGACGCAAGGCGCGGTGAAACAGCGCTCGCAGGCGTTCACGAACGGCGGACAGGAGATCGGCAAGGCCCAGGATCTGAAGGGCAGCGTCGACCAGAACACGCAGGTTCAGGTCCAGACCGGTCAGACGATCAACGAGCTCAACGGCACGGTGAACACGGCGGCGGCCGCAGCCAACCAGGCCAATCTCGATCGCCTCGCTGCGGAATCAGCCGCGGCGCGCGCCATGAGGTTCACCCAATGACGCCGGACACCGGGAAGGTCGTTCTGTGGTGCCTCGGCGGATTGGTCATCGCCTTCGTCGCAGCGGCGATCGGCTTTTCGACGTCCAGGTGGATGCGGCCGGCAACACCAGCCATCACGCAGAGCTCCGACGAAGAGGCGAAGGCGGCCTCCCGCGCCATGACCTTCACGCAACCGAAGTCGCCTCAGCCATGAGCATCGCCGGCAGATTTGCGACCCTGGTCCTGCTCCTCGCCCTTCTCAGCGGCTGCGCCTACAAGCCGCTGAAGGCACCCTGCTCGTCCGACGACGATGCGGCGGCGGCCACATCGCGGGACGCTGGTGAAACCCTACCGCCGGCGGCGTTCACCTCACTCGACCCTTGCGGGCCCATGCGGCCGATCTGAGGGCGATGATGGCCAATTCCTTCAGCATCACCACGCTCCTGCAATCGGTCGACCAGATCGGCGAGACTTACGTGTCGAGCGCCTACCAGGCGCTGGCGAACGCAGCGACCTCGGGCGGCGCCACCAGCGTGACCGGGCTCATGCTCACGCTCTACGTGATTTTCTGGGGTGTCGGCATCTGGCAGGGGACGGCAACCGGTGGGCCGGCCGATCATGCCTTCCGGCTGCTGCGCGCTTTCCTGATCTACGCGCTCGCGACGCGCTGGAGCGACTTCCAGACGCTCGTCTACAACGCCATGAACAGCGGCCCCTCCGCGATCGGCAATGCGCTGCTCAGCGTCGTCACAACCGCGAACAACACCGGCACTTCGGCCAATCTCACCTCGGTCAACGGCGTCCAGAATGCCCTGCAGAACATGTGGGACACGACGAACAGTGCCACCGAAGCCTTTCTGCAGAACGCCGGCATCACCAACTGGGGGCCCTACATCTTCGCCGCCGTCTTCTACGTCGCGATGGCGATCCTGATCGGCTTCGCGATCTTCCTGATCATCCTGTCGAAGATGTTCATGTGGCTGCTGCTCGCGCTCGCGCCACTCTTCATCATCCTGCTGCTCTTCGGCGCGACGAGCCGCTTCTTCAGCGGCTGGCTCGGCGCGATCGCGCAGTATTTCGTGGTGCAGGTCCTGGTCTATGCCTTTCTCGCCTTCTACGTCTCGCTGATCCAGCAATCGATCGACGCGCTGAACGGCGTCGCCGGCAGCAAATCGGCGACCTGGGCCACGATCGGTCCAGTTGTCCTGCTCGCCATCATCGGCATTCTGCTGCTTGCCCAGATCAACAATGTCGCCGCGGCGATCGCCGGCGGCGTTCCAGTCTACGCGCCGCAGATCGGAACCGTCCTCGCGACCGCCACCGGCTATCGTCTGGGGCGCGCCGCCAACCGCGCCCGGCTTGATCTGCGCAATCCACTCAGGTCTGCATCGCTGTCACGGCGCGAGGAACTCACCGCCCGTCAGCGTGCCCGTGTGGGCTTGCGCGCCGGAAGCTGGGCTGAGACGCCGGAGTTTCGGCGGCTCGCCGACCAGATCCGCGATCAGGCCGCCGCGCCCGCAACCGGCGAGCGGGGAGGGCGCTCATGAGCGAGGTCTCCGCGCCTGGGTCCTCGCAGGTCGATCCCCGCTACTATGCCGAAGGAGCGACCTGGGAACACGATCTCGCCCGCCGCAATCGGAATTCGCGGGCGCTCGCCTGGATCGTCGCCGCGGTGATGACCGTCGTCGCCGTGGTCGCGCTCGGGCTGCTCGCCCTGCTCGTGCCGCTGAAAACCTACGAGCCCTATATGGTCGTGGTCGACAAAACGACGGGCTTCGTCGAGGTCAAGCGTCCCATGGCCGAGGGCGCGCTGACCCAGGACGAGGCCGTCACCATGTTCAGCGTGGTGCGCTATATTAAGGCGCGCGAGACCTATGACCCTCGCGCACTCAAGGACAATTTCGACCTGGCCCAGCTGCTTTCGGCCGCCGATGCCTCGCGCGAGCTCACCGAGATCTACTCGCCGGCGAATCCGAACAATCCGGTCAAGCTTTTCGGCTCGAATACAGAGGTCGCCGTCACGATCAAATCGGTGACCTTCCCGAACAACCGCACGGCACTGGTCCGCTTCTCGACCGACCAGAAATCGGCGACCAACATCCTGACCCGCCACTGGGTCTCGCTCGTCCGCTTCCGCTACACGGCGACGCCGATGCGCAACCAGTGGCGCTTCGACAACCCGCTCGGCTTCCAGACGCTCGAGTATCGCCGTGACCAGGAGACGGCCCCGACGCCGGGCACGGCCGGGAGCCAGCCGTGATCCGGCGAACTCTGCTTGGCCTCGCGATCTCAGCCGTGACAATCTCCGCCGCCTTCGCCGAGGCGACGCCGCGGCCGGGCCGGACAGACGCGCGGATCCGCGACGTCACCTACAACCGCGACAATGTCACGGCGGTCGATGCCAGCTACGGCACCTCGACGATGATCCAGCTGCAGTCCGACGAGAAGATCGAGACGCTCGCGCTCGGGGACGCGATCGCTTGGAAGGTCGAACCCAATCGCAAGGGCGACATCATCTTCGTCAAGCCGGTCGAGAAGAACGCCCAGTCGAACCTCAATGTCGTCACCACCAAGCGCGTCTATGTCTTCCTGCTGCGCTCGAACACACATCCCGTCCAGAGCCAGACCTATGCCGTGCGCTTCCGCTTCCCGGATGACGAGGCCGATGCGCGCCTGCTCGCCGCCGCCAAAGAGCGCGCGGCCCACCCCAATCTCAAGGCGCTCAACATCGCCAATGCCAATAGCGACTATGGCTACAGGGGGGCCTCGGCGCACAAGCCGGTGACGGTCTTTGACGACGGAACCAAGACCTGGTTCCGCTTCGAGGGTGAGACGCCGGCGATCTATATCGTCGATGGCGAGCGCAATGAGAGCCTGGTCAACTTCCGGACGGAAGGCCCCTATGTCGTTGTCGACAAGGTCGCGGCGCAGTGGACGCTGCGCAATGGCCAGGACGCGACCTGCATCTTCAATCGCCGCCGCACCAATCTGCACGAGCCGACCGGGCTCGAGCCCTATGCGCCACAGCGCGTCGGCGCGACGGGTAAATGAGGAGGAGCGATGCCGAGCGCTGACGACTATCGCGCTTTCGAGCTGGAGGCCGCCGCCGCCGCGACCTCGGTCGCCCGCGGCCGCACCGTGCTCGGCCGTCTGCTCACGGTCGGCGTTCCGGTCGGCGCGCTCGTGGTCGCCGGCTGGCTGGTCTATCGCACGACCAGTCAGCGCTCGACCGTCATGACGACGCCGGACCGAGAGGAATTCACGACGACGCAGTTTCCAGCGCCGTCGCTGTCGACGCCCCGGCCCCAGACTGACCAGGGCACGATCGTCATCCCGCCGGCGCCGGCCGAACCGGCGCCGCCGCCACCACCGCCCCAGACCATCCAGCCGCCGCCCGCGCCGGAACCTCCCCTTCCGGCCGCCATGCCAAATGACGACGAGGCACGCCGACTGGCCGAGCTCGAGCGCCAACGGCTGGCGGAAGAGGAGCGTCGCAAATGGGAGCGCCTGCGCGCGCCGCAGGTGATCTCGGACAATAGCGCGACGGCGGCCGGCGCAATCAATCCGGAGGGCCCCTCCGGAACTGCGGCCGCTGCGGACGACGATCCCAATCGTCGCTTCCTCGCCTCGGTCTCCGCCGCCGGCGTCGATGTCTCGCGCGCGGCCCGGAACAGCCGCATCGACGCGTTGGTTGCCCAGGGCACGATGATCCGCGGCGTATTGGAGACGGCGGTCCAGAGCGATCTGCCGGGCATGGTGCGCGCGGTCGTCACCGAGAATGTCTGGTCCTTCGACGGCCGACGGATCCTGATTCCGGCCGGCAGCCGGCTCGTCGGCGAGTACAAGTCCGGCATCACGCGCGGTCAGACGCGGGTCTTCATCGTCTGGACGCGGATGCTGCGTTCCGACGGCGTCTCGGTGCAGCTCGGCTCGAACGGCACCGATGATCTCGGCCGGGCCGGCAGTGCCGGCACCGTCGACAACCATTATCTCGAGCGCTTCGGTGCAGCGATCATGCTGTCCCTCGTCGGCGGCGCGGCGCAGTTCCTCAGCGGCTTCGGCCAGAACGAAGACAACACCGGCAACGGTACGGTCATCACTACGACCGATCCCGCGACCGGCGTGGTCACGCAGACCCAGACCGGCGTCGGTCAGAACCAGCTCTCGCTTCAGGCCAGGCAGATCGCCGCCCAGAATGTCTCGCAGACCCTGACCAACATCGCCCAGGAGGCTCTCAAGAACTCGATCAACATCCCGCCGACGATCCATCTCGACCAGGGTACCCGGATCATCGTCTTCGTCCGGCGGGACCTCGATTTCTCGTCCCTTTACCCCGATCCGGTGAAGGAGGCGCTGCGGGAGCTCAGGCGTGAGCGCACCATCCAGAAACCTCACGGTCTTCCTTGATCGCGCGCTTGGGCCGCTGCGGCCCTGGCTCGATGACGACCAGGTCGTCGAGATCTGCGCGAATGGCCCGGGTGTGGTCTGGGTCGAGCGCTTCGGCCAGTCCGCCATGGAGCGCCATGACGTTTCCGAGCTGACCGAGCAGGCGATCCGCCACCTTGCCGAGCGGATCGCCGGCCATTCCGGACAGAGCGTCAACGAGGAGCACCCGCTCCTTTCGGCAGCGCTTCCGACCGGCGAGCGCTTCCAGGGCGTCATGCCACCGGCGACCACCGCCGGCGGTGCCTTCGCGATCCGCAAGCAGGTGATCAAGGAGATGCGGCTCGACGATTACCGCAAGCTCGGCTCGTTCAAGCAGGTGGAGACGGCGGGGCAGGGAGCGCTCGGCGCGACCGACCGGGCGCTCTGCGAGCATCTCGATGCCGGGCGGATCGAAGCATTCATCCGGCTCGCCGTGGTCAGTCGCTATTCGATCCTGCTCTCGGGCGGGACGAGCTCCGGCAAGACGACGTTCCTCAACGCCATCTTGAAGGAGGTGCCGCCCGACGAGCGGATCATCACAATCGAGGACACCCGCGAGGTTCGGCCAATCCAGCCGAACTACCTGCCGCTGATCGCCTCGAGGGGTGATCAGGGCGAGGCGCGCGTCACCGTCGAGATGCTCCTGCAGGCGTCGCTGCGCCTGCGTCCCGACCGGATCTTCCTCGGCGAGATCCGGGGTGCGGAGGCCTATTCCTTCCTCCGCGCGATCAACACCGGCCACCCCGGCAGCATCACGACAGTCCATGCCGACAGCCCCGCCGGCGCTTTCGAGCAGCTCGCGCTCATGGTGATGCAGGCTGGGCTCGGGCTGAAGCGGGAGGAGATCATCGCCTACATCAAGTCCGTCCTGCCGATCGTGATCCAGCAGACCAAGATAGGCGGCTGGCGCGGCACGTCCGCGGTCTATTTTGCGCGGATGGCGGAATGGCTTGAGGAGCGCCAGGGAGGGCAGGGCGGCCATGGCGCGCATCGTCGTCCATAGGATCGGCGTCGCCATCCTGGCGCTGATCGCGTTCTGGCTGCTCTGGAGCCTCGCATATGAGGTCGTCGTCGGCCTGCGCTGGGCGCCGTCGCGCTTTCCGAGCGAAGGGTCGCAGCGCTGGGCCTTGCTTCGGATGCAGAACGCCGACCGCTCATCCGGCTTCGCCTTGATCGCCTGGCGGCATTTCTATGAGCGGCTCATCTATCCACCGACCCAGATCGAAGGGCTGATCCGCGCAGGCTATGCCGCCGGCGCCGTCGTCGCGATTGGCATCGGCCTCGTCATCGTTGGATTGATCAACCGCCGGCAGATGCCGTTTGGCGCGGCCCGCTTCGGCACCATCATGGAAGCTGCGAAACAGGGCCTCACTGCCAAGCAGGGCATCATCCTCGGCACCTTGAACGGCGTCACCATTCGTTCGGACGAGCCGGCCCATATCCTCGTCGTTGGACCATCGCGATCTGGCAAGGGCGCCGGCTTCGTACTGCCCAACGGCTATCTCTGGCAGGGCTCGGCCGTGTTCTTCGATCCGAAGCGCGAGAACTTTGAAGCCTTGGCCGGTCACCGACAGCGCCAGGGCAACAAGGTCTTCATGTTCTCGCCGGGCTCGCCCGATACCCATCGCTACAACCCGCTCGATTTCGTGCGCCGCGACGGGCGCATGGCGACGGATTGCCTTGTCGTCGCAAGCTTCGTCATTCCCGAAAAAGCCGATGACACCTGGGCAGGGGCAGGGCGCCTGCTGCTCTCGGCCTTGATCGGCTACGTGCTCTCGTCGCCGCTGACGGCATCCGCTCAGCACATGCGCAGCGTCGCCCGCATGACGACGACTGGCAAGGACATCTCGACCGTGCTGCGCGCGATTGTGAAGACGGAATCCCAGCATCTGCCAACCTGGGTCGTCGACAGCTTCAACCAGTACATCGCGCTCGAGCCCGAAACCCGCAACAGCGCCGTTTTCAACGTCAACATGGCGATGAGCCTCTGGAACAACGGGCTGATTTCGGCTGCGACCGAGACCTCGGATTTCGATATCCGTGGACTTCGCCGGCAGCCGATGACCATCTTCATCGGCTGCACCATCGCCGAGCTCGCGATCTTCCGGCCGCTGATCCGCATCCTGTTCCAACAGATCCACGACCTGCTGATGGAGAAGATACCGGGCCCAGACGAGCCGCACCGGGTCCTCCTCATGCTCGACGAGTTCTATCATGTCGGGCGCATGGACTCGCTGATCTCGAAGATCACCATCTCGGCCGGCTATGGCTTCCGCATGGCGATCGTGATGCAGGACATTGCCCAGCTCGATGAGCTCTACGGCCGCAACACCCGCATCACCACGGTCTCGGGCTCGCAGATCAAGCTCTTCATCCAGATAAACGATCTGGAGACGTCTGAATTCGTGTCGGAGATGCTCGGTGCGACCACGCAGGTTTACAAGACGCCGGTGATGCGACCGGGACAGGGGATCTTCGCACCGCGCGTCTGGGCGCCGCACTATACGCCGCGCCCGCTCAGGAGCCCGCTGGAGCTGCGTGAGATGTCGTCGCGGCTCTCGATCCTGATGGTGAAGAACTCGCCTTCGTTCGAGCTCACCAAGATCCGGCACTATCAGGACAAGCCCTATCGGCGCTTCTACGAGGCAACCAAGGAATCATCTCCGGAGCTGCCGCGCTTGCGCGAATGGCGGGATGAGCCACACGGCGGCGCGATGGGTTCTTCGGCCGAACCCGGGCGGGGCAAGAAGGAGCTGGGAGAGGACGTAACTACGAAGCTCGAGCAAATTGAGGCGATGAGACAACCCACAACCCCGACTGAGCAAGCTGTACCCGCGGGCGGCCGCGCGCAGACACCATCGGAGCCCGTGAAAGTTGTTGCGCCTGCATCGCGGCCGAAGCAGTCGCGAGAACTGAGGCTCGGAGCGCCACCGTCACCCGCTGGCGAGGATTGCGATCTCCGCAGGGTAATCTCGGCTGTCGGCGAGGAGCAGAATGCGATGTTCGCCACGATGAAACAGGCTCTGGGCGAATGGCCCGCCGCGAACACGTCGATCGCCGAGGCGGCAGCAACGCTCGACAGGCTCCAGCGCGGGTTCGGCGATGACGAAGTCTGATAGACGATAGCGTCCTGCGGTGGCCTATTGAACTCGGCCAAACACGAGCGATTCGACGTGCTGTCTTACGATCTTTCCAAAAGCTGCTCTGGTGTCGTCCTGATCGGGGATTACACGTCGTTGCGATCACTTCACACGGTTCTGCACGACATCAATGAGCGTTCGCCGCTAATCGACGACAAGGAAGGTCTGTTCCTCGGCCTCGCCTATGATGTTCGAAAGGCATTTGAGCGTCAGCGTGAGACGATCGAGCCGCCTGCGCATTTCGAAGAGATCGGCGTACGCTACGGAGTGAACATCCTGTGGCCCGTTCTCTTGGTGCAGCAGAGGATCATGCGTGCCTCGCTTGCCTATATAGATAGCTCTGCCTTGGACCAGGCGATGACCTACGCACTGGAATCCGTCATAGAAGTCGCGATCAAAGCCGATTTTCCAGCGAGCAGCGCAGATATCATCGAACTGTGGAAGCAACTGCCGACCGACTTGCGGGGCGTTGCGAAGCTACATAGCCGTGGCGGATTATTCTGTTCATGGTCCAAGATCGAGCGGGCTCGAAAGTTCAAAAACCTGCTTGCAAGCTTTTCCAGTGCATACGAATTTAGCTATGCTGAAAGAGCGCGGAACGAAGAGAGAGATCTCGTCGACCCTCACGAATTCCTGCAGTGGGACGGATCAGAATGGCCAGATCCGAATTGGTGAGATCTGCGGTGTTCGCGAACCGCGACGTTCATCGCGACTGATAAAAGGCGGTTTAAGGTGAAATGCAACATCCTTCAAACCGCCTGCCCGTTCCATAATAAAGGTTATCCGAATCGCTTGTGTAGGCGCAAAGTTAGAATGTCTCACCGTGGCAAAGTAGGAATGTCACACTCCCCCTCGGCGTGAGCATGGGAGTCTGGCATGGGCTGGGTCGAGATGAGCGAACGGGAGCTTCGCCGCGCTGAGGTGCTGGCATCGGTTTTGGCAGGCCGATTGACGATGACCGCGGCAGCCGAGTTGATGGATGTGACGCGGCGCCAGGCGCATCGGCTGGCGCGACAGTTTGCGGAACAAGGCGCGGCCGGCCTTCGTCACCGCGCTCGTGGGCGTCCTTCCAACCGTTTGCTGGGACCGCATGTTCGACAGATGGCCATGGCCTACATCACCGAGAGCTATCGGGATTTTGGGCCGACCTTTGCGAGCCAGATGCTTGTTGAACGCCACGGCTTGAGCGTTTCCCGGGAGACGCTGCGCAAGTGGATGAGCGAGGAAGGTCTCTGGCTTTCGCGCAAGCAGCGGCGTCAGTTTCATCAGCCACGGCTTCGTCGCGACCATTTTGGCGAGTTAGTTCAGATCGACGGTAGCGAACATCGTTGGTTCGAGGATCGTGGCCCGCGATGCACGCTGATCGTGTTCATCGACGATGCGACGGGGCGCCTGGTCGGGCTTCGTTTCGTTCCATCGGAGAGCGCCTTTGCGTATTTTGAGACGTTGAAGGGCTATCTCACGAGCTACGGGCGCCCCCTCGCCTTTTATTCCGACAAGCATTCCATCTTCCGGGTGTCGAAGCCACAGGCTCAAGGCGGTCAGGGCATGACCCAGTTCGTCCGAGCCCTGAGCGAACTGAACATCGAGATCCTGTGTGCGAACTCGAGCCAGGCCAAAGGGCGGGTGGAACGTGTGAACCGCACGCTGCAGGACCGCCTCGTGAAAGAGTTGCGGCTCGAAGGAATCTCCACGATCGAGGCAGCAAACGCCTACCTCCCTGCCTTCATGGCGCGCTTCAACGAGCGCTTTGCGACGGCAGCACCTCGGCCGGAGAATCTCCATCGTCCGCTGGAGCGGGCGCCCGGACAGCTCGATACGATTCTGGCCTGGCGGGAACAGCGCTATGTCACGCAACAGCTGGCGCTTTCCTACGACAGCAAGCGGATCATTCTGGACGAGACGCCGCTGACGGCCGGGCTGGTCGGCAAATATGTCGAGACCTACGAGTATCCTGATGGTCGGCTCGAGGTTCGCTGGAAAGGCATCGCTCTGCCGCATCGCGTGTTCGACAAGAAGCAGCGCGTGACGCACACCGCGATTGTCGAGAACAAGCGGCTTTCGGAAGCTCTTGCGTGGGTGAAGGCACGCCAGGATGAGAGCCGACCGGTGCGAACCAAGACGAACAGCGAAGCCCGTGGCTATATCCCGCGCCCGAAAGGACGCCGAGGACCGATCTCTTTCGCCGATCGCCACGCCGCGGCGAAACAAGCCAATCGCACCGCCTCTGCCGGCGCTGCTGCGAAACGTGAGCTCTCCGCAGCCCCGGCAGAGGCTCCGTAGCGCACTGTGACATTTCTAATTTGCTGCCACCTGAGACATTTCCATCCGGTTGCAACAGCTTGTCGGGGCGGGGTAAGCTCAAAGCTCGCCTTGCAGATTATCAGATTATCCCAATCGGTTCCACTTAGGTCAAAGAGATTGGGTCAGCTGTAACTCCGCCGCAGGACAAGATGACAAGTGCAATCGCTTGCCGATAATCCGCCCAGGTAGCGACAAATGAATTGCACCGACCACAGCGGACAGCGCTTTCCGGATGCAGCTGGTGCGGGATCAAAACGTGGGGAGAGCCGCATATTTCGCAACTAAACTCGATAAGATCGCCGACACCACTCTGCGTCGCCCGTCTGCCGCTCGGTATCACCTGCAGATTAATCACTGCCTCCACGCTGCAGATTCCCCTTGAACAAAGTCCACCGCAGGCTCGTTGAGCTACGCAACGAAGATCCTGACCAGGATGAATACGGATGACTTACAGCGGCAATTTCGTCATCTCCACGCACCGGCGCGCTTCGAAGATATCAGCTCAAATCTATTTCACAGGTGGTCTCTCCCTCCCCGGAGGGCGTGACGAGGACCACAAGGCGCAGGCTAGAGCGCACCGCAATTGCGTGTCGTGCTCCCGTATTCGTCTATGAGACGATGGCGTAGCTCACCTTTCGGCAATCCGCGCCGGCTGAAACCAGCCCAGTTCTGACGTCGCGTTTCACCACGCATACACCTGCCTGAGGCCAAACGGATTCCGGCCAAGGCTGAACCTTGTGGCCGCGGTTGGCCAACTCAACGTATACATCCTGTTCGAAACCGCTTTCCAATTGCAGAACCCCCGGATAGTAGGCGTGCGGTGAGAATGAATCGGGGAAACTACAGGAGAAGAAGCGCGGTGCCTCGATAGCCTCCTGTAACTCCATTCCAAAGCCCTGAATATTGAGGAGTACTTGAAGCATGGCTTGGACTTGATAGTCGGCTCCCGGGGTCCCAAACGGCATGACATATTCGTCGTCTTTGACAATCATCGCAGGATTGGGTGTAAGTCGAGGGCGCTTGCGCGGCTGCACCGATGATGGATGAGCTGGGTCAACACGGGACTGCAAGCCCCGCGCCGAGATGATGAGCCCGGTGCCGGGTATCATGGGCGCGTTGCGAAGCACTCCATCGCTAGGTGTGCACGAGATTGCGTTGCCTTCTGCGTCGACGACGCAAGCGTAGCTTGTATCGAATGTTCTGCCTCCGGGAACGGCATTGCGGGTTTCGGCATCGGTTGCTCCGGGAAACTGGTCCAGGATTCGGGCCCGCCCGGCCTCGATCTTTTCCAGCAGTTCGCGCGCATGCGCCGTTGACAGGAGGCGATCGAGAGGAACATCGGTAAACTTCGGATCGCCGTAGTACAGCTCACGATCTTCCGCGACGAGCTTGAATGCCTCGGCAACGAAATGGACGTATTCTGCGGAGTTGTGCTGAAAGTTGCTGCGGCCACTCTGCTTGATGATGTTGAGCACCTGCAACAACATCGGCCCCTGGCACCAAGGTCCGCACGTCAGCACGTCGATGTTACCGTAGGTCTGCGACAGCGGTGGCTCGACGGTCACCTCGTAGCCGGCCATATCCTCCCTGGTGAGTAGTCCGCCTTGCTCCTGATGGAACTCGACAATCTTTTTGCCAAGATCTCCAGTGTAGAATTCCTGCTTAACTGCGTGCAAGGCTTCAACGCGACCGCGCTTTGCGTTTGCCGCTTCGTGATCCGCTAGGTATTGTAGGGTGTTTCCCATGTCTTCTTGACGAAATATATCACCTGGCACCATCGCGCGGCCATTTGGAAAGAACACGCGCATGAGTTCCGGATCAGATTTGAATTCGGCGTTGGCTTTCCTTTCCAAGGCATTGGCCAACTGGGCTGTTACGGGAAAGCCCTGCTTCGCGATCTGAATTGCAGCAGAGGCAACTTCTCCGAAGCTGAGCGTCCCGAAATCCGCGAGCGCTCGTATCCAGGCCGCCGGGGCTCCCGGTGTGATGGTCTGGAGAATTCCCGGAGGAATGTTTTTATGGCCCCGCGAAGTGAAATACTCACAACTGGCGGAGGCTGGCCATACACCCAGCCCATCGATAGTATGAAAAGACTTGTCCGAAGCCCTGTAGATGAGCATCGGCGCGACACCTGAGAAGCAGGTGATATGCGACTCGACAATCCCCAAGACTAGCCCTGCAGCAACTCCCGCGTCGATTGCGTTTCCACCCGCTTTGAGAATGTCCGTGGCAGCTAGCGTCGCCAGATAATGGGTCGTGGAAGCTCCAAAATTGGTTCCTAGCAAGGTCGGGCGATAGGCCAAATCCCTCTTGACACCGGGCGTTGGCCGCTTGAGTGGGCCGAAGTGCTCGCTGAAAGCTTGCTCATTGTGCGAAAGCATTATACTTGCCCCTTCTCAGACATGCTCATGTCAGCAGCTGTTTTCGCGCGCTGGACGGTTGACCTGTGCATATTTTTGGTCATGCTCCGCCTCAAAATATGCGCTGCGATAGTTGAGATAATCGATCAGCGTGCGGCGGCGCCCCTACAGTCTCTGTTGGCCGAACCCGTTTAGCGGCCGAACCGACCGCTAGGTCGATGACTCCTGCGCAATTGGATTCCGGAGCAACCCCACCTGATCGATCTCCACCTCGACCACGTCGCCTGGTTTCATCCAGAGCGGGGGCGTGCGGCGCGATCCCACTCCACCAGGAGTTCCGGTCACGATCACGTCGCCGACCACAAGCTCCGTAAAGGAAGAGCAATATTCAATCTGAGCGGGGATATCGAAGATCATCTGCTCAATGAACGCGTCCTGCACGACCTCGCCATTCAAGCGCGTCTGCAGGCGAAGCTTCGTTACATCGGTGACTTCATCGGCGGTGACCAGCCAAGGCCCAAACGCCCCGGTCCGCGGAAAGTTCTTGCCGGGTGCGAACTGGTGCGTGTGCCGTTGGAAATCGCGCACGCTCGCTTCATTGTAACACGCATAGCCTGCGACATGGTCGAAGGCTCGCTCCCTCTTAATATGACGCCCGGATTTCCCGATTACGATTGCCAACTCACCTTCAAAATCAAGTTCCAGCGACACAGCTGGCCGTTCAATCGCGGTGAGATGCCCGGTCTGGGTGTTGGAAAAGCGGGTGAATACGGTTGGATACCCGACTTCGGCCCGCCCTGTTTCCTCCCGGTGCATCTCATAGTTAAGGCCGATGCAAATTATCTTGTCAGGGTTCGGGATCACCGGGAGCCAGACAATGTCTCCAAGATCATAGCGTCGCGAAGCCGCGCTCGCCTTATCCAGCAGTGCAAGATCTCCACCTTCAAGGAATCTTTTCAGATCGCCGAACCTTTCCCTCAACGTCGTGCCGACATCGATGGCCTGGTCTCGCTCGATGAGGCCCCAGGTCGAAAGGCCCCCGACCTTAAAACTCGCCAGTTTCATATTACAGCTCCACGGATTTTTCGTGCCAGCACGCGCCTGCGACGCCGGGAAGCGTCGAAGGCGCCTTTTGAAGAACCGCAGCGAAGACCGTTACGGCGCATGCGTCAGGAACTTGGTGGCGAGATAGGCGTCCATAGCCTCCGTACCGCCTTCCAGCCCATACCCGCTGTCCTTCACGCCGCCGAAGGGAACTTCCGGCAATGCCAGGCCGAGGTGATTGAATGTCAGCATCCCGGTCTCGACCTGGGCGCCAAGGGCGGCCACCGTCCTCGCAGACCGCGAGAAGGCGTAGGCTGCGAGGCCGAAGGGAAGCCTGTTCGCCTCCTCCACGGCATCGTCGAGGTGACGGAACGGCGCAATCAACGCGATCGGGCCGAAAGGCTCCTCATTCATGATGCGCATCGACGTGGTAACTTCCGTCAAGACTGTAGGCTCCAGGAAGCTGCCCTTGTTTCCGAGGCGGGAACCACCAGCACGAATGGTTCCGCCTTTCTGGGCGGCATCCGCGATCAGATCCTCCACGGCTTGAAGCCGCCGATGGTTGACCAGCGGCCCCATCCCGGTCCCGGCTTCAAGCCCGTTTCCAACCTTGATCGCATTCGCATTCGCAGCGAAGCGTTCGACGAACTTGTCGTAGACGCTCTCCTGAACGAGAAAACGGGTCGGGGATACGCAAACCTGGCCGGCATTGCGGAATTTCGAACCCGTGAGCAAGGCCGTGGCCTCTTCGAGATCCGCATCGTCGAATACGATGGCCGGCGCATGGCCGCCCAACTCCATCGTGGCGCGCTTCATGTGCTCGCCAGCCAGGGCAGCCAGCTTCTTCCCGACCGGGACCGATCCTGTGAACGAGATCTTGCGAATGACGGGGTGGGGAATGAGATAGTTCGAGATTTCAGCGGGGTCCCCGAAGACCAGATTCAGCACGCCGGCAGGAATTCCCGCATCCGCGAGGGCCCGGACCAATTCAGCAGCCGAAGCCGGCGTGTCTTCCGCTGCCTTAACGATCACGGAGCATCCCGCACCGAGCGCCGGTGCGATTTTTCGCACCACTTGGGACATCGGGAAATTCCAGGGCGTGAATGCCGCGACCGGCCCGACCGGCTCGCGGACTGCGGACTGAAGGATGTGATTGCTCCGACCGGGAATAATCCGGCCATAGGCGCGGCGCCCTTCCTCCGCCGCCCAGTCGAGCACGTCGGCCGAAAGCAGAATTTCGACCCTCGACTCGGGAAGCGGCTTTCCCTGCTCCGTCGTCAAGATGGACGCCAAAGCGTCGACCCGTTCGCGGAGCAGCTCGCCGGCGCGCCGCAGTATTTTGTAGCGATCCAGTGCGGAAACGGCCCTCCACACCTTGAAACCTGCGGCAGCGGCATTCAGGGCATCGTCGAGATCGCCGATGGCGGCGCACGCGACGGTTCCGATAACGTCATCGGTCGCGGGATTGACGACATCCAGGGTTCGGCGATCGCTGCCGTCGCGCCAGACACCGGCGATAAAAAGCTGAGTTTGGTGAGACATCGTAGCTCCAATAGGTACGCGGTCTGTCGGAGCGCCGAAAGGCATCATCTCGCAGAGCCAGCCTTGTTTAGCGATAATCGCTCGACCTATTGTTGTCAAAGCTCGCGCCGCCGCTGCCCGTCTGCCGCGCGGGTTTCCAAGCCCATCTTAAGGGCTGACCTGACCAGAGCGGAGACCCCGAAACCGATGCAAGCCTCGTCAGGCTGGTAATCGGAGTTATGCAGACTGTCTGCTCGGCCTGGTGCCCCCGATCCTATGTGGAGATGAGCCGACGGAACCAAGTCGGAGATATACGCGAAGTCCTCGCTGGCGAAGGAGGGTTTACACGCCGCAATGACAGGCCCGCACTGCTCGCGCACCGCAGCGATGACCGTGTCGAGTGTTTCTTCGTCATTCATGACGGCCGGCACACCTCGGCGCCACGCAAGCTCGCATCGAACTCTGAAAGTCGCTTCGGCGCCAGCGAGAATACGCCTGAATGCTGCTTCGGCAGCTCCCCGCATCTCTGGCGACCGCGATCTGATTGTTCCACCGAACCGGCACGAGTCGGGAATGATGTTGTCAGCCGTACCGCCCTGAATATGGGCGACCGTCAGGGCTGCCCCCAGAGCCGGATCGATCTCGCGCGACACCACAGTCTGCAATTGAGTCAGGATGTGTGCGACCGCGATTATGGGGTCTATTGCCACATGCGGGCTCGAGGCGTGACCCGATCGACCATGGACATCAACGACGAAATTATCCGCCGCTGCCATGCTGGCTCCCCTCGTATAGCCGAACATACCAACGGGTATCGAGGGACTGTTATGAAAGCCTATTGCGAGATCGACACCCTGCAGGACGCCATCCTCGATCATCGCCAACGCTCCGCTTGTGGAGATTTCCTCGGCCGGCTGAAACATTAGACGGACCGTGCCCCGCAACTGCGGCACGAGCCCCTGGAGTACGGCGGCCACCCCTATCAACGTGGCAGTGTGGATATCGTGGCCGCATGCATGCATCAAACCTGGTGTACGGCTGGCGTATGAGAGCCCTGTCGTTTCGTTGATCGGCAAAGCGTCCATATCGGCGCGTATGATCAGGCACTTGCCTGGCCGCGCACCCCGGATCTCGGCAACGACGCCGCTGCGCCCTACCCTTTCGCGGGCCGGAATTCCGAGGCTCGTCAACTCCGCGGCGACGACGTCCGCCGTGCGGAACACGTCGAAACCAAGCTCCGGATGGGCGTGGAGATCGCGACGGATATCGACGAGTCTCGGCTCGACCCGACGCACGTCATCTGCGATCCTGTCTGCTAGATCGGCATACGCCCTATCGACCGCATTCATTGGCCCCTCGGATTCTGAATTTCGACACGAAACGCAAAGCGGATGTATTGCGATGATAGCGATAATCGCTTATCGCTACGCAATCGAGAGCTAATCGAGGGTATCGGAAATGGCAAATCTGTCGGGCCTGGTCGTTGCCGCGGCCACCCCCCTGCAACCGGGGCGGTTCGAAATCGATCATGAGGCCTTGGCAGCACATTGCGAACGTCTACTGGCTCTCGGTGCGAACGGGATCAACTTGCTCGGCACGACCGGCGAGGCCACCTCGTTGTCGCTCACGCAACGCTTGAACGCGATGCAGGCCGTCGCCGGCTCCACGAAGACTTTGGACCGTTTCATGGTGGGAACGGGAGCCGCGGCTCTCGCCGATGCCGTTTCCCTTACCCAGCGCTCCGTCGACCTCGGCTATAATGGAGCGCTCGTGCTACCTCCATTTTACTACAAGGGCCTGTCCGACGACGATCTGATGTACTATTTCGATTCGCTCGTGCGCGGCGTCGATCGCTCCACGTTGAAGCTCTATCTTTATCATATCCCTCAGTACACCGGCCTTCCCTTCTCGATTTCGCTCATTCATCGCCTTCGCAAGGCGTTTCCGGGCGTTTTCGTCGGGCTCAAGGACAGCTCCGGCAATCTTGAGGGCTCTTTGGCATTCGCTCGTGAGGTCCCGGGTTTCGACGTATTCTCGGCAACCGAAGCGGCGCTCCCCCAGGTAGCTGGCGGCCAGTTCAAGGGAATTATCTCCGCTTCTCTCAACGTGACCGTGCCGTTCATCGCAGAAAGCTTTAAGGGCGGCGCACCAGACAAGCTCAATGCCGGAGCGGCCATTCGCCTCGCCCTGTCCAGCGTGCCGCTGGTACCGGCGATCCGATGGGCCTTGGGCGATCTCACGGGAAGCCCAAGCTGGAAGGTCAACCTTCCCCCGCTGGGTCCGATCACCGGCGACAGTGAAGGCAAACTCAGGGAAGCGCTCGCTGGCACAGAATACGCTGCACTCAAAAGGTACTTCTGAGGCTGGCCGCGGTTCGACAAGAAAATGGACAGCACAGATATCGATAGCGGGGCCTAGAAAATTCCGACGTCGGTAGCGCTGCACAGATGGAGCCATGAGCGCCTTGAGACTGCATATCCAGAATCCCCCTCACGATCCGGTCTTCTCGTTCACGGATCAGCAATGGCGGGCTGCGCTCGGCCGTTCTCCGGACATGGACTTCATTGAAGTCTCCATCAGCAACGACGCCCGTGAGTTCGATGAGGCACTTGAGAAAGCCGAGGTGCTTCTGACGTGGGTCAACATTGTCCGCGATCGGTTACGGGCTGGGGACCTCCAGCGTATTGCCCCCCGGTTGAGGATCATCTCCTGCAACTCGGCGGGCGTTGATCGGCTCGCGCCCTTCGACTGGCTTCCGAGCGCGGTCACGCTGCTGAACAACAGCGGAATTCATTCGGACAAGGCCGGCGAGTTCGGCCTCATGGCTCTACTCATGCTGCATAACCAGATGCCGAGGCTCATCAAGGCTCAGGCGGAACGCAGCTGGAATGCGGTACACGCCTCGACCATCCGCGGCCGCAGACTCTGCATCGTCGGGATGGGTTCCTTGGGCTCCGGGGTCGCCCGACGCGCTCGCGCGCTCGGCATGTATGTCATTGGGGTTCGCAACGGGGCTGAGGCCCATCCTGATTGTGATGAAACCGTTGCCGTGAGCGAGCTGGACAGCGTTTTGCCGCGTGTCGACGACGTTCTCCTTGCATGCCCGCTGACCGAGCACACCCGGAACCTCCTCTCTCGCGAAAGGATCGCCAAACTTCGCAGGGGAGCACGTGTGGTCAATATCGCTCGCGGTGCGGTCTGGGACCAGGAGGCGATATGCGACGCGCTTGAATCGGAACAGCTCGAGGCGGTATTCACCGATGTTACCGTCCCGGAACCGCTACCCGCCAGTCACAGACTTTGGGGAACCCGCGGAATGATCATGACGCCTCACATTGGGGCCGATGATCAAGAGCGCTACAACGACGTGACCCTCGATATCCTGCTCGAGAATCTACGGGCGGATCGCGCCGGAAAGCGACTTCCAAACCGGGTGGATCCGGAAAAAGGATATTGAGGTGGATAGCAACACCCTGAATGAGGGAAGAAGCCTCAGCGCTGCCACGGCTCTCTCTGCGCGAGTTAACAGCCTCGCCACCGCTCAGATCGGGCAGGTAGCCGATAAGCGCCGAAGCGATCCTGAGGTGATCAAGCTCTGGATCGGTGAAGGCGACCTTGCGACTCCGGATTTTGTAATCGAAGCCGCCCACAACGCAATGCGCGCGGGCCACACACGCTACACCTATTCCCTAGGCCTGCCGGCGCTCAGGCAAGCGCTCAGCGATTATCACGGCCGGCATTGGGGTGTGGAGGTCCCCGCGAGCCGGTTTGCCGTGACCGTGGGCGGCATGAACGCCATCATGCAAAGCGCCCAAGCCATCCTCGATCCTGGCGACGAGGTTTTGGTCCCGACTCCTTCATGGCCCAACCTTGCGGAGGCGATGCGATTGGTCGGCGGGTCTCCAATCTCGGTGCCCTACAAGCTCGGGGACAATGGGCGCCGGGGACTCGATCTCGAGGATATTCGAAGAGGCATTACAACACGCACTCGTGCTGTTCTGCTCAACTCGCCATCCAATCCAACGGGCTGGGTCATGCCCAAGGAAGACATCCGGGAGCTCGTCGAGATCTGTCGCGCGCGCAAGCTGTGGATCATCGCGGACGAGGTCTATGCCCACTTCACCTACAATGGCTCGATTGCCCCGTCCTTCCTCCAGATCTGCGACGACTATGATCGGCTGATCGTGACCAATACCTTTTCCAAAAACTGGGCGATGACCGGTTGGCGTGCGGGGTGGCTGATTATGCCCAAAGGACTAGAAGCGCCGTTCGCAAAGCTCAGCGAGTATAATACGACGTCGATACCAACATTTGTACAGCATGCCGCCGTCGAGGCCCTCAACCAAGGCGACAGCTTCATACGAACGATGGTGAGCCGGTGTGGCGCGAGCAGGGCGATACTTCTCGACGGCCTATCGCGCATCAAGGGATTTTCTTTCCTGCCGCCCGATGGCGCATTCTATCTCATGCTCAAGGTCGATACAGACGAGACGAGCCTGGACTTGGCGCTCCGTATTCTTCGCGAAGCCAAGGTAGGCGTGGCCCATGGCACCGCCTTTGGGCCCGGAGGCGAAGGCTATCTTCGGATCTGCTTCGCCATCAGCCCGGAGCTGGCCAGGGAAACCGTGACTCGGCTCACAAAAATGTTCGCAAAATAGGAAAGGAGGGCTGACCTCGTTAGGCTTTCCCAGGTGCTTTCGCGCGCTCCGAGCCGCAAAGTCGAAGCCACCATCCGAAGTTCAACACGGCCCATTTTCCACGGGATGGAATTGCCAGCGGTTGTTCCAGACTGACCGACGTCCGAAGGTTTTGACATCATCGTCGGGCCCGCAGAGCCGGATCTTAGGCCGCAACGTCAGAATGCAGCACGACCCATCAGGTTGCGCCGCTGCTTTCAAGAGGGGAAGTCACCAATGCCAAGTACGCGGATTACGACGGGGGTCTGGGCGCGTGGGCGTGAGCGCGAGTTGATCGAGCTCGTACAGTCCGCGCTTCTTGATTCACTGAAAATCCCCGACTGGGATCGCGATGTGATCGCAACGGCTCTAGAGCCTCAGCAGCGTATCGTACCCAGTGGAAACTCGGATTTCTACACTCGTATCGAGATCATTCTGTTTGTCGGCCGCCCTATCGAGGCAAAGCGGGCGCTCTATTCGTCGATAGTAGAGAAACTTGGGACACTGGGGATTCCAAAGAAAGAAATTAAAACCATCCTGATCGAGATGGGGCCGGATAACTGGGGCATCAAAGGTGGATTCCCTGCTTCGGAGGTCGATTTTCTTACTCAGTAATATAATTTATCATTCAGGCATCTGCTTAAATTCAGTAACTCCTTATGGTTTCATAAAACAAACTCTGCATTATAACCCGCTCGATTTTAATTATAGAGAACGTACTACTTTCTGATGATTTTAAGATTGACTGCGACGATTAATGACCAAACATAAATAAAATAGGGAGAGTTAACAGATATTAGAGGTACTACAAATTCTCACGCTGCGATGCTATATCAATCACAATTCCGTTTCATTTGAAGCATAAACTAAGAAATATTCAGACGGCAATTTGGTCGCGTACAACAATAAACGATAACTAAAGATCAACTTTCGTCTTACGATCGTATCGAAGTCGGTTTGGCAAAACAAAAAGGGGAACTCTTAAATATTTCTAGAACCGACTTGTTCTGAGAATACGAGTATTATTTTGCCCCTCACAGGGCTACAAAAGGAAAATCTGGGGAGGTTTTGCTAAATGATCAGACGTACATTCTTGCGGCTTCTGTCGGCGGCATCGCTGACCACGCTCGCCACCGCCCTCGCCGGCCCGCAGAAAGCAACAGCGCAGAGCAAGCGTAGCGTTTTGCGCGTCGCAATGACGGCCTGCCCCCATCAGGTGGCCCGGTTCTGATCTAATGCATGGTGGGCTTGGCGACCACGGTTGAGGTGGCCGGCGAAGCTGGTTGGGTTTGCGCAGCCGGCCATAGCACGGCGGGCGGTGCTGGCGGCTTGTAGCCGAGCGAGGAGTGCGGACGCTGGGTATTGTAGTGCTGACGCCAGCCCTCGATTACGATCCGGGCCTCGGCGAGGCTGTAGAACAGCTCGCCGTTCAGGACTTCGTCGCGCAGCTTGGAGTTGAAGCTCTCGCAGTAGCCGTTCTCCCACGGCGAGCCTGGCTCGATAAAGGCCGTTCGTGCGCCAACCGCTGTGATCCAATCTCGCACCGCCTTGGCGACGAACTCGGGACCGTTGTCGGAGCGAACATGCTCAGGCACGCCGCGCAGAATGAAGAGATCGGACAGGACATCGATGACGTCGGTGGACTTGAGTTTCCTGTCGATCCGGATCGCGATGCATTCCCGGGTGAACTCGTCGATCACATTTAACATGCGGAACTTCCGACCGTTGTGGGTGCGATCCTCGACAAAGTCATAGGACCAGACGTGGTTTGGATGTTCCGGCCGAAGCCGCACGCAAGATCCGTCGTTCGGCCAGAGACGGCCTCTCTTCGGTTGCCTGGCCGGCACCTTCAGCCCCTCCTGACGCCAGATCCGCTCAACGCGTTTGACGTTCACCGCCCAGCCGGCGTTCGTCAGCAGGGCCGCGATCCGGCGGTAGCCATAGCGTCCATAGCGGGTGGCGAGCTCGACAATGTCGGCGGTCAGCGCCGCATCGTCAGTGCGGCCCCTCGGAACCTTGCGTTGAGTGGATCGATGCTGCCCCAGAACCCGGCACGCCAACCGCTCCGACACGTCGAACTTCTCAATGACGTGGCTGATGCAGCGACGGCGGCGGGCGGGGCTCAGTAGTTTCCCGACGCAGCTTCCCTCAGAATGAGCTTCTCCAACGTCAGATCCGAGACGGCTTTGCGCAGCCGCTCGTTCTCCTTCTCCAGATCCTTCAAGCGCTTCACCTGGTCGGACTTCAGCCCGCCAAACTCCTTGCGCCAGCGATAATACGTGAACGCCGTCACGCTGATGGACCGGATCGCCTCCGCGACCGGGCGCCCCTGCGACAACAGCACGTCGACCTGGCGCAGCTTCGCGACGATCTCTTCAGGCTTGTGCTTCTTCTGCGGCATAATCGGCATCCTCCAAGGCTCAAAAGCCTACTTCACGGAGGACCACTTTTCAGGGGGCAGGCCACTTTCGGAATCTCCCATTTGATGCGCCATCTGGCCAGCAGGAATTTGCTTTGAGTAGCTACAGCTGAGCTGTTCCGCGTGCCACGTTGGAACTGTCGTCTATCTTCGTTGAAAGGATCATCCCTAATCAAAACCGCGTAGCGGAATAGGGCCTCATGTCAATCGAAGGCGCACTCCCTCGCATCATCTGCGCAATGAGCCGCGCGCCGGTCGGCCCACCGGTCATCCCATAATGGCCATGTCCGAAAAAGAGGTACAGATCGCGGTGTCCGGGTGCGGCATCGATGACCGGCAACGTGTCGGGAAACGAGGGCCTGCAGCCCATCCACAATATGGGATCCCTCCCCTTGAGGTCCGGGAAGACGTACCGCGCTTTTTGCGCCAGGATTCGAGCTCGGTTTTCGTCGGGAGCTGCGGCGACGCCCGCGATCTCGACAGTACCCGAGGCACATAGTCCTTCATCCATGGGGGACAGGCTCATGCCCCAGTCCTTGTGGAGGATGGTGTAAGGCAACGCAATGGAAGGGTCGGCGATCATCGCGTGATAGCCGCGCTCGGTATCTAGCGGCAATTTCACTCCGATAGGATCAAGGAGGCTGCTGGACCAAGCTCCCGCTGCGACAAGGACCTTTTCAGCGAGGTGATTGGCTGCGTTGGTCATGATCGTCCAGCCGCCGGCCTCGCCGGGAATGAGTTTCATGACACGCTCGGGAACGAACACGGCGCCCTCCGCGCGCGCAACATCGCATAGATGTCGAACGAGGCGCCGCGGACTGACGGTATGCCCGTTCCCGCGGATCATGTAGCCGGTCATCGGCTTGTCGGCGATTCCCGGAAACATGTTGCGCAGGTCGCTGCGGCTCAGGCGCTGACTTTCGACACCGAGGCGCGTGCGTATCTCGTGTTCGAGCTTGCCGGTTTTCGAGACCTCGTCCCCGTTCCACATCTGCACGTGTCCGCCCGGGCGCAGCAGGTCCGAAAATGCATCCGGTGTCAGTAGGTCGCGATAGACGTCCCAGGCGTCCTTGTGAAGCGATCGGATCGCCTCGGAGATCGGGATGACCCGGTCCATAAAGCCAGCGCGAACCCAGCGCATGAGCCACGGCATCGCCTTGAGCAGGTAGCGTTTGCGAACTGTAAGGGGCCCCATCGGATCGGCAAGCCATCCTGGGACCTTCCACAGCATGCCGGGAAGCGCTATCGGGAGCGTCGTATCGGCACTGATGATGCCCGCGTTACCGAAACTGGCGCCTCCGGGTGATGGCAGTGGGTCAATGACCGTCACATTAAAACCTGCGCGCCGAAGGTAGATCGCGGAGGACACCCCCACGATCCCCGCTCCAACCACCACGACCTGATTTGCTGTCATGCGAGTAGCCTGTCGACTTCCGACGCTTGGTGCACGGAATTGACGCCGGTTCGCAGGACCTTTCCGGGGTTCAAAATGCAGAGGGGATCGAAAACCTTTTTGATGCTCATCATGAGGTCGAGTTCGCGGGGGTCTTTGAACAACGGCAACCGGTCGCGCAGCGATTGTCCGATTCCGTGTTCAGCACTAATGCTGCCCCCCAGAGACGCTGCAATCTTATAGATTTCATTGCTGACGAGTTTGGCGCGGACCTCGAATTCCGCATCGGGGACAAGACCGCGGTCGAATATCGCGACCGCGTGAACATTGCCGTCCCCGAGATGACCGACGAACGTCACCTTCAGATCAGCACGGTCGGCAAAGGCCGCTTCCACTCCGCGAATGAAATCCGCATTTCGTGACACCGGAACCGACGTGTCATGGGACAAGGCTCGCCCAGCTCGATTGTTACTTTCAGCGACAATATGGCGGAGGGACCAGAACGCCGCCCGTTGCGCTTCCGTCTGCGCGACGACCGCGTCGGCGAGCGCGCCCATTTCCATGCAGTCGGCGAGCGACTGCATCAGCCTGTCGCCCAGCCCCTCGTCGTTTGCAGGCTCCGTCGCCTCGATCAGCAGGTACCAGCTGTGGCGCTCGCTCAACGGGAGGCCACCCCCCTTGTGATCAACGATCACGTCCATCTGGAGGCCGCTCATGATCTCGAACGTCGAGAGCCGCGGGCCACAGTCGAACTTCAGCCTTTCCAGCACGGACAATGCGGCTTCGGGCGACGCGAGCCCGCAGAGCGCGGTCGCGATCGAGCGCGGGCGCGGGAAGAGTTTGAGCACTGCGCCGGTAATGATACCGAGTGTGCCCTCGGATCCGATGAAAAGCTGCTTGAGATCGTAGCCGGTATTGTTTTTGCGCAACTCGGGCATCTGGGCGAGCACATCGCCATTCGCCAGCACGACCTCGAGACCGAGCACCAGTTCCCGCGTCGAGCCGTAGCGTAAAACCTCGAGGCCGCCGGCATTCGTCGCGATGTTTCCCCCGATCTGGCAGGTGCCTTCGCTGCCCAGGCTCAGCGGAAACAGTCTGCCCGCCTCTTCCGCGGCGGCCTGCACCTCGGACAATGTGCAACCGGCATCCACAACGATCGTATCGTTGATCGGGTCGATCGAGCGTACGCTTCGCATGCGGCCGAGCGCCAGGATCAGCTGCTTCCCCGACTCATCGGGAATCGCGCCACCGTTCAGGCCGGTGTTTCCGCCCTGGGGGACGACCACGCAGCGATTGGCCGTGGCCCACGCCATGAGCGCCGACACCTCCTGGGTGTTCGCGGGCCTGACGACGGCGGCCGCCTTGCCCCGGAATCTGGCACGCCAATCAATTAAGTGGCCGGCCATGTCCTGGGGCTCGGTCAAAACATTTCGCTCGCCGACGATGGCGGCCAACTGCGCAAGATCCATCTCAGTCATCGATCGCTTCCGTATCAAGCTTACGCGGCTGCGGGCTGACTACGGTTAAAAGCCTCTTCGATCGACTCGATAATCGCCGCGGCCGCCTCTTCCACATCGGCATCGCTATAGGCGGTCGAGATATTCAGTCTCGCCGACACGTCCACGAGCAGGTGTCGGTCCATTGCTGCCGACCAGAACCGTTGGACGAGCGCTTGCTCCTCCGGCCGATGGGCGATCGCGTGATAGCCGTTGCCCATGCGCGGAGCGAAGAAAATCGAGACGAAGGAGCCACTCCCTTCCACATGGGCCGGCAACCCTTGCTTTGCGATGCCGCTCCTGATCATCGCCCTCAGCCGATCGCCCTTTTTATTGAGCGCGACGATGTCCTCCACGCGATAGTGGTTAAGGGTCGCCAGGCCCGCGGCCATGGTCAGAGGATGTGCATTGAACGTGCCGGTGAAGGATACGCCTCCCTTCTCCGTCGGATCGAAGATCTTCATGGCTTTCGCTGAGCCTCCAACAGCTCCCACCGGCATGCCGCCGCCAATGATCTTGCCGAAGGCCGTCAAGTCGGGCGTCACGTCGTACAGTTCCTGCGCGCCGCCATAGGAAAGACGAAACGATGCGACCTCGTCGAAGATCAGCAGCATCCCGAGTTCGTCGGCCAGTCGCCGCAGGGCTTTCACATAGGACGGATCGGCCGCAACATAGCCGACCCGAGACGGAGCGAGATCGAGCACGATGCCTCCAATCTCCTGAGCGTGCTCCCTGAGGATCTGTTCGGTGACGGCCGCATCATTAAACGGGATCACGACGACATCTTCGAGCACGTGCGGCATGCCAAAATCGCTGGAGAGGCGCGAGACCGGGAATCCTTGAAATCCCGGCTTGACCGGCGCAGCGTTCGAAACCTCGGCATAATCGTAGGTCCCGTGATAGAGGCCTTCGCATTTGGCAATCTTCTGGCGTTTCGTGATCGATCGCGCCGCCTTCATGGCGTGCATGACCGCTTCCGTGCCACTGCTGCAGAACACAACGTGATCAACCGACGCCACGCGTGCACACAGATGCTCGGCCAGAAGCACTTCTCCGAGAACAGGGAGGCCAAAGCTCAAGCCATGGCCAAGCTGTTCTGAAAGTGCCGTCATAGTCGGGGCGTGCCGATGACCATGGATCAGCACCATGAAGTTGTTCGAACCATCGAGGATGTAGGTGCCGTCGATATCCCTGATCCGGCTGCCTTCGCCGCAATGCGCGTACGAGCGCATGTCGTAAAGCGATTTGCGGCTGCTGCCATGCGGCATCACCCGCTGCGCACGCTTATAGACCTCTTCGGACCGCGATCCTGCTGCCGGAAACATGTTGTCCTCGCTCGCGAAAAGGCCTGTACAGCCGTAGTGAAGCCGTTAGATTGCCGGCGCGCGGTTCATTTGAAAGGCCAGTTGCGGATGTGGTCTCGGGCCACTTCCCACAATCGGCCGCAACGGCTTGTCATCAACGATGGATCGTTAATTCGCCGAGGCGGCTTCGCTGGACATTGATGCTCAAGAGACCTTCCGGAAAAGATCGGGCGCGTGCATCGCTCTTGCCAGGCGTTGCCATCGACAAGACGTCGGGTCGAGCGGTTTACTGGCAGCTTTACGATGAGATCAAACGGCTCATCCTCGAAGGTATCATTCCCGCAGGCGCATCAATGCCCTCACCGCGCCTCGTGGCGCTGGAATTCGGATGCTCGCGCCACACCGTATCTACGGCTTACGAATATTTGTCCGCGGAGGGGCTGCTTTCGGCGAGCCACGGCGTCGGCACATTCGTCTCGTCACTCGTCGAAAGCTCGCTCCTCAACTACTCCCCCGCAGAGTCCGAAGTGCAGCTCGCCCGGCGACTGCAGCCGAGCAACTTCGCTCTGGCGCTCGAAGCCGGTCGTATGGAACGGGACGAGGAGGATCCCCTTCAGACATTCGGCATTCCGGACGCCGATAATTTTCCGTGGAGCGCCTGGAGCAAGGTATACGCGTCGATTTGGTCCAAGCCCCAACGGGATCTGACACGCGCAACGAGCCCACAGGGTTACCCACGGTTGCGAGAAGCCATCTGCACCTTCGTTCACCGCGTCAGAGGCATCAGAGCCACTCCCGATCAGGTGCTGATAACGGCCGGCACAACTCAGTCCGTGGATCTGCTCTTGCGCTCTATGCTAAATGAGGGCGACCCCGTTTGGGTCGAGGATCCGGGCAGACCGAAAGCTGTTGCGCTTATTCAGGCGATGAAGATGCGGCGCGTCGCGATCCCGGTGGATGAGCATGGGTTGCGCGTCGATATTGCGGAGGAGCGCGCTCCTGATGCGCGTGCCGCTCTGATTACACCGTCCCACCACTATCCGACAGGTGCGACGCTGTCCCTAGAGCGGCGGCTTCGTCTGCTGGCATGGGCGTCTCGGACAGGCGGATGGATTTTCGAGGACGACTATGATGGCGAGTTGATCGCAGACGGTCGCCCACTGCTGCCGATTTACAGCCTGGGACAGAACGACCGCATCGTCTATATGGGCACGTTTTCGAAATCGATCTCGCCTCAGCTGCGCCTAGGTTACATCATCTGCAACCGCGAACTGATCCAACACCTGACGAGGTTCAGGTATTTCCTCGATTATTTTCCTGCGATGAACATGCAGCCAGTCCTCGCGGAATTCATTTCGAGTGGGAAACTCGATGCCTATGTCCGCCGCATGCGGAAATCGTATCGGGAGCGGCAGAAGGCATTCGCATCGCAAATCGAGCGTCACAGCCACCCTGAATTTGAGCTCTATCGAAATGCGCCCGCGCTGTTCCAGCCTTTGGGATTATCCGAGGCCTCTTACAGCGACAGCGCGTTGGCCCAGCTGGCACGCGGGCATGGCATTCCCGCATTCCCACTGTCACCCTTCTATTTTGACGTCACCCCGAAACCGGGCATCATCATCGGGACCGGACGGCTACCGCTCGAAATGATCCCCCAAATTGTAGAGAACCTCGTCGAGGCATCTCGGATGCTGAGTTCAGCATAGACGGTAGCGGCTCTGTACGGGCGGCCTTGTGTGACGCTTCAGTGGTCTCAAACTCAGCGCTGACACGCAGAACGAGGATTGGAAGGCGCTGTTCCGGAGCCCTCGCGCTCACCGCGCTCAGATAAGCCGGATTGGGGGGTACTCAACAACGATTGCCGGCTTTGACATTCCGATAATTAGCGATTATCGCTAGGATAAGTCCGCTTTAGATTTGATCGGGAACTCGATGCTGCGTTTCCTTTTTCGGCGCGCGCTTTTAGCCGTGACAGTCGCCTTGGTTGCCTCTTTTCTGAGCTTCGCGCTGATCAACGGATCCCGCGACGTCGCTGCTGCCTTGGCCGGCGAGTCCGCCACTCAGGCCGACATCGAAATTGTCCGGCAACGCTACGGCCTCGATCGCTCACTGCTCGTCCAATATGCCGACTGGCTGAGCGGCGCCGTCCGCGGCGAGTTCGGTGACAGCGTGCTCTATCGCCGCCCGGTCCTGCCGATCATCACGGAACATGCAGCTCCCACGCTGCAGATCGGCTTGTCGGCGATCCTATTGGCGCTCGCGATCAGCGTTCCGGTGGGCTGCCTGATGGCGACGCGGCGCGGCGGGGCGTTCGACCGCATCGCGTCCGCCCTGCTCGTCGCCAATCAAGCCATGCCCGGCTTCTGGATATCACTGCTTCTCATCTATATTTTCGCCGTTCAGCTCCGATGGCTGCCGGCCGCGGCATCAGGCGGCTGGCAGAGCTACATCCTTCCCGTCCTGGCGGTCACCCTGGTTGCCCTGCCGCCGATGACGCGGATGATGAAAGCGGGGATGATCGACACCCTGCGGGCCGACTTCATGCGGACCGCGCGATCGAAAGGCATCGGCCGGTATCGGATCGTCCTGCTTCACGCGCTGCCGAACGCAGTGACGCCGCTCGTAGCGCTTCTCTCGGTCCAGTTCGGAGCGATCCTAGCCGGGTCGGTCGTAATCGAGGTCGTGTTCTCGGTAAAGGGTCTCGGCTACCTCGCCTGGTACTCGATCACGACCGCGGATTTTGCGATCGTCCAGGCCGTCGTGCTCGTGATTACCCTGATCTACGCCTTCATGACCTTGCTGATGGACGCGCTCAACTATTGGCTCGATCCCCGCGCAAGGACCCGGTCATGAACGGTCTCGGGAACAGTGACGATATCGTCGCGCCTCCGCCACGCACACTCACCACGACCATCGCCTCCGGCGCCGCCGCATTGTGGCGCTGGCCAAAACTGGCTTTCGCCGGCGCGCTTCTGCTGGCGCTGATGCTCGCGGCGATATTCGCGCCGCTATTGCCCCTGCGTGACCCTTACGCGCAGGATCTCGTTCTGCGTCTTCTCCCTCCCTTCTGGCACGCCGGCAGCGATCCGCAGTTCCTGCTGGGCACCGATCTGCTGGGACGCGACAACCTGTCCCGGCTGATCTACGCGGCCCGCGTCTCGCTTCTCGTCGGCTTCCTTGCGGTCGGCCTCGCAGCCGTCATCGGTACCGTGCTCGGGCTGGTCGGGGGATATTTTGGCGGGCGGATCGACGCCATCGTGCTGTTCGCGATCAATGTCCGGCTCGGCATTCCGATCATGCTGGTCGCCCTCGCCGTGGTCGCCGTCCGCGGCGGCACTCTCGGGACTCTGATCCTCATTCTCGGCGGCCTTCTCTGGGATCGGTTTGCCGTCGTCGTCCGTAGCGCGACCATCCGCGAGACCGCCAAGGAATACGTCCAGGCCTCTCGCACCTTTGGGAGCAGCCACGTCTACATCATGCTGTGGGAGATCCTGCCCAACGTTGCAGGCCCGCTCATTGTAGTCGCGACCTTCGAGGTCGCTCACGCCATCCTGCTCGAGGCGTCCCTGAGCTTTCTGGGCCTCGGCGTGTCTCCGCCGACGCCCACCTGGGGCACCATGATGTCGGAGGGCAAGGATCTGATCTTCTTCGACGCATGGGTGATTGCTCTCCCCGGCGCCGCTTTGTTCGGACTTCTACTGATCGTCAATGTCATCGGCGATCAACTGCGCGACATTCTGGCTCGGGATATGGGTTGATGATAACGAGCGATGCATCCCCGCTCCTCGATGTCAGAGGCCTGGTCATCGAGACTGGCCCGGTGGCACGGCCGACACGGTTGGTTCATGACATCGACCTGACGGTACGACCCGGCGAGGTGCTCGCCATCGTGGGCGAATCCGGCTCCGGCAAGACCCTCACGACGATGTCCCTGATCGACCTGCTGCCGTCAGGCGTGCGCAGGATCGCCGGCAGCGCGGGTTTCGAAGGGCAAGATCTATACGCTTTGAAGCGCGTGGCGATGGACCGCGTGCGCAGCGACCGGATCGGGATCATCTTCCAGGATCCGATGTCGAGCCTCAACCCATCGCTCCGCATCGAGACCCAGTTGACCGAGGCGTTCATCGCGCATGGCAAGGGCGGCCGTCGGCAAGCGCTCGATCGAGCTACCCACCTCTTGAACGAAGTGGCGATCCCCAATCCGAAGGCGCGGCTGTCCCAGTACCCGCATGAGCTGTCCGGCGGCATGCGGCAGCGGGTCATGATCGCCATGGCATTGATGTGCGAGCCTTCTCTCCTCATCGCGGACGAGGCGACGACGGCACTCGACGTGACGGTCCAGAAGCAGGTGCTCGACCTGCTGAAGGAGATCCAGAGCAAGCGCAGCCTGTCTATCGTGTTCGTCAGTCACAATCTCGGCGCCGTCGCCGAGATCGCCGACACCGTCATGGTTATGCATCGCGGCGCGCTGGTTGAGCGCGGGCCAACGCTCGAGGTTCTGACCAACCCCCGGGAGGCTTACACGAGACGGCTGGTCGAGGCCGTCCCTCGCCTTCGAACCGCCGGGCAGGCGCGGAGTCAGCCATGACCGAACGCGACAAGCACACTGCGCCTCGGCACGCTCTCGCCGTGACGAATCTAAGGAAGGTGTTCGAGCGGCCCGTATCACTTTTCCGGCGGGAAGCTCTGGTCGCCGTGGACGACGTGACCTTCACCGTCGCGCCGGCAGAAACGCTTGCCGTTGTCGGAGAATCCGGCTCGGGCAAATCGACGGTTGCGAAGATGGCCATCGGCCTGTCCACCCCAAGTTCGGGAACGATCAGCATCGAGGGCCGTGACAGCCGGGAATTCTCGCGACGCGAACTCTCCCGGGCGATGCAGATGATTTTCCAGGATCCCTACTCGTCGTTGAATGAGCGCCGGACCGTCGGCGACAACATCGCGATGCCCCTCGATGCCCAGGGGGTTGCAGGCAGCGCACGCCGTCGCCGGGTTGCCGAGGTGGCCGAACTCGCGCGCGTGCCCTCCATTGCACTGACGCGCTCGCCGAGAGACCTGTCCGGTGGGCAGCGTCAGCGCGTCGCCATCGCACGGGCGCTGGCGACCCAACCGCGAATCCTCATATGCGACGAGCCGACGTCCGCACTCGACGTCTCGATCCAGGCTGAGATCCTCGAACTTTTGCGGAACCTGCAGGCCGAACTGTCGATGGCCATGCTGTTCATCAGCCATGACCTTGCCGTCGTTCAGGATATTTCCAGCCGGATCGTCGTCATGCGCCACGGCCGGGTGGTCGAGACGGGAGCCACAGACGAGGTCCTTCGAAGTCCATCGGAGGACTACACCCGAAAACTCCTGGATTCCGTCCCTCATCTGCCGGCTTTGCAAGACCTGGCCGCCAAACACGGCTCCGCCGATCAGGAGGTATGAAATGCGTGCTGTTACAGCGATCCTGAGCCTCGCCATTCTGACTCCAGGAATGGCCAATCCCGCCTGGGCGCAGAGTGGCGATCGGCCCTTCCGGTTCGGCGTGGCCAGGGCAGTGCCGACGCTCGACCCGTTCCATACCACCGTTCGCGAGGCGACCTTGGTGGCCGGCCCGCTGATTTTCGACACGTTGATCTGGCGTGATCCGAAAAGCGACGAGTTCAAGCCCCAGCTAGCGCAGGCTTGGCAATGGGTCGACGACGTGACGCTCGACATCACGCTGCGAACCGACATGAACTTCCATGATGGCAAGAAATTCAGCGCGGACGACGTCGTCTATACGATCCGTTATGCGCTCGACCCGGCGAGCAAAGTTGCCCAACCGAGCTTCATCACCTGGATCTCAAGTATCGAAAAGGTTGCCGACGACAGAGTCCGCATCAAGCTCGTCCGACCGTTCGGCCCCGCGCTGGACTATCTCGCGAACCTCATTCCGATCATGCCGACCGGGTTCTTCGAAAACTCCAATTCAGCGGCCGGCACCTTCAACGGAACGGGACCTTACAAGCTGGTCGCCTATGAGCCAGGCCGCCGCGCCGAGTTCGAGCTGACCGGGGAATACCCGAGCGGATTGCCGAAGTCGGACGCAAAGCTGAAATCGATCACGATGAGGGTCTTTTCCGACAAGAATGCCGAGCTCGGCGAATTCCTGTCCGGGAATCTCGACTGGATCTGGCAGTTCTCGTCGGATCAGGCGCGCCGCATCCGCAGCTACCCCAATATCGCCCTCTCCTACAGCCCGACCTTGCGCGTTCGCTTTCTCGAGATGGACGCTTCGGGAGCTGCCGGTGTCGGAGCCTTGAAGGATCTGCGCGTCAGGCGCGCGATCGCCCATGCCATCAATGCCGACAAGATCCGGAGCGTGCTGACCGAGCCTGGCACTCAAGCCATCGAGGCAGTCTGCTATCCATCGCAGGTCGGCTGCCAGAAGCCGGCGGTCACTTATGCCTATGACCCAGCCAAGGCGAAGCAGCTTCTGGCGGAAGCAGGCTACGCCAACGGTTTCACCGCCGATTTCTACACCTGGTCCAACCGGACATGGACAGAGGCGATGGCCGCCGATCTCGCCGCCGTGGGGATCAAGACCAATATCAAGACGCTCGACTTCATCACCATGATGGAGCGGCGTCGCGCCGGAGAGACGCCACTGATCGACAATAGCTGGGGGTCGAACTCGATCAACGACGCATCGGCCGTGCTCGACGTCTTCTTCGGCCGTCCTGGTTATTATCTCTACAAGGACGATGCGATCGCGGACCGGCTCGACCTTGCCCGTCAGACACGGGATACAGGGCAGCGGCTCGAGCTCTACAAGAATGTCATCGACGCAATCGCCGAGAAGGCCTACGCGGTCCCGCTATTCGCGCAGTCAACCGCCTACGCCTATAATGCGCAGTTCGCGTTCGAACCGTTTTCCGATGAAATTCCGCGCTTCTACTCATATTCGTGGAAGTCGAAATAGGCTTCAGCGCTACACTTCCTTGTCTTCGACGAATTCCATCTAGCGCACCGACTATTCAATTCAGGAACAAGCGATGCAACCGAAAAATGAAGTCCTCCCGCCGAAGGACCTTCTGCTGACGAACGCAGACATCCTTCACGTCGAAGACGGCTCGATATCCAAGAGCCGGTCGCTCAGGCTGTCGGGTGGCCGCATCGTTGAGATCGGCACGGGTCATCTCGGCGACGGCAAAGCCGAAGTTATCGACCTGAAGGGGCGCGTCGTGATGCCAGGGCTCATCGACGCCCATGTTCACATCCTCGGCGAGCTTGCCCATGTTGCCGATCCGAATTCAAAAATGCGCACGTTCCAGGCAATTCTGGGAGCAAAGCGGCTTCTGCGCATGCTGCGGCGGGGCTTCACCACCGTCCGCGATGCGGGCGGAGCCGACGCCGGGTACCGTTCGGCAGTGGCCGAGCGCGCGATGCCGGGGCCGCGGATCTTCATTTCCGGCCATGCGTTGAGCCCGACCGGCGGACATGGTGACAAGCGCTCCCATACCGATCTCTCGGATCCCTGCGGCTGCGTTCATCTTCATGCGAGCTTCGGCCGGGTTTGCGATGGTGTCCCCAATGTCCTGACAGCGGCGCGGGACGAGATCCGATTGGGGGCCGACCAGATCAAGATCGTCGCCAGCGGCGGGGTTGGCTCGACTGGTGGGACCCTGCACACTATGCAGTTCTCCGACGATGAAATCCGGGCAGTCGTCGACGAGGCGGCACGCAGCGGCACCTACGTGATGGCGCATGTCTATTCGTCCGAAGGCGTCAAGCGGCTGGTTCGCCTCGGTGTACGGAGCATCGAGCACGGCAACCTGATCGAAGACGACGCGGCACGCATGATCGCCGAGGCCGGCGCCTTTCTCGTTCCCAATCTCGTCGCCTACGATTCGATCTCGAAATACGGACGCGCGCAGGGCTATCCCGAATCGGCGCGCTCCCGGCTGGAGGAAGTCCTCGCTGCCGGCGCACGCTCTCTGGACATCGCGCGCCGGGCTGGCGTCAAGATCGGCTTCGGCAGTGATCTGGTCAAGGATCCGGAATCGCAGTCGAACGAATTCACGATACGCGCCGAAATCATGAAGCCTATCGAAATCATCCAGAGCGCGACGCTGATCGGAGCGGAGATCGTTCGAATGGAAGGTCAGATCGGAACCATCTCGGTCGGAGCCATCGCCGATCTTATCGCCGTCGACGGAAATCCTCTGGAGAAGATAGACCTCCTGACCGGCCAGGGTGCCTCGATTCCCCTGATCATCAAAGACGGATATGTCGAGAAGACCGCGCTTGAAGGCGATTTCGACCGGCAGTGGTCCGAAAAGACATTCGGAACCGTCGAAAAGGTCTATTGCTGACGGTCGAGGCGATACGCTGCGGCATATCGGCCGCGTTTCCCGGCCCGGACCAAGCCGCGCGGAATGGCTCTATGCTACTGGGAGCGAGACCCGATGCCTCGTTCCACCCCAGTTGCGTGCCAGGGCAATGCAGCGCGCGACGTCTTCCTCGAGGATGAACCCTGCCTCACGGAGAGATGCCGCCGCGTGGCCGATGGCTTCGGCATAGGCCTCGGCATTCCTGTATCTCGCGTTGATCGGCCGGCGCGGATCCAGACTGCGAACCCGTACCTCTTCCGTCTCCGGGAACGGTAAGTAGGAGCCGGTCGTACCCACCATTGCGCCGCAGCCGAACTCGCGCCGCCGCATGCTCCACCCGGTATAGGTGCCCAGTGGCGCCGCAACCATCGGCGCTCTCAGGCCCCCGCGATCGTTGCCGTCCTCATCCACCGCGGGAACGAGCACGGCATACTCGGCGCCGCCATCGATCTCGGGCGGGACGATCTCGATCAGCCCCTCTCGAAATCGCGAGCCGTAGCTGATCTTCTCGAGTCTGCTGGGACCGCGAGGCAGTGAAACGCCGGGTATGCGGGGAAAGCCCGCCGCCCATGTCTCGGCAGCAACCAGAGTTCCCGCACGGGTCGACGGCATTTGACTGGGGGGCGGCGCAACGCCGTTGCTGACCCAGGCGTCGAGAATAACGATATTGGCTCGGAAGAACATCGAGGTTGCGACCGGATTGAAGTACTGCTCCGCAATGCCGCTCGACAATTCGGCCGGAATCGGGGGTGCCCAATGTTGCGAGCCTGTCCAGATGTAGATCCGGACGCCATCCGGCGGCTGAAGGTCGTTTCCTCTGGTGTCGGTATGAACGAGCGACGCGCGCCGGTGCCAGTACTCGGCGCTCGTATCGGTGTGGATCACGAGCGGGTCCGTTGCCGGCCTTCGCAGGATCGCGTCGTGTCGACCGGTGATATGGTCTCGGCAATAGGCATAGGAGAACGGAAACCGATCGGCAGGCGCGACATGGTTTTCGTGGCTCTGGCCTGGCAGCAAGGTCGGCATGGCGAACCTCTGGTTCATCCACATCGTGCCGCCGCCTGCGACGTGCGGCATCACCCCGTCGAACACCTTGCAGCCGTCCAGATCTTCGTTGAAGCCGAAGTAAACGAAATCGCGGATGCAGCGCCCTGATTGGGAGCGGCCCCAGCTATAGGCCTTCTCGATACGAATTCCCTCGCCTCGGAGCGGATTGGGCGTGCCCGAGCCGGTCTCATCAGCATGTTTCAGAAAGCTGACGAAGTCGCGGACGGCGCTATGTCCCAGACCGAGTACAAGCGGATCGCGGGCGGTGTAGACCAGCTCATAGATCCAGCCTGGCTCGAAACCTCCCGGAAGATAGATGTGGGTGTCGGAGGGAATGATCGCGAGCTCCGCGCCTTGACTGTCGGCCCCCTGCCCTCCCTCGGTGCGGGCGAACCACCAGTCCTTTCGCGCAATGTTTTCCCGTTGGCTGTCGTAGTAGCGACGCCGCGTCAGCCGGGCCGTCGCATGCCCATGCGCGACGACGGGGTAGGATCGCGAGGTCGTCGCTGCGCTAAGGGGGAAGACCTTGACGCCCTTCACGTCCGCGATGAATTCGGCGAAGACCTCGCCCTCGATCGGCCCTTCCGCCGAGCGGGCCACGGGAACCTCGAGTACGAGGCGATCGTTTCCGGGCCAAAGGTCGCCCTGCCAACCCAGCCAGACCAGCGAGTAGCCTTGACGGAAAAGAAAGCCGTTCCCGGCGTCTTCGATGCTGTCAGGCATGTTTCCGGGCGGCGCGTCGTTGAAGAACTGCAGCAACCGCTTGTTGCCGCGATTCACGAACTCGAAGAGAAGGCGGCGATTTCCCGTCGAGAGATCGGCCGGTCTTAGAATGCAGAAATCCGCGCGATACACGACCAACCCATCCGCGTCCGTGGGCGCCTGACCGAGGTCGACGATTTCCCCGTTCCGAGGGTCGGCAGGATCGATCCTGAAAGCGACCTTGCCGACTATTCGCTCATAGTCACCCGCAGTACCGAAGGCGTGCCCGCCCGCGAAAGGTGCGCGTTCCACTTCCAGAAGATCGATGGAGTGATTCATCGCATATACTCCGAGGTTACTTTGCAATGCGCGAAGGGATAATGCCGGCCACTGCCGTGATCCGCCGAAGCGGAAACCCAAATCTTATTTTGGCCGCGTGATCTCTTCTTAGGCCGAGCCCGGTTCGGCCTAACGCGAGACCCCGATCCGGCGGGACCGGCAACGCGCCGATCTTCACGCGAACAGCGAGAGCCTTGGCGCTCGCAAGGGCAGCCTCGATCATCAGATCGAACGTCGTCTTCGATGCGATGGTCCGGGGTGCGAGTCGTTGACGCCACGCATCGCTGAAATCCGCCTTCCCCATCAAACGCCGATGGCCATGCCATCCCGCTGGGGATCGGCACCACCTGACCAGCCATCGCCCTCGACCTTCACACCATGGGGCGCGCCGAAGGCATAGGACTGGTACGAGCGAGCGACCGCGTAGCCCATGCCCTCCAACGCGTCGGTTACGGAGTGCCGGACACGGTTCGAGACGTCGATCGTGTCGCTGAGGCATACGATGCGTGGCGCAGCCACGGCTTCCGCCATGCTCATCTTGAAATCAATGACATTGCTCAGCGCCTGTGCGATCGCCGGCACTATGAAGGTTCCGCCCGGCGCACCGATCGCAATCATGGGCGCCTCGCCTTCGAAGACGATGGTCGGCGCCATAGCGCTGCCCCGGGCCTTGCCGGGAGCGATCGAAGCTGCGCGTCCCGGGCGCGGATCGAAGCCGCTCATGACGCCGTTGTACATAAAGCCCAATCCGGCCGCGATGGCCCCGGACGACGAACCGAGGCTGTGGGTTATCGTTACCGCGTTGCCCTCGCGATCCATCACGCAGGCCACGGTGGTGTCGGGAGGCTCGTTTCCGAATGCGGAACGGGGAACATGGGCTCTCTCGCCATGCCGGATCCGCGCGGCATATTCCGCAGCATGGTCGGCCGAGAGTAGCCTGTCGAGCGGCACATTGACGAAGTCAGGATCGCCGATATGGGCGTCCTTATCGATTGTCATCCACTTCATCGCCTCGGCGAGAATACGGATATGTTCGACACTGTTGTGCTCGAGCCGCGAAACATCGAACTCCTGCAGAATGTGCAACAGTTCGATAAGCGAAGCACCGCCCGAGGCCGGCGGGTTGCCGGCGATCCGAAATCCACGATACTCGCCCCAGATCGGCTCCTTCTCGCGGACGCGATATGCGGCGAGATCCTTCGTTGTGATCAGCCCGCCGGCGGTCGCCATGTCCGCAGCGATCTCCTCTGCGATCTCCCCGGTGTAGAAGATGTCCGGACCAGCCGACGCGATGCGCTCCAACGTGCGCGCGAGATCGACGTTCACGACAATGTCGCCCGGACGTTTCAGGCTGCCATCCGGATGGAAATAGAGCCGGCGCCCGGCATCGCTGAGAGACAGCTTATCCTGTGTATTGAGCTGGCCCGTGGCACGCTGATCGATTGTCCAATAATAGTGAACGTAAGGCCGGATCATAAATCCCGTGCGCGCTTGGCGTATCGCAGGCGCCATCACGTCTTCTAAATCCATCGTCCCGAACCGCGCCAGGGCATCGGCGTAGCCCTTGATGCTGCCCGGCGTGCCGGCGGCGAGATGGCCCCGTTCGTTTGCGTGATCGCTCAGCAGGAAGGCAAATCCGTCCCGCGTCTGCCCTGCGAACCGGTCCGCCCACATATCCGCCTTCGCCGCCAGCGGCGCGCGCGCCAGAAACTCAAGGACGGCGTGGATGCCGCCCTTCGGCATGAAAATCTGCATCGAGCCGAAGCCGCCGATGCCGCACATCAGCGGATCGACGACGCCTTGACTAAATGCGCAGGCAATCGCGGCATCGATGGCATTGCCGCCTCGACGCAGGATCTCGGCCCCGGTTTCCGCCGCTTCAGGCTGCGCCGCCACGATCATTCCACGCATCGATAACCCATCTCCTACGGGGCGGCATTTCGTCGCCAGTTTGCAGGCCATACGGCGCGAACTGCTGATTCCTGCAAGACGACACGCCTCCCCGATCGTCACGATCGGGCCGTGTCGAGATCAGGCTGTTGAGCTACTGATCTTTCCACGCCGACTTATAAAAGCGCGGAATGGCATCGGTGAAGGGCTCGAATTTCAGTTTGGAGTTATAGGCATACGGCGCCGACTGCGCGAAAAGGGGCACCGCATACACATTTTCGGCGATGGAATCGATCGCGGCCTTGTAAAACTCACGGCGCTTAGCCGGGTCGCGCGTCTGGCGAGCCAGATCGAGCTGCTCGGCAAGATGCTCATCTTTGGAAAGATAATTCGCCGACTTTCCAAAGAAGACATCCAGAACGGCCGAAGAGTCATTGATCGAATTGGACCCCCAGCTCATGTCGATAATGGGTGTTTCTCCGGCGCGCCGCTTTCCAACGAGCATGACATAATCAAGAACCTTGATATTTGTCTTTATCCCTACAGCATTCAAGTCGGCTGCCATCGCTTCGGTCCACGTGCGGTTCCGGTTGCTGTAGAAATCGGCGGTGAAGCCGTTCGGATACCCAGCTTCAGCCAACAATTTCTTGGCAAGCGCCGGATCGTACTTGTAGGTGACGCTTGGCTTCTGGCAGCCGAACTGGGTAGGATAGCACACAGCATCGATCGGTGCGGTTGCGGGCTCGGTAAGAGTCTCGCGAATTTTATCCGCGTTGACGGCGTGGGCGATCGCCTGCCTCACGCGCTTGTCTTTGAGAGCCGCCACCCCTGCGACGCCACTCGCATCCAGCTCCAGGAAGCGCACGCGAAGCGTCGGGCCGTAGGCAAGCTCGATATTGGGATAACTGCGAATGCGACGGGCCTGATCGGACGAAAATTCGTAAATCCAGTCGAGATTGCCTGCGAGGAACTCGCCGAGTTCGGCGTTCTTGTCCGAGAAGATCCTCATCGTGATTGACTTCAAGCGGGCTTCGGCCTTCGGAAGATCTGAGGGATATTTGCCCGTCAGCTGGAACTCCGCACGACGGCCTGGTTCATAAGCGACCAGCTTGTAGGGCCCTGTCCCGTTGAACGTCTCGACGGCGGAATTCGGCTTCTCGAAAAAGCCGACTGGCATGATGGGCACCAAATTCGCGAGGCAGTCGAAGGCTGGGCCGAATGGCCGCACCAATGTCAACCGGACTTTATTCGGCGCCAGCTTCTCGATGCCAGATATCCAGTTTATATAGCTGGGCTGCGCAACGTTACTCGTCGGATTAAGAGCATAGCGGATTGTGTAGACAACATCATCGGCGCTGAATGCTTTCCCGTCGTGAAATTTAATGTCCTCTCGTAACGTCATATCGAGCGTTACATCGTCGACCCATTGCCAAGCCTGCGCGAGCTGGGGCTTAAAATCGCCGCTTTTCGGGTCACGCCAGATCAAGGTATCGAAGATCAACGGGCCCGCGACGAGCGTGGCCTCGAATACCGTTGTGTGGTAGGGATCCAGCGTAGGAACAGGACGCGTCACGCCGAACCGGAAGGGGCGCTCGGAGTTTTGCGCCCACCCAGGGCCAGCGACAGCACATAGGAGAAAGGCCAAGCCAAATAGCGTTTTGATCGCGCGCATTGAAATCTCCCTAGCAAGTTTTTATTTTCCTTAGTTCTAGCGATAATCGCTTATCATCCGATCGTCAACGACGCGACCGGCTGTTCCTCTCGTCCCGGCAATCATCGAAAACCGAGCCACCTCAGAGCGGATGGCCCAATCGACGCCTCCCTCGCGAAAATCTCCGTTGGGAAAGCGCTCGCAGATCAGGCAGCATCGCGCTTCTGCAAGCCCAACTCGTCGGACCGCGACGCTTGCTCAGCGCGATCAGCCTTCGTCTGGAAAGTCGCCAGAAGCCCATCGAGCCGCTCGATCTGCCTGTTGAGCATCACAGCGCATGCAGCGCTTTGCTGGGCGAGAGCCGCATTCTGCTGCGTCATCCCGTCCATATGAGCGATGGCCTGGCTCATCTCCTCGATACCGTTCGCCTGTTCGGAGCTCGCGACGGCGATCTCGTTGATCTTGCCGGAGACCCGGCGGGAGGACTCGACGATCTGATCCAGCGCGTCGCCTGCCAGGGCTGCTAGACGCACGCCCTCGCTGGCTTCGGCTGTCGAGGCGTTGATCAGCACTGCGATGTCGCGAGCCGCGTCTGAAGATCTTTGAGCGAGCGAACGAACTTCAGAAGCCACCACCGCGAAACCCTTTCCGGCATCTCCAGCCCTCGCAGCCTCGATCGCGGCGTTGAGCGCAAGCAGATTGGTCTGAAAGGCGATGCTTTCGATAACGGAGATAATATCGGAAATCTTCACCGCTTCCTGATCGATCCGACGCATCGCTTCTACGGCGGTCTTCACGATCGTCCCGCCGCGCAAGGCAACCTCGAGGCCCTCAACGGCAATGGTCGAGGAATTTCGTGAAGCGGCCGCACTGATCTTCACTGACGCCGCCAACTGCTCGGTCGTTGCCGCGGTTTCCTCCAGCGAGGATGCCTCAGCCTCCGCTCTGAGCGATAGGTTCTCGGCTCCGATATTGATGTCGTGGACGGAATTCGCAACCTCGATCGTTGTCATCTTGATCGTGTCGACAGTTTTTGCCAGCGTTTCGATCGTTGAGTTGATCGAAAGTTTCAGCTCCTGAAATCGACCTTCGTAATCAGTTTCGACTTTCTGCGTGAGATCGCCGCAGGCAAGCGCGCCGAGGACATTGGCGAACTCGATCGTCGCTCTGTCCACGACGTCGTTGATTTGGTTAATTCCAGTGACGAGCCTCTGCAAGTCGACGTCGTCTGTCAGGGATCCGACTCGTGCCGTGAAATCGCCGCGGGCGGACGCATCGACAACCTGGCTTACTTCCACCACGAGCGCAGCCATGGCTTCGGCGCGGCCTTGCCTTTCGGCTAAGGCCCGTCGCTCTTCCGATTCCAACGATCGAACCCGCATCGCGTTTTCTCTGAAAGCAGCCATCGCATTTGCGATCTGACCGATCTCATCATGCCGATCGGTATGCTTTAGCTCGCCGCTCAAGTCTCCGGTCGCCAACTTGCTCATTGACAACGTCATGTCCGTTAGCGGGCCGGTAACGCGTCTGAGGACGACGATACTGCCGAAGACAAAGCAGCCGATCCCAAGCGTAAATATAGCGATCGACACCGCGAATACGACATCATAGCGATGAGCCGACGCTTCTACCGTCTCGGCGGCACCTGCCGAGTTCGCCACCACGATCTTCGAAACGAGCGAGTCGATCTCATTGATGATGGCTGCCTGCGCTTTCAGGATCTTTTCCGCGGATGCCCTGTCTCCCGACCGTGAAGACGATATCGCTGCGCTGCCGTTTTCGACAAGCTTGCTCCAAAGGACCTTAATCTTGTCGTAGGACTCCCTCTCGACGCTAGTATCTATCACCATCTGATAGTCGGCTTGCGCCTTCTGCGAGCTTTCGACGATGCTGTCGATGAGGTTTTCGATACGCGCCAAGTCCATAGGACCCTGAGCGATGACGTGCTGAATAACAGCCGAGCGGTATCGGTACACGTTTATAAGCAGCGGGCTCGCCTGCTCGATCGACGGCAGCCACTTCTTGCCGATATCGGAACTGCCGCCGTTCAGGAGCGCCGCGGTTTTCAATCCGACCGCAGCTTGTATAGCGATCATGAGCCCGAGTGATGCCAAAACGCCAATGAGAAGCGCTTTTAATGTGATCTTGCGCATTTCGGAGGTGCCCAGGTGAAACAGGTTGCGGTCGCCGGGCCGCCATAGCCGGGCCACGCCCCTGAATTTAGAGCGCCTTCCTTGAGACGGAATTAATAGCGATCATCGTTAATCGCTAATTGTTCTCCTCAATCGTGGTGTATGGCCGCGGCCTGCTCATTCGCGCCGGCGGTGGCATAGAGACTAAACCGGGACCAGGGTTCGCGAGAGGTGATGCGGCGCCCGGCAATTCCCAAAGGCGCGGCTGTTCCAATCGGAAAGCCATCCCGGATGACTAGGGCTATGTCCAGTTATCACGAAAGCGGCCATGGGATACGAGCAACGCAATCTGGTCGCGCGTGCTAGGAACTTCTCGGTCCCGGAGCTTTTCTGGCAGTCTCGTCCGATCTCCCAATTTGCCTATAGCTGTCACCGCATTGATCAAGAAGCCATCCGGCACGCCGAGCACGGACCTCAGCACCTCCGGCTCGAATCCGGCCATCCCGTGCGTATGCCAGCCCAGAATATTGGCCTGGAGCGCCAGGCTCATCCAAGCTGCGCCGGCATCGAAAGAATGGGTAGGCGACGGGAATTCCCGCCCCTCGAAGGACATCGTTTCCTTCGACACGAACACGATCAGCGCTGCCGCCCCTTGGGCCCATGACCGGTTCGTACTCGATAAAGTCTGAAGGATCTCATGGAAGATGGCGTCATTCCGCAGCGCATAGATGAACCGCCACGGCTGGGCGTTCAGCGACGACGGCGCCCATCGCGCGGCTTCGAAGCACGACATCAGCGTCTCGATGCAGATGTCCTCGTCCGTGAACGAGCGCGGCGACCAACGCTCCAGGAACATGGGCGCGATCGGAAACGCGCTCACCCGCGGTGACACGGCCTTGTACGCGCCGTCATGATAAAGGAGAGGATCGGACGATGTGACTCCGCCATCCACGACGCGGCCAATGAAAATCGTGTGGGTGCCGACCTGAGTTTCGGACTGGGTTACGCACTCGAGATGAGCCGCCACCCCACTTAGGATTGGGCTTCCCTGCTGGCCTAACCGGTAATCCAGCCCATCGAACTGGTACTCTAGCTTCCCAGAAAACCTCTCGCTGATCATCCGCTGCGTATCTGCGAGCACGTTTACAACAAACGACCTGCTTTCGCGTATCAGCGGATGGCTCCGATTGTCCTTATTGACCACAATCAGTATCGTAGGAGGATCAGCAGATACGCTGCTGACGGCAGTCGCGGTCATGCCATGCAAATGCTTGTCCAAGCAGGTCGTAATCACCGTGACGCTTGACGCCAACTTGCGCATCAATCCGCGAAACAGGGCCGTATCGATCGATTTGATGGATGAAGACATCGTGCGTCCTTCATTCGTCAGCGAACTACGCGATTGAAAAGGCGGCTCGGCCACCCCGACAAAGCCTGGTGGCCGAGCAAGCATCACAGCGAGAGCATGAACTGCTGCCACCGCCGCTGAACGGCGTCGCCATGGATGTACCACCACTTCGCATCATGAATGTATTGTAGGTCTTTATTATTCGCCGCTGTCTCAAAATTCTTCACGGCCTCTGGAGGAAGAAGCTTTTCGAGTTCGGGGGAATTCCCCGGGTACGGGTTAATTCCATAGGCAATAACCTGATTCTTAGCGAAGGTCATCTCGTGCAGATATTTGTATGCTGTCTCGATTTCCGCATCTCTGGCGGTCCTAACCACGCACATGAAGGAGATATCGAGACTAGCCTGATTAAAATTATACTCGACGCCCTCCTGTCCATTGACCCGACCGGAAAAGGCCATCGCATACTGCACCTCGTTATCCCGAAGAAGCTGTGGAGGTTGAACGCCAGACTTCCACCAGATCGACACATCCTTTTTGAAGACAGAGAGCTTTTGAAACGCCAGGTCGACATCGAGAGGATACAGCTTTGCGATCGGTACGCCTGCGGCAAGCAGTGCGGCAGGCAGAACGTACACAGGATTGTCGGGAAGGGTTCTCTTTCCAGGGAAGTCCTTTGAGTTGAAGAATTGCTCCCAGTTATTTGGAGCCGGCACGCCTTTGCGCCACGCCATCAGCGTTGAGTAGAAAATGAAACCAAGGCCATAGTCATCCCGGGTTTCCGGGAACATCGGCTGCGGGTCGATTTTCTGCCAATCCAGCTTTCGTATGAGATTGAGTGATTTCGCCTGCTCAAGCGCCATCGCACCCAGGACAAAAAGCGTGGTGCTGCTGTTGCCAGTCTCCACGAGACCCCGCAGCTTCCCAAGAAGATTTGGACTTTCCGAAACCACCTGGATACCAGTCTTTGCGGTGAAAGGCTTGGCATAGGCCGCCATCAGCGCCTCCGTGGAAGAGCCACCGGCGTCAACGATTCGAATTTGCCGAACCGGTGTTTGACCCGACGCTGCCGGACCAAGCAGGCCTGCAGCACTCGTCAGAGCCACCATCTGAGAAAATTTGCGGCGATCCATCTCTATGCTCCCTCGGTTGACGTTGAAGGCGAAGTTGAGAGCTTGCGCTGAGGCAATCCTGATCTATGTAAGCTGATTACGCTGTAGACTGCTTTAGGTCTGGCCGTGGGCTGGCAAGACTAGACGAAATACCGAAGCGATCTTCCAAATTCTATCGTGGCAAGGTTCTTTCTCGACGGATCGACTGAATGTCGCTCACGAATGGGCTGATCTTTAGCTATCAATGATGTAAGATCATAAGCCAGTCGACGCGCCGGCCCTCAAATCATCGCGTCAGGCTGTCCAAGATCTACTCCGCAGCGCCGAGCATCTCGGCTTCCTTCGACAAATCGTCGTCGCCTCTGTCTATCTATTGCGCCATCTTTGGCTGTTGTTCGGGCATCACCGAAAAAGACAAAGCGGGTGGTCAGATGTCAAAGAGAGAGCTTAAACTGCTGCCACCGCCGTTCAACAGCGTCGCCTTGCGTATACCACCATTTTGCATCATGGTAATATTGCACGCTTTTATTGTTGGCTGCTGTCTCAAATTTTTTCACGGCCTCCGGAGGAAGAAGCTTTTCCAGACTTGGTGAATTCCCGGGGTATGGATCAATTCCGTAGTAAATAGCCTGATTTTCCGCGACCGTCATTTCGTGCAGATACTTATATGCTGCGTCAACTTCTGCATCGACAGCGGTTCTGACCACGACCATGAAAGAAATATCCAGGCTGGCCTGATTGAAACTGTATTCTACCCCCTCTTGCCCGTTGACCCGCCCCGACCAGGCCATCGCATATTGAACCTCGTTATCTCGAAGAAGCTGAGGGGGCTGAACGCCCGATTTCCACCAAATGGAAACGTCCTTCTTGAAGACCGAGAGCTTTTGAAACGCCAAGTCGACATCGAGAGGATAGAGTTTCTCCATGGGCACGCCGGCGGCCAGCAACGCCGCCGGCAAAACGTATATGGGATTATCAGGGAGAGCTCTCTTGCCTGGGAAATCCTGCGAATTGAAGAATTGCGCCCAGTCATTCGGAGCGCGCTGCCCTTTTCGCCACGCCATCAGCGTCGAGTAGAAAATAAAGCCGAGACCGTAATCATTCCGCGTTTCTGGGAACATCGGCATGGGGTCAATCTTTTGCCAATCCAGCTTTCGTATCAGATTCAGGGACTTTGCTTGCTCGAACGCCATCGCGCCCAATACAAAGAGAGTCGTGCTGCTGTTCCCTGTTTCAACCAGCGCCCGCAACTTACCGAGGAGATTTGGGCCCTCGGTAACAACCTGGATGCCGGTCTTCGAGGTGAACGGCTTGCCATAAGCGGCCGCTGCCGCATCAGCAGACGCACCGCCTGAGTTCACGATCCGAATCTGGCGAACCTGCGATCGGGCCGGCATTGAGCGACCCATCAGGCCAGCAGCGCCTGTCAGCGCCACCATCTGCGAGAATTTACGGCGATCCATAGCTATGCTCCCTCGGTTGACTTGGAAAAGAAGAGCTGAAACTGCGGCGGCTCCGCCGTCGTCCTACTAAGTCGCCTCCTTGCCAGGCTGCGCTTCGAAGCGGCTTCGCGGTCGAACCAAGCCCAGAGAATCCCGCAAGGTCGTTCCCTCATATTCCCTATGGAACAGGCCTCTCTCCTGGAGGATCGGCACAACGTGGCTGACGAAGATATCCAGCTCCCCCGGCAAGCCATTTGAGATCATAAATCCATCGGAGCATCGACCCTCGAACCATTGCGTCATTTCATCCGCAATCTGTTCCGGAGTGCCGAACAAGCTCGCCCTAGAAGAGGCAATATTTTGAGCGACTTGCTTGAGTGTCAGGCCACGCTTGGCCATGCTCCGGACACGCTCGACGATTGTCTGATAACCTTCCTGATGCTGATCGATCAGATCCAAAGGGAAGGGCTCATCGGGATCGTACCGTGTCATATCGTGTTGATTAAAGTACTTTGCGAGACCTGAGAGCGCTGCCTTCGCGTCCACCAATTCCGCGCGCTCCTGCACTTTCGCTCGAGCTTCGGCTTCGGTGCTGCCAACGTAGATCGGAGACGATGGCATGATGCGCAGGTCGTCGGGATCTCGTCCGAACGAGACCGCACGGCGCTTGATATCCTGGTAGAACGCCAGAGCTTCAGGACGGCTTTCGGGGATCGAGAAAATGCCATCCGCAAAGCGAGCGGCGAAATCGCGCCCTGTCTCGGAAGCCCCCGCTTGAAAAATGACTGGTTGTCCTTGTGGGCATCTCGATATGTTAAGGGGCCCTCGGACGCTGTAGTATTCGCCATGATGATCCAGGCGATGGAGCTTATCGGCGTCAATAAATTGACCTGTCGCCTTATCATGAACGAGAGTCCCATCTTCCCATGTATCCCACAGCCCTTTGACTGTAGCGAGATGTTCCTCTGCAATACGGTAACGCTCATCATGGGGTGGCAACTTTGCGCCGGAGAAATTCGAAGCGCTGTCGTCTGTGAATGATGTCACGACGTTCCATGCGGCGCGCCCCCCGCTCAGATGGTCAAGGGAGGCGAAGAGACGTGCGGCATTGAAGGGTTCCGTATACGTTGAGCTTAAAGTGGCTGCCAGACCGATATGCCTCGTTACGGAGGCTAGAGCCGACATCAATGTGAGCGGCTCAAAGCGACTCATCGAGTAAGGAGCCGTCTTTTCGGTAATATAGACGTTATCGGCAAGGAATAGAAAATGAAATTTCCCGAGCTCGGCCATCTGGGCTTGTTGACGGAAATAGCCGAAATCCGTCATCGCGCCTGGATGAGCTCGCGGGTGCCTCCAATCTGTCCAGGTTCGCCCAGGTCCTTCCATAATGAAGCCTAGGGTGATCAAACGATTTGCGGCCATCGGAGCTTCCTGTGTCTCACGGCTGTGCAAACAGTTGGGCTAGCCAGCCCTTTTCACGATACGCTTCGCGGGCCGCTTTTCCTTGGGCTCGGAGCGGAGAGGACCAGGATCGATATCCGAGCCAGCAAACCCACCACGAATGCCCCAGTTATCGCGGGGCATTTCCAGCAAGATAATCTTCGTATCCAGACGCGGAATGCCGAACGCCTCCAGCTTATCGACGGTTATCTTATAGAATTTTCGCTTAATCTCGATATTTCTGCCCACATATAAGATAATCTCAATGCGCGTCGACCGGTCGGTGCAGTGCCCGGGGAGGATCCGATGCTGTTCGTCAAACGTATGGAGGAGGATGTCTCGATCCCAATCCGGAATACCGAGGCCTTCGAGCAAGCAGTCTTGCACGACATTAATTAGGTCGATTTCGCGGCCCTTAATCCATGAGCCGGTTGAGATACGAGTACTGGGCACGTTTGACTCCTGGGTACCAACCATTTAACCCGGATGTATAGGAACTTCACCTTGCGGCTGAAACCTTGCCCAACCGCTGGATCCAGATCGCGGTCATTAGGCACAGGATCGTAAATCCGATCAGAAGGGAAGCAACTGAGGTGATTGTCGGAGAAATTTCAAGAATCAACTCGCTAAACATCTTCTTCGGAATCGTCTCATAGGTTCCCGCAATAAACGACGTGACAACAACCTCATCGAAACTGTGTACGAACGCGAAGATCCAGGCTGCAGCGATATTTGGCGCCAGAAGGGGAATGACAACCCGCCTCACGGTCGTGAACCATGATGCACCCATAGTCCAGGCAACCTGCTCGAGCCGGATGTCGAATGACTTGATCGCCACGACCATAACGACGATGACATAGGGCACCACCAGCAGCGTGTGGGCCACGACCAGCCCTGTAAGTGTGCCGAGCATTCCAATCCTGCCCAGTGCGATATACAGCGCGACAGCGGTGATGATACTCGGCAAGATGACGGGAGCCATGAAGTTCCCCTCAAGTACGTTCTTCAAGTTGAAATTCCGACGACGCAGGCCGTACGCTGCGAGGCTCCCCAGAATAACGCCGAGTGTCGAGGATATCGTCGCCAAGGCGAGCGACATCACCATAGCATCAAGCCAAGCCTCACTTTCGAAGAACGACCGATACCATCTCAGAGATAGTCCCGGAGGCGGGAAGCTTAGCGAGCTCGCCGACGAAAACGACATCGGAACGACCACCAGGATCGGCAGAATCAGATAAGTCAGAGTGAGTATTGCAAGGAATCTGGTTGCCGGCGACGGATTCATGCTTCTTCTCCCGACGCCCACTTATCCAACCGGCGGTAGATCATGAACAGAGCTAACGTGAACAACAGGAGGACGATCGACACTGCGCTCGCCAGTTCCCACCTAGGGATGCTGTTGATGTAAGTATCCAGCATATTCGCAACCATGGGCACGCGGCCGCCGCCAAGGATTGCCGGCGTGACGTAGAACCCTAGGCAGAGAATGACAACCAGCATGACGCTCGAGGCAAGCGCGGGAATTGTCTGAGGAAAGAATACGCGCCAGAATATGGTTCGCTCGGATGCACCTAATGAAGCTGCAGCCTGCAAGTGACGCTGATCAACCTTGATCATGGCTGCGTAAAGCGGAAGAATCAGCAATGGCATTTGTATGTTGGCCATGCCAATGATCACGCCAAGGTCGTTATAAAGAAAAGCGATTGGGGCATCGATTGCCCCTGCCCACAATAGCGTCCGATTGACGAGCCCCGCGTTTCCAAGCACGACGATCCAAGCATAAGTCCGGACAAGGACACTGACCCAAAAGGTGACAACCACGAGAGCAAGGACGATGTTTCTGGTCCGCTCGCTCAGGCTTGTTATCCAGTACGCCAATATGTAGCCGAGCACGGCGACGACGAAAGTCGTGAGGACGGTGATCCGAAATGTATTCCCTATGACCCGAAGGAAAACTGGCGTGGCCGCCAGCTCTTGGTAGTTTACGAAGCTGTACGTACCTGCTGCGGAAAAGCTGTAGTTGACGATCAGCAGGATCGGACCGTTGAATCCTAGCACGACCAGGACAAGGAGGGGACCGACGAACGGCAGAGCGGCTTTCCAGCCGCGCGAGCGCGGCTGGGTACCGGCAGCCCGAGGTCCAAGGGTGGAAGCCCCGCGGTCCATCAGCGTTATCCTCGTTGTTAGCGATTGAGCGCGAACTGCTGCCAGCGCTTCTGCACGCTGTCAGCGTTTGCGGTCCACCAATCATAGTCGTTGAAGTACTGGACCTTCTTATTATCGGCGGTCGTCGGAAACTTACTGGTGCTGGCTTTGTCGATCAGCTTCTCGAAATCGGGAGAATTACCGGAATACGGCACAATGTCGGCAGCAACGACCTGATTCTTGGGGTCGGTCAATTCGCGCATGAACTTATAGGCGGCATCGATCTGAGCCTGAGAAGAGCCTTTGACGATACTTAGATAGCCGATGTTCAAATTTGCCTGATTGTAGGTGTATGAGATCCCGGGCTGGCCTACCACGCGGCCCGAGTATGAAGCGGCATACTGAACCTCGTTGTCGCGGAGCAATTGCGGGGGCTGTGCGCCAGCCTTCCACCACACAGAGATGTCCTTCTTGACCTCTTCAAGCTTCTTAAATGCGGCATCAAGATCAAGAGGATAAAGCTTCTCGATTGACACTCCCGACGCGAGTAACGCCATCGGCAGCGCGTAGACTGGATCATCCGGTATGGAGCGCTTGCCAGGGAAGTCTTTGGCGTTGAAGAAATCGGACCAATTTTTGGGCGCCTTTGCATCGGTGCGCCACGCCATGAGCGTCGAATAATACTGGTATCCGATACCGTAGTCGTCCTTGGCTTCCGGATAGACGGGAAGGGCGTCGACCTTCGACCAATCGATTTTCTCGACAAGGCCTAGCGCCTTCGCTTGAGCCAACGATGCAGTCCCAAGTTCGAACAGGGTCGTCGTTGTGCTCTTGCTCTCAACCAGCGCTCTCAACTTGCCAAAATTATTTGGGCTCTCGCGGACGACCTTGATGCCGGTCTTCTCCGTGAAGGGCTTGGCATACCCGGCGTCGATCGCGTCGCCGTTGAGGCCACCGCCTTCATTGATGCGGAGTTCGCGAACCTGGCTTTGAGCAGAGGCGAACCCAACCACCGGGCCTAGAGCACCGCCGGCGAGCAGGAGCTTGTTGAATGTTCTCCGTTCCACGATATTCCCCTTTTTCCTGGTTGTTGTGAAGAATTGTTACTGAAGCGGCCAGACATCCTCGGGCGACCAGGCCAGAGAGATTGCGCTGTTAATGGCGTGCTTTTCGCCGACGAACGGCGCCAGGCAAACGAACCGGCCGCCATCGGGGGTATCGAGATGATAGCGAACGGATTGGCCGAGATAGATGACCTCGCGGACCGTGGCTGGAACCCCCCCGGAGCCTGATGGCAGAAGGCGGATACGCTCCGGCCTCACGACGCCCTGTCGGCCTCCGGTCGAAGGGACGATGTTCGCGGTACCCAGGAACTCCGCCACAAACCGGTTGGCTGGCTTCAGATAGGCATCTTCAGGGGTCGCCAGTTGCTGGACACAGCCATCGTTGAGCACCAGCACCCTATCAGCCATGGATAGGGCCTCTTCCTGGTCGTGCGTGACAAGCAGAGTCGTGATTCCCACGCGGCGTTGCAGCTGGCGCAGTTCAACCTGAAGCTCCTCCCGCAACTTCTTGTCGAGAGCGCCTAGTGGCTCGTCGAGAAGGAGGATGTCGGGCTGGAAGACGAGGGCGCGTGCCAGCGCTACCCGCTGCTGTTGCCCGCCCGAAAGCTGGGCCGGCCTGCGTTGGGCCAGGCTTCCCATCTGGACCATGTCCAGCGCGCGCAGGACGGCTGCGGAGACCTTGTCCTTGCTCCATCCGCGAACTTGCAGGGGGAAAGCAACGTTCGACTCGACCGTCATATGCGGGAAAAGCGCATATGATTGAAACACAAGTCCAATATTGCGTGCCTGCGGGCGGGCGATAGTGACATCTCTTCCGCCGATCATCATCTGCCCGGCCGTAGGCTCGGTCAGCCCCGCGATCAGAGAGAGAAGCGTTGTCTTTCCCGAGCCACTTGGACCAAGGATTGTCAAAAATTCACCGTCGTTGACCGTCAGGTCGACATCATTGACGGCTATAAAGGTACCGTACTCCTTACGGAGCTTGTCTAGTCGAATGCCTGTCATATATGCGCCGTTTCTATTCGTACATCGTCAGCGCTATTCTGGACCGCCCCGCGCATACAATAGAGCGAGAAGCCCGAAACGTCGCTGCGTGTAACCCCTCATTTCTAGCGATAATCGCTTAGCGCTTATTCGTCAACGACGCTATTTGCCCGCCCTTCCGAGGTTCCCGTCCGTCCTAAGTCGCTCGAACTTCCTCAAGCTCAGCTGCAGCACCCACGAGGTAAAGGCCACTTCCAATTCAGCGGGCGGGCCACCTCAACGGGCCTCTCCGGAACGCTCAAAAAGAGGGCGGCGGCGCGGGCTGACACAAGGTGAAACGCCTCATGATCTCAGATGGCGCAGCCTGTTCCTTGGGCCTGAATGTCGAGGTTGAAATTTGGACCTGCCTGGCAGGCAAGCTCGCTCGCCAGAGGCGATCCGAGTGATGCTGTGGATGGCTTTGCGTGGCGAGGTCTCGTCGGCCGCCAGTGGCGGAAGGATGTTTGTGCGGGTGTGGTCCGACCGTACCGTGAAGCGGGCCTCCCTTCCTCACTAGACCACGTCTTTTGACAGAGTTGAGCGAACCAGGGTCGGAAGCAAGAAGCCAGCGGCGAGGCCGGGAATGCCGACGTGACGACAAGGGCCAGTCCAGAGTTGCGTCTGGGTCTGCCATGGTGGGCCCGAACCCGCTTCTTGATTGGGCGGGGCAATGTTCCCGCATCCTGATGCACGCCTGACCAGTTTCTGGCTGCCGCCGCGGCCGGTCGACGTTTGACGCCGACAGCCTGGTCGACGATTTGCAGAAGGCGCTGGCCGACCGAGCGTTCACCGGACGCCCAGATGAAACTGTTCTGACCCACGAGAGGGCAAGCGACCGCCGAAACGGTCATCGTCTGAACATGATATCAACCGAGATTGAGCACGGCCGGTCGCGAGTTGGCCGGCACATATCCATGCGTCGGAGCGGCTATTGCACGTTGTTGAGGACTGTACGCCCGAGGCTCATGACGTAGTCGACCTTGAGGCCACGGATCTCATCCACGTCGACGCTGAATGGGTCCCGGTCGAGCGCGATCATGTCCGCGAATTTACCTGGCGCAATGCTGCCGCGGACGCTTTCTTCCCCCAACGCCGCTGCAGCGTTAAGCGTGTGCATTCGCAAGGCTTCTTCCAGAGTCACCGCCTCTTCCGCATCGATGATGGCGCCAGAATAAGCCTGTCGTTTGAGACAGCACCAGATGCTGAAAAGCGGACTGCTTGCCTCACGTTCCGACCCGATGTAAACATCGGTACTGCCCGACAACGGCCACCCCTCGGCCATTAACGTGCGGAAAGGGAATCGGCCGCGCGTACCGTATTCACCGAGGTAATCCTCGAAATATTCGCCGAACATATAGATGAATGCCGGTTGCGGCATAGGGATGATGCCGGCCCGCGCCCACCAATCCGCCGTCCGTTTGAGGGGCATTAGATTGCCAGCATGCTCGATTCGCAAACGCGTTTGTCCTACACCACCTCCGCCCATATCAGCGACAAGCTGGCACAACCACTCCTGCGCCCGATCTCCATTGGCATGTACTGCGAGTTGGAGCCCGGCTTCTTGTGTTTGCTCGAACGCCTTGCGGAAGAAGTAGTTCGGGAAGGCAATGTCACCGCGCCTATTGCCGTGGCCTAGATAACAACAGTTCATGGCAGCGCTTCTTGCCGAGAAACCACCGTCCGAGAATAACTTTACACCCTGAATCCGAAGGGATGGATCGCGGGCCGTCAGGCTGATGTGACGTTGCCAGTCGCAAGCCAGCTTTATGTCGATCGTGCCGGGAGACCAAAGATAGACTCGCATGGCAACCGGAAGTTCCCCCGCGGCCGCGAGTTCGTTCATGCATTCGATTCCGGTGAGTGTTTCCGAGATCTCGCCGATCGTCGTCACACCGTTGCGCGTAAAGTCGCGTTCCAGCCCTTCCTTGAGTGATGCTTTAACCTGATCCCTTTCAAGCGACGGAATGGGAAGAAGAACACTCATTTCCTTCACGACTCCGGTCGGCTCTCCCGAGCTGTCGCGAACCACCTCTGGTTTGCCTGTGACACTATGGTCAGGCGGGACATAAGCCCGGTCGATACCGGCAACCTCAAGCGCCTTGGAGTTGAGTATGCTCACATGCCCACCCGCGCGAATGACGATCGGATGGGTCCGGCTGACCAGATCGAGCTCTTCCTTTGTCGGCAACCGCCTCTCAGCCAGTTTTCGATCGTAGAAGAGATTCCCCTGTCCAACGATCCATTCACCTGCTGGTTTTTCTGCAGCCGCACTTGCGAGCGCATCTTGAATATCGGCAATCGTCGCGCATTCGGGCGTCCGGCAATCGACGGTTTCGTAGCCGGTCCGACAGACCATTTCTGCGTGGGCGTGTGCATCGATGAATCCTGGCAAGATCGGCCGTTCACCCAGCTCGACCACTTTTGTCGATGGTCCCACGAACGTTGCGGCCTCTTCTCGCCGGATCAAGCGCATGATCCGATCGCCACGCACCACAACACCCTGAAAACGGTCCGAGGAACCAGGCTGCACGGTGATAACTTTTCCACCCAGAAGAATGGTGTCCGCGGGGCCGCTGGAATCTGGCATGAGCTGTCCTCAGACGCATTGTCGGCGGGTTGGTCGCGCCCTCATGGCTGTATTCGTCATCAGCCCTTGGCATGCCGAAAGCTCCGTTCGGGCGCTCTCGAGGTAAAGGCCACTTCCGATTCGGTGGACGGGCCACCCTCATAAGACTGCTCGGAAGTCCACAGGGGCAAACCGACGCAGTTCAAATGCGAATGGCCCGCTTCCCGATCGCGGGAAGCGGGCCATTCTTTCCTCTTAGTATGAACGTTTAGGGCAAACCGTCGGCGGCGAGCGCTTCGCCGTTACTTCGGCCGGGCCGGGAGGTCCCCATCCGCCCTGAGAGAGTAGATGGTGTTGGCGAGGGCATCGACGGTCCGTTCCAGCTCATCGTCACCGTGTGTGGAAGACACCACTCCCATAAGACTCCCATTGACGTCGACGCCGTTCGAAATCAATCCCAGGCGAACTTTCGGATTATGACCAGTATTTCGGCCAATCTGCATAAGTCGTGCGCTATGGTGGTAAGGATTGAATGACTCCGGCGAAATGTCGGCATTATCGGGGTTCGTGAAGATGTTGAAGCAGGAGTAACTTCCGTAGACTGCCCAGGGGAGCTGCTCGTCCGTCAACAGGGCGTTCAGCCTGTTTCTGAGCCTTTGGCTATAGTCGTTGGCCTTCGCGCACGCGTCGGTAGTCTCGATGATTTCAAGCGTAGCAATTCCCGCGGCTGCCGAAAGGGGGTTTGCATTGTATGTGCCAGGATGCTGGATCTTTTCGCGGCCCGCATGGTTCATCGCGTTGAAATCCAGCAGGTCGAGCAGGTCCTTGCGTCCTGCCACAGCCCCGCCCGGCAGCCCGCCAGCCAGGATTTTGGCAAGAGTAGTCAGGTCGGGCGTGATGCCGACGACTTCCTGCATTCCGCCTGGCGACGTGCGAAACGCCGTCACGACCTCGTCGAAGATCAGCAGCGCACCTGACGCTTCTGTGATCTCGCGAAGGAAGCGGAGGAACGACGGGGCGATCGGAATTCTTCCGAAGCTCGCTCCGGACGGCTCGATGATGACGGCGGCGATATCCTTATGCGTCTCGAAGATCGCGCTCAATCCCTCGGTGTCGTTCGGTTCCGCCAACAAAACTTCCTCGGCGATACCCGCTACCACGCCGGCCGTGGGTGTGCCGTCAAAATGGTTGGTGTGGCCGCTCGTCATATGGTCGTTCCAGCCGTGGAAATGCCCTTTGAACCGCACGAATTTGGCTCGTCCTGTTGCGGCCCGGGCGATGCGCAGCGCCATGAGCGTGGCCTCGGTCCCGGAAGCCGTGAATCGAACTCGCTCGGCCGACGGGATAAGCCGGCACACCAGCTCCGCCCATCTTACTCCGAGTTCGTGGCAGGAGCCAAAGTGCGTCCCGAGATCGAGTTGACGATGCACCGCCGCCAGGACGGTCGGGTGGTTGTGGCCCAACAATAACGCCCCGTGGCCGCCGAAGTAGTCGACATAGCTATTGCCGTCGACGTCCCACTTGATGGGTCCTCTAGCCCTTTCGACGTAGATTGGATAGGGATCCATGCCCCAGCCATCATGGGAAATGCCGCTGGGAAGCAGCTCGTTGGCTCGGCGAGCAAGCACTGCCGAAGCCGGCGTAGCGGCCTTGAAGCGCTCCACGATGTTGGCGTTCGGGCGGATCGGAGACATTCGGTTCTTCCTGTTCTGTTCGCTGACGGGCGAAACGTCGCCTTCAAGTGGAGACGTTATGGTAACTATTTTTATATAATAGTTATTATCTCATAGAGATTGCTAAAAATCGAGCGCCCTGTCAATCAACGGAATGTGGGCGCCGGCGGAATTCGACCCTCTCCCGTCAGATCGACCCGCCTCCACTGCCTGGCCAGGTCGCGCTCATTGGTCTCCCCGCGGCGGCCGGAACGAGCACGCTTGACGCCTATTCGGCAGCATGCAACTTTATTGAAATGATTGCTATTGTATTTCAATAGCTACGCAACCTAACCCTTGCTGATCTTGGGCCTGGTGCCGGTCGAGATCAGTCAATGCTCAATACTGCCCCGTGGAATTCGAAGGCTCAGAACGTCCAAAACGCCCGAGGCTCAAGTCGTTCGCCAGACCAGCATCCATCTAGCAAAGTTTTTCCTTCGCCAGACACTCCCGAGTAGCGACATGACGATTATCTGCGAGCATCTGAAAGGCCTTTATACAGCGATCGTTACCCCATTCACGTCAGACGGACGTGTTGACATCGAAGCGTTACAAGCCTTGACGCGCTTCCAGATCAGTGCCGGCGTTTCCGGAATTGTTCCGATCGGGGGCACCGGGGAGTATCCCGCCCTGTCGCGGCGCGAACGACGCGACATTGTCGCTGCCTGCGTCGATGCGGCCGATGGAACCCCCGTCATTCCCGGCATTCTTGCGACGGGTTACGAGGACGCGCTCGAGGCTGCGATCGATTTCCGAAAATCAGGGGCGACAGCGGTCATGACCGTGACGCCTTACTACGCCCCCGGAGATCAGGCGGGAATGCGAGCGTATTTCCGCAGATACCGCGACGACGCCGGTCTCCCGGTGCTGCTTTATCAAACTCCACGCAGGACGAATGTCGCGGCCATCCCCGAATGCATTCAGGCCATGGCAGAGGATGGTTCGATCATCGGCATGAAGTTCTCCTCCATGGACATCCCCGATTTCATTCGCACGGTGAGGTTCGCAGGAGATAAGATTGCCATTTTGAGCGGCGAGGAACCGCTGTTCGCGACACATGTGGCTTTGGGTGCACGCGGCGGCGTGCTCGCCTCAGCTTCGCTCTGCCCGCGGACATGGCTCGAGATATTTGCGCTCGCCCGTTCCGGCGATCTCACTGCCGCACTCGACCATCAGCGCCGCATCGACCCGATGATCGAGACCATATTCCTGGAAATGAACCCCGGTCCGCTCAAAGCCCTCATGGCTATGGTCGGCAAGCCTATGGGCTCTGTGCGCCTTCCGCTTCTGCCGCCGACCCGGGCGACGGAAGAAAAGCTGAAAGCGACGGCCGATCACTGCCTAGCTCTTGGGATCGGTTGAGGTTGGTGTCCGTGATGCTCGAGCAACTGCGTCGGATTGTTGGAGAGAAAGGCATGGTCGTTGACCCCCACGGCATGGAGCCGTGGATCACCGACTGGCGCGAACGGCGGCGCGGCAAGGCTCTCTGCGTGGTGCTGCCAGCCTCCACATCGGAGGTCGCTGCGGTCGTCGCGCTCTGTGCCGCGCAAGGTCAGCCAGTTTTCCCGATCGGCGGAAATACCGGGCTTTGTTACGGCGCTGTGCCGGAAAGCAGGAAGCCGGATAAGCCCGGGATCATGCTCTCGCTACGCCGGATGAACCGCATAGGAGCGATCGATAGGGTGACGGGTGTCGCAACCGTCGAGGCGGGAGTCGTTCTGGCAGATTTGCACCAAGCCGCTGCCGCTGCGGAAC
>Ga0209930_1000250_pt1 | contig 166680 bp, 146 predicted proteins | sample ThiBiot_500_biof_2_FD_183948 | JGI IMG/M metagenome (GOLD analysis project Ga0209930, IMG submission 183948) | Wastewater bioreactor microbial communities from Cape Town, South Africa - Thiocy_cont_500_biof (SPAdes) | ecosystem: Engineered > Bioreactor > Thiocyanate-remediating >...
AGCGCCTCCGGCGCTGAACCCCGGAGAGGACCTCGCCGCCATTGTAGCGCCTAGTCGTATGCTCAGTCATATGGCTCACTCTTATCTAAGAGCGAGACCCTGTCAGGTCATTTCGGGGGCCAACTCACTCGCGCGCCTCATCTATTCCAAAATCTGGAACGATCAGTCTCAATTTATCCGTCTGATCCGAAAACAGAAATGTGCCTAGCGTCAAGGAACGGCAGCGAGATGCTGCACAACAGAGGAGCTTTTCATGACGATCACCGCCACGCCGACCCCGGGCAAATCGCTGATCTCGCCGACCGATCACGCGCTCATCCTGATCGATTTCCAGTCGCAGATGGCGTTTGCCACCAAGTCGATCGCCACGGAAGTGCTGCGCAACAATGCCGCGCTGATCAGCCGGGCCGCCAAGTCGTTCGATGTGCCGACGATCCTCACCACCGTCGCCAAGGACAGCTTTTCTGGGCCGATGTTCACCGAGATCGCCGATGCGTTTCCGGGCCAGAAGATGTTCGATCGTACCTCGATGAACACCTGGGAAGACGCCGCCGTGATCGACGAGGTCAATCGCATCGGCAAGACGCGGCTGGTGATGGCTGGGCTTTGGACCAGCGTCTGCATCGTCGGCCCGGTCGCCTCGGCGATCGATCAGGGTTTCGACGTCTATTTCATCGCCGACGCCTGTGGCGACATATCGGCCGAAGCGCATGAACGCGCGGTGCAGCGGATGATCCAGCTCGGCGCCAAGCCGATGACCTCGCTCCAATATATGCTCGAGCTGCAGCGCGACTGGGCGCGCACCGAAACCTATGAGTCGACCACCGGCATCGCGCGCCAATATGGCGGCGGTTACGGGCTCGGCATCACCTACGCCAAGACGATGTTCAACGCCTCCGAAGGGCATTGACGGAACGCAGGACTGGCGGCCGCGCCCTCCCCTGTCCCGGTCGCCTGTCCTGCACCGTCAGAGTCAAACGCGCTGCTCGCGGCCCGGGAAGGGACGCCGATGCGCAGCTGAAGAGCCATTTTTGCGGAGCATTGTGCGATGAAGCCCTATCTTATCTCGCTCGCTGTCGGCTTGCTGGTTGGCATCATCTACAGCCTCCTCGGCGTCCGGTCGCCCGCGCCCCCGGCGATCGCGCTGATCGGGCTGCTCGGCATGCTGGTCGGCGAACAGGTCGTGCCGATCGCCAAGCGGCTGGCGTCGGGGCAGGAAATGGCCGTCTTCCTCAGGAAGGATTGCGCCGAACATATCCTCGGCCGGCCGATCGACCAGCCCCGAGACGACGCATGACATTCACCCGCCGCGACACGATCGCCGGAAGCGCCGCCGCGGCCGGCGCGCTTCTCGCCTCGCCGCTTTACGCAAGGAACAATCCGGTGGCTCATTCGGATCTCATCATCATCAACGCCAAGGTGTCGACGCTCGATCGCGCCAATCCCCAGGCTGAAGCCATCGCCATTCGCGACGGCAAATTCCTCGCCATCGGCAGCGAGGGCGAAGTTCGCGCCGCCGTCGCGCCCGATGCGGAGGTTATCGACGCCAAGGGGCGCCGCGTCATCCCCGGCCTGATCGACAGCCACATGCACATCATCCGCGGCGGGCTCAATTTCAACATGGAGCTGCGCTGGGACGGCGTGCCTTCGCTGGCCGAGGCGATGGCGATGCTCAAGATGCAGGTCGATCGCACCCCGGCGCCGCAATGGGTGCGCGTGGTCGGCGGCTTCACCGAGCATCAATTCGCCGAGAAGCGCCTGCCGACGATCGCCGAACTGAACACGGTGGCGCCCGACACGCCGGTGTTCATTCTCCACCTCTACGATCGCGCGCTGCTCAACGGGGCTGCGTTGCGCGCCGTCGGCTACACCAGGGATACGCCCAACCCGCCGGGTGGCGAGATCGTTCGCGATGCTGCGGGCAATCCCACCGGCCTGCTGCTCGCCCAGCCCAATGCCACGATCCTCTATGCGACGCTCGCCAAAGGGCCGAAGCTCCCGCCCGAATATGCGATCAACTCGACGCGCCACTTCATGCGCGACGTCAACAGCCTCGGCGTCACCGGGGTGATCGATGCCGGCGGCGGTTTCCAGAATTACCCCGAAGATTATGAGATCATCGAGAAGCTGCATCGGGACGGCGAGCTCACCGTCCGCATCAGCTACAATCTCTTCACCCAGAAGCCCAAGGAAGAGCTGGCCGATTTCCAGTCCTGGGTGAAGCAGGTCTCGCCCGGCCAGGGCGACGACAGCTACCGCCACAACGGTGCGGGCGAGATGCTGGTCTATTCGGCGGCCGATTTCGAGGATTTCCGCGTCGCGCGCCCGGATATGCCGCCGAACATGGAAGGCGATCTCGAGCCGGTCATCCGCCTGCTCGCCGAGCATCGCTGGCCGTGGCGGCTCCACGCCACCTATGACGAGACGATCGGCCGCGCGCTCGACGTCTATGAGAAGGTCAACAAGGACATCCCGTTCGAGGGGATCAACTGGTTCTTCGATCATGCCGAGACGATCAGCGACCGCAATATCGACCGGATCGCGGCGCTGGGCGGCGGCATCGCCGTGCAGCATCGCATGGCCTATCAGGGCGAATATTTCGTCGAACGCTATGGCGCCAAGGCCGCCGAGCGCACACCGCCGATCGCGAGGATGCTCGCCGCGGGGCTGCACGTCGGCGCCGGCACCGATGCGACGCGGGTCGCCAGCTACAATCCCTGGGTCTCGCTCTCCTGGCTGGTCACCGGCCGCACGATGGGCGGCCTGAAGCTCTATCCCGGCGCGAACCGCGTCAGCCGTGACAAGGCGCTCGCGATGTGGACCCACGAGAACACCTGGTTCTCGAACGAGGTCGGCAAGAAGGGGCAGATCAAGGCGGGCCAGCTCGCCGATCTCGCGGTCCTGTCGGACGATTATTTCTCCGTCCCGGAGGACGAGATCGTCCATATCCGCTCGCTGCTGACCTTGCTCGGGGGCAAGGTGGTGCATGGCGAAGGCGATTATGCCGGCATTGCGCCCGCGCTTCCCAAGCCGATGCCCGATTGGTCGCCGGTCGCGGTCTTCGGCGGCTATCACAAGACCCCCGAGGCGCGCGCCAAGCTCGCCGCCGCTTGCGCCTGCCATTCGGCCTGCGCGGTGCACGGGCATGACCACGCGAGCGCGCTCGGCGCGAGCGTTCCGGTTGCCGATGTCCAGACCTTCTGGGGTGCGCTGGGCTGTGGATGCTGGGCGGTCTGACGCGAAATCCCTTCAGGAGAAAACAGATGAAGCGCATTGCCTTTCTGCTTGGTGCCGCGATCGTCGTCGCCGCGCCCGCCGCGCCGCTTCTGGCGGGCGAGGCGCCGGTGCAGACGCCCGATTATTCGGTCGGCCCGCAATATGACACGACCCATGTCTATGTCCCCGAAGCCGAGTTCGACAAATTCGTCGCAAGCTTCGTCGCGACCTTCGGCGGCACCACGTCGAAACAGGGCGAGTTTCAGGTCACCCCGACCAAGAGCCTCACCAAGTCGCAGCTCGCACTGACACCCGCCGGCACGGTCTCGGTGTTCGGCTTCAAGACGCCGATCCCCTATCCGTTCGGCGACGAGCGGACCGGTTATCTCGTGACCGACATGGACGCGGCGGTGACCTCGGCGGTGAAGCACGGCGCGATCCGGCGCATCACGACCTTCCCCGATCCGATCGGGCGCGATGCGGTCATCCAATGGCCGGGCGGGGTCAACATGCAGATCTACTGGCACACGACGAAACCCAATTACACGCCGCTCGCCACGGTGCCCGAGAACCGCATCTATCTGACGGCAGACGCCGCGGACCGCTTCATCAGCGACTGGACGGGGTTCGCCCACGGCAAGATCGCTTCCGACAATCGCGCGGCGCCGGGGGCCGAGGTCGGCCAGCCGGGCAAGACGATCCGGCGGGTCGCGATCGACAGCGGATACGGAAAGATGGTCGTGTTCGTCACCGACGGGCAACTCCCCTGGCCCTATGGGCGCGACATGACCGGCTATGCGGTCTCCGATCTCGCCGCGACGCTCGCCAAGGCGACCGCGGCCGGCGCCGAAACGCTCATCACCCCCTCGACGGTCGGCGGTCGCCAAACCGCGATCGTCCAGTTCCCGGGCGGCTATATCGCCGAGATACACGCCGAGGCGGCGAAGTGATGATGCGCGCCGGCCAGGATCCACGCTTTGTCGACGCCATTCTCGAATGGGCGCCGACCTGGTTCATTGCGCGGTTGATGCTGGTCGGCGCCTATCTGCTGGGCGGTGTCGTCAAGCTCAGCAACTGGCCGGCGGCGGTCGCCGAGCAAGCGCATTTCGGGATGACCCCGCCGGCGCTGTGGGCGGGGATCACGATCGCGATCGAGCTCGTCGGGCCTCTGCTCATCCTGTCGGGTCGGTTGATCTGGCTCGGCGCCGGCATGCTCGGGGTCTTCACGCTGCTCGCCGCCTTCACCGCGAACGCCTTCTGGTCGATGCCGGCAGGCGCGGAGCGGTTCGCCGCGACCAACGCCTTTTTCGAGCATATCGGATTGATCGGCGGGTTCGTGCTGGCGGCGCTGGTCGCCGAGCAAGCGAAGCGGCGTGCCTAGGTTACTTGCGACCGCCGTCATCGCGCTCGTCGGTTATGCGGCACCGGTCGCGGCGCAAACGACCGAGCCGTGGCAGGCGCCGACGCTCACGATCACCCGCTTCGACGAGGATTGGGCGCATCTCGCCAATGCCGAAAAGCGCGCGCATCACTGGACCGGCAAATTCAAATATATCCCGATCAGCGACGACATCTGGCTCTCGACGGGGATCGAGATCCGTGCCCGCAACGAGAATTTCGCGAACAATCTCTGGGGCAGCGGCCCGGCGCCCGACGACAGCTATCTCTGGCTGCGCGTCATGCCTTATGCCGATCTTCACGTCGGGCAGTTTCGTACCTTCGTCCAGCCGATCGCGGCCTATGCAATAGGCGTTCGTCCGGCAGCCTCGCCGATCGACCAGACCCGCGTCGACCTGTTGCAGGGCTTTGCCGAACTGGACCTTGGCGCGATCACGCTGCGCGGCGGCCGACAGATGATCTCGCTCGGCACCGAGCGGCTTGTGGGCACACGCTATGGCCCCAATGTCCCGCTCGCGTTCGACGGGGTGCGAACGATCGTTTCCTTGGGTAAGGCCAAGGTCAATCTGTTCGCGGTCAACCCGGTCGTGCCGGGGCCGGGCAGCTTCGACGACAAGACATCCCCGACCAAGATGCTGTGGGGCGCTTATGCCGTGCTTCCAGGCGTCGATCTCTATTATCTCGGCTATCGCAACCGCGTCGCGCATTTCGGCGGGGTGACGGGACGCGAGGTCCGGCACAGCATCGGTGCCCGCCTCAATGGCGCGAAGGGCAACCTTCACTGGAATATCGAGGGCGTCGCGCAATTCGGGCATTTCGCGGGAAAGACGATCGGTGCCTGGACGGTCGGCTCCGAGGCCGGGGTGAAGCTCGCAAAGCTCCCGCTCACCCCCGATGCAACCCTGCGCTTCAACGTCGTCAGCGGCGACGGCAGACGCGATGATCGCCACCTCGGAACCTTCAATGCGCTGTTTCCCAAGGGGAAATATTTCGGCGAATTGTCCCCGGTCGGGCCGACCAACATCATCAGCGCCAATCCACGCGTCAGCGCCAGGCTCAACCGCACGATGTCCGCGAGCCTCGCCGCGATGGGCTATTGGCGCTATTCGACCGCCGACGGCGTCTACGACATTCCCGGCAATCTGATCCGCGCGCCCGGCAACAGCCGCGCACGCTTCATCGGCAAGGAGGCCGAGGTGACGCTCTCGTGGCAGGCGACCGCCGAATTGGGGCTGTCGACATCCTTCTCGCTATTCCAGCCCGGCACCTTCATCCGCGAGACCGGGCCGGCCAAAACGATCCGGCTGATCGGCCTCGAAGCCAATTTCCGTTTCTAATCAAAGGAGGTCGCCGATGGCGAGTTCACCCCCCGCTAAAGACAAACCCGTCTCCTCTCCCCTACCCGGGCTACTCCTGCTACTCTCGGCCACCACCGGGCTGGTCGACGCGGTCAGCGTGCTGGGGCTCGGCAAGGTGTTCACAGCGAACATGACGGGGAATATCGTCTTTCTCGGCTTCGCGCTCGCGCAGACGCCGGGCTTCTCGATCGCCACCACGCTGGTCGCGCTCCTCACGTTCTCGGTGGGCGCATTCATCGGCGGGCGGACCGGCCAGACCTTCGGCAAGAAGCCCCTGCGGCACTGGCTGGTGGTCGCGGCGAGCATCGAGGCGGGGTTGCTGTGGATCGCGGCGATCGTCTCATTATTCTTCGACCCCAAAGGCCTCGGGCCGCAATGGGCGCTCCTCAGCATCATCGCATTGACCGCGATCGCGATGGGGTTCCGCAATGCGACGATCCGCCAGCTCAAGGTCCCCGACCTTACCACGACGGTGCTGACGCTGACGATCACCGGGATCGCCGCGGACTCGCGCCTCGCCGGCGGCAGCGCCCCCAATCTCATGCGGCGGATCGCCGCGATCGTCGCGATCCTCGCCGGTGCGTGCGTCGGCGCGATCATGGTGACCCGGATCGGGCTCGCTTTCCCGCTGGCGGTGGCCGGGTTCATCGTTTTTGCCGGCACGATCCTGTGCGTCCAGCATCCCGCCGCCGCCAAGCCGCACGATCTTTGAAGGGCACCTCCTCCGGCCGAAATAGCGATGCCTCGTTTAGCCGCCGAGCGCTGGCATCGTCGCCCGCCTGCCGATTTGTTCCCACCAATCGAGCCACGCGATCCGGTAGCAACGATGTAATGATCGAGTTCGGCTTCATCCCCGCCGGCTGGAGCTTTCCGTCCACACGTATTGCGTGGCTATCGCTGGACGCCCCAAAGCGTGGTTACAAAGCTCACCCCGACCGGTCGACTGCATCGACAATCGCCGCAACCGGGTGATGCCAAGTTCTCGACAGGACTGTTGCTCCTTTGCCTGAAGCCAAGCGGGCCTGTGGTGGCGCGCAGTCCTGTCGAGTGCGCTATTTCCCGCGATAGTTTGGATCGCGATGTCCCGGCCGCAACGACGGCTGAGGGAATCGATCCCGCGCGTGCCGCGTTGCTGCGCAAGATCAACCGCAGCATGCGCAGCGGACCTTTCGACTCACTGCACGGCGGTACAGGCAACAACGGTTCGTCGCACACTGCACTCCAATTACCCGCTCTCCCGACCGTCCTACCGATGACGTTCATGCGCGAGACAGGTGAATCTGAACACGCCGACCGCACTGGGGGAGTTTCAAGGGAGACGCTCGATGCGCACCAATATGAATAGCCGAAGAGTTCGCTTCCCGCTGGCCGCACTGGCCCTGTTTGCCTCGGGCAACGTGTTCGCACAGGAACAGACCGCGCCCGACCAGAATGTCGTCGTCACCGGCGTGCAGGAGCATGACGCAGCGGCGATGACGCCGGGGCCTGAGGTCAAGGGCGTGATCACTGCACGCAACGGCGACAAGATGAAGGTCAAGACCGCCGACGGCAACAGCGTCGTGATCGCGGTCAACGATGCGACGCGGGTCAAGACCGGCGGCCTGTTCGGCGGCCGCGGCAAGCTGGGCGCGGAATCGCTGCTCAACGGGATGCCGGTCACCGTCAAGACGCTGCAAGCGGGCGATGCTTTGGTGGCGAGCCAGGTTACGTTCCGCAACAACGACCTCAAGACCGCGTCGATGATCCGCAACGCGACCGATCAGCGCTTCGACGAGCAGACAGCGGCGACCGAGGCGCTGCGCGGCCGGCTGGGCGATATCGACAAATACAACATCAAGGGCACCACCAACGTGCACTTCGATACCGGCAAGTCGGATCTGTCGGCGCAGGACAAGGCGCTGCTCTGCTCGACCGCGACCACCGCCCAGGGAACCGAAAACGCGCTGTTGCTGGTCGTCGGCTATACCGATTCGACCGGCGGCGACGACTTCAACCAGCAGCTCAGCGAGAAGCGCGCCAGCCGCGTGATCAATTATCTCCAGCAGAATTGCGGCTGGAAGCCCTATCGCATGCTTACCCCCACCGGGATGGCCAAGGCCGACCCGCTGGCAAGCAATGACACCCCCGAAGGCAAAGCCCAGAATCGCCGCGTCGCGGTGAATATCCTGGTCAGCAAGAGCGTCGACGGGATGTGAATAGCGCGGGGAGGCCCCGCCTCCCCGCATGCGGCGCCCCCGAGGCGCCCCGCAATCGGATCGGGAACGGCCGGCCCGCTCCCGACGCCGTATTCTTGTGCCCGGATGATCCGCCGCGCTGCGCGGCCCGGTCTTTTCCCGCGGTCTTCAAACGCCTGTTTTTGCTGGCGCGCTAACCGAAATGCATGCGATCCTTCGCCTACCGACTCGGCATCCCGCACGGTCGGAAGGGGTGATGATGATGAGGCTGATTCTCGCCGCGCTGACGGCCACCGCATTGCTGTCCACGCCGGCGTTCGCTGCGCCGTGCCGCGACGCCAAAGGCAAGTTCATCAAATGTGCCACCAAGCCCGCACCGAAAACCACGCGGTGCAAGGACGCCAAGGGCAAATTCGCCAAATGCGGCACGCCGGGCGCGCATCCGGCATAAGAACCGGCATGGCCGGCGATGCGAATTGCCGGCCATCCATTTCCGAAAAGGTTCGGCCGAAGCTCATCCCGGTGGTTGAAGGTCCACCCGGAGGGCTGAGTGCAAAATGTGTCCACCCCGGCGGAGGCCGGGGTCCAGCATCGGGCCGCTCGTAACTGGGCCAAATAATCCAAATTCCGAGACGGCGCCTTAAGCCACTGAAATAACTGGCGTCCCCGAGAGGATTCGAACCTCCGACCTGCGGTTTAGGAAACCGTCGCTCTATCCTGCTGAGCTACGGGGACGTGAGGCCGCCCTATCCGCTGGTTTCTTTACGGTCAATTGAGCGTCTCGGGCGGCTGGACCGGGAGCGGCAGCGGGGCGACGGGCACCCCTTCCTCCGCCAGCGCCTTCGCTTCGGCGGGGGTCGCCTGGCCGTGGATCGGCTCGTGATCGCGCTCGCCGAGATGCATCGAGCGCGCTTCCTCGGCGAACTTCTTGCCGACCCAGCGCGAGCCTTCGAGCGCCTTGGCCTGCGCCGCGGCGAGCGCTTCCAGCACATGCTTGACCTGATCGGGGCGCGGCGCTTCGGCGCGGTCGCCCTTGGGCGAGACGCGCGGCGCCATCACCGCCTTGGACACGTCGGTCGCGCCGCATACCGGGCAGCCGATCAACCCGCCGCGCCGCTGCTCGTCGAACGCCTCGGACGAGGCGAACCACGCTTCGAACACATGGTCCGCAGGGCAGCGCAGATCGAATACGATCACGGCGCGATCTCCACCGGAGGGATCGCGCGGCGATGCGCGATCACCGGGACGCGCGCGCGCACCGCCTCGACCGCGCCGAGATCGAGCTCGGCAAAGCCGATGCCAGGCGCCGCGCCCATATCGAGCAGCACCTCGCCCCACGGATCGACCACCAGCGAATGGCCATAGGTCGCGCGGCCGTCGGCATGCTCGCCGGTCTGCGCCGCGGCGATGACGAAAGCGGCGGATTCGATCGCACGGGCGCGCATCAGGATATGCCAATGCGCCGCCCCGGTCGGGCGGGTGAATGCGGCCGGGATGCTGAGCGCGGTGGCGCCGGCATCGCTCAGCGCGGCGAACAGCCCGGCGAAGCGCAGGTCGTAACAGATCGCCAGCCCGAGCCGCCCGATCGGCGTATCCGCCACCACCGCGGTCTCGCCGGCGGTATAAGCGGCGGATTCGCGCCAGCGCTCGCCAGTCGGCAGATCGACGTCGAACAGATGTAGCTTGTCGTAGCGCGCGCGGATGCGGCCCTCGGCATCGATCACGAAGCTGCGGTTGGCTAGCTTGCCGTCCGCCCGGCGCAACGCGAGCGAGCCCAGCTCGACCCAGATCCCCGCCGCCGCGGCCGCCGCACGCACCGCCGCCAGCACGCCGTCCTCGTCTTCCGACACCAGCGACGCCGCCGCACGCGCGCGATCGCTGTCGAGCAGGCCGCTCATTTCGGGAGTGAACAGCATCGCCGCGCCGCCCCGCGCGGCCTCATGCACCGCCGCGACCAGATCGGCGGCGTTGCGCGCCGGGTCAATCCCGGTCGTCGTCTGGGCGAGCGCGATCTTCACGCCGCGAGCAGCGCGTCGAGCTTGCCCGCCGCTTCCAGTGCGGCGAGATCGTCCGATCCGCCGATATGCCGATCGCCGATGAACACCTGCGGCACGGTGGTCCGCCCGCCGGCGCGCTGGATCATCTCGCCGCGTTTGGGGCCGCCCATCGTGATGTCATATTCGGTCGGCTCGACGCCCTTCTCCGCCAGCAGGCGCAGCGCGCGCGTGCAATAGGGACAAAAGGCCTTGGTATAGATTTCGACATTCGCCATCCTGCCGAAGTGTGGGTCGGGGCGGCGGTTGTCAATCCGCCTCGCTCATGTCGAGCACTCGCGCCCAGCACAGGATCGTGACGCTCGCGGCGCCCGCCGCCAGCAACGCCGATGTCGCGGCATTGCCCGTCGCGCCGCTGGTGTGGACATCGTCGACCACCACCACCGCCCGCCCCGCGACGCTCGCCTTGCGCCCCGGTGCAACGCGCAGCGCCCCCGCCAGTGCCGCGCGACGACCGCGCGCGCCGAGCCCGCGCAGCACCGGGGTCGCGCGGTGCCGCTCGAGCGCGCGATGATCGACCGGCATTCCGGTCAGCCGCGCCAGTGCCCCGGCGATCAGCCCCGCCTGATTATAGCCGCGCCGCCACAACCGCCAGCGATGCAGCGGCACCGGGACGAGCAGGTCCGCGCCCGCCGGCATCAGCCGCGCCATATGGCGCGCCGCGGTTTCGGCATAAGCGGCGCGCCCGCCATATTTGAGCTTCAGCGCCAGCGTCCGCGCGACCGCGCCATAAGCGACCGCGGCGCGCACCCCGCGATGACGCGGCGGATCGGCGAGACAGGTGCCGCATAACGCCCCTGCCCCGCGATCGAACGCGAAAGGCAGGTTGCAGCCCGCGCACCACGGCGGCCCGAGAAAATGCAGGCTCCCCCAGCAACCCGCGCAGAAGCGGTGATCGGCGGGGGTCACCGCGCCGCAACCGGGGCAGCGCGGCGGCAGCGCCAGCCCGAGCGCCTGCGCCATCCCCTGTCTGATCCGGCCCCCCGGCATTGCGCCCTTGTCCCGCCGATCGGGTGCGGGCACAAGCCCCGCGCATGCGCCCCCCCGAAATCTTCGACCGCAACGCCCGCCGGATGCGCCGCGACCGGATCGCCGATCGCTACCCCGCGCACGATTTCCTGCGCGCCGCGATGATCGACGGGCTGCTCGACCGGCTGGCGAGCGTGAAACGTTCGTTCCACGACGTGCTCGATCTCGGCAGCTTCGACGGTGCCTTTCCTGCCCCGCCCGGCGCGCGCATCGTGCGGCTCGACGCGGGGCATCGCTTCGCCGCGCAATCGGGCGGGGTGCAGGGCGACGAGGATCGCCTGCCGTTTGCGGATGCGTCGTTCGATCTGATCGTCTCGGCCGGGGTGCTCGATACGGTGAACGACCTGCCGGGCGCGCTGGCGCTGATCCGCCGCGCGCTTCGTCCCGACGGGCTGTTTCTCGGCGCATTTGTCGGCGCGGGCAGCCTGCCCGCGTTGCGCACCGCGCTGCGCGAGGCGGAAGGCGATCGGCCGGCGCCGCGGCTCCACCCGCAGATCGACGTCCGCGCGGCGGGGGACCTGCTGCTGCGCGCCGGCTTCGCGCTCCCGGTCGCCGATATCGAGACGCTCGACGTGCGATACCGCGATATCGGGCGGCTGTTCGACGATCTGCGCTACATGGGCGCGGGCAACCTGCTGGCGGAGCGCCGCGCGATGCCGCGCGAGGTGCTGATGCGGACGGCGGCGGCGTTCGCCCGTCAGGCGGATGCCGACGGGCGCACTACCGAGCGCTTCGCGATCGTCTATCTCACCGCCTGGGCACCCTCGCCCGATCAGCCGCTGCCGGCAAGACGCGGCAGCGCCACCGCCTCGCTCGCGGCGGCGATCGGCAAGCCGAAGGTTTAGACGTCGAGAGCGAGCCCCTCTTTGTGCTCCCGCGAAGGCGGGAGCCCAGGCTGTGCCCCCGCCTTCGTGGGGACCCGGGGGAGTAGCGTCAGAGGATCATCCCGTCGTCGCCGGACGCGAGCACGCGGCCCATCGATTCGAACAGGATGTCCATCGCGACCGGCTTGAAGATCACATCGTCGGCGCCTGCCTCCAGGCAGCGCTCACGCAGATCGGGGGCGGTATCGGCGGTGACGACGATCACCGGCACTGACGCCTTGGCATCGCCGCGCTTGCGGATTTCGCGGATCGCCGAAATGCCGTCCATCCCCGGCATGCGCAGGTCGACCAGAAGGATATCGAAATCCTCGCGATCGAGGATCGCTAATCCTTCCTCGGCGCTTTCTGCTTCGGCCATGGCGGCGCCCGCGACTTCCAGCATGTCGCGAACCACGCGCCGGTTCATCCGGTCGTCTTCAATAAAAAGAACATTCATTGGCGTGGGACCGGATCGCGCGGCAGTCGTTTCATGTGCGTACCTTTATTGCCTCAAGCCGCTGCAGAGACAAGCAAAGCCGCACTCGGTTTATCGAATAATGTGATTAATAATTCGTCGCGCGCAATAGGCTTGACGATCACCTTGTCAATCCCCGCGCGCTCCAGCGCCTCGCGCTCGTCGGCCAGCCCGGCCGGCCCGAGCAGGGCCAGCGTGGCGGCCCCCGCTTTCGCGCGCAATGTGGCGATCGCCGCCAGCGCATCCTCGTCCTGACGCAATGTCGCATCGTCGAGCAGGATGACCTGCGGCGCGCCGTCGTCGAGCAACCCGAGCGCCTCGCCGACCGAGCCGGCGAAAGTCACCTTGCCCGCGCGCGGCTCGAACAGCGTCTTGAACATCGCGCGGGTGATCGGGTTGCGGTCGACCACCAGCATACCCTCGCCCGCCGCGACCCCGACCGCCGCCGGCGCCTCGGCGCGGACCAGCGGCAGATCGAGCGTGAAGGTCGACCCCGCCTCGAGCCGGCTTTCCACCGTCACCTCGCCCCCCATCGCGCGCGACAGGTTGCGGCAGATCGCGAGGCCAAGCCCGGTGCCGCCATATTGCCGCGTCGTCCCCGCATCGGCCTGACGGAACGCCTCGAATATCTCCTCATGCTTGTCGGGCGAGATGCCGATGCCGGTGTCGGCCACCGTCAGCCGCCAGCGATCGTCCACGGCCGTGGCGGTCAGGCTGATCCCGCCGGCCGGGGTGAATTTCACCGCATTGGAGAGGAGGTTGAAGATGATCTGGCGCAACCGCGTGGCGTCGCCGACGATCCACTGCGGGCCGTCGGTCAGCGTCATGTCGAAGGTCAGGCCCTTGGTGCGCGCCTGCTCGGCCCACATGCCGGTCGCATCGCGCATCAGCTGACGCAGATCGAACGGCGCCTCCTCGATCGTCATGCGGCCGGTTTCCATCTTCGCCACGTCGAGGATGTCGTCGACCAGCGCCCGCATGTTGACCCCCGCGCCGTGGACGACCGACAAGCGGTCGCGCGTCGCCGCGTCGAGCCGCTCGTCCGCCAGCATCACCTGCGTCATGCCGAGGATGCCGTTGAGCGGGGTGCGGATCTCGTGACTGGTCGTGGCGAGGAATTCGGTCTTGGCGGCGAGCGCCTTGGCCAATGCCGCGTTGCTGATTGCCAAACGGTTGCGGCTGCGCCGCAAGGTGAGGATGCTGAACGCGAGCAGGGTGATGATCAGCGCCGTGGCCGCAGCCGCGCCGATAAACACCAGCCGCTGCGTGCGCGCGCGCTCACGCTCGAAGGCGACAGTCTTCTGGAGGTCGTCGGCCTTCAACTTGGTGATGCGCAATTCCTGATTGGCGAAATCGAATTGCGCCGATGCCAGCGCCGCGCTGTTCGACTGCGCGAGTTCGGTGGCGCGATCGTCGAGCCGCTTGAGCGCGGCGAGATGTTTGAGCGCCAGCGTATCCTCGCCGAGCGCGCTGTATACGCGATAGGCGATATCGTGTGCGTCGCGGTCGGTAAGCTCGGTCTTGTCGAGATCCACACCGCGGAACCGCGCGTCGATCAGGGTGCGGGCTTGTTGCAGCCGGTGATGCTCGAAGGCCGACTGGGCGGCGAGCACCTGGAATAGGGGGTGATAGGCAACTGCGTTAGGTTTTTCGCTAAGGGCTATACCCTCTGAAATGGCACGATCCGCCCCCGGCAAATCATGCTGCATGAGCCGCACCCGCGCTACGTTGCTCAAAATCAGCGCAACGAGAAAGTCGCTCGACATGCCGCGCGCCGTTTGCAGCGCGAGCGCATATTGCGCTTCCGCCTCCGGGAAGCGCTTCAAATCCTTAAACGCACTGCCGCGGCCGTTGTAAATCGCGAGAGAAAGGCCGGGATCCTTCGAGTACACATCCTTGGCTTGGTCGAAATAGCGCAACGCCGCGACATAGTCGTTGCCGCCGTTATAAAGCAAAGCGATCCCGATAAGCGCCTTCGCCCTGCTCCTGTCATCACCAAGAATGCGGAACAATTCGTGCGCCTGGTGCAGATTCGTCAGGGCAAGCGCCACCTCGCCTGATGCTGTGCGCGCGCTGCCAAGCGATAGCAAGATATCAGCCTCGAGGTGGCTCCCCTTGTCCGAACGCTCCGCCAGGCGCTGAGCGTCACTCAACAACACGAGGGCGCGCTGCGTTTCGTTGACCCGGAGATTTGCCTCGCCGAGCAACCACAAAGCCGTCGCCTGCATATGCGACGAACGCTGTTGGCGCGCATAGGCCAGCGCCGCCTCCCCAAGGTCGATCGCCTTGCGGGGATCAGCCAGCATCGTGGCTTTCACGTCAGCGGCAGTCTTTTCGAATGCGTCGCTCGAATTGGCGTGGGCAGGCGCAGGCCCGAGCAACGCCAGGCTGATCGCCGAAGCGGCGGCGAACGCGCCGCGACGCGGTTTCATCCCCGCTTCCAGACCGAAGCCAGGCGGTTGAGCGGGTTGCGAGCGTCATGCGCGGCGGCTTGCTGCCGGGACTCATCGTCGAGGAATTCGATCAGCGCCTCGCCGGCGACCGGGCGGCTGATCAGGAAGCCCTGCACCATGTCGCACCCCATCACGGTGAGCAGCGCGAGCGCGGCGTGGCTTTCCACCCCTTCCGCGACGACCTCCATCTCCAGCGCATGCGCCAGATCGATCGTCGAGCGAACGATCAGCGGGTCGCGGTTGGAGCTGGTGAGCTGGGTCACGAACAATTTGTCGATCTTCAGCTCGCTCGCCGGGAGCTGCTTGAGGTAGGCGAGGCTCGACAGCCCGGCGCCGTAATCGTCGATCGCGATGCGGATGCCGATATCGGCGAATTTCTGCAGGTTGGCGATCGCGCTCACCGGATCGCGGATCACCGAGGTTTCGGTGACCTCGAACCCGAGCGTCGCGTCGCTCCCGGTGATCATCTCGCATGCCTGCTCGATGAACGCCGTGTCGGCGAGCAGCTGGCCCGAAAGATTGACGAACAGCCGGAGATCGTGCCCGGCTTCCCGGAAGCGCGCCTGATCGGCGATCACGCGGCGGATCGTCCACAAGGTCAGCCGGTCGATCAGATCGGCTTCTTCCGCGGCGGCGATGAAATCGCCCGGCGGGATCATCCCGCGTTCCGGGTGGCGCCAGCGGATCAACGCCTCCGCGCAGGTAACCTGCTGGCGGCGAACGTGGAATTTCGGCTGGTAGAACATCACCAGCTCGTCGTTCTCGATCGCCCGATCGAGTTCCATCATCAACGAAGCGCCGCTGACTTCCGCCGCCGGCGACCGAAGCACGTTGCGGCGCGAGCGTTCGAGCGCCGCCTCGGCGCGTTCGACGATCGTCACCATATCGAGATCGGTCTGCGACGCGATCGCCGTTCCGAAGATCAGCGACGGCTCGCATTTCCGCCCGGCGATATCGAGCGACTGCCCGCCGACCGCGTAAAGTGCGGTCAACAGCGCGTCATATTCGGCGCTCGACCCGACTTCCGCGATCACCTCGACAAGGTTGCGCCCGACGATTGTGACGACGCCGAGCGGCGCGGCATCCTCCAGCCGCGTCGCGATCCGATCGACCAGCGTACGCGCGCCGTCATTGCCCAAGTCACGGCGCAACGCCGCGAAATTCGCGATCTCCGTCAGGATCACGCACCGCCATCCCGTTTCGGGACGGACGGGTACGTCCAATGCACCGCTCACCTCGGGCGCGGCATCCTCAGGGAGCAAGTGCGATCGGCGCGACATCATCAGTCTCAGCGATATCGGGAAGGGCTGAAGATATCGTTAATCGGCGGGAAAGGTCGGGACCCAAGCCACTGTCCCAAAAGGCGATCAACACTTTGATTGCGAAATGGTTGATTTTCTATTAAGAATATCCCGCAACCGTTCGCGGTTGCCGATAAGGGAGAAAACCATGCTCGCGTTCATTCTGTCGCTGATCTACTCCACGGACCTCCGTCCCTGGTAACCAGCGGGCTTCGGCTCGATATCATTGATTTCATTGCCGTTTTTACGGAAATGGGAGATGTCGGGCCGAAGCTGTTTACCGCGCTGGAGCGTCCGGCGCGCACTTCCCCGATCCGTTGATGCGGCAATCGAATCGTTAACGATTGCGGCCCGAGCGCGAGTCGCGCTGCCCCCTTTCAGCTCTCAGACGCACACCGAGAGCGGACGTTTTGCGTCTGGCTGGTGTTCAATCCGCCGGGCGTACGATCGTCGCCCGGAGCATTGGGCATTAAAATAGCGATCACCTGAAGCCCACCCGGCCAAGGCCGGGGACCGGTTACGACCGGTCCGACGCCCGACCCCGGCCTTCGCCGGGGTGGATCACCTCTGAGCCCGCTCAGGCGGCGCGCGCGGCGCGCGACGGGGCCGGGTTCGAGAATTCCATGCTGTCGTCGACCGAGCCGAACCGCAGCATCATCACATCCAGCGCATAATTCTGGTGGAGCTTCCACGGCGTGCGGCTGCCCTGCTTGGGCAGCTTGTCGAGCGCGCGCTGGACATAGCCGGAGGTGAACGACAGGAACGGCTCGGGCGTGATCGCCTCGTCGCCGACCCGCGGCGTGCACTGCCGCAGCCCGCGCCGGCGCATCGTATTGAGCAAGCGGCACACATAGGCCGAGGTCAGGTCAGCCTTCAGCGTCCAGGAGGCGTTGGTGTAGCCGAAGCAGGATGCCAGATTGGGGACGTCCGAATACATCATCCCCTTGTAGTTGAAGCTCCGCGCGAGATCCTTCACCACCCCGTCGACGGTGAAGCGCACATCGCTGAGCAACTGCATCTCGAGCCCGGTCGCGGTGACGATGATATCCGCGGCGATCGACGTGCCGTCGGTAAGGTTAATCCCGGTTTCGGTGAAGGTCTCGATCGTCCCGGTTTCCACCGAAGCCGCGCCCGTGCGGATCGTATCGAACAGATCGGCATCGGGGACGAGGCACAGCCGCTGGTCCCACGGATTGTAGCGCGGCGTGAAATGCGTATAGACGTCATAGCCCGGCCCGAGCTGCTCGCGGACCATCTCGATCAGCCGCTCCTTGGTCTTTTCCGGGTTTTTGCGCGCGAGACGATAAAAGAACATCTGGAACAGCACGTTCTTCCACCGCGTGATGCCGTAGGCGGTGCTCGCCGGCAGCGCACGGCGGAGGAAATTCGCCATCCGGTCCTTCGCCGGGCGCGACACCACATAAGTGGGCGAGCGCTGCAGCATCGTCACATGCGCCGCGGTCTTGGCCATTTCGGGCACCAGCGTGACCGCGGTCGCGCCGCTGCCGATCACCACCACCTTCTTGCCGGCGTAATCGAGATCCTCGGGCCAGAATTGCGGATGGACGATCCGCCCGGCGAAGCGATCCGCGCCAGGGAAATCCGGGGCGTGCCCCTTGGCGTAATTATAATAGCCCGAGCACATATAGAGGAAATTGCAGGTCAGCGTGCCGGTCGTGCCGTCCGCCAGTCGCGTCTCGACCGTCCAGCGCGCTTCGTCGCTCGACCAGTCCGCGCTGACGACGTGATGCCCGAACCGGATATGCCGGTCGATGCCATAGGTCCGCGCGGTATCCCGGACATACTCGCGAATCGAAGGGCCGTCGGCGATCGACTTTTCGTGGGTCCAGGGCCGGAAGTTGTAGCCCAAGGTATGCATATCCGAATCGGAGCGGATGCCCGGATAGCGGAACAGATCCCAGGTTCCCCCGATCGCCTCCCGCCCCTCCAGAATCGCATAGCTACGATCCGGGCAGCGCGCCTGCAGATGATAGCCCGCGCCGATCCCCGACAATCCGGCGCCGACGATGATGACATCGAAATGTTCGGCCATGCGATATCCTCTCTCCCCATACCCGATATTCGATTTCGGCCGCGGAGGGAAGATGTATCTACATAGCTGTCAATAATCCTTCGAATAACGCACCGAGGCGTTCGAGCCGCCGAACGAGCCGACCTGCGTCAGTACGCTGAGCGATTTGGTGATCGCGACGGTCAGCTGCGTCGCGGTGAAGCCGCGCGCATCGGTGACGATCTCGATATAGATGTTGCGCGTGAGGTATTTGCCGGCGGCGAGCGCGGTGCCCCGCCCGGTCGCCTGATCGGCGCCGAGCACGCGCAGGCGATCGAAGCCGGTCGCCGAGCGCAATTTGCCGAGCGGGTTGATCCCCCCGCCCGATCCGCGCAGCGAATTGAGCGCGGCGGCGAGCTGGACCGCCTCGATCGCCGACAGGTTCTCCGGGTTGGTGCCGAACAGCAGCCGGCTCAGCACCTCGTCCTGCGGCAGCGTCGGGGTGGAGGAGAAGTTGATCTGCGGCTTCTGCCCCGTCCCCGCGATATCGATGTTGAACGTGGTGCTGTTCTTGGTCGTCGTCGCCTGGATATCGATATCGGGATCGAGCAGCGCCCCGCCCTGGAAGCGAATCCGTCCGCGCGTCACGTCGAAGCGCGTCCCCGCGAAGGAGTAAGTGCCGCGGACCAGATCGAGCCCGCCGGTTACGATCGGCGCCGCGGTGGTGCCGGTGACGCGCATGTCCATCTGCCACTCGCTCTCCAGCCCCATCCCCGACAGGTAGAGCTGGTTGTCGGCGCGCAGGCGCATATCGAGCTTGAACAGCCCGATCGGCGTCTCGACCGGGCGATCGGTCGGCCGCGCGACGCGAATGTCGCCCTTGCGGCGCACCCCGGTGAGTTCGGGCACCTCCGCCGCGCCCTGCCGCACGATCTGATAGCGCGCGTTGGGCACGACGATATCGGCCTTGATCAGCCCGCCGCCCGGCCCATTGGTGATGTTGAGCGTGCCGCTCGCGGTCGCGCCGAGCGCGTCGGACTTGGCGAGGTTCGCGCGATCGAGCGTCACGGTGACGTTCATCGGATAATGTTGCTCGGCGGACAGGCTGGCGAAGCCCCTGGCCTGGACCGTCCCCTCGCCCGCGCGCGCCTGGAGCGAATCGAGCTGGAAGCGATCGGCGGTGAAGCGCCCGCGGAGCTGGATCTGCGTCAGCCGCGTGCCATAGGTCTCATTGTCATAGGTGAGATTGTCGGCGCGGACGAGCCCGTTGAGCTGCGGCGCGGCGAGCCGCCCGCCGAAATCGGCCGCCACCGCGATCGCGCCGGACAATTGCTGGTTGGCGAGCCCACCGAAGCTGAACAGCACCCCCGCCGGCCCGTTGTAGCGGATGCCGCCGCCGAGCGGCGCCTGCATCAGCCGCTCCATCCACCTCCCCTCGCCCGCCGGCAGCGGGCGGAGGGTCGCGACCATCCGCCCGACCGTCGTCGGCCCGCGCTTGACGAGCGCGCGCGCCTCGCCGCCCGCGCCGGAGAGGTGGCCGATCAGCTCGACGTCGACCGGCTCGGACACCGTGACGAGGCTCGACCGGGTGAAGTCCGCGATCTTCAGCCGCGCATCGACATCGGGCACCGCGCCCGAACCGGCCTGGCTGATCTCGACGGTGCCGGTCGCCTGCCCGCCGATGCCGATATCGGGAACGAAGGCGTCGGCGATCGACAGATCGAGCGCGTCGAGCTGCATGCGCGCGACGAGCTTGTCACCATAGCTGCCGCTGATCCGCGCGCGGCCCTTGTCGAAGGTGATCAAGGTCGGCGCCAGATCGTAGCGGCCGTGCGCCGAGGTGATATGCGCCGGGCTGCCGGTCTTGAAGCCGACGCCATTGGCATTGCCGCTCAGCGCGACGAGCCAGTCGCCGGGGGCAAGCCGTGCATTGGCGGCGACGCGGAACGGCACCCCGTTCGACCCGGTGAGCAGCGCCTGCGCGGTGCCGCGGCCGCCGGTATAATTGATCTTGGCGCGCGCGCTTTCGATCACCGTCGGGCCGTAGCGCATGTCGCCGATCTGTACGTCGGCAAGCACCTTGGGCTGATCGTAGAGCACGATGCTGGCGGTCGCGATTGCGCGGCCGATCGTGAAATCGACCGATCCCGGGATCTTCGCGGCATGCGCGCGCGCGTCGATATCGGCGCGCTGATATTTGCCCTCGGCGGCGAGCCTGGCATTGCCCGACAGCCCCGAGCCGGCGAAATGGAGCTGCCCCGCGAACGGCCCGGCGGCGGTCTGCACCAGCCGTCCCGTGATATCGACCCCGGCGAACACGACCTTGCGCACGTCGACCGCGAGCTGTCGCCCGGTGCGGACCAATACGTCGGCGGTGAATGGGCCATAAGTGGTGCCGCCCTTGGCGGTGACCGCATAAGCATCGCCGCGGCCGACGATCCGCGCGTCGAGATCGGCAAGCCCGACCCCGACCCCGGGGCGCGGCGCGTGGATCAGGATCACGGGATCGGCCGCCGTCCCGCTCATCCGCGCGGTGATCGGACCATATTGGCGCGACGAGGCGTCGGCGGTGAGCGCCAGCTTGCCGTTGGCCGGGTCATATCGGCCGCCCCCTCGTGTCACGCGGAATTGCGGCGCGTTGACGCGCAGATTGGCGAAGGTGACGATGCCCTCGGGCGAATAGCCGACATCGGCGCGCATCACCGCATTGCCGCCGAGGAAGCTTTCGACCCCCGAATTGAAGATCCGGCTGGTCCGCGCGACGACCTTGCCCGCAATGCCGAACCCGCCGCGCGTCGCGGGCACCAGATGCGCGTCGGTGGTGAGGTTGATGATACCGATGCTCTCGACGCGGTAATTGTTGACCCGCCCGTTGAACGCGCCGGTGTAGCGCCCCGTCTTGATATTGGCGGCGAACAAGGCGGTCGCGTCGACGTTGTCGGAGCGGATGCGCATATTGTCCGACATCACCGACGGCCAGGTGATCGCGATATCGCCGTCGATCCGGGCATTGTTGGCAAGCCCGCCGACCGCCGGGTTAAGCCCGCTCACGCGCCGCGCGCGGGCATGGACCGGAATCAGGATGCGGTTGGCATCGACCCGCGCCTGCCCCTCGGCATAGACATTCTCGACCGTCGTGCCGGCGAAGCCGAGCGTCGTCGCGCGCAACTTGTAATCGACCGTCGGCCGGGCGAACGGCCCGTTGAGCACCAGCCGCGCGAGCACGTCGCGCCCGCGCATGTTGGGGGCGATCGCGCCGGGGGTGAGCAATTTCGCATCGACCGCGAAATTGCCGAAGCTGTTGTTCGCCAGATCGACGATCCCGCCGGAATCGATCGCCAGCGCGTCCGAGGTGAGCTTGATCCGCGTATCCGCCTTGCGCTGCGCCAGCGTCGTATCGATCGCGACGTCGAGCTTCGGCGCGGTGAGCCGCTCGACCGGCCCGGCGAGGTACAGGCCGGGTTTGGTATAGCCGCGCACCTCGATATGCCCGTCGCGCGCGGTGATGCCGAGATCGGCGAGCTGCCCGCCGCCGAGCGTCGCCAGCGCCTTGCCGGTCCAGGATTTCCAGCTTCCCTTGCCGCCGACGGTCGCGACGAGCGGTTCCTTCGTCCCGATCAGCCCGGCAACGACCCCGCCCGCCGGCGCGCGGAGCTTGAGATCGATCGCGAGGCGATTGTCGTCGGGCACCGCGTCGAGATGCAGCTTGAGCGCATCACCTCCCGACACCCCCGGCGCGCGCAACGCGACTGCATCGACGTCGATCTGCGCGCGCCGGTCCGCGATATGCGCCGAGCCGACGATCCGCCCGACATGCCGCACACCGGCGACCGGCGGCTCGGTGACGAAACGCTCGACCCGCAGCTTGCCGATATCGATGTCGATATCGGGTAGATAGGGCGCGTTGGGCTCGGCCGGCTGGGGGGTGAATTGCGGGTTGCGGCGCATCGTGACGAGCCCGCTTTCCAGGCTGCGCACGTCGATATGATTGCGGATGAAGGCGAACGGCCGCCAGTCCACGTCGATCCGCGGCGACGTGAGGAACACCCCCTTGGGATCGCTGACCCTGACGTCGGACAGCACCATCTTGTCGTAGATTGACCCGTCGATCCGCCCGACCGTGATGTTGAGCCCGGCGGCGGTGCGATAATTGCCGATCTGATCGGCGACGAAGCGCCGCCCCGGATCGGTGTCGATCCCGAACAGCACCGCGAGCAGCAGCACCGCAAGGGCCGCCAGCGCGACGGCCAGCCCGCGCAGCAGGCGGACCCACAGCGGGCGGGCGACGACGGTCTTTGCCTCGTCCGCCATCAGAAAGCCTGCCCGATCGAGATATAGAGCGCGACGCGGCTATCGCCCTTGCGCGGGTTGAGCGGGGTGGCGATGTCGAGCCGCATCGGGCCGAAATTGGTGTAGAAACGCCCGCCGATGCCCGCGCCGTAGCGCAGGTCTCCACCCTTGGGCAGCACGCTTTCATAGGCGTTGCCGGCATCGATGAACGGCACGATCCCGAAATTGCCGAAGCGATAGCGCGCCTCGAGCGAGAATTCGTTGAGGCTGCGCCCGCCGACCGGATTGCCCTGCGGATCGAGCGGGCCGAGCCGCTGATAACCGAAGCCGCGCACCGATCCGCCGCCGCCGCCGTAATAGCGCCGCGACGGCGCGAGATCGTCGCGCGAGATGCCGGCGATCGACCCGGCCCGCGCGCGACCCGCGATCACCAGGCTCGACGAGACCGGATAATAGAAGGTCCCCTCCAGCATCGCGCGGACATAAGGCGCGACTGCGCCCTGCACCGAGGTTTCCGGGCTGAGGTTGAGCTTCAGACGGTAGCCGCGCGTCGGATTGAGCAGATCGTCCGAGGTGTCGAACATGATCTGCGTCGGCAGCGCGGCGATGCCATAGGTGCGCCGCACCCGCTCGCCGCGCGCGAAATCATAGACGCTCTCGTTGGTGCCAGTGAGCTCCGCGCCGTAGAAATAGGTGATCTTCTTCTGCCACAAGGGCGTCGAATCATAGCTCCAGCGTACCGCGAGCGATCCGGTGATCGCGTTGAACGCGTCATAGGTCTGGTGGTTGGCGCTGGCGATGATCGAGAAAGTGCGGTCGCGCTGGCCGGCATTGGCGCGGCGGAAGGTGGCCGAGGCGCCCTGCTGCTGCGTGCCCGCGATCGCGCCGAGGATTAGCGCGCCCTCCGGCGGGAACATGTTGCGGCTCGTCCACGTCCCCTCGACCTTGAACCCCTCGCCCGTGCCATAGCCCGCCGTCCCCGCCAGGCTGCGCGACGGCCCCTTGCGCTGGCGGACGAGCAGATCGACTAGTTCGGTGCCGTCCGGGCCGGGCTGGCCGGTCGCCACCGGCTCGACCGAGATCGAATTGAACAAGGCGGTCGCGGCGAGCGCCTTGCGCAGATCGTCGGTCATCCGCACGTCATAGAGGTCGCCGGGCTTGAAACGCCGGAAGACGTTGAGGTGCTTGATCGAGAAGACCTTGTCGCCGGTGGTGCGCAGCGCACCGAACGACCCGCGCGCGCCCGGTTCGACCGGGAGGGTATAATCGCCGGTCAGCGTCGTCTCGTCGAGCAGGATGTCGCGCTGCCCGACCTTGGCGAAGGGATAGCCGTGCTGCGGCAGGACGAGGCTGACATTGGCCTCCGCGCCCTCGATCCGCGCCGCATCGATCGCGTCGCCGGTCTTGAGCGGCAATTGCGCGCGGATCAGCCCCGGGGGCACCGTCGGCGGCGCAACGACGTTGATCGCGCCGAGATGATAGAGCTTGCCCGGGGTCGCGCTGACCGTCGCGCGGAGCATCCCCGGCTGGTTCGGCACCTGTTCGATCACCGAGACGGCGGTGCCGTCATAATAGCCGAGCGACTTCATCAGCCGCACCGCCAGCGCCTCGTCCTCGCGCGCCCGCGCCCGGATCTGGCTCGCGTTGGCCGCCTTGCCGCCGCCGCTGCGCAGCGACGAGAGCGATTTGAACTGCCCCGCCAGCCCGATCTCCTCCAGCCCGCGCGTCGCCGTTTCGTAGCGGATTTCGGGGGCGGCCTTGTCCTTCACGTCCGCCGTGGTTTCGAGCGGGGTGCTCTCGAACGTGGTGATCGGCGCGAGCGGCTGGTCGAGCGCGGGATCGAGCGGGGCGGATTGCGGGGGCGGCGCGGCCGGGATCGGCTCGAGCGGGGCGTTGATGTCGTTCGACAGCGGCGGCAGCGCCTTGTCGAACTCGGCATCGGGGACGATCGGCTTATTGTCCTGCGGATCGGGCGCCGCCTGCGCATGCGCCGAGACCGGGGCGAGGACCAGCAGTGCGGTTGTCACCGGATATAAACGACCCACCGCAAACGCCACACGCGACCCCTTTCTCGCCCGGGGTCCAGGATAGAATTCTTAGTTTCCCCCGAGCAAGGGGAACGCCTCATTTTTGCAACGGTTGCATCGGCGACGCGGTGCCGCGCCGCGACGGGGGGTTGCCACTGCGGGGCAAAGGAGGCGATGGAGCGTCTCCCACACCGAGCGGACGGATCGCATGACGCAGCATATCGAAGTCTCCATCGCCCATCATGTCGCGACGGTGGTGATCGATCGGCCGCCGCACAACCACGTCAACGCCGCGCTGATCGGCGCGCTCGCCGATACGCTTGAGGCGCTCGACCGCGACGACGCGTGCCGCGCGATCGTGCTTGCGACCAATGGGCGGGTGTTCTGCGGCGGCGCCGACCTGTCGGGCGACAAGGTGCTGGTGACCGACAGCGGCGAGGCCGAAACCCCGATCCTCTATCGCAACGCGGTGCGGCTGTTCGCCGCGCGCAAGCCGATCGTCGCCGCGATCCAGGGCTCGGCGGTCGGCGCCGGGCTGGGGCTCGCCCTGGTTGCCGATTTCCGCGTCGCATCGCCCGAAGCGCGCTTCTCGGCCAATTTCGTCAGCCTCGGCTTCCACGCCGGCTTCGGCATCTCGCACACGCTGCCGCGCGTCATCGGGCAACAGAAGGCCGCGCTGATGCTGCTCACCGGGCGGCGCGTGAAGGCGGCGGATGCGCTGGCCTGGGGGCTGATCGACGAACTTGTCCCCGCCGACGAGTTGCGCGCCGCGGCGACCGCGCTCGCCGCCGAGATCGCCGCCGCCGCGCCTTTGGGGGTCGAGGCGACCCGCGCCACCCTGCGCGGCGCGCTCGCCGAAGCGGTGCGCCGCCAGACCGAGCACGAACGCGCGGAGCAGGACCGGCTGATGGCCACCGCCGATTTCCGCGAGGGAATTCGCGCGGTTGCCGAACGTCGCCCAGGCAATTTCATTCGCGCATAATTTTCAAGGCTATAAGTCTGCGAACGATCCGGCTATCGAGCGGGATCGAGAGGCGATCGGGCTGCCGCCCGGTCGGATAAATTTCCACCTTCGGCGGGATCACGGTTTTGCGCACGAGAACGATCGGCGGAGCGATGAGCGTTACGATCGCCGCCCTGCTACTCGCGGGGTGCGGCAACGATGCGCAGAGCGATAAGGGCAAGGGCCAACACGGGCCGGTGGAAGTCGGCTATGTCGTCGCGCAGCGCGGCAATGTCCCGGTGCCGGCCGAGCTCGCCGGACGCACCGTCGCCTTCCAGAGCTCCGAGGTCCGCCCGCAGGTCAGCGGGGTGATCCAGAAGCGCTTCTTCGCCGAGGGCTCGATCGTCAAACAGGGCCAGCCGCTCTACCAGATCGACCCCAGCCTCTATCGCGCCGCGACCAATCAGGCCTCGGCCAATCTCGCCAGCGCCGAGGCGACCGCCGCCGCCGCCAGGACCAAGGCCGAACGCTATCGCCCGCTCGCCGAGATCGAGGCGGTGAGCAAACAGGATTATACCGACGCGCGCGCGGCCCAGCGGCAGGCCGAAGCCGCGATCCTGCAGAACAAGGCGCAGCTCGATACCGCGCGGATCAACCTGCGCTTCACCACCGTCCCTGCGCCGATCACCGGGCGGATCGGGCGATCGCTGTTCACCGTCGGCGCGCTCGTCACGACGAGCCAGGCCGATCCGCTGGCGACGATCCAGCAGCTCGATCCGATCTATGTCGATATCCAGCAATCAGCCGCCTCGATCATCGCGCTGCGCCGCAGCCTGGCGAGCGGCGGCGCGGTGTCGATCCAGGCCGCGGTGCGGCTCAAGCTGGAGGACGGCAGCGACTATGGCCGCACCGGCAGCGTCGAATTCAGCGAGGTGGTGGTCGATCCGTCGACCGGCACCGTGACGCTGCGCGCGCGCTTCCCCAACCCCGACGGGCTGCTGCTGCCGGGCATGTTCGTCCGCGCCGTGTTCGATCAGGCGATCGACCGGAATGCGATCCTCGTGCCGCAGGCCGCGGTGACGCGCGATCCGAAGGGCAATGCGACGGTGTGGATCGTCGGCCCGGGCAACAAGGCGGTCCAGAAGACGGTCACCGCCGATCGCACGCAGGGCGCCTTCTGGGTGGTGACCCAGGGGCTCGCGCCCGGCGACCGGGTCATCACACAGGGCACCGGCAATCTTCGCGCGAACATGGACGTCAAACCGGTGCGCGCCGATACCCCGCAACGCATCGCGCCGCCCGACGCCGGGTCCGATCAGGGCAAGAAGGCCGGCTGAGCCATGTCGCGCGTCTTCATCGACCGGCCGATCTTTGCCTGGGTCCTCGCGATCATCGTGATGATGGCCGGGGTCGGCGCGATCATGAAGCTGCCGATCGCGCAATATCCCGATGTCGCGCCGCCGCAGGTTTCGGTGCGCGCCAATTATCCCGGCGCCAACGCGCTGACGATCCAGAATTCGGTGACCCAGGTGATCGAGCAGCAGCTCACCGGGATCGACGGGCTGCTCTATTTCACCTCTTCCTCCTCGTCGCGCGGATCGGTGGGGATCACCGCCACCTTCGCCAAGGGCACCAACCCCGATATCGCGCAGGTGCAGGTGCAGAATCAGGTGCAGCAGGCGATCAGCCGGCTGCCGACGCAGGTCCAGCAGCAGGGCATTACGGTGCGCAAGTCCAATCCGGACTTCCTGCTGATCGCCGGCGTTTACGACATCACCGACAAGCTGACCAACCAGGACGTGTCGGACTATCTCGTCTCCAATCTGCAGGAGCCGCTCGGGCGGTTGCAGGGCGTGGGCGACACCAATGTGTTCGGCTCGCAATATGCGATGCGCATCTGGCTCGATCCGGCGAAGCTCGCAAGCTTCGCGCTGATCCCGGGCGATGTGATCACCGCGATCCAGAACCAGAACACCGAGGTCGCGGCGGGCGAGATCGGCGGCCAGCCGATGCCGCAGACGCAGATGCTCAACGCCACCGTCACCGCGCAATCGCGGCTGCAGACCCCGGCGCAGTTCCGCGAGATCATCCTCAAGGTGCTTCCCTCCGGCGCGACGGTGAAGCTGTCGGACGTGGCGCGGATCGAGCTGGGCGCGGAGAATTACACCGCGACCTCCCGCGTCAACCGTCACCCGGGCGCGGGCATCGCGGTGCTGCTCGCGCCAGGCGCCGACGCGCTCAAGACCGCCGAGCTGGTGAAGGCGGAGATCGCGCGGATCAGCAAATCCTTCCCGCCCAATCTGCGCGTCGATTACGCCAACGACACGACCGACTTCATCAAGCTTTCGATCGAGGAAGTGGTGAAGACGCTGATCGAGGCGATCATCCTCGTCGTCATCGTGATGTTCGTGTTCCTGCAAAGCTGGCGCGCGACGCTGGTGCCGACGATCGCGGTGCCGGTGGTGCTGCTCGGCACCTTCGCGATCTTCTATATCGTCGGCTTCACGATCAACACGCTGACGTTGTTCGGATTGGTGCTGGCGATCGGGCTGCTCGTCGACGACGCGATCGTCGTGGTCGAGAATGTCGAGCGGCTGATGGAGGAGAATCCCGGGATGACGCCCCGGGAAGCGACGATCGAATCAATGAACGAGATCACCGTCGCGCTGGTCGCGATCGCGCTGGTGCTCTCCGCGGTGTTCCTGCCGATGGCGTTCTTCGGCGGATCGACCGGGGTGATCTATCGCCAATTCTCGCTCACGATCATCTCCGCAATGGGGCTGTCGGTGCTGGTGGCGCTCATCCTGTCGCCCGCGATCACCTCCAATCTGCTCAAGCAGAAGAGCGAGGAAGGCGATTTGCGCGGTGGCTGGCTCGATCGGCACGCCCCCTGGCTCGCGACCGGCGCGATGCGCGCGCGCGACTGGTTCAACCGCACCTTCGAGGCCGGCGTGACGCGCTATACCGGCACGGTCCGCACGGTGGTCGAGCGCAAATGGCTGTTCCTCGTCATCTATGTCGCCACCGTGGCGCTGCTGGCGGTGCTGTTCCTGCGGTTGCCGACAGGCTTCCTGCCGACCGAGGATCAGGGCGGCGCGCAGGTGCAGTTCCGCCTGCCCGCCGGCGCGACGCTGGGCCGCACCACCGAGGTGCAGCGCGCGGTCGAAAATTATTTCGCCGAGCATGAATCGAGCAACCTCAAGACGATCTTCACCGTCGCGGGCGGCGGCGGTGGCGGCGTCAGCGGGCAGAATACCGGGCAGGGCTTCCTCAACTTCACCGACTGGAAGGACCGGCCGGGCAAGGAAAATACCGCTGACGCGATCGTCGGGCGCGCTTCGGCCGCGTTCAAGAACTTCCGCGACGCGCAGGTCTTCGCACTGATCCCGCCGGCGATCCGCGGGCTCGGCCAGTCCGAAGGCTTCACGATGGAGTTGCAGAACACCAGCGGGATGAACCAGCAGGATTTCGAGGCGGCGCGCGACCGGCTCTATGCGATGGCCAACGCCGATCCGAAGCTCACCGGCGTGCGGCTCACCGAATTGCCCGATATCGGCACGCTGCAGGTCAATACCGACGCGCAGAAGCTCGCCTCGCTCGGGCTGACCCAGGCCGACGTCAACACCACGCTGTCGACCGCCTGGGGCGGCCGCTACGTCAACGATTTTGTCGATCGCGGCCGCGTCAAGCGCGTCTATGTCCAGGGCGACGCGCAATTCCGCGCCAAGCCCGACGATCTCGATCAATGGTATGTGCGCGGGTCGAACGGGCAGATGGCGCCCTTCTCCTCCTTCGCCACCACCGGCTGGTCGCAGGCGCCGACCACCCTTTCGCGCTTCAACGGCATCCAGAGCTTCGAATTCCAGGGCCAGGGCGCGCGCGGGGTGAGCTCGGGCGATGCGATGAACCGTATCGCCGAACTCGCCGCGCAAATCCCGGGCACCAGCATCGCCTGGGCCGGGGTGTCCTATCAGGAGCGACTCTCATCGGGGCAGGCGCCGCTGCTCTACGGGCTGTCGCTGATCGTCGTCTTCCTGTGCCTCGCGGCGCTGTACGAAAGCTGGTCGATCCCGCTCGCGGTGCTGCTGGTGATCCCCCTGGGGCTGGTCGGCGCGATCCTGTTCGTCACGCTGCGCGGGCTGACCAACGACGTCTATCTCCAGATCGGGCTGCTGACGACGATGGGGCTCGCGGCGAAGAATGCGATCCTGATGATCGAATTCGCCGAGCAGGAGGAAAAGAAGGGCAAGCGCGTGATCGAGGCGGCGCTGACCGCCGCGCGGATCCGTCTGCGCCCGATCCTGATGACCAGCTTCGCGTTCATCTTCGGGGTGCTGCCGCTGGCGATCTCGACCGGCGCGGGGGCGAACAGCCGCATCGCGATCGGCACCGCGGTGATCGGCGGGATGCTGACCGCGACGATCCTCGCGATCTTCTACATCCCGATGTTCTTCGTGCTGGTGCGGCGCGGTTTCCGTGACGCGATGGCGCGGATCCACGGCGAGGAGCCCGGCTTCCACCGCGATCCGCATCTCAACGAGCCGCCCCAGGGCACGCCGCATCTGGAGGGCAAGTGATGCGCCGCGCGATCCTGCTCGCCGTCGGCAGCGCGCTGTCGGCATGCAGCATGGCGCCGAAATATGTCCGGCCCGAGGCGCCGATCCCGCCGTCCTGGCCGACCGGTGACGCCTATCTGCGCCAGAGCGAAGCGGCGCTGCCGAGCGTTTCCTATCGCGATATCTTCCGCGACGCGCGGCTGCAGCGGGTGATCGATCAGGCGCTGACCAACAACCGCGATCTGCGCATCGCGCTCGCCAATATCGCCGCGGCGCGCGCGCAATATCGCATCCAGCGCGGCGAATTGTTCCCCGCGATCGGCGCGAGCGGATCGTATAATTACAGCCACAGCAATACCCCGACCGCGAGTTCGCCGAGCGGCACCAGCACGTCGTTCAGCGCCGGGATCGGAGTCACCGGGTTCGAGGTCGACCTGTTCGGGCGCATCCGATCGCTGACCGATGCCGCGCAGAACCGCTATTTCGCGCAGGAAGCGACCGCGCGTGCCACCCGCCTCACCCTGGTCGGCGATATTGCCGGCGCGTGGCTGAGCTACGCCGCCGACCGCAGCCTGCTGACGATCGCCGAGCAGACCGTCGCCAATGCGCAACGCAGCGTGTCGCTCACCGCTGCGCGGCTGAAGGGCGGGATCGCGCCGCGCACCGATCTGCGCCAGGCCGAACAGATACTCGCCGGCGCAGAAGCCGATGTCGCCGCGCAGAAGACCGCGCTGGCGCAGGATATCAACGCGTTGCAATTGCTGGTCGGCGCGCCGATCGACCCGGTGCTGCTGCCCGGCTCGATCGAGGAAGCCGCCGCGACGATCGGCGATCTCCCCGCCGGGCTCGATTCGCGCATCCTGCTGCGGCGCCCCGATGTGGTGAGCGCGGAATATACGCTCCGCGCCGCCAATGCGCAGATCGGCGCGGCGCGCGCGCAATTGTTCCCCACATTGTCGCTCACCGGGTTCGCGGGCTTTGCGAGCAATGCGCTGCGCAATCTGTTCACCAGCAATGCGTTCAATTATTCGGCCTCGCCCAGCGTGCGCTATTCGATCTTCAACGCCGGCGCGGCGCAGGCGGGGGTCGCGCAATCCGAGGCGCAGCGCGATGCGGCGCTCGCCGGCTATGAGAAAGCGATCCAGACCGCGTTCCGCGAAGTCGCCGATGCACTCGCCCGGCGCGGGACGATCGGCGACCAGCTTGCCGCCGATCAACGCAACAGCGACGCCGCGCTCGACAATTACCGGCTGAGCGACGCGCGTTATCGTGGCGGGATCGATACCTTCCTCGCCAGCCTCGTCGCGCAGCGCTCGCTCTATACCGCGCAGCGCACGTTGGTGCAGACCCGGCTGACCCGCGCGACCAACCTCGTCACGCTCTACCGCAGCCTCGGCGGGGATTCGCTGATCGAGGCTAATGCGGCGGGCCCGGTGCCTGCTGCGCAACAAACCCCGCAGCAATGACCCTTGACCGGTGCGGCGCGCCGTGAAAGTCTCCTTGTTGCAATGACCAGCAACCCTTCAGATCCGGCGGCTTTCTTTCGGGACATGCTGGGTCATTGGGAAAAGGCCGTAAACAATTTCGGCGGCGACGCGCTCAAGAGCGAAGAATTCGTCCGCGGGATGAGCGCGGCGACCGCCGCCACCGCCAATATGCAGGCGAATACGCATCAGGTGATGGAGCGCGTGCTCGCCGCCGCCAATCTGCCCAGCCGCGCCGATTTCGATGATCTCGCGCGGCGCGTCGCAGGGATCGAGGCGACGCTCGCCCGGATCGAGGCGAAGCTCGGCAGCGGCGGCCCCGATCCGGCCAAGCCGCGCCCCAGCCGCAGCCGCAAACCACCAAGCAAGGCAAGCTGATGCAGCAAACCGCGACGATCGATCCGATCTCGGCCGCCCAGGGCGAATTCGAACGGATGATGGCGCGGAATATCAAGGGGTTGAATTACTTCACCTCCCCTGCCCCGGTGGTCGGCGCGACCCCGCGGGAGGTGCTGATCGAACGCGGGCCGATGCGGCTCAATCACTATCGGCCGATGACCGACGAGGTCTATCGCGTGCCGATCCTGCTGGTGATGGCGACCACCAACCGCGGCTTTATCTTCGATATGGTGCCGGGGCAGAGCCTGGTCGAATTCCTGCTCCGCGCCGGGTTCGACGTGTTCATGCTCGAATGGGAAGCGCCGCGCAGCCACGAACGCTCGCTGACGCTCGAAAGCTATGTGCTCGATTTCCTTCCCGCGGCCGTCGCGCGGGTCAGGGAGGAGACCGGCGAGCCCGATGTCAGCATGGTCGGCTATTGCTTCGGCGGGGTGCTCTCCCTGCTCTATGCCGCGCTGCATCCGGCGCAGGGGCTCGCCAATCTCGTCACCTTCACCACGCCGATCGATTTTTCGCGGATGGACCTGTTCAGCGCCTGGTCCGACCCGCGCTTCTTCGATGTCGACCGGCTGGTCGATACGTTCGGCAACGTGCCGGGCGACATGCTCTACGCCTCGTTCGACATGCTGCGCCCGGCGGCGCGCACCGCAGCCAATATGCGGCTCTACGACAATCTGTGGGACGACGAATATGTGAAGTCGTTCCGCATGTTCGAACGCTGGAACACCGATACCCTGCCGCTCGCCGGTGAATATTTCCGCCAGACGACCAAGAAGCTGATGTGGGACAACAGCCTGTACAAGGGCACGATGACCGTCGGCGGGCGCGCGATCGATCTTGGCGGCATCACGGTGCCGTTTCTGCATCTCGCGGCGGAGCATGATCATATCGTCCCGCGCGAGGCATCGGCGCCGCTGCTCGGAATGATCGGATCGCCCGACAAACAGGAAATCATGCTGAAAGGGGGGCATGTCAGCCTCGTCGCGGGGGGCAATGCGATCAAGCGCATGTGGCCCGCGCTGGCGAACTGGCTGGCGGAGCGATCGATATGAGCCAACGCATCCGACGTTTCCGCAGCCCCGACCGCGACGCGATGATCGCCTTCGCGCAAGACCTGCCCGAGCATGACCTGTTGTTCCTCGGCCGCGATCTCAAACACCCGCGCGTCGTCGAGGCGTGGCTGACGGCGATCGACGACGGCTGGATCGACAGCCTGCTCGCCGAGAAGGACGGCGAGATCGTCGGCTCGGTCGCGCTGGTGCGCGATCCGCTCGGCTGGTCGGCGCATGTCGGCGAGGTGCGGCTTCTGGTGTCGTCGGAACGGCGCGGCGCCGGGTTGGGGCGCGATCTGCTGCAGGCGATCATGGCGGTGGCGGTCGAACGGCGGCTCGCCAAGCTCACCGCGGCGATGACCCCCGATCAGCGCAATTCGGTCGCATTGTTCGAAAGCCTGGGGTTCCGTGGCGAAGCATTGCTCAAGGATCAGGTGCGCGATCGCAGCGGCCAGCCGCACGATCTGGCGATCCTCAGCCTCGATCTCGCCCGCCACGAAGCATCGCAACGCGCTTACGGCTTTGATGAAGCCTAGAATTTACTTCCCTTAGCTTTTTAATGATTATAGCCTGATTACTGAACAAAAATAACAGCCGGCGCGTAGATGCCGGAACGACAGGAGAAACTGCTAATGGCCGCTGCCGCGCCAACCGATATCCCGCCCCCGCCTTCACCGCTGCTCGCGCTGACCGAATTGCCGCGTGCGCTGGCCGAATTCGGGTCGCTGCCGATCGCGGCGCCGTTGCTGGCGACCGCGCCGCGCGGCGACGGGCATCCGGTGCTCGTCCTTCCCGGCTTCACCACCACCGACGCCTCGACCACGGTGCTGCGCCGCTATCTGCGGCGGCTCGGCTATGACGCCTATCGCTGGGATCTTGGGCGCAACCTCGGCCCCAAGGCGATCGGGCGCGAAGGCGAAAAGCTGCTCGCGCGGCTCGAAGCGATCTACGCCGAGGCCGGGCGCAAGGTCAGCCTCGTCGGCTGGAGCCTCGGCGGGGTGATGGCGCGGATCGCTGCGCGCCAGGCACCCGAGAAGGTGCGGCAGGTGATCTCGCTTGGCTCGCCCTTCACCGGCTCGCCGCGCTCGACCAATGTGTGGCGCGCCTATGAATTGTTCACCGGCCAGTTGGTCGACGACAAGCAGACCCGCGCGCAACTCGCCGAGGGCGCGACCCCGCCCCCGGTGCCCGCCACCGCGATCTGGAGCCGCGAGGACGGCATCGTCGCGTGGCAAAATTGCATCGAGCCGCTCGGCGCGTTCAGCGACAATATCGAGGTCCACGGCAGCCATTGCGGGCTGGGGGTCAACCCCGCGGTGCTCTACGCGATCGCCGACCGGCTGGCGCTGCCCGAGGACGGCTGGCGGCCGTTCCGGCGCGGGGGATTGCGGGCGTTATTCTATCCCAGCGCCGGGCACGCCTGAGGGACTCCACTTCCCTATCCCCGTTCGGGCTGAGCTTGTCGAAGCCCTGCACTTTTCTTCCAAGGAAGAAGGGCGGCCCTCCAGCGGGTCCCATGAAATTATTACTTTCATGCCCTCACAAGGTCGGGGCGAACGGAGCGAGTATCCCGACAACAGCCGTCACCCGGGCCTTGAGCCGGGGTCCATCGAGAGGCAGGCGCAGATGCAAGCGCCTCTTGCCGCAGAGCTTGAGGCACAATGGATCCCGGCTCAAGGCCGGATGGATCCCGGCTCAAGGCCGGGATGACGGGGGTTATCTGGCTTCTGTCGGCTATTTCTTCCCCGGCGCCTTGAACGTGCCAACCGCCTCCCGGCCGAACTGCATGATCAGTTCCCCCACCTCGCGCGCCTGCGCCATCGATCGATTGCCCTGTTCGCGCAGGAAATCGCCCTGGATCTTCATCACTTCGGACAGATCCTTGGCCGATGCCGCGGCGCGCATCGCGGCGAACGCCTCGCGGGTATTGGTCTCGGCCTGATCAAGCATCTTGAGCCCGATCGCCTTGTTGTTCTCCAGCGCCTTCTCGCTGGAGGCCTTCATCGCCTCGCCGGCGCGCTTGGCGGGATCGACGACGCGTTCCTTGATCGTCTCGCGCGCTTTTTCCGCACCCTCGCGTACCTTGTCGGCGGCGGCCTTCGCGCGATCGCTGGCGGTCTTGCGTGGTTGTTGTGCCATCATCCCTCTCCTCTCTTGCGACCAGCCGCCCGGCGCGGGCGCGCGGGACGGTTTTCGTTCGCCTCGACCGGTGGCGGGGCGCCGATACGCGCCACCGCCTCCTTCAACGCGGCAAAGCTATCGCGCAGCGCCTGCGCATAATTCTCCGGATCGGGCATGATATCGCGATCGCTGGTGAAGCTGATCGCGATCGTATCGCCATAGCTATAGACCGGGTTGATCAGCCCCATGCCGTCGAACACCGGCCCGGTGCCGTACATCCCGACCATCTTGGCGCCGCAGAAATAGAGCGGCACGCGGCTGCCCGGCACATTGGTGACGACGCAATTATACGCCGGGGCATGCGCGTTGACCGCGCCGATCCGCGTGTAGAGCCGCGCGGCGAGACCGGCGAGTGCGCTGGGCATCAGTTGCGAATAATCGGACAGGTTCTTGGCGCCGACCGCATTGGTCATCGCCTTGGAATTAACCGCCTCGTCATGGACGAAGCGCAGCCGTTCGAGCGCATCCTCGATATGCGTCCCGAGCCCGACCACCATCGCCGAGACGAGATTGCCGAGCGCCGCCTTCTCGCCCTCCTGCCGCACCGAGATCGGCGCCATCGCGGTCAGCGTCTCCTTGGGCAGCTCGTCCTTCGACTGGAGGTAGCGCCGGAGCGCGCCGCCGACGATCGACAGCACCACGTCGTTGACCGTCGCATCGGGCACCGCTTCCTTGAGCGCGCGGATCTCCTTGAGCGAAAAAGGCACCGCATCCCATACGCGATGCGCGCCGACCTTGCCGTTGAAGCGCGTCTTGGGCGCGGGCCGGGTGTTGCGCAGCGACACATCGCCCTTGCGCACCTGCGCCGCGAGCCGCCCCATGCCGGGCAACGACCGCCCGATCGTCTCCATCACGCGCATCGGCTGGACGAGGCTGTTGAAATAGCTCCGTGCCAGCAGGTCGGCGACGTGCGGCATATTCTCGGCTTCCCACGGATCGTCGTCCGCCGGGGCGGTGGTATCCGGGGTGATCGAATGGACCGCCGCCGACATTTCCACCCCCGACATGCCATCGATCGCGGCGTGATGCACCTTGCACATCAGCGCGAAGCAGCCGGGGGGCAACCCGGGGATATTATCGAGCCCCTCGATCACGGTGAATTCCCACAGCGGCTTGGTCAGGTCCATCGGCCGGGCATGGAGCCGCGCCGCCTGGATGCAGAGCTGGCGCCAGTCACCCGGCTTGGGCAGAGCGATGTGGCGGACGTGGAATTCCAGATCGAATTCGGGATCCTCGATCCAATAGGGATGATCGAGATCGAACGGCACGCGGACGAGGCGCTGTCGGAATGATCGCGCCCCGCGCAATCGCGCCGCGATGAAGGCGAGGATATCCTTGAACCTGACGAACCCGCCCGGCGCGGTGGAGGGATCGTAGATCGCAACCGATCCGATGTGCATCGGCGTGTGCGGGGTTTCCAGATAAACGAACGACGCATCCATCGCGGATAGTTGCTGCATCCGTGCCTCTCCTCCCGAGGCGACGGCGTTGCATCGCCTCATCGCACATGCTGGACCGCACAGATCGGCAGGGCAAGCGATTTCCAGACAGCTTTGGACAGGTTATGCTCCGCGGGATGCGTTGCCCGATCGTCCTGTCCGCCGCGCTGCTCGCGCTCCTTCCCACCGCGCTCGTCGCGCAGACCGCGCCGCCCGCCGCCGCGCCGACGCCTGCCGGGATCGTCAACGTCACCGTGACGACCAGCATGGGGCCGATCGTGATCGCGATCGATCGCGAGCACGCGCCGATCACCGCCGCCAATTTCCTCAAATATGTCGATCAGAAGCGACTCGACGGGGTGAATTTCTATCGCGCGGTGAAGATCCAGGACAATTACGGCTTCATCCAGTTCGGCACGCAGAACGATCCCAAGCGCACCTTGCCGCCGATTGCGCACGAGCCCACCAGCAAGACCGGGCTGAGCCATGTCGACGGCGCGATCTCGATGGCGATGGACAAGCCAGGGACCGCGGCGGGCGATTTCTTCGTCATCGTCGGCGACATGAAGCCAATGGACGCCACCGCCACCGATCCTGGCTATGCGGTGTTCGGCAAGGTGGTGAGCGGGATGGACCTCGTCCACCGCATCATGGAAGCGCCGACCTCGCCGACGCGGGGCGTGGGGGTGATGAAGGGGCAGATGCTCGAGCCGGTGATCAAGGTGATTTCGGTGCGACGCTCGCCCACGACGCCGGTGACGGCTCCGGCGCCGATCGCTACGCCCGCGCCCAAGCCCTGACCTTCTCCCCTCCCTGGAAGGGAAGGGAGAAAAGTTCTCGGAAGGCGAAATTTACCCCGCCAGCGCGAGGTGCGTCTCGGCACGCCCCAGCGCCGCGGCGATCACCCCCGGCAGCGACCCGACCCGCGCGATCAGTTCCTCGTCGAGCAGGAAATCGCGCCCGAGCAGCAGCACCGCCTCGCCGCCCTGCGGCAGCCGCAACTTGAGCCGCACCTCGCCGCGTGCGCCGCGTTGCCCTTCGAGCAGCGTCGCGAGCGGGGCGATCGCCGCGGCGCTGTCGATCGCGATCTCGGCGACGAAGCGTGCGGTCGAGGCGAGGGTCTCGAACGGCTGGAGCCGCCGGATCGTGACGCGCGGCTGATCCTCCCCCGGCCGGCGATCGAGCTCGACCGTCGCCAGCGCACAGGCACCGGCGCGCGCGGCTTCCTCCAGATCGTTGGACACCATCTCGTCGAAACAGGTCGCGAAGAACTGCCCGCTCTGGTCCGATAGCGTGGCCATCATATAGCGCCGCCCGCGTGCCGAGGTGCGCCAGCGCGCCTCCTCGATCAGCACCGCCATCGTCGCGCCGGCGCGGGTGCCGTCGTCGGGGATCGACAATTCGCCCAATGCCGCGAATTGCCGCGCGCCGTGCATCCTGGCGAGATGCGCGTGGCGATCGACCGGGTGGGCGGAGAAATAGAAGCCGAACGCTTCCTTCTCCTGCTCCATCTTCTGCGCCATGCTCCAATGCACCGAGCGCGGCAGCTTGATCGCGTCACCGGCGTGGCTCGCCTCGCCGAACAGCCCGCCCTGCCCGCTGGTCCGCGCCTCCTCGGTCCGCGCGGCGACCGCGAGAATCGTCTCGGCCACCGCGAACACCCCGGCACGGTTGGGTTCGAGCAAATCGAACGCCCCGCCCGCCGCCAGCGTTTCGAGCTGGCGCTTGTTGAGCAGCCGCGGATCGACACGATGCGCGAGATCGTCGAGGCTCTTGAACCGGCCGTTCGCCTCGCGCTCGGCGACGAGCTTTTCCATCGCCCCCTCGCCGACCGACTTCAACGCGGCGAGCGCATAACGCACCGCCGGCGCGCCGTGATCGTCGACCTCGACGACGAATTCCGCCTCGCTGCGATTGATGTCGGGCGGCAGGCATTCGATCCCCATTCGCCGCATGTCATCGACGAACACCGCCAGCTTGTCGGTCAGATGGATATCGTAACACATTGAAGCCGCAAAGAATTCATGCGGGTAATGCGCTTTGAACCACGCCGTCTGATAGGTGAGCAAGGCATAGGCCGCAGCGTGGCTCTTGTTGAAGCCATAGCCGGCGAACTTGTCGATCAAGTCGAACAGTTCATTGGCCTTGCCGGCGGGGATCTTGTTGGTGTTGGCGCAGCCCTCGACGAAGATCGCGCGCTGCGCGTCCATCTCGGCCTTGATCTTCTTGCCCATCGCGCGACGCAACAGGTCGGCGCCGCCGAGCGTATAGCCCGCAAGCACCTGCGCCGCCTGCATCACCTGTTCCTGATAGACGAAAATCCCATAGGTCTCCTTCAGGATCGGCTCGAGCAACGGGTGGGGATAAGCGATCTCCTCCTGCCCGTTCTTGCGGCGGCCGAACATCGGGATATTGTCCATCGGGCCGGGGCGATAGAGCGCGCCGAGCGCGATGATATCCTCGAACACCGTCGGGCGGACCGCAGAGAGCGTGCGCCGCATCCCCTCCGATTCCACCTGGAACACCCCGACGGTATTGCCCGCCTGGAGCAGTTCGTAGGTTTCCTCGTCATCCCAGCCGAGCGCATCGAGATCGACCGAGATCCCGCGCTGCGCGAGCATCTCGACCGCCTTCTTGAGCACCGAGAGGGTCTTGAGCCCGAGGAAGTCGAATTTCACCAGCCCCGCGCCCTCGACATATTTCATGTCGAACTGGGTGACCGGCATGTCCGAACGCGGATCGCGATAGAGCGGGACGAGCTGCGCCAGCGGGCGGTCCCCGATCACCACCCCCGCGGCGTGGGTCGAGGAGTGGCGCGGCAGCCCCTCCAGCTTCATCGCCAGATCGAGCAGCCGGCGGACATCATTGTCGTTGGCATATTCCCGCGCGAGATCGGAAACGCCGTTGAGCGCGCGTTCCAGCGTCCAGGGATCGGTCGGGTGGTTGGGGACGAGCTTCGCGAGGCGATCGACCTGGCCATAGCTCATCTGCAGCACGCGCCCGGTATCCTTGAGCACCGCGCGCGCCTTGAGCTTCCCGAAGGTGATGATCTGCGCGACCTGATCGCGGCCGTATTTCTCCTGCACGTAGCGGATCACCTCGCCGCGCCGCGTTTCGCAGAAGTCGATGTCGAAATCGGGCATCGAGACGCGTTCGGGGTTGAGGAAGCGTTCGAACAGCAGCCCCAGCCGGATCGGATCGAGATCGGTGATCGTCAGCGACCAGGCCACCACCGACCCGGCGCCCGAGCCGCGCCCTGGCCCCACCGGAATGTCGCGTTCCTTGGCCCATTTGATGAAATCGGCAACGATCAGGAAGTAGCCGGGGAAGCCCATCTGGATGATGACATCCAGCTCGAATTCCAGCCGCTTGCGATAGACCTCCTTCCAGTCCGCCTCGGCCGGGGCGGCACCGAGCTCCTCGATCCGGCGAAGCCGTTCCTCCAGCCCGGCCGACGCGTCGTTGCGCAGCATTGCCGCCTCGCCCTCGCGGTCCCCGGCAAGGCTGGGGAGGATCGGCTTGCGCTTCGGCGCGGCGACCGCGCAGCGCTGCGCGACGACCAATGTATTGGCGATCGCCTCAGGCAGATCGGCGAACAGCGCGCGCATCTCATTCGCCGGCTTCATCCACGCATCGGGCGAGCTTTTGGGGCGGTCGTCGCTTTCGACATAGGTCGAATTGGCGATGCACAGCATCGCGTCATGCGCGTCAAGGAAATCGCGCTCGGCGAAGCAACACGGATTGGTCGCAACGAGCGGGAGGTTACGCGCATAAGCGAGATCGAGCAGATGCGGCTCGGCGCGCCCCTCCACCTCGTCGAGCCGGCGGACGATCTCGATATAGAGACGATCGGGGAACAAACCCTCCAGCCGGTCGGCATAGGCCTCGGCGCGTGCCGGCTGGTCCTCGGCATAGAGCCGGGCCAGCCCGCCCTCCCCGCCCGCGGTGAGCGCGATCAGTCCGTCGCTGTGCTTCGCCAGCGTCGCGAAGTCGACGTGCGGCACCTGCTCGATCGGGCGATCGAGGTGCGCCATGCTGACCAGCGCGCAGAGGTTGTCATAGCCGGTGGCATTCTGCGCGTAGAGCGCGAGCCAGTCGAAGATCGGCGCCACGCCATCGGGCAAATCCGGCCGCGCCACCCCCAGCATCACCCCGATCACCGGCTGCACCCCCGCGTCGCATGCCGCGTCGGAATAGGACATCGCCGCATAAAGCCCGTTGCGGTCGGTCAGCGCCGCCGCGGGAAAGCCGAGCGCCGCCGCGCGCTTGGCGATCGCCTTGGGCTCGATCGCCCCGTCGAGCATCGTGTAGGAGGAGAAGATACGGAGCGGAACGAACGCGGAATGCGGCATGCAGCGAAGCTAGTGGCGCGCACGCGATTCGACCAGCGCGGAACCGGAGAATTCGGTGGACGTTACGACCTCGTAACAGGGGAGAGCGATCATGACGGATTCGGCGCGCGGGATCGGCTGGGGCTGGATTCTCGCCTACGGCGTCGTTTCGCTGCTGCTCGGGATAATCGCGATCTTCCTGCCGATCCCGGCGACCTTCGCCGCGACGATCGTAATCGGTGCCTATCTGATCGCGGCAGGGTTGTTCTCACTGCTCGCCGGCGTGTTCGGCAAGGGGCATGAAGGGCGCGGCTATGCCGTCATCGTCGGGCTGCTCTCGCTGCTCGGCGGGCTGGTGATGATGTTCCAGCCGATGGTCGGCGCGATCTCGCTGACGTTGCTGCTCGCGCTGTTCCTGATCGTGCGCGGGGTGACGGACCTCGCCTGGGGCGTCCGCTTCCGCCGCGGGCGCGGGCTGATGATCGCGCTGGGCGTGCTCAACCTGCTGTTCGCCGGCTATATCATCTACAGCATGCCGGTCGCGGCGCTCGCGTTGCCGGGCATCTTGCTTGGATTCAGCTTTCTGTTGTCGGGCGCGACCTGGACGATGTTCGCGCTCGACCACCGCGGCGAAAGCCTCCGACTGGGCGAGTGAAGGCGCGCGATCGGGCCGTATCTTGTGCCCCCGAGCCAGACTGGGTCCCCGCCTGGGCGGGGACGCAGGGGAGTAGAGCCTACAGCAACTTCTCGATATCCGCCTCGATATCGGCCGGTTTGGTCGTCGGGGCGTAGCGCGCCACTGTCTGCCCCTCGCGATTGACGAGAAACTTGGTGAAGTTCCACTTGATCGCCTTCGATCCGAGCAGCCCGGGCGCGTCGCTCTTGAGCCGTTCGAACAGCGGATCGGCGTTCGGCCCGTTGACCTCGATCTTGGCGAAGACCGGGAAGGTCACGTCATAGGTCAGCGAGCAGAAATTGGCGATCTCCGCCGCATCGCCCGGTTCCTGCGCACCGAACTGGTTGCAGGGAAACGCCAGCACCTCGAACCCGCGATCGGCATATTTGCGGTGGAGCGCTTCGAGCCCCTCATATTGCGGGGTGAAGCCGCATTTGGACGCGGTGTTGACGATCAGCAGCACCTTGCCGCGCCACGTATCGAGCGCCGCCGTCCCGCCGTCCGCCGCCTTGACCTCGAAATCGGTGATCGCCTCCATCGCCCTTCCCCTTTTACCCCGGATGATTACCCCTGATGACGCGCCAGCAGATGTTCCAAATTGACACGCACCCCAGGCCATTCGCAAGCGATGATCGAATAGACCACCAGATCGCGCACTCGCCCGTCGAGCATTTGATGCGCGCGCAGCACCCCGTCGCGCTTCGCCCCGAGCCGCTCGATCGCGCGCTGCGAATTGCGATTGAACCAGTCGGTGCGGATCTGCACGACATTGCACCCCAGCACCTCGAAGGCGTGGGTCAGCAGCAGCTTCTTCGCCTCGGTATTGACCCCGGTGCGCTGGACCGAGCGCGCATAGAAGGTGCCGCCGATCTCCACCCGGCGATGCTGCTCGTGCATCCGCATCAATCGGGTGAGCCCCACCACGCGCCCGTCGGGGGTTTCGACGGCGAAGGGCATCGCGCGCCCGTAATCGCGCTCGCGGAACGCCGCCGCCAGGAATTTGTCGGGATCGGCGAGCCCGGAAACGTTGGTGAAGAACAATTCGGTCAGACCGCCGTCCGCCGCCGCCGCGACCACCGCGTCGCGATCCTCGAGCGTCAGCGGGCGCAGCGTGACATGCCGCCCCCGCAAGGTCGGCGCGTCACGCCACACGTTCATTGCAATACCCCGTCGTGGAGCCGGACGACGCGATCCATCTTCGCCGCCAGCCGTTCGTTATGCGTCGCGACCAGCGCCGCCGAGCCCTCGCCGCGCACCAGCCGCAGGAATTCGGCGAGCACGACATCGGCGGTCTGCTCGTCGAGATTGCCCGTCGGCTCGTCGGCCAGCACCAACGCGGGCCGGTTGGCGAGCGCGCGGGCGACCGCGACGCGCTGCTGCTCGCCGCCCGAAAGCTGGCTCGGGCGGTGCGTCAGCCGGTGGCCGAGGCCGAGCGCGGCGAGCAACGCATCGGCGCGCGCCTCCGCTTCCGCCTGCCCCGCGCCGTGGATCAGTTGGGGCAGCACGACATTCTCGCGCGCGTCGAAATCGGGCAGCAGATGGTGGAACTGATAGACGAAACCGAGCCGGTCGCGGCGGACGACGGTGCGTTGATGCGAATCGAGCTGCGCCGCCTCCGCCCCGGCGATGCGGATCGAACCCTCGAACCCGCCTTCGAGCAGCCCGACCGCCTGGAGCAAGGTCGACTTGCCCGAGCCGGAGGGGCCGAGCAGCGCGACGATCTCGCCCGGCGCAACCGCCAGGTTAACCCCGCGCAATACCTCGATTGTTTCGCCGCCCTGGGTGAAGCTGCGGGCGAGACCGATCGTTTCGAGGACCGCGTCACTCATAGCGCAGCACCTGCACCGGATCGGTGCTCGCCGCCTTGTACGCGGGATAGAGCGTCGCCAGCACGGTCATCAGCGCGGTGATCAGCACGATCGCGACGATCTCCACCGGATCGGGCTTGGACGGCAATTCGGTGAGATAGCGGATCGACGGATCCCACAGATTCTGCCCGGTGACGAGCTGGACGAAATTCACCACCGCCTGACGATAGAAGAGGAAGATCGAACCGAGGATCAGCCCGGCGACGATGCCGAGCGCGCCGATCGAGATCCCGACGGTCATGAAGATCCGCATCATCCCGCCGCGCGTCGCCCCCATCGTGCGCAGGATCGCGATGTCGCGCGTCTTGGCGCGGACCAGCATGATCAGCGAACTGGCGATATTGAATGCCGCGACGAGGATGATGATGCACAAGACGGTGAACATCGCCACCCGCTCGACCGCGAGCGCATCGAACAATTGCGCGTTCATCTGCCGCCAGTCGGTGATCACCCCGAGCCGCCCGACCTTCTGCGCGAGCGGGGCGAGGATCTGCGCCACCTTGTCCGGGTTATCGGTCTGCAATTCGACCATCCCGACCGTATCGCCGAGCAGCAGCAGCGTCTGCGCATCCTCGATCGGCATGATCACATAGGCTTTGTCGTAGTCGTAGACCCCGATCTCGAAGATCGCGGCGACATTGTAGCTCACGTAGCGCGGCACCGTGCCGAACGGGGTCGACTGGCCCGAGGGATTGATCAGCGTGATCTGCGACCCGACGGTCGCGCCCAGCGCCTCCGCCAGCCGCGCGCCGATCGCGACATTGCCGCTGCCCGGCTTCAGATCGGCGAGCGAGCCGGCGACGACCTTCTGCCCGATCGTCGAATTGTTGCGGATATCCGATACGCGCATCCCGCGTACCAAAATGCCCTCGACCCGGCCGTTATAGCTCGACATCAGGGGCTGATCGATCAGCGGGACGGCGCTGGTGACGCCGGGCGTTTCCTTCGCCCAGCGCGCGATCTGCTGCCAGTCGGCGAGCCGCCCGTCGATGCCCTGCACCACCGCATGGCCGTTGAGCCCGACGATCTTGTCGAACAGTTCGGCGCGGAAGCCGTTCATCACGCTCATTACGATGACGAGCGCGGCGACGCCAAGCATCACCGCGCCGAGGCTGAAGCCGGCGACGAGAACGATGAAGCGTTCCCCTTTGCCCGGAAGCAGATAGCGCCGCGCGATCATCCGTTCATAGCGCGACAGGATCATGCCGCACCGTCTATCGGCGCCGCGCGCGGCTGGCAACCTCCGTGCGCTGGCCGCGCCTGGGCAACGCTGTGGCGGAATCGTCACAGGGCGCGGACAATCTATTTAGCTGGCGTTCATTTTCATCGACACCGACCCGTGTGGCTTAGTAGCAATAGCGCACTGGCACACAGGCAAAGGCCGTGGTTCGGGGAATGTCACCGCCCCGCTTCGCAAGAAGCGCGCGGGCTGCGACGGGATAGGGGGCTGACGAGCGATCGTCACGCAGGCGCCCGGGTCGGAATACCGATCCGGGCGTTTGCCGTTTCAGGACAATAGGAATTTATAACCTCCCCTCCCCCGTTCAAGGGAGGGGAGAAAAAAGTTCAGTTGATCCCGAACGATAGCGTCACGCCAAAGGTCCGCGGATCGCCCGGCTGGCCGACGATCAGCCCGGTGTTGCCCGATTGCGTTGTCAGCAGCTCATAATAATTCTGGTCGAACGCGTTGCGCACCCAGGCGAAGATGTTGAGCTTGTCGCCCTTGCGATAGCCGAGACGGAAGTTGGACAGCGAATAGCCCGCGATGTTCATATAGGCCGAGGGTGACGGATTGGACGAGAAATCCGAGCGATAGCTGCCGTCGTAGCCGACATAGACCTGCCCGTCGCCGGCCGGCCAGTTATATTCCGCGCCATAGCTGAACGCCCATTTCGACACACCCGGCAGCCGCTGGCCGGAAATATCGCAGAACGGCGGACTGTTGCTGCCGCCCGACAGCTCGGGCGGGCACGGCGCATTGGCGAAGCGGACATATTTGGCGTCGGTATAGGCACCGTTGACGTAGAGGTTGAGCCCGCTGGTCGGGCGGAACGCCGAATCGAACTCGATGCCGCGCGTCCGCACCTTGCCGGCGTTGGCGAGATAGCCGCGCAGCACCGCGAGCTGGAAATTGTTCACCGTCGCCTGATAATCGTAGATATCGGTCCAGAAGGCGGCGAGGTTGATCGTCGCGCGGCGATCGAGCAACTGGGTCTTGAGGCCGAGTTCATAATGGTTGACCGTCTCCGGCTTCACCGTCGCGGTGGAGAGGATCGGATTGTTGTTCGCGTCGAGCGGCAGCCCGGAGAGGTTGATCCCGCCCGATTTATAGCTGCGCGCATAGGTCGCATAGCTGTGGACGTCGGGGGAGAATTCATAGGCGAGCGTGATGTCGCCCGAGAAATTCCAATTGTCGAATTTCGGGGCATAGCTCTGCGGCGCGAGCACCCCGCGCTGATCGCTCGTCAGGTTGGTGCTGCCCTGCCCGTTGGTCACGATCGAGACGTAGGAACCTTCCTTCTTGTCGTAATTGAGCCGCGCGCCCGGCGAGATCTGCAACTTGTCGGTGACATGCCAGGTCAGCTTGCCGAACAAGGCGGCGGAGGTGTTCTTGAAGCCGATCGTGTTGCGCGAGGTGAGACCGTTGAGCGTCGCCGGGTTCTTCGCCGCCGCGCTGGTCGGGTTGAGCAGCCACGCGCTCGCCGCCGGCCCCTGCACCTGCAGCCCCTGCGTATCGATCGTCTGATAGAAATAGAACATCCCGACCGTGTAATCGATCGCATGCTTGCCGTTCGAGCCGAGGCGGATTTCCTGGCTATATTGGTCCTGCTGCGACGGATTGGCCGACACGGTGGTGATCGGCAGCCCGATGAAGTCGCGGTCGTTCGACGGGTCCCAGTTCCAGAAGCGCCACGCGGTGACCGAGGTCAGTGTCGCCGGGCCGAGGTCCCAATTCGCCACCATCGAGGCGCCGCCGAGCTTCTGCCGCGCGCGTAGCGGCGTATCGACATCGGTGATGCGATCGAAGGCATTGGTCGAGGGGACGGCATAGCCCGCCGCGGCGGCAAGCGCGGTATATTGCCGGTTGGCGGGGCGCTGGGTCGGCGCGAGGCGCGCATAATATTGCACGCAGCAGGTCGGCGCCTGGCGGTTATAATCGGCGTAGAGCGTGATATCGAGGTTGGACGCCGCACGGAACAGCATCTGGCCGCGCAGGCTGAGATTGTCCTGGCTGTTCTGCCATTGCTCCTGCGTCGTGTTCCAGATCGTCCCGCGCCGCGTGGTGAACGAGGCCGAGAAGCGCCCCGCCACGACATCGCCGACCAGCGGGCCGGAGATCGAGCCCTTCGCCTGGAAGAAATCGTAATTGCCGCCGCTCACCTCGAAGCGCGCCTCGGTATCGAAGCTCGGCTTGCGCGTGGTGATGTTGATCGCGCCGGCGGTGGTGTTCTTGCCGTAGAGCGTGCCCTGCGGCCCGCGCAGGATCTCGATCCGGTCGGTATCGGTGAAGTCGAACGTCGCCGAGGCGATGCGGCTGTAATAGACCTGATCGACATAGATGCCGACGCCCTGCTCGATCCCGTCGTTGGTCAGCCCGAACGGCGCACCAAGCCCGCGGATATTGGCGGCCGAGTTGCGCGGATTGGTCGAATAGAATTGCAGCGACGGCTGGAGCTGCGTCAGCCGCCCGACATTATAGGCGCCGGTATCCGACACCGCCTTGCCGCCGATCACCGACATCGCGATCGGCACGCTCTGGATCGTTTCGGCGCGGCGCCGCGCGGTGACGAGGATGTCGCCCCCGCTCTGTTGCGCCGGGCCGAGCCGGCCGGGATCTTCCTGTTCGTCCGGCGCGGCCTGCGAATTGGTCTGCGGTGCCGGGGGCGCAACGGGCGGATTGTCGGCGGGCGCGGCCTGCGCGGCGGCGGCCAGCAATGCGAGCGTGATCGACATGTTCTTTCCCTGGACGAGTGGGTTCGTCGCCCAGTGTTGTATCGGCGCTTTCAATCTCGACCAAGAAAGTAGGTTTTCAGCCTACCTGCTTGAAAACTTCATTCGTCCTCCCATCTTTTCGGTTGCACGGCGCCACTGATCGGGCCGTGCGGGATGCTGCGCTACGTGCGGGCATCTTGTCGTCAACTCGCTCAAAAGAGGATTTGATATGCGACTGGACCTTACCCCCTACCGCCGCTCGACGATCGGCTTCGATCGCCTGTTCGACCTGCTTGAGACCAATGCGCGCTCGGCGGCCGACAATTATCCCCCGTTCAACCTCGAGCGCCTCGCCGAGGACCGCTATCGCATCACGCTGGCGATCGCTGGGTTCAGCCGCGACGAGATCGAGATCACCGCGCAGCAGAACCTGCTGCTCGTCGCCGGCAAGAAGGCCGAGCCGCAGGAAAATGCCAATTTCCTGCATGTCGGCATCGCCAACCGCAGCTTCGAGCGTCGTTTCGAGCTGGCCGATTTCGTCTTCGTCGAAGACGCGCGGCTCAATGACGGGTTGCTGGTGATCGATCTGGTCCGCGAAGTGCCCGAGGCGATGAAGCCGAAGAGCATCGCGATCCGCACCGGCGCGCCCTTGGCCGCGGTCGATACCAAGGCCGACGAAGCCAAGGCTGCGTAAACGCCGCAGCGCCGGAAAGTTCGGCGCCTCCTTGCTCCCTTTCCGAGGCGTCGGGGGCGTCCGGGTCGAAAGGCCCGGGCGCCTCTTTTCGTTATTATGTGTTTATCAATCCGTTCGGGCTGAGCTTGTCGAAGCCCTGCCCTTTCTTCGTCGCCAAGAAGTACAGCCCTTCGACAAGCTCAGGGCGAACGGAGGTTCGTATGCGTTCTGACCTAATGCGCGGCGATATGCCCGCCCCGCCCGGTCAACGCCTCGAACACGTCGGGATCGAGCGGCGCGTGGAAGCGGCACCCGGCGGCGAAATCGTCGGCCCACATCACGTCCGCACCGACCGGGCCGATCCCCGGCAGCGTCAGCCAGATCGCCATCCCGCGGCGCAGCGCGGAATAGGTGCTGAGCCGTGCGCCGTGGCGCGACAGGTCGATCACCTTGCACAAGGTCCGCGCGAGCCCGCCCGGTTCCTCGGCGGCCGAATCGAACGAAACCGGCGCACGCGGGTCGCGGCGCCGGTTATCGCTGAACAAAGGTTCGAATTCGGCTGCAAACATGCCGGGCAGCCTAGCCCGACATGCCTAACGCGCTCTTAACGCCGTTACTTGCGGAGCGTCAGCCCACCGCCGAAGCGCTTGTTGAAGCGCGCGACCTGACCACCGGTGTCGAGCACCTGGCCGCGGCCGCCGGTCCACGCCGGGTGCGCCAGCGGATCGATGTCGAGCTGCATCGTGTCGCCTTCCTTGCCCCAGGTGGAGCGGGTTTCGAACACGGTGCCGTCGGTCATCTGCACCTTGATCATGTGGTAATCGGGATGAATGTCTTTTTTCACGTCAGTCAGTCCTTGGATGTGGCTGGTTTCCGACCAGCCTGAAAGGAAGCGGGGCGCCTAGCGCAGGCGCCCCGCAAAGTCAAAAAGCCGTGACCTCGCTCAGCCCGCCTTGGGCGGATCGGCGATCATCGCGGTGAAATTGGCCTCGGCCACCACCTGTCCGTCGATCTTCGCAACCCCGGCGAATTTGCATACGCTGCTGCGCTTCTGGACGAATTCGACCTCCAGTCGAAGCAGCACGCCCGGCTCCACCGGCTTGCGGAACTTGGCGTTCTCGATCGCCATGAAGTAGACCAGCTTGCCCGAGCCCGCGAGGCCAAGGCTTTCCACCGCCAGCACCCCGGCGGCCTGCGCCAGCGCCTCGACGATCAGCACGCCGGGCATGATCGGACGCCCGGGGAAATGCCCCTGGAAGAATTCCTCGTTGACCGTCACCGCCTTGATCGCCGCGATCGACCGGTCGAGGATCAGTTCCTCGACACGATCGATCAGCAGGATCGGATAACGATGCGGCAGCGCCGCCATTACCCGTGCGGTGTCGAGCGGCCCGATATTGACGCCGGCGCCGCTCGTCGCTTCCGCCTCGCTCACCGGCCCTGCGGCTGCTTGGTGTTGGCCGGTGCCGGCGCAGCGGCGCCGCCCTGCTGGCCCGGCTGCCAGTTCGCCGGCGGGGCGATGCTGACCGAGGGCACGAGCCGGTTGAGCTCGGTCGTCACGTCGGCGGTCAGATCGCCCGCCGGATCGAGATGCACGACGTCGTTCGGGCCGATCACGATGCTCGCCTTCTTGCGCGCCGCAGCCGCGTCGATCGCCGCCTTGAGCTGCGCCTGGATCTGCTCGATCGCATAGCCGCGCGCGCGGGCATAGGGCAGCGTCATGCGCTGCAGCTCGGCGTTGCCGGCCTGTTCCTTGGCCTGGATCGCCTGAAGCTGGGTCTGCAGCTGCGCCTGCGGCACATTGGCCTTCTGATCGGCCTGCGCCTTGGCCACAAGCGGCTGGATCTCGTTGGCGATCGCCTGACGGCGCGCCTCGGCCTGATCGAGCGTCGCCTTATAGGTCGTCTGGAGCTGCGACGCGGCGGTCTTCCACGCGTTGCTGTTGCCCACCGCGCCATCGGGGTCGACGACGGCAACGCCGCCTACCTGTGCGTGCGAAACACCCGCCAGAAGCGCGCCCGGCGCGACCAGCGCCGCCGTCATCAGCATGGTCTTGAAGCTATTCATCAGAATTGAGTCCCTACGTTAAAGGTTATGAGCTTCTTGTCGTCGCCCGGCTGGGTCAACAATGCCTTGGCGATATCGATACGCAACGGACCGAAGGGCGAGGTCCAGTTGACGCCGAAACCGATCGACAGGCGCGGTCTGGCCGAGCCGCCGTAATAGGTTTCCTTGAACGGCTGCGACGCGATGATCGGCGAGTTCGGGACGACGCCGTTGCACCCGCCGCCCGGCGTGGGAAGGCCCGCGGCGCAGGTGGTCGTTGCGACCGTGCCGTTGCCCAGAGTGTAATTGTACAGCGCCTGGCCCGAGGCATTCGTCGCCGGCAACGGGAGCACGGTTCCGTCCGCCGCGACCGGGAAGGTTGCCGTATCCAGCGGCCGAGTCATGCTAAACAGGCTGCCCGCCTGGACATAGATCGACGGACGCAGCCCGAGCTCACGCGCGCCCGAGCCGAGCGGCAGTTCCAGCTCGATCCGGCCGAGGTAATAAGCATTGCCGCCCAGCGCGTCGTCGACGATCTGGTTGCGATCGGTGATGAGCACCTGCTTGCCCGAGGAATCGGTCGTATAATATTGACGCAGCACGCGCGGGCCGACGCCGCGGATGTCGAAGCCGCGGAACTGCGGCTCGCCGAGGTAGAAGCGATCGGTGATGCGAACCTTGTCGATCCCCGGCCCGCGGCTCGATTCGAGCGACTTGATATAGCCCGCCTCGCCGACGAACGAGAAAACGAAGCCCTTGCCGACGCCCCAGAATTTCGCGCCTTCCGCGCGGGTGCGGATGTAGCGCACGTCGCCGCCCAGCCCGGCGAAATCCTGGCTGAACGAGAAGCGCGTCCCCTTGGTCGGCCGCAGCCGGCTGTTGAGGCTGTTGTACATCAGCGAATAGCCGACCGACGATGTCAGCCGGTTGCCGAGCGAATCGCAGAGATAGCGGCCAGCGAGCAGCGAATCGCACTTGTCGCCCGGGCTGTTGCCGCGGATGCCGTCACCGTTCGAATCGGTGTAATAGGTGCCCCGGTCGAGGCTCACCTCGTCATAGGACAGCCCGTAACGGCCCGACAGCGACCAATATTCGGTCAGCGGCACGCCGAGCCGCACCTGGAAGCCGGTCGACGTCTGGCTGTAGGTCGTCTGGCGATCGGTGCCGAGATAGTTGAACGAGTTGTAATCGCGCCGGAAAAGGTCGACGCCCAGCGCGATGTTGCGATCGAACAGATAGGGCTCGGTAAAGCCCAGCTCGACCGACTTGGAATAAGCCGAATAATTGACGCCGGCGCGCAATTCCTGCGCCTTGCCGCGGAAATTCGACTGGGTGATGTTGGCCTGGATGATGAAGCGTTCGAGGCTCGAATAGCCCGCCGACAGCTGGAGCTGACCCGTCGCCTTTTCCTCGACGTTCGCCTCGAGCACGACGCGATCGGGCGCTGAGCCCGGGGTCTGCTTGATCTCGAACTTGTCCTGGAAATAGCCCAGGCTGTTGATGCGATCGGTCGAGCGCTTGACCTGGAAGCTGTTGAAGGCATCGCCTTCCGCGAGGCGAACCTCGCGGCGGACCACCTTGTCCTGCGTCTGGGTGTTGCCGGTGATCTCCACCCGCTCGACATAGGTGCGCTGCGCCTGGGCGATGTGGAAATTGATCGACATCGTCAGCGCGTCGCGGTCGCGCGAGAATTCCGGGTTCACGTCGGCGAAGGCATAGCCGAACAAGCCCGCCGTCTGGCTCAGGCTGTCGACCGTGTCCTCGACCTTCTTCGCGTCATACCAGTCGCCCTTCTTGATCGAGAGCGTCTGCGCCATGCGCTTGTTGTCGAAATCGCGAATATCGCTGTCGACGGAGACGTTGCCGAACTTGTAACGCGGCCCCTCCTCCACCACATAAGTGATGATGAAATCACGCTTATCTGGGGTCAGCTCTGCCACCGCGCTCGTGACGCGGAAGTCGGCATAGCCGTTGGTGAGATAGAATTGGCGCAGCTTCTGCTGATCGTAGGCCAGACGATCCTGATCGTAGGACGTGTTGGACGACATGAAGCGGAAGAAACGCGATTGTTTCGTCGCCATCTGCGACCGCAGCTTGGCATCATCGAACACCTGGTTGCCGATGATGTTGATCTGGCGGACCTTGGATTTCGGCCCCTCGCTGATCTCGAACACCACGTCGACGCGATTCTGGTCGAGGTTGACCATCTTCGGATCGACGCTGGCGGCGAAGCGGCCCTGCCGGCGATACAATTCGATGATCCGCGCGACATCCGCGCGCACCGCCGAACGGGTGAAGATCTGGCGCGGCTTGAGCTTGATCTCCTTGGAGATCTTATCTTCCTTGAGGCGCTTGTTGCCCTCCAGGATCACGCGGTTGATGATCGGGTTCTCGCGCACGCGCAGCACGATATCGCCCGATTCCGCACCGGTGACGGTGACGTCGGCGAACAGGTCGCTGGCGTAGAGATCCTTGATCGCCTGATCGAGCGTCTCGTTGGTGTAGGAATCGCCGACCCGGAGCTTGGTGTAGCTCAGCACGGTTTCCGGCTCGATGCGCTGCGATCCGTCGACCCGCAGCGAGCGGATCGTGCGCACCACCTGCACCGCGGGCGCGGACGGAGCGGCAGCCGGCGCGGCGGGGGCCGCAGCGGGAGCCGGCGCCTGCTCGGCGGGCGCGGTCTGTGCGGCAGCCGCCAGCGGCACGCCGGCCAGCATCGTGCCGGCGAGCAGCAATGCCACCGATTGCGGGCGAAGAGTTGTTGTCAAAGCCGTCACCAATCCACCCTGAAAGCTACCCTTAGTCCACCGCGTGCTGCGCCCTGCCCCAGCTTGATCAGCCGATCAAGCCGGCGAGGCTGCGCCACAGGCCCAAATTATCCAGATCATTGAACGTCACCAGCAGCATCAATGCGAGAATCGCCGCCAGTCCGCCGCGATAGGCCCATTCCTGCGCTTCCGGCCCGACCGGCCGGCGACGCACCGCCTCGATCGCATAGAACATGAGGTGCCCGCCATCCAGCATCGGAACTGGCAGCAGGTTGATGAACCCCAGATTGATCGACACCAGGGCGATCAGGAAAACGAACGCTTCCGGCCCCAATGTGATCTGTTCGCCGGAAACCTTGGCGATCGACAGCGGCCCGCCGAGCTCGGCGACCGAGCGGCGCCCGGTGACGACCTGCCCGATCGTCTCGACCATCATCGACACGATCTGCCCGGTGCGGCGCACCGCGACGACCGGCGCCTCCAGCAGGCCGACCTCGCGATAGACCGGCGCGGTCGCGCTCAGCCCCAGCACGCCCATGCGATAATCGTTGCCGAAGCGATCGCGCTCGTGCCGCACGCCGATCGTCGCCGGCACCGAGGCGGCGACGCCCTTGCGGACATAATCGACCCGGATCGTTTCGCCGGGGCGGATCCGGACGTAGCGTGACATGCTCTCGAACGTGTCGACCGCGCGGCCGCCGAGCGCGACGATGCGGTCGCCCGGCACCAGCCCGGCGCGCGCCGCCGCCGAATTGGGGAGCGTCGCGCCCACCACCGGCGGGGTTACGCTGTCGCCATAGGCCAATGCGAAGCCGGCGAGGATCAGGATCGCGGCGAGGAAGTTGATCGCCGGGCCGGCGACGACGATGAACGCGCGTTGCCACACCGTCTTGGCCTGGAAGGTGCGCTGCCGCTCGGCCGCGGGAAGCGCGAGCCAGTCGGCGGAGGGCTGGCTGCCGGCGTTCATGTCGCCGGCGAAGCGGACATAGCCGCCCAGCGGGAGCCAGCCGAGCTTCCAGCGCGTCCCGCGCCGGTCGGTCCAGCCGGCGATCTCGCGCCCGAAGCCGATCGAGAAGGTTTCCGATTTCACGCCGCACCAGCGCGCGGCGAGATAATGCCCCAGCTCGTGAATGAACACGAGCGGGCCGATCACCAGCGCGAACGCCACGATGGTCAGCAAGAGGCCCGGGGACTGGATCAAGCGACGCGTTCCTTCACACACTCCGCCGCCAGTCGCCGCGCCTCACGGTCGATGTCCAGCACCGCATCGAGCGTCTGAGGCGCGGGCGGGTCGAAGCGTTCGAGGGTATCGGCAACGATTGCGGCAATTTCGAGGAACCGCGCACCACCGCCGAGAAATGCCGCCACCGCGACTTCATTCGCCGCGTTGAGCACCGCGGGACGCGCCCCGCCCGCTTCGACCGCCTCGCGCGCCAGCCGCAGCGCGGGGAAACGCACCGGATCGGGCGCCTCGAAATCGAGCCGGCCGATGCGGGTGAGATCGAGCGGCTCGCCGGGGGTCGCCATCCGATCGGGCCACGCCAGCGCATAAGCGATCGGGGTGCGCATGTCGGGGGTGCCGAGCTGCGCCAGCGTCGAGCCGTCGACATATTCGACCATCGAGTGGATCACCGACTGGCGATGCACCACGATATCGATCTGCTCGTGACCGAGCGGGAAGAGATGGAACGCCTCGATCAGCTCCAGCCCCTTGTTCATCATCGTCGCCGAATCGACCGAGATCTTGGCGCCCATCGACCAATTGGGGTGCGCCACCGCCTGTGCCGGCGTGATCTCCGCCATCTCCGCCAGCGGGCGATCGCGGAACGGGCCGCCGCTCGCGGTCAGGATGATCCGTCGGATGCGGTGCGAAAGCCTTGCATCAAGGCATTGGAAAATAGCGTTATGCTCGCTGTCGACCGGCAGCAGGGTCGCGCCGTGATCGACGATCGCCGCCTTCATCACGTCGCCCGCGGAAACCAGCGCCTCCTTGTTGGCGAGCGCGATCGTCCCCCCGGCGCGGATCGCCGCCATCACCGGCTTGAGCCCCGCGCAGCCGACGATCGCGGCGACCGTGACGTCGGCGCCCTCGCCCGCCGCCTCGGCCACCGCCTCGGCGCCGCCCGCGGCAACGACGCCCGACCCGGCAAGCGCGTCACGGAGGGCGGGAAGATGTGCTTCGTCGGCGATCACCGCGCGTTCGGCGCGGGTGCGGATCGCGACCGATGCCAGCTTGGCGACATCGCTGTTGGCGGTCAGCGCGCGGACGCGGAACGCCCCCGGCGCGCGCTCGATCAGATCGAGGGTGGAGGTGCCGACCGATCCGGTCGCGCCTAAAATGGTGACTGTTTTCATGCCGGATACAGATGCGGGAGGATGACGAGGAAGGCGGCGACGGGCGCGACCGGGACAAGCCCGTCGAGCCGGTCCATGACGCCGCCGTGGCCGGGGATGATGCTGCCCGAATCCTTCACCCCGGCGCGGCGCTTGAGCCAGCTTTCGTAAAGGTCGCCGGCCTGCGCCAGCACCGCGAGCGCGGGGGTCGCGAGCGTCAGCCGCCACGGCAGGCCGAAGCGCCAGTGCATGAAGACGCCGAACGCGCCCGCAGCGACGACCCCGCCGATCAGCCCCGCCCAGGTCTTGTTCGGGCTGATCGCCGGCGCAAGCTTTGGCCCGCCGATCGCGCGGCCGGCGAAATAGGCGCCAATGTCGCAAGCCCAGACCAAAGCCAGCGCCCATAAGGTGAAGACGATGCCCTCATGCTGGCGCCGGATCAGCATCAGCGCAAGCACCGGCAGCCCGCAATAGATCACCCCGGCGGCCAGCCGCGGTTGGCGCGTCACGATCACCACGAAGAACGCCGCCCCGCCGAGCAGCCCGAGCGAGAAGAAATCGTGCGGCACGATCGTCAGCGCCGCAGGGGCCATGACCGCCAGCGGCACCGACAATGCGAATTGCGCGAGCCGCGTGTTGCGCGCGGATGCGCCGTGCAGCGCGGCCCATTCGGCCATCATGATCAGCGCCGCGACCACCGCGAGGATCCAGAAGGCGACACCGCCCCACAGCAGCGCGCCGAGCGCGACCGCGATCAGCACGACGCCGGTCACCGCCCGCGTCGGCAGGTCGGAGCGCGCACGCGGGTTCGTCGCCGTCACAGGCCCCCGAACCGCCGCTGGCGCCGCGCGAAATCGGCCACCGCCGCTTCCAGCTCGGCCACCCCGAAATCGGGCCACAGGGTATCGACGAACAGCAATTCGGCATAAGCCGCCTGCCACAGCAGAAAATTGGACAGGCGATGCTCGCCCGAGGTGCGGATCAGCAAATCGAGCGGGGGCAGATCATGCGTATCGAGCTCCGCCTCGATCATCCCCGCATCGATCGCGGCAGGATCGAGCGCCCCCGCCGCGGCACGCTCGGCGAGGCGCCGCGCGGCGTTGGTCAGCTCGGCCTGCCCGCCGTAATTGAGCGCGATCGCCAGCAGCGGCCCGCTATTGCCCGCGGTCCGCGCGATCGCATCGTCGATCAGCGCCACGACATCGTTCGGGAAACGACGGAAATCACCGATCACGCGCAGCCGCACATTCTCGCGTACCAGCTCGGCGAGGTCGGAACGGATGAACAGCCGCAGCAACCCCATCAGGTCGCCCACTTCCTCCTCCGGCCGCCGCCAATTCTCGCTGGAGAAGGCGTAGAGCGTCAGCGCCTCGATCCCCATCGCGCGCGCCGCGCGGCTGACCGCGCGCACCGCCTCGACCCCGGCCTTGTGTCCGGCGACGCGCGGCAGGAAGCGCTTCTTCGCCCAGCGGCCGTTGCCGTCCATGATGATCGCGACATGACGCGGCAAGGCACCCTCGCCGCCCGCGAGGATCGGCGCGGTGCTCATGAACGCCCCGTCAGGCCAAGGGCGCAGAGCGACATCACTTGCCGAGGATTTCCTTTTCCTTCGCGGCCGCGGCCGCGTCGATCTCGGCGATCGTGTTGTCGGTCAGCTTCTGCACCTCATTCTCGTGGCGCTTGCGCTCGTCCTCGCCGAACACGCCCTTCTTCTCGTCGGTCTTGAGCGCATCCATCCCGTCGCGGCGCACATTGCGCGCGGCGATGCGGGCCTTTTCGGCATATTGCCCGGCGAGCTTGGCGAGCTCCTTGCGGCGCTCCTCGGTCAGATCGGGGATCGGCAGCCGCAACGTCTGCCCGTCGGCGATCGGGTTGAGCCCGAGCCCGGCGGAGCGGATCGCCTTGTCGACCGGGCCGACGTTCGACTTGTCCCACACCTGCACCGACAGCATCCGCGGCTCGGGCGCGGAGACGGTCGCGACCTGATTGAGCGGCATGTGTGCGCCATAGACCTCGACCGTCACCGGATCGAGCAATGTGGTGGAAGCGCGCCCCGTGCGCAGGCCGCCGAGATCGCCCTTCAGCGATTCGACCGCGCCGTGCATCCGGCGCTCCAGGTCCGCCTTGTCATAGGCCGCCATTATTTCGTCTCCTGTTCGTTGCGGACCACCGTCGACACACCCTCGCCGCGCAGCACGGCAGCGAAATTGCCGTGTTCGCGGATGTTGAAGACGACGATCGGAATGTTGCTGTCACGGCACAGCGCCACCGCGCTGGCGTCCATGACCTTCAGATTCTTCGACAGGACCGTGCCGTAACTCACGGTATCATAACGCTTTGCCGTCGGCACCTGCTTGGGATCGGCATCATAGACGCCGTCGACCGAGGTGCCCTTGAACAAGGCGTCGCAATTCATCTCGGCAGCGCGCAGCGCGGCGCCGCTGTCGGTGGTGAAGAACGGCGAGCCGACCCCCGCGGCGAAGATCACCACGCGCCCCTTTTCCAGATGCCGCGCGGCGCGGCGGCGGATGAAGGGCTCGCACACCGATTGCATCGGGATCGCCGACTGCACCCGCGTATCGACCCCGATCCGCTCGAGCGCATTCTGCACCGCGAGCGCGTTCATCACCGTCGCGAGCATCCCCATATAATCGGCGGTCGCGCGCTCGAAGCCCTGCGCCGCCGCGGCAAGACCGCGAAAGATGTTGCCGCCGCCGACGACGATGCACAGCTCATAGCCCTGCGCCTTCACATCGGCGATTTCGGCCGCGACGCGCGCGGTAACTTCGGGATCGATCGCCTTGCCGCCCTCGCCCATCAGGACTTCGCCCGAGAGCTTCAGGAGGATGCGTTTGTAGCGGGGGCTGGTCATGCGTTCCGGATATCTGGGGTAAGGCCGCGAACCTTAGGCGGGGCTGGTAACCGCCGCAACCTTCGATTGGCCCGCCCTCGCCGTCCGGTCCGAAATTCGACCGACGCCAACAACCTTCGTCATTCCCGCGAAGGCGGGAATCCATTCTGGCTGGCCCGGCGGATTGAAACGCAAGCGCAGCGGCAATGGATTCCCGCCTTCGCGGGAATGACGGGTATCTGGATTGAGCGCCGACAAAAAAACCCCGGCGAAAACCGGGGTGGTCGAAGCAGGGGAGGAGCCGGAGCCCCTCCCCCGATCTTACGCAAATTTACGCGGTCGGCTCGGCCTGCTTCTGCGGCACGCCCGACGCGGCAGCCACTTCGGCGGCGAAGTCCGACGCTTCCTTCTCGATGCCTTCGCCGAGCTGGAAGCGGACATAGTCCTTGAGCACGATCGACGCGCCGGCGTCCTTGGCCGCCTTGGCGACGACGTCGCTGATCTTGGTCTTGCCGTCCATCACGAACAGCTGGCTGACCAGCGCGTGCTCCTTGCGATATTTGGCGATCGAGCCCTCGACCATCTTGGCGATGATGTCGGCCGGCTTGCCGCTCTCGGCCGCCTTTTCGGTCGCGATCGCGCGCTCGCGCTCGATCTCTTCCTCGTCGAGGTCTTCCTCGTTGAGCGCCTTGGGGAAAGCCGCCGCGACGTGCATCGCAAGCTGCTTGCCGAGCGACTGCAGCACATCGTCCGCCGCATCGCTTTCCAGCGCGACGAGCACGCCGATCTTGCCGAGGCCCGGGGCCTGCTGGTTGTGGACATAGCCCACGACCGCGCCCTTGGAGACTTCGAGCTTCTTCGCGCGGCGCAGATTCTGGTTCTCGCCGATCGTCGCGATGTTGGTGGTCAGCACCTCCTCGACGGTCTTGCCGCCCAGCGGGGCCGCCTTGATCGTCGCGAGATCGTCACCCAGTTCGAGCGCCACCGAGGTGACGTCGCGGACGAAGGTCTGGAACTGTTCGTTCTTGGCGACGAAGTCGGTTTCCGAATTGACTTCGACCGCGGCGCCCTTGGTGCCCGAAACCTCGATGCCGACCAGCCCCTCGGCCGCGGTACGGCTCGACTTCTTGGCGGCGGCGGCGAGGCCCTTGGTGCGCAGCCAGTCCATCGCGGCATCCATGTCGCCGTTGGTCTCGCTGAGCGCCTTCTTGCAATCCATCATGCCCGCGCCGCTCTTCTCGCGCAGGTCCTTGACCATCGAAGCCGTGATATCGGCCATTGTCCTAGTCCTTCAATTGATACCGGTTGAATATGGGTACGGGCGGGGCAGGCGCCAGTTCCGCCCTGCCCCGCCCGCATGACATTTCAGCGACGGTCAGGCGTCGATCTGGCGCTCGGCCTCGGCAGCCGCTTCGGCCGCTTCCGGGGCCGCCGCCGGGGTCAGCGCCTCCTCGGCGATCGGCTCGGCCATCGCGCCGAGGTCCGCGCCGCCGCGGCGCTGCTGCTCCTGGTTGCCGCGGGTGGCGGCGATCGCCACCGCCTCGCAATACAGGCGGATCGCGCGGCTCGCGTCGTCGTTCGCCGGCACCGGGAAGGCGATGCCGTCCGGCGACACGTTCGAATCGAGGATCGCGACGACCGGAATGCCGAGCGTGTTGGCTTCCTTGATCGCCAGCTCTTCCTTGTTGGCGTCGATCACGAACATCACGTCGGGGATGCCGCCCATGTCGCGGATGCCGCCGAGCGACAGTTCGAGCTTGTCGCGCTCACGGGTGAGCTGGAGCACTTCCTTCTTGGTGAGGCCCGCGGTGTTGCCCGAGAGCTGCTCTTCGAGGCCCTTGAGGCGCTTGATCGAGTTGGAGATCGTCTTCCAGTTGGTGAGCATGCCGCCCAGCCAGCGGTGGTTGACGAAATGCTGGCCCGAGCGGCGCGCGCCGTCGGCGATCGCTTCCTGCGCCTGGCGCTTGGTGCCGACGAACAGCACCTTGCCGCCCGAGGCGACGGTCGACGAGACGAATTCGAGCGCGCGCGCGAACAGCGGCACGGTCTGCGACAGGTCGATGATGTGGACGCCGTTGCGATCGCCGAAGATATACGGCTTCATCTTCGGGTTCCAGCGATGCGTCTGGTGGCCGAAGTGCGCGCCGGTCTCGATAAGCTGCTGCATGGTGACGACAGGAGCCGCCATAGGTAATTTCCTTTCCGGTTATGCCTCTGGGAAGCGAGAATGACGACCGGCTACAAGCCGGCGCACCGGTGATGATGCTTCCCATGTGGGGTTGAAGGCCGCGCCCCTAGCGCAATGCGGGGCGAAAAGCAACGGCGGTCGATATCTCACAACCGTCATTCCCGCGGAGGCGGGAATCCATTCGCACAGGTTGTGGAAAGAACCGCTCGGCCAGCCAGAATGGATTCCCGCCTTCGCGGGAATGACGAAGCGTTCGAACAACGCTTGACACGCTGGAACATACATGGAACACAACGCCAGAACATAGAACGAACATCGGCACGCAGGAGGCCAAGATGATGATGATGCTGGCGATCGCGGTTTTCGGGGGCACCTTGGGCGTGGCGAGCTATGCCATTGCCGGCACGGTGGGGCCGAATATCGACAAGATCCGGCTGGCGCTGGCAGGCCGTTCGCCGCTGGCGATGATGCCGGTGGTGACGCCGGCGCGCAGCACGCACCGGCTGCCGGTCAGGCGGCGGGCGGCGTCGGCGCCGCTGCGCCCGGTTGCGCCCCCGATTGCCCGGCTGCGCGCAGCCGCCTGACGCGATTGTAGCTGGCAATGCTGAACGGCACGGTCAACAGATAGATGATGCACAGGGCGGAGGCGGTGTGCCACGGCGCGGAGACCGCCGCCGCGCCGAACACCACCACCACCGCCAGCGCCTCGAAGCGGATGTTGCGGCGCAGGCGAAGCGAGCCCCAGGAATAGGTCGCGAGGCTCGATACCATCAGCAGCGCGACCAGCGCGGTCCACGGTGCAACGATGAACGGCGAGCGCAACAGCGTCTCGCCGCTCCAGAACCACAGGAACATCGGCAACAGCGCCAGCCCCGCGCCCGCGGGCGCGGGCACCCCGGTGAGGAAGCCCGCGGACTTATGCGGCTGTTCGGTCACGTCGATATTGGCGTTGAACCGCGCGAGGCGCAGCGCGCAGAACACCGCGAACATCAGCGCCGCCGCCCAGCCGAACCGCGGCAGCGCGGAGAGCGACCAGAGGTAGAGGATCAGCGCGGGCGAAACCCCGAAGGAGATCGCGTCGGCGAGCGAATCGAGCTCGGCGCCGAACCGGCTCTGCCCGCGCACCATCCGCGCGATGCGCCCGTCGAGCCCGTCGAGCACCCCGGCGAGCAGCACCATCGCCACCGCCAGTTCCCACCAGCCGGCGATCGCGAAGCGGATGCCGGAGAGGCCCGCGCACAGCCCCAGCGCGGTCACCGCATTGGGCAGCACCGCGCGCAACGGCAGGCCGACCCGGCGGCGCGGCGGTCGCGTCATTGCGCGGTGCCGCTCACCGGTTGTCCGCCGAACCGACCGATGATCGTCTCGCCGGCGACCGAGCGCTGGCCGAGCGCCACCTGCGGCGCGCAGCCTTCGGGGAGGAACACGTCGACGCGACTGCCGAAGCGAATCAGCCCGACGCGCTGGCCGACCGCGACGATATCGCCGACCCGCGCGAAGCCGACGATGCGGCGTGCGACGAGCCCGGCGATCTGGGTGAAGCCGACGCGGCGCCCGTCGAACCCCTCGACCACGAAATGCTGGCGCTCATTGTCCTCGGATGCCTTGTCGAGATCGGCATTGAGGAACTTGCCCGAGATATAAACGACTTGCTTGATCGTCCCGGCGATCGGGGCGCGGTTGATATGGACATCGAACACCGACATGAAGATCGAGACGCGGACCATCGGCTCGGTGCCGAGCTCGCCGGTCAGTTCGCGCGGCACCGGGACGCGCTCGATCATCGTCACCAGCCCGTCGGCGGGCGCGATCACCAGATCGTCGCCGCGCGGGGTGGTGCGCACCGGATCGCGGAAGAACGCCGCGACCCACACCGTCAGCCCCAGCATCGGCCAGAAGAAGATGTTGGAGGCGATCGTCAGCAGCAGGGTGAGGCCGAACGCGATGGCGACGAACTTCTGCCCCTCGGGATGAACCGCGGGAAAGCGCCATTTGACGGTCGTAGTCGTGGGGAGGCCGCCGGGGCCGTCCGATTTATCGAGCGATGACATGCCGGCTGTCTAGCGGTGTGCTGTGGCACACACAACGCGCAACGGTTGATCCCCCGCGCCCTTCCTCCTATCGGCACGCCAAACCTCCCTAGTCTCAAGGAAGCGCACATGGCGAAGATCAAGGTGAAGACGCCCGTCGTGGAGATCGACGGCGACGAAATGACTCGGATCATCTGGGAATGGATCCGCGAACGCCTGATCAAGCCGTATCTCGATATCGAGCTCGATTATTACGACCTCGGCGTCGAGCATCGCGACGCGACCAACGACCAGGTGACGATCGACAGCGCGCACGCCACGCAGAAATATGGCGTCGCGGTGAAGTGCGCGACGATCACCCCGGACGAGGCGCGGGTCGAGGAATTCGGCCTCAAGCAGATGTGGAAATCGCCCAACGGCACGATCCGCAACATCCTGGGCGGCGTGATCTTCCGCGAGCCGATCGTGATCCGCAACGTGCCGCGGCTGATCCCGGGCTGGACCCACCCGATCGTCGTCGGCCGTCACGCCTTCGGCGACCAGTATCGCGCGACCGATTTCAAGGTGCCCGGCAAGGGCAAATTGACGATGAAGTTCGAGGGCGAGGACGGCACCGTCATCGAGAAGGACGTGTACGATTTCCCCGGCGCCGGCGTGGCGATGGGGATGTACAATCTCGACGAATCGATCCGCGATTTCGCGCGCGCCTCGATGAACTATTCGCTCGGCCGCAACTGGCCGCTGTACCTGTCGACCAAGAACACGATCCTCAAGGCCTATGACGGGCGCTTCAAGGATATCTTCGCCGAGGTGTTCGAGAGCGAATTCAAGGACAAGTTCAAGGACGCCGGCATCGTCTACGAGCATCGCCTGATCGACGACATGGTCGCCAGCGCGCTGAAGTGGAACGGCGAATTCGTCTGGGCCTGCAAGAATTACGACGGCGACGTGCAGTCGGATCAGGTGGCGCAGGGCTTCGGCAGCCTCGGGCTGATGACCTCGGTGCTGATGACCCCGGACGGCAAGACGATCGAGGCCGAGGCGGCGCACGGCACCGTCACCCGCCACTATCGCCAGCACCAGCAGGGCAAGGCGACCTCGACCAACCCGATCGCGTCGATCTTCGCCTGGACCGGCGGGCTCAAGTATCGCGGCAAGTTCGACGGCACGCCCGACGTGACGCGCTTCGCCGAGACGCTCGAGCAGGTCTGCATCGAGACGGTCGAGGCGGGCGACATGACCAAGGATCTCGCGATCCTGATCGGCCCGGATCAGAAGTGGATGACCACCGAGCAGTTCTTCGAGGCGATCCGCGCCAACCTCGAAGCCAAGATGGCGACCTGGGCCTGATTTCGGCCCGGCGCTAGCGCCGGAATGACGAAACCGGCGTCCGCATCCGCTGCGGGCGCCGGTTTTTTTTGCGCCGCGCTCTCCCCGTCCGGGCCGAGCTTGTCGAAGCCCCGCCCTTTCTTCCGCAGAAAGAAGTACAGCCCTTCGACAAGCTCAGGGCGAACGGAGATTGATGCGGAATCTCTAGTTGTTCGCCGGCGACCGGATATGCTCGCGCCGCACGCCCAGCCCCAGCACCCGCGCCGGAATGCGGCGGAGCAGCGCCACCCGGTCGAATAGCCGCAGCAACAGCGGCGCGTGCGCGATCTCGCCGGAAAGCGCGCGTTCGAGCACGTTGCGATGCGCCGCGCGCTGGATCGCCTGGATCACCTTCACCGGAAACATCCGCCGCGCCTGCACCTTCGCGAGCAACGCATCGGGATCCTCCCCGCGCAACATCGGCGCGGCGAGGATATTCGCCGCCGCCACCGCATCCTGGATCGCAAGATTGATCCCCACCCCGCCGACCGGCGACATGGCATGCGCCGCATCGCCGATCGCGAGCAGCCCCGGCCGGTGCCAGCGCGTCAGCCGGTCGAGCGAGACCGACAGCAATTTCACATCGTCCCAATCGCGCACCGCCGCGATGCCCGGTGCGATCACCGGCGCCGCTGCCGCCATATCGGTGCGAAAGGTCGCGATGCCGCGCTCACGCACCTCGGCCGCGCTGCCCTTGCGGATCACGCGCGCGCACTGGAAATAATCACCGCGATCGATCGCGACGACCATCTGCCCCTGCGAGAGATAGGCGGCGGTGCGATTCTCCGCGCCGCGCTCCTTGGGGACGCGGAACCAGAAGACGTCGATCGGCACCCCCAGATCGGTGCGCGGCAACCCGGCCGCATCGCACAACGCCGAATCGCGCCCGTCGGCAAGGATCACCAGTCGCGCCCGCAATTCCTTGCCCTGCGCGGTGCGCACCCCGGCGATCCGCCCGCCCTCGCCTGCGATCAGCGCGGCGCCGGCGGTCTCCATCCGGAGATCGAACCCCGGATAGCGCCGCGCCTGGCGTGCGACGAAATCGAGGAAATGCCATTGTGGCATCAGCGCGACGAAGCGTCCGCGCCCCGGCAAATGGGTGAAATCGGCCAGCCGATAATCGTGCCCCGCAACGACCGCGCCGATTTCCTCGATCTTGTCGTGCGGCTCGGCGAGCAAGGCGTCGAACAGTCCCAGTTCGTCGAACAGATCGAGCGTCGAGGGGTGGACGGTATCGCCGCGGAAATCGCGCAGGAAGTCGCGATGCTTCTCCAGCACCGCCACGCCGAGGCCGGCGCGCGCGAAGAGCAGCCCGGCCATCATCCCCGCCGGGCCGCCACCGACAATGACGATATCGTATTTTTCCATCGACTCGTCCTGACAGCGCCCCCCGCCTCTGCTTAGGATAACGTTATGGCGATCGGATTGGACAATAAAGGCTTCAGCGACGCGCTGGTCATTCTCGGCGCGGCGGGGCTGGTGATCCCCGCCTTCGCGCGTTTCAAGATCAGCCCGGTGATCGGGTTCATCCTCGTCGGCATGCTGGTCGGCCCGGCGGGGCTCGGGCGGCTGGTCGACGATGCGCCGTGGCTCTATTATTTCACGATCACCGATCCACATGCGATCGAGCCGTTCGCCGAATTCGGCATCGTGCTGCTGCTGTTCTCGATCGGGCTCGAATTGTCGTTCCGGCGGTTATGGTCGATGCGCCGGCTGGTGTTCGGCACCGGCGCCGCCGAATTGCTCGGTTCGGGGCTGCTGATCGGCGCTGGGCTGCACCTATTGGGGCAGAATTGGGCGGGCGCGATCGGGCTCGGGCTGGCGCTCGCCTTGTCCTCCACCGCCCTGGTGCTGCCGCTGGTCGGGACGACCGGCGCGGTCGGGCGCGGCGCCTTCGCGATGCTGTTGTTCGAGGATCTCGCGCTGGTCCCGATCATTTTCGCGCTCGGCGCGATGGCCCCCACCGCGAGCGATACCGGGTGGCAGGGGCTGGCCGGCGTCGCGCTGCGCGGCGGGCTGACGGTGGTGGCGATGTACATCGGCGGGCGCCTCGTCCTGCCGCGGCTGTTCGCGCAGGCCGCGCGCACCAAAAGCCCTGAATTGTTCCTCGCCGCCTCGCTGCTGGTGGTGATCGTCGCCAGCGTCGCGACCACCGCGGCGGGTCTGTCGCCGATCGTCGGGGCGCTGCTCGCCGGGCTGCTGATCGCCGAGACCGAATATCATACCGAAGTCGAGGTGATCACTGCCCCGTTCAAGGGGCTCGCGCTCGGGGTGTTCCTGATCACGGTGGGGATGAGCGTCGACCTCAGCTCGATCATCGACAATTGGAGCGAATTGCTGCTCGCGGTGATCGGGGTGGTGGCGATCAAGACGATCGTCACCTATCTGCTGTTGCGCGTCGCCAATGCGCGGCGCGGGGTCGCGGCCGAGACCGGGCTGCTGATGGGCAGCCCCTCCGAAACCACGCTGATCGTGCTCGCCGCCGCGGCGCAGGCGCAGCTCATCCAGGCTTCCACCGCCGCCTTCTGGCAAACCGTCACCGCGATCGGATTGACGATCACCCCGCTGCTCGCGCGTGCCGGCACCGCGGTCGCGCGGCGGCTCGATACGACGCTCGATCCGCATGCCGTGCCCGAAACCGCGGGCGTGCAGCGCTCGGTGGTGATCGGCTTCGGCCGTGTCGGGCGGCTGGTGGCGGATATGCTCACCGCGCACGACCAGCCCTATATCGCGGTGGAAGCCGATATCGACGCGGTGAAGGCGGGCCAGCTCAGCGGCTATCCGGTGATGTTCGGCGATGTCGCGCGCGGCGGGCTGGTCGATCGGCTCGATCTGCCCGCCGCGCGTGCGCTGATCCTGACGATGGACGATCCGGTGCTGACCGTTCGGCTGGCGCGGCGGATCCGCGCGCTCGCCCCCGATCTGCCGATCATCGCGCGCGCCCGCGATACGCGCCACGCCGCCGAGCTCTACCGCGCCGGGGTGACCGATGCGGTGCCCGAAACGCTGGAAAGCTCGCTGCAATTGTCGGAGGCGGTGCTCGTCGATCTCGGCGTCGCGATGGGGCCGGTGATCGCCTCGATCCACGAGAAGCGCGACGAGATGCGCGAAACGATCCGGCGCGAAGCCGCGCTGACCCGCGAACCGCGCATCCGCCGCATCAAGCGCAAGAGCGAGATCGCGACCGAATAGGCGCGGCTGACTGCGAACATCGTCATGCCGGGCTCGACCCGGCATCCAGGGCGACGAATGCTGCCGTCTGCGGCACTGGATGCGGGATCAAATCCGGCATGACGATAACAGAACGATGAAAACCGGACTGTATCCTACCGGTCGCCCTAGTTTTCGCCACGATCAGCCACTAACGCGCGCCGCTATGGAGCCGTCCGATCTTCGCGTCGCCTTGTTCAGCGGCAATTACAATTATGTGCGCGACGGCGCCAACCAGTCGCTCAACCTGCTCGTCGGGTATCTGCTCGAACGCGGGGTGAAGGTCCGTGTCTATTCGCCGACGGTGCCCGAACCCGCCTTTCCGCCGGTCGGCGATCTGGTCGACGTGCCGTCCTTCCCGATGTTCGCCGGGCGCGGCGAATATAAGCTCGCGCGCGGGCTGCCGGCGCGACCGCGCGCCGATCTGGAGGCGTTCGCGCCCAATATCGTCCACGTCTCCGCCCCCGAAATCCTCGGCCATGCCGCAGTGCGCTGGGCGCGCCGGAACAATATCCCGGCGGTCGCCTCGTTCCACACACGGTTCGAAACCTATTGCAGCTATTACGGCCTCGGGTTCCTCGAGCCGCTGGTCAAATATCTGATGACGCGGTTCTACAACCGCTTCGATCGCGTGCTCGTCCCCAGCAACAGCATGATGGCGCTGCTCGCCGAATGGGGGGTTACCGCGCCGATGGGAATCTGGTCGCGCGGGATCAACCACGATCGCTTCCGCCCCGACCGGCGCGATCTGGCGTGGCGGCGCTCGCTCGGCATCGCCGATCACGAGATGGCGGTCGGTTTCCTCGGGCGGCTGGTCAAGGAAAAAGGGCTCGACATCTTCGCCGAGGTCTCGACCGAGCTCAAGCGGCGCGGGGTGGCGCACAAGGTGCTGGTGGTCGGCGAAGGCCCGGCGCGCGACTGGTTCGCCGAGGCGGTGCCCGATGCGGTGTTCACCGGCTTCCAGTCGGGCGACGCGCTCGGCCGCGCGGTCGCGTCGATGGATGTGTTCTTCAACCCCAGCGTCACCGAAACCTTCGGCAACGTCACCACCGAGGCGATGGCGAGCGCCGTCCCGGTCGTCGCGGCGCGCGCCACCGGGGCGGTCGATCTGGTCGAGGACGGGGTCAACGGCTTCCTCGTCCCGCCGCGCGATGTGGCGGCCTATGCCGATGCGATCGCGCGGATCGTCGCCGATCCGGCGCTGCGCGAAGCAATGGGCGAAGCCGGCCACCGCAAGGCAGCCGGCTATCGCTGGGATGTCGCCAATCAGGCGGTACTGGATGCGTATCTGGCGTTGGAGCGGCGTTAAACCTCCCACCGTTCGGGCTGAGCCTGTCGAAGCCCTGTCCTTTTCTTCCGAGGAAGAAAAAGCAGCCCTTCGACAAGCTCGGGGCGAACGGAGGTTAGCCTACCCCTCGCGCCAGTCGAAGGTCAGCGGCGCCTCGCGGAACGCGAAACGATCGAGGTGGCTCGCCACCACGCCGCGCATCCGTTCGACATCTTCCCCCGCGGGAACGGTCAGCGCGACATCCAGCGTTTCGCTGTCGGCGCGCATCTCCAGCCGGCTGCCGTTAGGGAAGTCGATCGTCCCCTCCTCGGGCGAGAAGGTGACGACCATCTTGTGACTCCAATGCTTGGCGAGCTGCTGGAGATAGCGGCTCGCCGAAGCGGTCGGCACGCGTGCGAGCGAAACGCTCACCGCAGCCGCTCGATCTTCTGCGCGACCTCGTCGATCAGCGCGGCGACATCGTGGAGCGTATCCTGCGAGAATTCGCCCCGTGCCAGCCGATGCTCGAGCGCGACGCGCAAATTGCCCATCGCGCGACGGATCGGCGCGCCGTCGGTGCGCTGGCGACGCTCGCCGACGCGGGTGAGCCGCTCGATCAGCGCCTCGGCCTGCTCGCGATTCTCCTCCAGATGCGCGCGGCCTTCGTCGGTCGCGGCGTAGCGCTTGCGCTTCTCCTCATTGGCCTGCTCCTCTATGAAGCCCATCTCTTCGAGCAGGGTTAGCGTCGGATAGACCACCCCCGGGCTGGGCGCATAATCGCCGCCGGTCAATTCCTCGATCGCGCGGATCAATTCATAGCCGTGGCGCGGCTCGTCGGCGATCAGCTTGAGCAGCACGAGGCGCAATTCGCCGCCGTCGAACATTCGTCGGCCACGACCGCCACCGCCGCGCTCCGCGCCGCCGAATGACCATTCGCCGCCAAAGGCGCCCCAGCCGCCGCCACGATGACCGCGCGGCCCGCAATGGCCGCCGCGGCGGCCGTGCATTCCATGAAACATGTTGTATCCTCTATATATCAAGATGGCGCTAAGATATATCTTGATACAACGGATGCAACCCCCGCTGTGAAAAAATCGACGAGCCCCCTATCTTGGCCAGATGGCTGACTTGTTCGCCGGGTTCGAACCCGCCTCCCCGCCCGAGGAACTCCCCGCCGCCGATGCGCCGCTGGCCGATCGGCTGCGCCCGCGCGCGCTGGACGAGGTGGTCGGGCAGGAGCATCTCACCGGGCCGGAAGGCGCGATCGGGCGGATGGTTGCGGCGGGGCGGCTCTCCTCGATGATCCTGTGGGGGCCGCCCGGCACCGGCAAGACGACGATCGCGCGGCTGCTCGCCGATGCGGTGGGGCTGCGTTTCGCGCCAATCTCGGCGGTGTTCTCGGGGGTCGCCGATCTCAAGAAGGTCTTCGCCGAGGCGCGCGAGCATATGCGCACCGGGCGCCGCACCCTGCTGTTCGTCGACGAAATCCACCGTTTCAATCGCGCGCAGCAGGACGGCTTCCTGCCCTATGTCGAGAACGGCACCGTCACATTGGTCGGCGCGACGACCGAAAACCCGTCGTTCGAGCTCAACGCGGCATTGCTCAGCCGCGCGCAGGTGCTGATCCTCCACCGCCTCGATCATGACGCGCTGAGCCGGCTGCTCGATCGCGCCGAGGCGGAGATGGAGCGCCCCCTCCCGCTCACCCCGCCGGCGCGCGAGGCTTTGGTGGCGAGCGCGGACGGCGACGGGCGCTTCCTGCTCAATCAGGCGGAGACCTTGTTCTCGGTCGGCATCACCGAGCCGCTCGATCCGGCCGGGCTGTCATCCTTCCTCCAGCGCCGCGTCGCGGTGTACGACAAGGATCGCGAGGGGCATTACAACCTCATCTCCGCGCTCCACAAATCGGTGCGCGGATCGGATCCGCAAGCCGCGCTTTACTATCTCGCGCGGATGCTCGTCGCCGGGGAGGAGCCGCTGTACGCATTGCGCCGGCTGACCCGCATGGCGGTCGAGGATATCGGCATGGCCGATCCGCAGGCGCTGACCCAGTGCATCGCCGCCAAGGACGCCTATGAGCTGCTCGGCTCGCCCGAAGGCGAATTGGCGATCGTCCAGGCGTGCCTGTACCTCGCCACCGCGCCCAAATCGAACGCCGCCTATGAGGCGATGAAGGCGGCGTGGCGGTCGGCGCGCGAGACGGGATCGCTGATGCCGCCCGCCAATATCCTCAACGCCCCGACGCGGCTGATGAAGGAGATCGGCTATGGCAAGGGCTATGAATACGATCATAGCAGCGATGATGCCTTCTCCGGCGCAAACTATTGGCCGGAAGGGATGAATCCCGAGAATTTCTACCAGCCGACCGGGCGCGGATATGAGAAAAGGGTTGCCGAGCGGCTCGCCTGGTGGGACGAACGCCGGCGTGAAAAGAATACGTAGAACCGATCATCATCCGCTGGAAACCGGCAGCCGGCGCCGCTCCATTTACCGTCATGCCGAGCCCGACCCGGCATCCAGAGTCTCAGGCGACGGCATCAGTGGCCCTGGATGCCGGATCAAGTCCGGCATGACGGCAGTCGCGCTGCTGGCACTCGCCACGCCGGTTTCGGCGCAGCAGATTCACCCGACCTCGCAACAATCCTATCATCAGGCGGTCGCCGCCGGGTATAAGGCGCTCACCTTGTGCGAGGGCATTTTCGACGCCGGCCGTACCGAGGCGCAGATCGCCTCGGTCGAGTTGCGCGGCATCTATCCCGAATATGACGCGATCGTCCCGACGCTCCCCGCGACGGTCGACCGGCGCGCGCGGATCGTGACGGTCGCGTTCGACGGCCAGCTCGCGCCGCGCCGCGCGATGTGGCGGCCACGCTTCGGCTGTTACCTTTCGCCGATCGGGGCGCACGCCGACCGGGTCAATCCGTCCGCTACCCCGCCGACCGCGCTCATCCCCGATCCGCGCCAATGGCCGATGGGCGATGCCGGCATCGCGCCGCGCCCCTCGCCGGGGCTCGCCGCGCTCGTTGCGCGCGCATTCGATCGCGCGAGCTTCGGCGCGGAGAGCGTGACGACCGGCGTGGTGATCCTCAAGGACGGCCGCATCGTCGCCGAACAATATGCGCCGGGCTTCGGCCCGTTCGTCGCCAATCGCACCTGGTCGGTCGCCAAGAGCATCGCCGGCACATTGGTCGGCATCGCCTCTGTCACCGCGCGGATCGATCCGCATCGTCCGGCGACGATCCCCGAATGGCGCCATCCCGGCGATCCGCGCGCCGCGATCACGCTCGACAATCTGATGCGGATGGCGAGCGGGTTGCACAGCGACACCGCCGGCAACCGCACCGATGCGATCTATTTCGGCGGCACCGCGGTCACCGAGAGCGCGACCGGCTGGCCGATCGAGGCCGCGCGCGGGACGCGCTTCCGCTACGCCAATAACGATATCCTGCTCGCGACGCGCAGCCTGCGCGCGACGCTGGGCGAGGCGCGCTACGCCAATCTGCCGCACGGCGGGCTGTTCCACCCGCTCGGCATGACCCATACCACCACCGGGACCGACTGGCAGGGCAATTACATCCTCTCCAGCCAAGTGTGGACTACCGCCCGCGATCTCGCGCGGCTCGGACAATTCTGGCTGCAGGACGGCGTATGGCAAGGCCGCCGCCTGCTCCCGGCGGGCTGGATGCGCTATATGACCAGTGCCGCCGGGCCGCAGCCGGCGGAAGGACCAGGCTATGGCGCGACGATGTGGCTGTTCGGGCCGAAGCAGGGGCTTCCGGTCGGCAGCTACGCCGCGCAGGGTAACCGCGGGCAATCGGTGATGGTCATCCCCCAGCATCGCCTCGTCATCGTGCGGCGCGGCGAAGATCCGGGTCCGGCGCGGTTCGATATCGCGCGCTTCTCGGCCGAAGCGATCGCGGTGCTGCAATGAAGGATTGGGCAGAGGTTGTCGCCTTCGCGTGCGCGTTGCCGGATGTGGCAATGGCGCCCTTCTACGGCACCCCCTGCCCCAAGGTGAACGGCAAGGCCTTCGTCTCGCCCGGGCGCGAGCCGGACAGTTTTCACGTCATGGCACCGCACGAGGAAAAAGCGGTGCTGCTCGACACCGAGCCCGAAACCTTCTGGCAGACCCCGCATTACGAGGGCTGGCCCGGGCTGCTCGTGCGTTACGGCGCGGCGGACGAAGAGCGCGTGCGCAATGTCATCCGCCGGGCGTGGTGGGATCGCGCGAAAAAACCGCAGCGTGCCACCTTCGGCCCCCGCCCCTGATCGCTTCACGCGCTTCGTCGCGATCGACTGGTCGGGAGCGAAGGGCGCGCGGCATCGCGGGATCGCGGTCGCCGAATGCGGCGCGGGCGATGCGGCGCCGGTGCTGGTCGAGCCCGCCGGCCGAATCTGGTCGCGCAGCGCGGTGCTCGATTGGCTGCTGGCGCGCGCCGACGCGCCGCTGCTGGTCGGGTTCGATTTCAGCTTCTCCGCCCCGTTCGTCGCGCGCGGCGCGCATCTGCCGGGCGAGACCGACACCGCCGACGCCCGCGCGCTGTGGCATTATGTCGACACGCACAGCGACGATGCCGATCTCGGCGCCGCCAGCTTCCTCGCGGCGCGGCGCGGGCGGCATTTCTATCTCGGCGCGGCGGACGGGGCGAAGCGCGACTTCCTCCACTGGCGGGTCTGCGAGACCGGGGCGGATCAGTCGACCAAACCCTCGACCGTCTATGACGCGATCGGCGCGGCGCAGGTCGCCAAGGCGAGCTTCGCCGGGATGCGGCTGCTCCACCGGTTGAACGAGCGGATCGCGATCTGGCCGTTCGACCCGGTGCCGGCGACCGGCGCGACGGTCGTCGAAATCTACACCGCGATCGCCGCCCGCGCGGCGGGGCTGCGCAAGGGCATCAGCAAATTGCGCACCGCCGAGGCGCTCGATGCCGCGCTGGCAGCGCTCGGCGCCCGGCCGCACCTGCCGCTCGCGCGCTATGACGATCATGCGACCGATGCGATCCTCGCCGCGGCGTGGCTGCGTCGCAGCGCCGGCAACGCCGATTTCTGGCGTCCGGCGCGGATGACCCCGCCGATCGCGCAAAGCGAGGGCTGGACGTTCGGCGTTCTCTGACGCATGGACGCCGGCGGGCCGGCTTAGCTCAGATGGTAGAGCACCTGATTTGTAATCAGGGGGCCGCGGGTTCGATCCCTGCAGCCGGCACCATATCGCAATTCCGCACGATCGTGCAGATTCCAATTGGCGCGATTTCCGTTCCGTGCCACCTGGGATCGATGCGAGATCGCGATCGGACCACCAAGCCCAGCGCGCAAAGCGCGGGCGATGCGCGGCCCTCGGGCTATGCCAGCCCCTCGATCATCGCCCGACGCGATCGCATCCTCGACGAAACGCGGCGCATGATCGGCGAAGTCGGCGTGACCAATCTCAGCATGGACGATGTCGCGAAGCGCGCGAACGTCGCCAAGCGCACCTTGTACAATGCGTTCCAGAGCAAGGAATATCTCGTCGCCTCCGCGATCAGCAAATATATGGAGGATTATGAGCGCCGGATCCATTATTCGACCGAGGACGCCACGCTCGATTGGATGATCGAGCGCCTCGTCATCGTCGCGCGCCGCAATCTCGAAATCCGCAACTACACCCGCGCGTTGTTGAACGTCTATCATTCGGCCGATGTCGCGCCGGAGATCAGAAAGGCGATCCACGACATCGCCGCGCATTCGCACGGGCCGTGGATACGCCGGCTCGCCGGCAAGCGTCAGCTCCAGCCGTGGATCGACGCCGACGATCTGATCGCGATGCTGGTCCGCTATCGCTATGCCACCGCCAGCGCCTGGGCTGAGGGCGAAATCCCCGACGAGAAGATGGTCGTCGAGGTCGTCCGCAGCGTTCTGACGGTGATGGCCGGTGCGACACGCGGCGCGGCGCGGCGCGAGATCGTCGACACGCTCAACTCGCTCGATCGGCACCCGCTGCTCGACGGGCATGTCGCGGCGATATCCGCGGGAAAATAGAGCGTCGTGCGTTAAATCGGGATCGCTTCACCGCCGTAGGGCGAACGGTTTACATTTTACGCAGGATACTCCAGCCGCGTCGCCGGAAAACCCGCGGCTCAGCGCTGCCTGACCGCGCCCTTTTCCTCCAGCTCGCTGAACTCCGCATCGGACAGCCCCAGCCAGTCGCCGAGTAATTCGCGGCTATGCTCCCCCACCTGCGGCGGGCGATAGCGATAGTCGGTCGGGGTGGCGGAAAACTTGCCGGGGAAGGCGACCGTCGGAATCTCCACCCCGTCCTCGCGGACGAAGCGGTGCACCACGCCGCGCGCCGCGATGAACGGATCGGCGTAGATATCCTTGATCGTATTCACCGGCCCCGCAGGCACGTTGATCGCGACGAGCCGCTCGATCAGCGGCCCGCCCGCCAGGTCGCGGACGATATCCTGCACCGCGGCCTCGATCGCGTCGCGGTTGATCAGCCGGTCGCGCCCGGTGGTGAAGCGCGGATCGGCGGCGAGATCGGGGCGCCCCATCTCATGGCAGAAAGCGCGGAACTGGCTGTCATTGCCGATCGCGATGATGATCACGCCGTCGGCGACCTCGAAGGTCTTATAGGGCACCACGGTCGGGTGCCGGTTGCCGAGCCGACCCGGATTGACGCCCCCGACGAGCCAGTTCGATCCCTGATTGGCGAGCATCGCGATCTGCGTATCGAGCAGCGACACGTCGATCTGTTGCCCCTCCCCCGTCCGCTCGGCGTGGCGCAGCGCGGCGAGGATCGAGACGGTGGCGTACATCCCGGTCGACAGATCGGCCATCGCCACCCCGGCGCGGAGCGGCCCGCCATGCTCCTCGCCGGTGATCGACATGAAGCCGCCCATCCCCTGCGCGACGAAATCATAGCCGGGTCGATCGGCATAAGGGCCGGTCTGCCCGAAGCCGGTGATCGAGCAATAGACGATGCGCGGGTTGATCGCGCTGATGCTGGCATAATCGAGCCCGTATTTGACCAGCCCGCCGACCTTGAAATTCTCGACCAGAATATCGGCCTCAGCGGCAAGCCGGCGGATCAGCGCCTGCCCCTCCGGGTTGGCGAGATCGATCGCGGCCGAGCGCTTGTTGCGATTGCAGCTCAGATAATAAGCGCTTTCCTGCGGATCGTCGGCGCCATCGGGCAAGGACAGGAACGGCGGGCCCCAGCCGCGCGTATCATCCCCCTTGCCGGGCTGCTCGACCTTGAACACATCGGCGCCGAGATCGGCGAGGATCTGCGTCGACCACGGCCCGGCGAGGACCCGCGACAGATCGAGAACCTTGATTCCTTCGAGCGCCCGCCCGGGCCGTCCGTCCGTCACGCCGCTTTCACCCTCCCAAATGGTCGTGCCGGCCTAGGCCGCGCGGGACTCAAGGCGCAAGGTCAATTCGCCGCCGACAGCAATCCGCGCGCGACGACATGCGCCTGGATTTCCGCCGCCCCCTCGAAGATGTTGAGGATGCGCGCATCGCACAGGATGCGGCTCGCCTGATATTCGAGCGCATAGCCGTTGCCGCCGTGGATCTGGACGGTCGCATCGGCATTGGCCCAGGCGACCCGCGCGGCGAGCAGTTTCGCCATGCCGGCCTCGATGTCGCAGCGCCGGCCCTCGTCCTTGCGCCGCGCCGCGGCATAAGTGAGCTCGCGCGCCATGACGAGCTCGACGAGCATCAGCGCCAATTTGTCGGCGACCCGCGGGAAATCCGCGAGCGCGCAGCCGAACTGGCGACGCGTCCGCGCATAATCCAGCGCGACGTCGAACGCATTCCACCCGACGCCGATCGCGCGCGCCGCGGTCTGGATTCGCGCGCCCTCGAAAGTGCGCATCAGCTGGCGGAAGCCCTTGCCCTCCTCGCCGCCGAGGATCGCGTCGCCGGGCACACGGAAACCGTCGAACGACAGCGCATATTCGCGCATCCCGCGATAGCCGAGCACCTCGATCTCGCTGCCGGCGAGTCCTTCGTCGGGGAAAGCGTCCTCTTCGGTGCCGCGTGTCTTGGCGGCGAGCAGCATCGACAACCCGGCGTGGCCGGGCTCGGCCGGATTGGTGCGCACCAGCAAGGTCATCAGATCGGCGCGCGCCGCGTGGGTGATCCAGTTCTTCGCCCCCGTCACCGACCAGCCATCGCCGTCGCGCACCGCGCGCGTCTTGAGCGAGGCGAGGTCGGAGCCGACATCGGGCTCGGTGAACACTGCGGTCGGCAGCGTCTCCCCGCGCGCGAGCCGGGGCAGCCAATATGCCTTTTGCGCGGGGGTCCCGCTTTCGCCGATCAATTCGCCCGCGATCTCGGAGCGGGTGCCGAGCGACCCGGCGCAGATCCAGCCCCGGCTCAATTCCTCCGACACGACGCACATCGCGAGCTTGCCGAGCCCCAGCCCGCCATATTCGGCGTCGATGCAAATCCCGAACACCCCGAGATCGGCCATTTCGTCAACGATCTCGATCGGGATCAACGCATCGGCGAGGTGCCAATCATGCGCCTTGGGGGCGATACGTTGCGCGGCAAAGGCGCGGAATTGCGCGCGGATCATATCGAGCGTCTCGTCGCCTAGCGCCTCCGACGGCCGTGCATCGGCCTCGATCAACGCGGTCAGCGCGGCGCGGGTCGCGGCATTATTGCCCTCGACCAGAAACCACGCCGCCGCGGCATCGTCCGCCAGTGCGCGCGCGGCATCGGCGATGCCGAGATCGGTCGGTCGCGCCAATTCGTTCTGGCTCATCGGCAGCGCATAAACGAGCTGCGCCAGATATTCGCCGAAGCCGATCCGCAGCACGAGCGCGTCGATCGGGGCGAGGCCGTCCCCCGCCTGCAGCCGCGCCGCCCATTGCCGCGCCGCCTCGAGCGATTGCACCAGCGTCGCGATCCACGAGAAACCATGGAGCGCGCGCTGCTCGATATCGAGCGCACGGGCATCGCCGCCGGCGATACGGTGCCGGCAGGCCTGGCGCGCGGCAAGCACATAACGCTCCGCCGCGGCGCAGGCGGCACCTGCGCGCGTGAGCAAATCGCCGACCGAAATCTCCATGCGCCGCCTCTCTCATCCCGATCGCAACCGTCGATCTTGCACCTTGATGCAACTTTTGCGGCGACCATAAGGAATTGCGGGCACGCTCGTCAAACGGGCGAATCCGCCTTGCGATTTCCGTGCCGACTTTTACATTCGACGCGGCAAGCCGTGATGATCGCTCAGAAGTTTTCTTTTATTTCTCAAAGGTTATACGCCTTTTATGGTGTCCGTGCGAGCGGCAACCCGATCGCCGTCGCAAGCGTTCCCTCGGTCTCATGATCCGCGTCGCGAGCTACAATATGCGCAAGGGCATCGGCACCGATCGGCGGCGCAATCCCGATCGCACGCTCGAAGTGCTGCGCGAGATCGACGCCGATGTCGTCGCGCTGCAGGAGGCCGATCGCCGCTTCGGCACACGCAAGGCCGTGATTCCATTGCATTTGATCGACGAGCATAGCGGGTGGAAGCCGGTCAATTTCGGGGCGCGCGCCGCTTCGATGGGGTGGCACGGCAATGCGATATTGGTGCCCAAGGCAGCCGAGGTGGTCGATTGCGCGGTGATCCACCTGCCGGCGCTGGAGCCGCGCGGCGCGGTCATGGCCGATGTTCGGGTCAATGGCGCGACGATCCGCGTCGTCGGGATGCATCTCGATCTTTCCGGGCTGTGGCGGAAGCGGCAGGCGCATGCGATCCTCGCGCATCTCGCCGCCAACCCGCATCCGCGCCCGACGGTGATGATGGGCGATCTCAACGAATGGACCCGCTCGGCGGGGTGCCTCAAGGAATTCCGCCGCGATTTCGCGCTCGCCGATACCGGCCCGAGCTTCCACGCCCGGCGTCCGGTGGGGCGGCTCGACCGGATCATGGTTTCGCCGGACCTCAAGGTGGTCGATTGCGGCGTCCATCACTCGATGGCGGCGCGGACGGCGAGCGACCATCTGCCGATCTGGGCGGATCTCGCCGCGGCATGAGCGATACGCGCCTCCACGAGAAGGAATTGCGGCTCGCGCTGGTCTGCTACGGCGGGATCAGCCTTGCCGTATACATGCACGGCATCACCAAGGAGGTGTGGCACCTCGCCCGCGCCAGCCGCGCGACCCACGACGGCACGAAGCTCAGGGGCACCGCCGGGGTCTATGCCGCATTGCTCGACGAAATGGCGGAGGAGGCCGGGCTGCGGCTGCGCGTGCTGCCCGACATCCTCGCCGGCGCCAGCGCGGGCGGGATCAACGGCATCTTCCTCGCGCAGGCGATCGCCTCCGGCCAGTCGCTCGATCCGCTGACCGATCTGTGGCTGACCCGCGGCGATGTCGAGGCGCTGATCGACGCCGCCGCCGCCCCCGCCTCGCGCTTTTCCAAGGCCTGGGCGATGCCGCTGGCGTGGATGGCGGCGGGGCGCAGCGCCGAAAAGCTCGAGGCGCTCGATCCCGAAACGCGCGAGGAGGTGCGGAGCAAGCTGTCGCATTTCGTCCGCTCGCGCTGGTTCGAGCCGCCGTTCAGCGGCGCGGGGTTCACCGGGATGCTGCTCGACGCGTTCGACGCAATGGCCGCCGCGCCGCGCGGGCCGCGGCTGCTGCCGACCGGACAACCGCTCGACCTGTTCGTCACCGTCACCGATTTCACCGGCCACCCCGAGCGGCTCCAGCTCCACTCGCCCCCCGAGGTGCTGGAAACCGAGCATCGGCTGGTGCTCCACTTCACCGATCACGGCGAGGTGCGCGAGACGCTCGCGCCCGCCGCCGAACTCGCCTTCGCAGCGCGCGCCACCTCCAGCTTCCCCGGCGCCTTCCCGCCGTTCACCGTCGCCGAGCTCGACGGCGTGCTGCACGACCGCGCGATCGACTGGCCGACGCGCGAGGCGTTCCTCTACCGCATGCTCCCGCGCCAGGCGGCGGCGAATACCGCGGAAAAGGCAGTGCTGATCGACGGCTCGGTGCTCGCCAACGCCCCCTTCCGCCCCGCGATCGACGCGCTCAACGAGCGTCCGGCGCGGCGGCAGGTCGATCGCCGCTTCGTCTATATCGACCCCGCCCCCGGCAACAAATTCCGCCTTTCGGCCGACAGCGACGGCGTGCCGGGCTTCTTCCAGACGATCCTCGGCGCGATCAGCGAACTGCCGCGCAAGCAGCCGATCCGCGACAATCTCGACGCGATCGCCGAGCGCTCGGCACGGATCGCGCGGATGCGCGCGATCCTTCAGGCGGTGCGCCCCGAGGTGGAGGCGAAGGTCGACGCGCTGTTCGGTCGCACCTTCTTCCTCGATCGCCCGACCGCCGCGCGGATCGCCGCCTGGCGCCGCCGCGCGCAGGTCGCCGCGGCCGAGCAGGCGGGCTATGGCTATGCCGCTTACGCGCATCTCAAGCTCGCCGGGGTGATCGAGAGCGTCACCGCGTTGCTCCACGGCGTCGGCGGCGAGCCCGGCCCGCAGCGCTGGCAGCGCATCCGCCGCCGGATCGAGACCGCCCTGGTCGCGCGCGGCTACGACCCCGCCTCGTCCGAGGTCGCGGAAAGCGCGGTGACGATCGACTTCCTGCGCACCTTCGATCTCGGCTTCCGCATCCGCCGGCTGCGGCTGATGTCGCGGCGGCTGACCGAACTCGAAAGCGAGGCGAGCGAAGACACGCTGCAGCCGATCCGCGAGGCGATCTATCATTCGCTCTCGGCCTATCTCGATTGTCGCAACCCGCGCACCCACCGAGCATTGCGCGGCGAGGTCCGCGCGCTGAGCGGCGACGCCGGGCCGCTACTCGACGATCTCGCCGAATCGATGGGGCTCAAGGAACTCGACGCCGAGACCGACGAGCGGCTCGCCGAGGCGCTCGCGACGCTGCCGCGCGATATCCGCCGGGCGTTGCTGCTGCGCTATCTCGGCTTTCCCTATTTCGACGTCGCCACTTTGCCGCTGCTGCAGGGCGAGGGAATGGACGAATATGATCCGATCCAGGTCGATCGCATCGCCCCCGACGATGCGGTCTCGATCCGCGGCGGCGGCGCTGAGGCGACGCTGAAGGGCATTCAGTTCAGCAACTTCGGCGCGTTCTTCAGCCGTGCCTATCGCGAGAACGACTATCTCTGGGGCCGGCTGCACGGCGCCGAGCGGATGATCGATATCGCGGTGTCGACGCTGGCCGGCGAAGCGCGGCTGCGCCCCGGGCGCGTCGCGGAGATCAAGCGCGCCGCCTTCCACGCGATCCTCGACGAAGAGGCGCCGCGGCTCCACACCGCCACCGCGCTGATCGAGGAATTGCGCCGGGAGATCGGGTAAGAATCCAATTCGATACCCCGGTCATCCCCACCTTCGCGGGAATGACGGCTGAGGAAAGGGCTCGCGGAACACGCTCCACGCCGGACAGTAAAGCTGGAAAAACGACGCTTGCGGGGTTAGTCCGTATCGCGCGGGAGGTCGCCAATGCAGTTTCTGAAGCTTTTATTCTGGTGTCTGATCGCGTTCATCGCGGCGGTGTTCACCTTCGGCAATTGGCAGTGGGTGACGATCCGTCTGTTCGGCAATCTCGTTGCCGAGGTGAATCTGCCCTTCCTGCTGGCGCTCACCTTCCTGGTCGGCTTCGTGCCGACCTGGCTCTATCAGCGCGCAATGCGCTGGCGGCTGCGCCAACGGCTCACCGCCGCCGAACGCTCGCTGACCGACCTGCGCGCCGCGACCGCCGCGGCAGCCCCGGCGGCGCCCGAAGACCCAGCCCCCGGAGCAACATCGTGAGCAACCGCATCTATGTCGCGCTCGACACCCCCGATATCGATCGCGCCAAGGCGATCGCGGAACGGGTGCGGCACCATGTCGGCGGGATCAAGCTCGGGCTGGAATTCTTCGCCGCCAACGGGCGCACCGGGGTGCGCGAGATGGCCGATCTCGGGCTGCCGATCTTCCTCGATCTCAAGCTGCACGATATCCCCAATACCGTCGCCAAGGCGGTGCAGGCGCTGCGCGCGCTGGAGCCGGCGATCCTGACGGTTCACGCATCGGGCGGCCGCGCGATGCTGGAGGATGCCAAGGCCGCCGCCCCTGCGGGGACCAAGGTGGTGGCGGTGACGATGCTCACCAGCCTCGACCAGCGCGATCTCGACGCGACCGGCGTCACCGGCACTCCGCACGATCAGGTGCTGCGCCTGACCGAACTGGCGATGCGCGCGGGGGTCGACGGGATCGTCTGTTCGGGCGCGGAGGTGAAGGCGGCGCATCGATTGTGGCCCAAGGGCTTCTTCGTCGTCCCCGGCGTGCGCCCGACCGACAGCGTGGTGGGCGACCAGAAACGCGTCGTCACGCCGCGGATGGCGTTGGACAATGGCGCCTCGATCCTCGTCGTCGGTCGCCCGATCACCCAAGCCGAAGACCCCGACGCCGCCGCGCGCGCGATCGGCGCGACGCTTTGACCCCACCCCGTTCGGGCTGAGCCTGTCGAAACCCGGCACTTTCTCGCCAAGAAGGGCAGCTCTTCGACAGGCTCAGGGCGAACGAGGGTCGGGCCTGCACTTTCCCGGGCCTGCGCTTTCATCGTCATGCCGGGCGTGATCCGGCATCCAGAGCCGCAAAGGGAATCGCTCGTTACTCTGGATGCGGGGTCAAGCCCGGCATGACGGCAGGGGCAAGCTCAATGCAAACCGAGTAGAGACAATCCTCATGCCCACCACCGCCAAGATTTGCGGCCTGACCACGATCGAGACGCTCGACGCAGCACTTGCGGGCGGGGCGAGCCATGTCGGGTTGAACTTCTTCCCGCCCTCCCCGCGCAACCTCAGCGCAGATCAGGCGCGGATGCTCGCGGCGCGAACCCCGGATCGGGTCCACCGCGTCGGGGTGTTCGTCGATCCCGACGACGCGCTGCTCGATATGGCGATCGCTGCCGGCCGGCTCGATATTCTGCAATTCCACAAGACCGCCCCGGCACGAATCGCGGAAGTGGCGCGCCGCACCGGGCTGGCTACCTGGGCCGCGATCGCGATCAAGACGCGCGCCGATCTCGATCACGCCCGCGACGTCGCCGGTGCCGCCTCCGCCGTCCTCTATGACGCCAAGACGCCGGACAATGCCGCGCTCCCCGGCGGGATGGGGGTACGCTTCGACTGGTCGCTGCTCGACGGTTTCCGTCACCCGCTACCCTGGGCGCTCTCCGGCGGGCTCGATGCGGACAATGTTGCGGAGGCGATCGCCCGCACCGGCGCCACGCTCGTCGACGTTTCTTCCGGCGTCGAAACCGCCCCCGGCGTGAAGGACGTGGACAAGATCGCCGCATTCCTGAGGGCCCTAATTCGCTCAGGATAACGCCGTGATCGCCCGGAGAAGTCCGCTGGCAAGGAGCGCAGCGCAGACGCGTAGCAGTCGCTACGCGCAAGCAAGCGACGCCGTCCAGCGGGCTTCTCCGGGCGACCGCTCCGCGGCGGGCGTCTTTTGGCGCCATGCGGCGTCGCGCGTCGATCACGATGTAAATACATCGCTCACTCCTTGCTCCTTGCCTGGCGCCAAAATCCGCTCCGTCACGGCGTTGTCCTGAGCGAATTAGGGCCCTAAGGCGATCGCTCGATGACCACGCCCAACTCCTTCCGCGCGCAGCCCGACGAGAGCGGGCATTTCGGCGATTTCGGCGGCCGCTATGTCGCCGAGACGCTGATGCCGCTGATCCTCGACCTCGAGCGCGAATATCGCGCCGCCAAGGCCGATCCCGCGTTTCAGGCCGAGTTCGACGAACTGCTCGAACATTATGTCGGCCGCCCCAGCCCGCTCTATTTCGCGCCGCGGCTGACCGAGGCGCTGGACGGCGCGCAGATCTGGTTGAAACGCGAGGAGCTCAACCACACCGGCGCGCACAAGATTAACAATTGCATCGGCCAGATCCTGCTCGCGATCCGCATGGGCAAGACGCGGATCATCGCTGAGACCGGCGCCGGCCAACACGGCGTCGCCACCGCGACGGTCTGCGCGCGCTTCGGCATCCCCTGCGTCATCTACATGGGCGCGAAGGACGTCGAGCGGCAGCAGCCCAATGTGTTCCGCATGAAATTGCTCGGCGCGGAGGTGATCCCGGTCACCTCGGGCGCCAAGACGCTCAAGGATGCGATGAACGAGGCGCTGCGCGACTGGGTCGCCAACGTCCACGACACCTTCTACATCATCGGCACCGCCGCCGGCCCGCATCCCTATCCGGAGCTGGTGCGCGATTTCCAGAGCGTGATCGGCACCGAGGCGCGCGCGCAGATGCTCGCGCGTACCGGGCGCCTGCCCGATCTGCTGATCGCGGCGGTGGGCGGCGGATCGAATGCGATCGGCCTGTTCCACCCGTTCCTCGACGACGCCGGCGTGGCGATGATCGGGGTCGAGGCGGCGGGGCACGGGATCGCCAGCGGCCAGCATGCCGCGAGCCTCACCGGCGGCGCGCCGGGGGTGCTCCACGGCAACAAGACCTATCTGCTCCAGGATGACGACGGCCAGATCACCGAGGCGCATTCGATCAGCGCCGGGCTCGACTATCCCGGCATCGGGCCGGAGCATAGCTGGCTGCACGAGATCGGCCGCGTCCGTTATCTGCCGATCACCGACAGCGAGGCGCTGGAAGCGTTCCAGCTCTGCTGCCGCACCGAGGGGATCATCCCCGCGCTGGAAAGCGCCCACGCGCTCGCCGCCTTGCCAAAGGTGGCGAAGGATTACGGCAAGGACGCGATGATCCTGGTCAATGTCTCGGGGCGCGGGGACAAGGATATCTTCACCGTCGCCGAGGCGCTGGGGGTGGAGATATGACGCGGCTTTCCAACGCCTTTCCCAAGGATCGCGCGGCGCTGGTATGTTTCGTCACCGCGGGCGATCCGAACGCGGCGGCGACCCCGGCGATCCTCGACGCGCTCGTGACGGGCGGCGCCGACGTGATCGAGCTGGGGATGCCCTTCACCGATCCGATGGCCGACGGCCCCGCGATCCAGGCCGCCAATCTGCGCAGCCTCGGCGCGGGCACCACCACCGCCGATATCCTGACGATCACGCGCGATTTCCGTGCGCGGCACCCGAATGTGCCACTGGTGCTGATGGGCTATGCCAATCCGATGCTTCGGCGCGGGGCGGCATGGTTCGCGAACGCCGCGCGCGATGCCGGGGTCGACGGGGTGATCTGCGTCGATACGCCGCCCGAGGAGGATGCCGCGCTCGGCCCCGCGTTGCGCGCGAGTGGCGTCGACCTGATCCGCCTCGCCACCCCAACCACCGACGGCGCGCGGCTCCCGACCGTGCTCGGCGGGGCAAGCGGGTTCCTCTATTACGTCTCGGTCGCCGGGATCACCGGGAAGCAACAGGCCGCGCAGACCTCGATCGAGGAAGCGGTGGCGCGCCTCAAGGCCGCGACCGACCTGCCGGTGGCGGTCGGCTTCGGCGTGCGCACCCCCGAACAGGCCGAGGCGATCGCCCGCGTCGCCGACGGCGTGGTGGTCGGCTCGGCGATCGTCGAGCTGATCGGCAAGCACGGCGCCGATGCGCCGGGCGCGATTACCCCCTATATCCAATCGCTGAGCGCGGCGGTCCGCGCCGCGCGCAAGGAATCGAAATGAGCTGGCTGTCTAGCGTCCGCAACGCCCTCTCGCTGGTCGTCCCGAAGAAGGAGACCCCCGACAACCTCTGGCACAAGTGCAAGGGGTGTCGGCAGATGGTGTTCACCAAGGAGCTCGAGGAAAACCTCTCGGTCTGCCCGAATTGCGATTATCATGAGCGGATCGGGCCGCTGGCGCGGTTCACCCAGCTGCTCGACGACGGCTGGAGCGCTTTGCCCACCCCGCGCACGCCCGAGGATCCGCTCAAATTCCGTGATTCGAAGCGCTATACCGATCGCCTCAAGACGGCGCGCACCGAGACCGGCGAGGCCGATGCCTTCGTCAACGCGCGCGGCACGATCGACGGCCATCGCGTCGTCATCGGGGTGCAGGATTTCGCCTTCATGGGCGGATCGATGGGCCAGGCGGTCGGCGAGGCATTCATCCAGGGGGTCGAAGCGGCGATCGCCGACAAGGCGCCCTATGTCGTGTTCACCGCCTCGGGCGGCGCGCGGATGCAGGAAGGCATCTTGAGCCTGATGCAGATGCCGCGCTCGACCGTTGCGATCCAGATGCTCCACGATGCCGGGCTGCCCTATATCGTCGTGCTGACCGATCCCACCTCGGGCGGGGTGATGGCGGCCTATGCGATGCTCGGCGACATCCAGATCGCCGAGCCCAAGGCGCTGCTCGCCTTCACCGGCCGCCGCGTGATCGAAAATACGATCCGCGAGAAATTGCCCGACGATTTCCAGACCTCGGAATATCTGCTCGAGCACGGGATGATCGACATGATCGTCCACCGCAAGGATCTGCGCGCGCAGCTCGCGACGGTCATCGGCTATCTCTGCGGCCAGCGCGCCGCGGCCTGAACACTACCAATGGCCGATCACGCCGTCTCGACCGATCCGGCGGTTCAGGCGCAGCTTGACCGTTTGTGGTCGCTCTCGCCCGGCGCCGACGTGCTCGGGCTGGGGCGGATCACCGAGCTGCTCGCGCGGGTCGGCGATCCGCAGCGGCGCCTGCCCCCGGTCTTCCATGTCGCAGGGACCAACGGCAAGGGATCGACCTGCGCCTTCCTGCGCGCCGCGCTCGAAGCGGCGGGGCTCAAGGTCCATGCTTATACCAGCCCGCATCTCGTGCGCTTCAACGAGCGGATTCGAGTCGCTGGGCGGCTGATCGACGATCGCGCGCTCGCCCCGTTGCTCGCCGAGGTGCTCGACGTGGCCGGCGATATCGGCGCCAGCTTCTTCGAGGTGACCACCGCCGCCGCCTTCCTCGCCTTCGCGCGCACCCCCGCCGACGCCTGTGTGATCGAGGTCGGGCTCGGCGGCCGGCTCGACGCGACCAACGTGATCCCGCACCCCGCGATATGCGGCATCGCCGCGCTCGGGATCGATCACGAGGCATTCCTGCTCGCCGAGGAGGCCGGCACACCCGCCGCCCCGCTCGACCGGATCGGCTTCGAAAAGGCCGGGATCGCCAAGCCGGGCATCCCGCTCGTGACCCAGCTCTACCCGCGCTCGGTCGCCACGACGATCGCGGCGGTCGCGACCGCGTGCGGCGCACCGCTGATCGCGCGCGGATCGGGCTGGGATATCGCTCCCGCGGGCGATTCCCTCCTTTATCGCGACACGCGCGGCGAGCTCGCACTGCCCGTTCCGACGCTCACCGGCCCCTATCAGGCGGAGAATGCCGGCCTTGCCGCGGCGATGCTGCGCCACCAGCAGGCGGTGACGATCGACGATGCCGCGATCGCCGACGGCATCCGCACCGCGACTTGGCCGGCGCGGATGCAGCGGCTGGGCGACGGCCCGCTCACCCGCCGCCTGCGCCCCGAACAGCGCCGCCACGGCGTGTGGCTCGACGGCGCGCACAACGAATCCGCCGCCGCCGCGATCGCCGGATCGTGGGGCCGCGACGCGCCGACCGCGATCGTCATCGGGATGCTCGCCAACAAGGATGCCGACGGCGTGATCCGCCATTTGCTCGACCGGCGCGGCGAGACGCATGTCGTCGCCGTCCCGGTGCCGAGCCACGCCCACCACCAGCCCGAGGCGCTCGCCGCGATCGCGCGCCGCCACGGCGCTGCGTCGACCGCCACCGCCGAGACGATCGGCGATGCGCTCGATCTCATCGCCGCGGCCGGCACGGGCGAATCGGTGCTGATCGCCGGCTCGCTCTACATCGCCGGTGGCGTGCTCGCGGCCAACGGCGAATCGCCGACCTGATTGCGATTGACTTGCAATAGCGAAACATCGAAGATCGCCGGACGAGGAGAATCGTCCGCCATGTCGCTGCCTGCCACCGCGCCGCTCGCCGCGCTCCCGCATCCGCTCCCGCTTTGCCCCAATGCACGCGCGCTGTTGTTCGCGATGCGGCGCATGGGCGCGCACGGCCTTGCCGATGCCCGCGCGGCGCATGCGATCTTCACGCTGTTTCGCGAAGGCTTCCGCCGCCCGCTCACCCTGCTGCGCGCGCTGATGGCCGATCTCGCCGCGTCCGCGGCGATGCCGATCGCGATCGCGCCATGCTGCTGCGCGCGGATGACGACCGCCGAGGCGGGGTTGCTCGCAGCGATCGGCCAGGTCGACACCACGCCCGATAAAGCGGCGCTGCTGCTGTCCGACCTGCTCGGGCTGCGCCGCGCCGACGGGGTGCTGGCGAGCGTCGCCGCGCTCGCCGCCGCCTTCGCCGACGAAGGGCGCCCGATCGGCGTATAATCAGCCGGCCTCACCCTTTTCCGTTCGCCCTGAGCTTGGCGAAGGGCGGCCCTCACTCGCGAACGCCAGGACGCCCTTCGACAAGCTCGGGGCGAACGGGGAAACAGCGGAAAGCCTGTGGTCAGCCAGCCCTCGCGAACAAGCGGAAACCCTGCGGCAACCGCCGCGGCACACGGCCGTCGAGCGACGCTTCGACCGCGCGAATCGCGCCGAGCAGGCTGCGCTGCGAATAAGGCTTGGCGAGGCAGCCGAACGCCAGCGCCTCGGCGTCGCCGGGGCAATTGCCGGTGACGAACAGCACCGGAATGTCGCGCGCAGCGGCGGCGCGCGCCACTTCGATTCCGCTGCCGTCGGTCAGCGCGATATCGACCAGCACCAGATCGATCTCGCGCCCCTCGCCGATGATCCGCACCGCATGGGCGACACGATCGACCGTCGCGACGATCTCATAATCTTCCTCGCTCAGGATATGTTCGGCGTCGAACGCGACGAGCGGCTCATCCTCTACCAGCAGCAGGCGCGAGATCCGCCGCTTCTTACGCCCGAACATCATCGCCACTCTCACAATACGACGGTTACGCCCGCGCCCCTTAACGCGGGTAATCGGCAAGTGGCGCAAAATTTTTCGCGCGCGCCGCGCAAGCGATGTATCAGCCGCTTCATGCCCAGCCGACCGACCGATCCGCGCCCTACCGGCCGCCCTGTCCACCGCATCGCCAAATTGCTCGCGCGCGCCGGCGTCGCCTCCCGGCGCGAGGTCGAGCGGATGATCGCGGAAGGGCGCGTCGCCAAAGATGGGGCGGCGATCGACACCCCCGCGACGTTGCTCGTCTCGCTCGCCGGAGTGACGGTCGACGGCCAGCCGGTCGCAGAGACCCCGCCGCCACGGCTGTTCCTGTTCCACAAGCCCGCCGGCGTCCTCACCACCGAGCGCGATCCGCGCGGGCGGCCGACGATCTATGACCGGTTGCCCAGGGATCTGCCGCGACTCGTCCCCGTCGGGCGGCTCGATTACAATACCGAGGGGCTGCTGCTGCTGACCAATGACGGCGGGCTCAAACGCCAGCTCGAATTGCCCTCGACCGGGGTCGAGCGAGCCTATCGCGCGCGCGCCTTCGGGCAGGTGTCGCAGCCGCAGCTCGAGGCGCTGATCGAGGGGGTCGAGATCGACGGCATCCGCTACGGCTCGATCGACGCCAATATCGAGCGCCGGACCGGCGCCAATCTGTGGATCGAAATGATCCTGACCGAGGGCAAGAACCGCGAGGTGCGCCGCGTGCTCGAACATCTCGGGCTCGAGGTGAACCGGCTGATCCGCACGCGCTACGGCCCCTTCGTGCTCGCCGATCTGCCCGTCGGCGGGGTCGGCGAGGTCAAGCAGCACGATCTGGTCGCCTTCCGCCAGTCGCTCGACCGCAAGGCGCCCGCGCCGGGGGCGATCACGGTGACCGCATCGGGCGGCGGCAGCCGACCGCCCCGCGCCGCCGCCAAACCGCGGCCACATGGCGCGTCGGCGATCGCCAAACCCCGTGAAGAAGCCGCACCGGCAGCGGCGGCGCCGGCGACCCGCGCGCGCCCCGCGCAGCCCCCCAAGCGCAAGGCTGGCTGGGCCAAGCCCAAGCCGCGTTCCGGCCCGGCGAGGCCGCGCAAATGAGGATCATCGCCGGCCAATGGCGCGGCCGCCCGCTCGTCGCGCCCAAGGGGGACACCACCCGCCCCACCGCCGACCGCACGCGTGAGGCGTTGTTCTCGATGCTCGCCAGCCGCATTGGCAGTTTCGAGGAACTGGCGGTCGCCGATCTGTTCGCCGGATCGGGTGCGCTGGGGCTGGAGGCGCTGTCGCGCGGCGCCGCGCGCTGCCTGTTCGTCGAGCAGGACAAGCCCGCGCTCGATGCGTTGCGCGCCAATATCGCCAAGCTCGGCGCGACCGGCGCCGATGTCCGCGCGACATCGGTGCTGTCGCTCGGCCCCGCGCCGGCCGCGCTCGATCTGGTGATGATGGACCCGCCCTACGGCACCGGCGCGGGCAATGTCGCGCTCGACCGGCTCGCGCGGCTCGGCTGGATCGGCGCGGGGACCTGGGTCAGCATCGAAACCGCACGCGACGAGAAAGTCGAGGTCGGCGGATTCGAGATCGATGCCGAACGGGTCCACGGAAAGGCGCGGCTCACATTGCTACGGCTCGCCTAACCCCTCGTCACCCCGGCCTTAAGCCGGAGTGACGGGGCGCCGGTGGCTGAGCGGCCACCCCAGAATCTTCCCGTTCGCCCTGAGCTTGTCGAAGGGCTGCCCTTCTTCCGCGCGAAGATAAGACAGGCTCAGCCCGAGCGGTGGCGCGTTACGGCCCCTCGACCGCCATCGGCGCAACGCCACGACGCGGGCGCAGCGCAAGCAATGCGATCAGGCTCATCACCGCCGCCGCCGCGAGATAAAGCCCGACCGACCCGAGCCCGCCGCCGCGCTGCGACAGCCATTGCGCCACCACCGGGGTCAGCCCGCCGCCGAGAATCCCCGCCATGTTGAACGACAGGCTCACCCCGGTGTAGCGCACCCGCGCCGGAAACAGCCCCGGCAACCACGCGCCGAGCGGGCCATAGACGAACCCCATCACCAGCAACGCGAACGACAGCACGACGAAGATCGTCACCAGCGACCCCGAGCCGAGCCCCGGCGCGAGCAGGAACCCCGCGACGATCGCGCCCACGCACCCCCAGGTCAGCACCCGCGCGGGCGAGGTGCGATCGGCCCAGATGCCCGACAGCGTGATCCCGACCCCCATGAACAGGATCGCCCCGAGCTGGATCGCCAGGAACACCTGCCGGTCGATCTTGAGCGTCGTCGTCGCATAACCGAGCGCAAAGGCGGTCGCGATATAATAGACCGCGAAACAGGCCACCGCGCCGAACGTCCCGCCCAGCGCGATCCGCCAGTGATCGCGCAGCAGCTCGCCCATCGGCACCGTCGGCGGCGGGCCTTCTTCGAGCATCTTGGCGAAGGCGGGGGTCTCGGCGATGCGCAGCCGCACCCACAGCCCCAGCCCGACCAGCACGACCGACAGCAGGAACGGCACCCGCCAGCCCCAGGCCATGAAGTCCGCCGGGGTCATCATCACCCCGATCAGCAGGAACAGCCCGTTGGCGGCGATAAAGCCGAGCGGCGCCCCGAGCTGGGGTACCATGCCGTACCGTCCGCGCCACCCTGCCGGCGCATTCTCCACCGCCAGCAACGCCGCCCCGCCCCACTCGCCGCCGAGCCCGAAGCCTTGTCCGAACCGCAGGACGCACAGGATCAGCGGCGCCCACCAGCCGATCGTGGCGTAAGTGGGCAGGAAAGCGATCGCCAGCGTCGATCCGCCCATCATCATCAGCGAGGCGACGAGCGTCGACTTGCGCCCGATCCGGTCGCCATAATGCCCGAACACCCACGCCCCCACCGGCCGCGCGATGAACGCCACCGCCAGGCTGGCATAAGAGGACAAAAGCTGGACCGAGGCGCTCTCCGCCGGAAAGAACAACGGACCGAAGACGAGCGCCGCGGCGGTCGCATAGATATAGAAATCGTAGAATTCGACCGTCGTGCCGACGAGGCTGGCGATCAGGATGCGGCGGGTCGATGCGGCCGTGGTCATCGCTTTCCATCCCCGCTCAGCGACGGCGCGTCAACATTTCGCGATCGAAACACGATCGCACAGCGCCGACACATTGCCGCAACATCCTTCGTTTAGCTCGGCAATCGTCGACGACGTCCCCTCGGCGTCGACCTGGCCGGGTCTTCCCTTTTCCCGGCCGTTCCCTGAACTACGGGGCGGCCCCTTCCCTGTCAGGCCGCCCCGGATTTTCTCCCGACATTGCCCCCGACGCTTTTAGCCCCTAGGGCGCCGCGCCATGAAAACCGTCGCGTTGATCGTCGCCGCCGGCAAGGGGGAGCGCACCGGCGCGACCTTACCCAAACAATATGCGCCGCTCGCCGGCCGCGCGATGCTGGCGTGGAGCCATCAGGCGTTCGGCGATCATCCCGCGATCGACGAGGTGCTCGTCGTGATCGGCGCCGGGCAGGAGGCATTGCTCGCCGCCGCGGTGCCCGGTGCGCGTCATGTCACCGGCGGGGCGACGCGGCGCGAATCGGTTGCCGCCGGGCTCGCCGCGCTCGACGGTGCCGATCTTGTGCTGGTCCATGACGCCGCCCGCCCGTTCCTGTCCGCCGCGGTGATCGACCGGCTGATCGCCGCGCTGGCCACGCATGACGGCGCGGTGCCGGTGCTGCCGGTCGCCGATACCCTGGTGAACGCGGACGGCGCCAACGTGCCGCGCGAGGCGCTGCGCCGCGTCCAGACGCCGCAGGCGTTCCGCTTCGTGACGCTCGCGGCGGCGCATCGCGCGTGGCGCGGCGGCGAGGCGACCGACGATGCGCAGATGGTCCGCGCGCTTGGCGGATCGGTGGCGCTGGTGCAGGGCGATACGATGCTGGAAAAGATCACCTACCCTGGGGACATCGCCGCCGCCGAGGCGCGGCTGGGCCGCGAGACGCGCTCGGCGCTCGGCTTCGACGTGCATCGGCTCGCCGACGGCGAGGAATTGTGGCTCGGCGGAGTGCTGATTCCGCATCATCAGGGCCTGTCGGGGCACAGCGACGCCGATGTCGCGCTCCACGCGATCACCGACGCGTTGCTCGGGACGATCGCGGCGGGGGATATCGGGATGCATTTTCCGCCGAGCGACCCGCAATGGCGCGGCGCCGAATCGGGGCAGTTCCTGCGCCACGCTTTGTCGCTGGTCGAGGCGCGCGGCGGCCGCGTGACCTTCGTCGATCTCACCTTGATGTGCGAGGCGCCCAAGATCGGCCCGCATCGCGATACGATTCGCGCGCGGATCGGCGAACTGCTCGCGCTGCCGGTCGAGCGGGTCAGCGTAAAGGCCACCACGACCGAGCGACTCGGCTTCACCGGGCGCGGCGAAGGCATTGCGGCGCAGGCGATCGTAACGGTCGATCTGCCGGGAGCGACGTGGTGACCACCGTCGCGGGGCAGATGCCCGTGCCGCCGGACCTCCGTCATCCCGGCCTTGAGCCGGGATCCATCATGCCCCGCGCTCAGCGGCAGGAGCCTCTTGCTCCGTGCTTGCCTCCCGATGGACCCCGGCTCAAGGCCGGGGTGACGAGGGTGTTAGAAAAGCCCTTCGACAAGCTCAGCGCGAACGGGATGACGTTTGCGCGTGCCGCGCTGAAACGCACCCTCGCCGCGCTCGTTCTGATCGCCGTGCCGACCGTCGCCACCGCGCAGACCCCCTGCCTCACCCCGGCCGACGCCGAGGCGATCGCGCTGGTCGCGATGCCCGATATCATCCGCGAGACCGGGCGGATATGCACCGCGCTCCCGCCGTCGAGCCTCGTGCGCCGCCCGTCGAGCGCCTTCCTGCAACGCTATCAGGCCGCGGCCGACGCCGCCTGGCCGGCGGCGCGCGCCGCGATCGTGCGGCTCAGCGACCCGGCGGTCGATGCGTTGCTCCAGTCCGATTATGCGCGGCCGCTGCTCACCTCGCTGTTCGCGCCGCAGGTCGTCGGCCGCATCCAGCCGGCGGATTGCCCGACGATCGACCGGCTGGTGACGCTGCTCGAGCCCTTGCCCGCGCGCAACACCGCCGGGATCATCGTCGCGACGCTGCAATATCTCAAGGCGCGCAAGGCACGCGGGAAGCCGGTTGCCGGGGTTCCCGACCTTCCGGTATGTGCAGCCGCTAAATCATGACCGACAATATTCTCCCCTCAGAGCTCGTTGCCGCGGCTGTCCGCGTCGTCGAAGCCAATCGCGCCGCCGGACGTCGCATCGCCGTGGCCGAAAGCTGCACCGGCGGGCTCGTCTCCGCCGCGCTGACCGAAATCCCCGGTTCGTCCGATGTCCTGGAGGCGGGGATCGTCACCTATTCGAACGAGGCCAAGCTCGGGCTGCTCAACGTCAGCAACGACGTGCTCGAAACCTTCGGCGCGGTTTCGATCGCGGTGGCGTGGAGCATGGCGCAGGGCGCACTCGAAACGACTCAGGCCGATGTCGCGGTGGCGATCACCGGAGTCGCCGGGCCCGGCGGCGGATCGGAAAAGAAGCCGGTCGGCACCGTGGTGTTCGCGCGCGCCGAGCGCGGCGGCGATCCGTCCGACGTGGTGGCGGACAAGCACCAGTTCGGCGATCTCGGCCGTGGCGGGGTGCGGCTTCAGGCCGCGCTGGTCGCGCTCGACTTGCTGATGCCGCCCGAGCCCGTGCCGCCGCCCGCCGTCGATCCGGCACCGTAAAGCACCGCGGCGCGCTCCTCGAACGCGCCGATCATCCGGCGCAGCGCGGCGGCGAAGACCTGCCCGGCCATCGCCTCGAACACGCGGTTCCTGAACGCGAAGTCGACCGAGAAATCGACCAGGCAACCGTCGCCATCGGGGCGGAACCCCCAATCGTTGTGGAGATATTTGAGCGGCCCTTCGACATAGTCGACGTGGACCGACACCGGCCGCTGCTTCACCACGCGCGAGGTGAAGGTCTCGCGCAGCCCCTTGAAGCCGACGATCATGTCCGCGACCGTCTCGGTCGCGGTGTCGCTGCGCACCCGCATCGCGACGACCCACGGCAGGAAATCGGCATAATGCGCGACATCCGCCACCAGATCGAACATCTGCTCCGGCGTATAGGGAAGCCGGCGGGTTTCCTTATGCCTTGGCAAGCTGCGCCTCGCGCGCTGCCCTCATCTTCGCGAAATCGTCGCCGGCGTGATAGCTGGAACGCGTCAGCGGCGAGCTGGCGACGAGCAGGAAGCCCTTCGCCCGCGCGATCGCGGCATAAGCGTCGAACGCCTTGGGGGTGACGAATTCGGCGACCTTCGCATGCCGCGGGGTCGGCTGGAGATATTGCCCCATCGTCAGGAAATCGATGTCGGCGGAGCGCATGTCGTCCATCACCTGATGCACTTCGAGCCGCTCCTCACCGAGCCCGAGCATCACCCCGGATTTGGTGAAGATCGACGGATCGTGGCGCTTGACGCTCTCCAAGAGGCGCAGCGAGGCGTAATAGCGCGCGCCGGGGCGGATCGTCGGATAGAGCCGCGGGACGGTTTCGAGATTGTGATTGTAGACGTCGGGCCGCGCCTCGACGATCGACTCGACCGCGGCTTGCGCCTTGTTCCGGAAATCGGGGGTCAGGATCTCGATCGTCGTATCGGGGGTGTTGCGGCGCAACGCCTGGATCACCTTGACGAATTGCGACGCCCCGCCGTCGGGCAGATCGTCACGGTCGACCGAGGTGATGACGATATGCTCGAGCCCCAGTTCGGCCGCCGCCACCGCGACATGCTCGGGCTCGAGCGGATCGACCGCGCGCGGCATCCCGGTCTTGACGTTGCAGAAGGCGCAGGCGCGGGTGCAGGTGTCGCCGAGAATCATCACCGTCGCGTGCTTCTTGGTCCAGCACTCGCCGATATTGGGGCAGGCCGCCTCCTCGCACACCGTCGCGAGATTAAGCCGGCGCATCAACCCCTTGGTCTCGGCGAACCCGATCGAGGTGGGCGCCTTCACCCGGATCCAGTCAGGCTTGCGCTGGCGCGGCGCGGCGACGGGGGAGATCTCGTTCATGCGCGTGCAAATAGCGACTGCCCTCCCGCGAAACAACGCGATAAGAGCGTCGCATGACCGTCTTCACCGATCTCGTCGCCGGATACCGGCGTTTCCACGAACATGGCTGGGTCGAACAGCGTGATCGCTGGGCCGAATTGTCGCAGGGGCAAAGCCCCAAGGTGATGGTGATCGCCTGCTCCGACAGCCGCACCGATCCCGCCACCGTGTTCGACGTGTCGCCGGGCGAGATCTTCGTCGTCCGCAACGTTTCCAACCTCGTCCCGCCGTTCGAGCTCGGCGGCGGGCGGCACGGCGTGTCGGCGGCGCTGGAATTCGCGGTGACCCAGCTCAAGGTCGAGGAAGTCGTCGTGATGGGCCACGGCTCCTGCGGCGGCGTCCACGCCTCGCTCACCGGGCGCTTCACCGATGCCAAGCCGGGCGAAGGCGGGTTCATCGCGCGCTGGATCGACATGCTCGACGAGGCACGCGACCGGATCGTCGCGCAATATGGCACCGGCGACGAAGCCGCGCACCAGCTGGAGCTGGAAACCGTCCGCGTCAGCATCGCCAATCTGCGCAGCTTCCCGTGCGTGCGCGAGGCGGAGGCGGAGGGCCGGCTGGCGCTCCACGGCGCGTGGTTCTCGATCCGCGGCGGGGTGCTGTGGGTAATGGGCGACGACGGGGAATTCGCGCCGGCGGTATGATTTTTCTCGCCGTTCGCCAAACACAACACCGTTCGGGCTGAGCCTGTCGAAGCCCTGCACTTTCTTCCTCGGAAAGAAGGGCAGCCCTTCGACAAGCTCAGGGCGAACGGTGAGGTGGAGAGCGTTACCCCTTCAGCGCCTCGCGCGCGATGCGTTCGAATTCGGGATCGAGCGCGGGCGGGTCCATCGAGACATTGGCGGAAAGCACATCCGCCACCACGGTGAGCGCCGCGATCCGCGCTGCTTTCTTGTCGTTGCCGTCGATCACGTGCCACGGCGCGATCGCGGTATCGGTGCGCTCGAACATCTCGTGCATCGCCTCCAGATAGGCGGCGCGTTTGGCACGGTTGCGATAATCCTCCGGCCCGGTCTTCCAGCGCTTCCACGGATCCTCGAGCCGGTCGCGCAGCCTTTTGTCCTGCTCCTTCTGCCCGACATGGATGAACAATTTCACCAGGGTCGTCCCCGATTCGATCAGCCGCGTCTCGAAATCGTTGATCTGGCTGTAGCTGCGTCGCCATTCCGCGCGCGTCGCGAACCCCTCGACCCGCTCGACCAGCACGCGGCCATACCAGCTGCGGTCGAAGATCGTGACGTCCCCCGGCTCGGGCAGATGCCGGCGGAAGCGCCAGAGGAAGGGATGCGCCTTTTCCTCCTCGGTCGGCGCGCTGATCGGATAAACCTCGAAATGCCGCGGGTCCCACCGCTCGACGAGGCGCTGGATGATCCCGCCCTTCCCCGCCGCGTCCCAGCCTTCGAGCATCACCACCGCGGGCCGCTGGTGGACGATATGCGCGACGAGGATATGGTTGAGCCGCTCCTGCAGCGCCGCCAGATCGCGATTATACTTGCCTTTGTAGGGCTTGCCCTTTTCGTAATCGGCGAGATCGATCATGGCGGCAACCTGCCGCGAAATCGCGCGCAGCGCCAGCCCCCGGTTATCGAGGCGAATCAGAGCCTTCTACCGTCATGCCGGACTTGATCCGGCATTCAGAGCGACGAGCGATACGGCCTGTGACTCTGGATGCCGGGTCGAGCCCGGCATGACGAGGAAGGTTTTAGCCCGCGGTCGGCACGCCCTCGGCGGTCGAGCGCAGGTTGAGTTCGCGCAGCTGCTTCGCGGAAACGAAGCTCGGCGCACCCATCATCAGGTCTTCCGCCTTCTGCGTCATCGGGAAGACGATCACCTCGCGGATATTGGGCTGGTCGGCGAGCAGCATGACGATGCGGTCGATCCCCGGCGCGGAGCCGCCGTGCGGCGGGGCGCCGAACTTGAACGCGTTGATCATGCCCGCGAAGTTCGTGTCGACATCCTCGCGGGTATAGCCCGCGATCTCGAACGCCTTGTACATGATCTCCGGCCGGTGGTTCCGGATCGCGCCCGACGACAGCTCAACGCCGTTGCACACGATATCGTACTGATAAGCGAGGATATCGAGCGGATCCTTGGTCTCCAGCGCCTCCAGCTCGCCCTGCGGCATGCTGAACGGGTTATGGCTGAAGTCGATCTTCTTGTTGTCCTCGTCATATTCGAACATCGGGAAATCGACGATCCAGCAGAATTCGAACCGGCTCTTGTCGATGAGGTCGAGCTGTTCGCCGACGCGGGTGCGCGCGAGGCCCGCCAGCTTGGCGGCCTGCGCCTCCTTGCCGGCGGCGAAGAACAAGCCGTCGTCCGGCCCGAGGCCGAGCGCATTGGCGAGCGCGTTCATCTTGTCCTCGCCGTGGTTCTTGGCGATCGGGCCGCCCCACTCACCCCCCTTGCGGGTGGCATAGCCGAGCCCGGCGAACCCTTCGGACTGCGCCCAGGCGTTCATGTCGTCGAAGAACTTGCGGCTCTTCTCGGCGGTGCCCGGCGCGGGGATCGCGCGCACCACGTCCCCCGCCTCGACGATCGAGGCGAAGCGGCCGAAGCCCGAGCCGACGAAATGCTCCGACACGTCGGAGATCAGGATCGGGTTCCTGAGATCGGGCTTGTCGTTGCCGTATTTGAGCATCGATTCGCGATACGGAATCTGGCGGAACGGCAAGGCGCTGACCGTGCGGCCCTTGCCCTGCCAGTCGGCGAACTCGCTGAACACGCCGTGGAGCACCGGCTCGATCGCGGCGAACACGTCTTCCTGGGTGACGTAGCTCATCTCGAAATCGAGCTGGTAGAATTCGCCCGGCGACCGGTCGGCGCGCGCATCCTCGTCGCGGAAGCACGGCGCGATCTGGAAATAGCGATCGAAGCCCGCGACCATGAGGAGCTGTTTGAACATCTGCGGCGCCTGCGGCAGCGCGTAGAATTTACCGGGGTGGACGCGGCTCGGCACAAGATAGTCGCGCGCGCCCTCCGGGCTGCTCGCGGTGAGGATCGGGGTCTGGAACTCGGTGAACCCCTGATCGATCATCCGCCGCCGGATCGAGGCGATCACCGCCGAACGCAGCATGATATTGGCGTGGAGCGTTTCGCGGCGCAGATCGAGGAAGCGATAGCGCAGGCGGATTTCTTCCGGATATTCGGCCTCGCCGGCCACCGGCATCGGCAGCTCCTGCGCCACCGACTGGACGGTGACGGCGGTGGCGAACACCTCGATCTCGCCGGTCGCGAGGTTGGTGTTGATCGTCGCGTCGGAGCGCTTCTTCACATGGCCGTCGATCGTGACGACCGATTCGGCGCGGAGCGATTCGAGCACCGGCAGCGCGGGCGAATCGCTATCCGCGACGATCTGGGTGATGCCGTAATGATCGCGCAGGTCGACGAACAACACGCCGCCATGATCGCGCTTGCGGTGGACCCAGCCGGAAAGACGGACACTGTCTCCGACGTTGGACGCGGAGAGTTGGGCGCAGGTGTGAGAACGATATGCGTGCATGCGCCGCGCCCTCCCCTTCCATCCCCGCTTTGTCAAGGCGCGCGCGTGGGGCTATGGGGCGCGACTTATGCATGTTCACCCGCTGATCACCGATAACGCGACGCTCGCCAACCTGTGCGCGCGCCTCGCCAACGCCCCCTTCGTCTGCGTCGACACCGAGTTCATGCGCGAGAGCACCTATTGGCCCGAGTTGTGCCTGATCCAGATCGCCGACACCGAAGAAGCGGCGGCGATCGACCCCAAGGCGCCGGGGCTCGATCTCTCCCCGCTGCTCGACCTGCTGGTCGACAATGAGGAGGTGCTCAAGGTGTTCCACGCCGGCGGGCAGGATCTCGAGATCATCTACAATCTCACCGGCAAGACCCCGCATCCCCTGTTCGACACCCAGGTCGCGGCGATGGCGCTCGGCCAGGGCGAGCAGATCGGCTATTCCAACCTCGTCGACAGCTGGCTCGGCATCCAGATCGACAAGGGCGCGCGCTTCACCGACTGGTCGCGCCGCCCGCTCGATCAGCGCCAGGTCGATTATGCGATCGGCGACGTGACGCATCTGTCGAAGATCTTCCCGCGGATGCTCGAACGGCTCAAGAAGACCGGGCGCGGCGCGTGGCTCGATCAGGAGATGGAACGGCTCGCCGATCCCGCCAATTACGCCAACGATCCCGAGCTGGCGTGGAAGCGCGTGCGCATCTCCGGCCGCAAGCCCGATGTGCTCGGCCGATTGAAGGCGATCGCGCGCTGGCGCGAGATGGAGGCACGCGCCAAGGATCTGCCGCGCGGCCGCATCGTCAAGGACGAAACCCTCGCCGATCTCGCCGGGCATCCGCCGAAGAAACAGCCCGATCTTGCGCGGGTCCGCGGGCTTTCCGCGACCTGGGCGGCGAACGATATCGGCAAGCGCCTGATGACCGCGATCGCCGAGGCGCAGCCGATGTCGGCGAGCGAGATGCCGCCGCGGGACGATCGCAAGCCCGGGCTGGGCAAGGAAGGCGCGCTGGTCGCCGATCTGCTCAAGCTGCTGCTCAAGATCCGCGCGCGCGATATCGACGTCGCGCCGCGGCTGCTCGCACGCGGCGAGGAACTCGAGGCGCTCGCCGCCGGCCAGCGGGAAGGTCTAGCGATTCTAACGGGTTGGCGTTATGACCAGTTCGGGCATGACGCGCTTGATCTGGTCGAGGGCCGATTGGGTTTCGCGGTTCAGGGCGGCAGGCTCAAAATGACGCGAACCGAGGGGAATGCCGTATGACCAAGGCCCTCTTTGCCGTCCTGCCGCTGATTGCGCTGGTCGGCTGTGTCGACGATCGGCCGGGGATGCCCGGCCCGGTGCGCCAGTGCCGCGCCGATGCCGTTCAGCGTTTCGTGGGGGCGCCCTACCGTCCCGATCTCCAGCGCCGTGCGCGGCACATGTCGGGCGCGCGCAGCGTCCGCGTGCTCTATCCGGGGCAGGCCGCGACGATGGACTTCCGCGCCGACCGGCTCAACATCATGATCGGCGAGCGGAATATCGTGCGGAGCATCAGCTGCGGATAGCCAGCGACACCCCTTCTCCCCTCCCTTGAACAAAGGGGGGAGCAATCATGCCGTCAGGATCGGCGTCCGCCCCAGCGCGGCGGCGAGTGCGTTGTGGCGCTTTTCCACCGCTTCGCCATAGAGATGGCGGTCGGCCGCGCTAAGCCCGAGCGTCAGTCCGCGCCCGCTGACCGACAGGCTGGAACGCTGCAACGGCCCCGCCAGCCCGGCCGACATGCGCTGCCCGAGCCGCATCGCCAGCCCCCAGCCGACCGCGCGCGACAGATCCATGTCACTCGCCAGCGCCGGGAGCGGCGGCGGGCTCGAGGTGCTGCCGCCAAGCGCGGTCCACAGCGCCTGCGCCATCATCGCACGACCGCGCGCATCGACCCCGACCCAATTGCCGTGGAGCGCGATCTCCATCCCGCGTTCGGCGCGAAACTCCGGGTTGGCGCGCCAGCCGACATCGGCGAGTTGGCATGCGGAGTGGCGCAGCCGCGCATCGCTCGCGGATTCGCCGACGAACAGCGGCGCGATCCAGTCGTGGAGCAGGTCGCCATGTTCGGGGAAACGCCCCGCCCGGCGCCCCTCGTCGCGCGTCGCCACCACCAGAGGGTCCTGCGCACGCGTCCGCTCGTCGAGCGCGCCGTAGAGCAACCCCTCGCGCAGGCCATAAGCCGACACGATCGTCCCCTTGGCCTTGAGATGCTTGATCAGCGAGGCGAGCAATGCCGCCGCGTCGCCAAGCGTCGGGATGCGCCCGGTCGACAGCCCGGACACCGCCTTTAGCCGCCCCTTGGCGACATGCGAGATCGTCCGCCCGAGCCGCGCCACCGTCTCCGCCGACATGGCGTATTCGTGGATGATCGGGAGCGGATAATGCGTCCGATCCATATCGAGCCGCGCCAGCGCGCGCCACGATCCGCCGACCAGATACAGCGGCAGCCCCTTGCCCGCGCCGCCCCACCCGGCCTCGCGCAGCAGCCGCCCGACGCGCCGGTCGAGCCCGCCCCTGCCTTGTGAAGCGTCGCGCAACGCCGCGATCCGCAGCACCCCGAGCGGGAAGGAGGCGTGCTGGCGTACCTTGCCATTCTTGACCCGCACCAGTTCGAGGCTGCCGCCGCCGAGATCGCCGACGATCCCGTCGGCATGCGGGATCGCCGAGAGCACGCCATAGCCCGCCGCGCGCGCTTCCTCCGCGCCCGACAGCAATTCGACCGTCAGCCCCGCCGCTTCGGCCAGCGCGAGCAGTTCGGCGCCGTTGGCGGCATCGCGTGCCGCCGCGGTGGCGACGGTACGCACCGTGTCGCAGCGCAATTCGCGCACCAGCGCGGCGAAACGCCCCAGCGCCGCCTCCGCCGCGGCCATCGCCTCGGCATCGATCGCCCCGGTCTGCGCGAGGCTGCGCCCCAGCCCCGCAAGCACCTTTTCGTTGAACAGCGTCGCCGGCAGTCGCGCCGGTCCCTGATAGACCACCAGACGGATCGAATTCGAACCGATATCGATGATCGCCGTGCGCGGCGCGGCCATCAATCTTCCTTCAATTCCTGCCGGCGCAACGACAAGGTCGGCACCGCGCCCCCCTCCGCCAGCGCCGCGCCGCGCCCGGAGAGCGAGGGGTTGGTCATGAAATAACGGTGCAAGTTGAATGGCTTGTCGCCCGGCTTGATCCGCGTGTAGCTGCCGTCGGATTCGAGCTCCCAGCTCTGCTCGTCGTCGATCAGATTGGCGAGCATCACCTGATCGAGCACCTGCGCATGAACCGTCTCATTCTCCAGCGGGAGCATATATTCGACGCGGCGATCGAAATTGCGCGGCATCCAGTCCGCCGACGAGATCAGCACATGCGCCTTGTCGTTGGGCAACGCCGCGCCATTGCCGAAACAGGCGATGCGGCTGTGCTCCAGAAAGCGCCCGACGACCGATTTGACGCGGATATTGTCCGACATCCCCGGCACCTTGGGGCGCAGGCAACAGATGCCGCGGATGACGAGATCGATCTCCACCCCCGCGCCGCTCGCCTCGTAGAGCTTCTCGATGATCGCGGGATCGACCACCGAATTCATCTTGGCCCAGATCGTCGCGGCGCGCCCGGCGCGGGCATGCGCGATCTCGGCGTCGATCAACTCGATCAGCCGCTCGCGCAGATAGCGCGGCGAGATGACGACCAATTCCATCCCCTCAGGCTCGACATAGCCGGTGATGTAATTGAACACCCGCGAGGCATCGCGCCCGATCCGCGGATCGGCGGTGAAGAAGCTGAGGTCGGTGTAGATGCGCGCGGTGATCGGGTGATAATTGCCCGTCCCGAAATGGCAGTAGGTGCGGAACTGCCCGGCCTCGCGCCGCACGACCATCGAGATCTTGGCGTGGGTCTTCCAGTCGATGAAACCATAGACCACCTGCACCCCGGCGCGTTCGAGCGCGCTGGCCCACAGCAAATTCTGTTCCTCGTCGAACCGCGCCTTCAGCTCGACCACCGCGGTGACCGATTTGCCCGCCTCGGCCGCGGCGATCAGCGCGTTGATCACCGCCGATTGCTTGCCCGCGCGGTACAGCGTCTGCTTGATCGCCACCACATCGGGGTCCGCCGCCGCCTGCTTCAAGAAAGCGAGCACGACGTCGAACGTCTCATAGGGATGGTGAACGATGATATCCTTGGCGCGGATCGCGGCGAAGCAATCGCCGTCGAACTCGCGGATCCGCTCGGGGAAGCGCGGGGTGAAGGGCGGGAATTTGAGGTCCGGCCGATCCTCGTCGTACAATTGATCGAGATCGCCGATGCCGAGGAACGACCCGCTCTCGGTGATCAGCGCCCCCGCCTCGCCCAATTCCTCGCGCAGCACCGTTTCCAGCGCCTCGGGCATCCCGGTTTCGAGTTCGAGCCGGATCACCCGCCCGCGGCGGCGGCGTTTGATCGCATTGGCGAAATAGCGGACGAGATCCTCGGCCTCTTCCTCGATCTCGATATCGCTGTCGCGCAGCACGCGGAACTCGGCCGCGCCGAGCACGCGATAGCCGGGGAACAGCACCGGGGAGAAGCGCTTCACGATCGATTCGGTCGCGACGTAACGCGCATCGTCCCCCGGCAGCCGCACGAAGCGCTTCATCGCCGCGGGCAGCATCACCAGTTCGCGGATCGGTTCGTCGTCCGACAGGCGGACGAGATCGAACATCACCGCCAGCCCCTTGTTGGGCATGAACGGGAACGGGTGCGCCGGATCGAGCGCCTGCGGGGTCAGCACCGGGAGCAATTGCTCGCGGAAATGGGTTTCGAGCCAGCCGATCTCCTCGACCGACAGCACCGCGTCGACCTTGCTCGATCCGAGCACCTGGATCCCCGAATCGGCGAGCGCGTGGCGGATATCCCGCCACACTTTCTCCTGATCCATCAGCAGCTTGTCAGCAGTTTCGGTGATCGCCACGAGCTGCTGGGTCGGGGTCAGCCCGTCGGCCGAGCGCGCCTCCACCTCGAGCAATTGCTGCCCCTTCAGCCCGGCGACGCGGACCATGAAGAATTCGTCGAGGTTCGAGCCAGAGATTGACAGGAAGCGCAGCCGTTCGAGCAGCGGATGCGCCGGGTTGCACGCCTCCTCCAGCACACGACGGTTGAACGCCAGCCACGAAAGCTCGCGGTTGAAATAGCGATCGGTCGATTGACTCTCGAACGGGTCGTCATCGGCCTTGATGCTGGCGGCGATATGCGCGGGGCGGGTCATTGCAGGTCCGTCGACAAGGGGGGGATCAACGCGGCGCCGGCGAGCGTGGTGCGCGCGAGCGGGATCGACAACCGCTTGCGGCGCTCCAGCACCTCCTGATCCAGCGCATCGACCGTTCGTATGACGGCAATATGACTCCGCTCGATCCGCGCGACCAGCCAGTCGATCAGATCGGGGCGCGCATCAAGCCCGCGGCGCATGAACTGGCGTTCGAGCAATGCGCGCATCAACTGATCGTCAGGCGCGCCGATCGCCGCGATCGGCGAGGCAGCGAGCCGCGAGCGCAGATCGGGCAGCCGGATGCGCCATTCGGGCGGCGCGGCATCGGCGACGATCAGCAGCGGGCGGCGATGCGCCTGCGCCTCGTTCCAGGCGTGGAACAGCTCGGCCTCCGGGCGCTTCTCGGCATCGTCGATGATCGTCCCGCCGCTCTTCGAGGCGAAGATCCGCGCGAGCAGGCTGCGCCCCGATTTGCGCGGGCCGGTGAGCAAGGCGGTCATCACCGGCCACGCCCCCCAATGCTCGACGGTATGCGCCGCGCGCGCGTTCGAGGGCGTCACCAAAAACTCCTCGTCGCGCGGATCGGCGGGCCACTCCAGCGGCAGCGCGATCTGGTTCGTCATCCGCCGGTCGCGTTGCCCGGCGCCGCTTCGGGCGCGGAAGGTTGCGCGCGGCGGATGCGGATCGTCGTCCCGGTGCCGAACACCTGCCACCCGCGCGCCTGCAGCGCGGCGCGGAAGGCATCGGCGGTGCCGCCATAAGTAACGGTCATCACCGATACCCCGCCCAGCGCGAGGCTGGAGGTGCCCGCCGTCGCCACCCCGGGCACCGCACGCAACGCCGCCTCGGTCGCGTTGACCGCGCCGGCGCCGGGCGAATCGAACTGGACCGAGATCGTCGCGCCGCCCGCCGACGGGGCGGTCAACGGCAGCGAATCGTCAGGCAGCACCTCTTCCTCGGTCGCCGCGACCGGGGGCACATAAGCGAGCCCGGTATCGGTGCGCAGCAGCCCGCCGCGCGACGCCGCCTGATAGAGATCGTCGAGCCGCTTCACCCCGGCATCGAGCAGTTGCGGTAGCCCGGCGGCATTGTCGACGCGCAGCGCGACCTGCCCGAACAATTTATTGTCCGGCCCGCCGCGCGCCTGGAAGATCGCGACGATCGGCCCGCCCGGCCATTGCCGCTGGAGCCGCACGGTGGGGACGAGCACGTTGCTGCCGCCATATTGGTTGAGCACCGATCGCCACCAGCCGCGCCCCGGCCGCTGCGTCTGCCCGTAATTGAGCAGCAACGGATCGGGGCCGGTGCCGACCGGGCGGACATAATCGATCGTGCTGTTGCCGGTGCGATAGCGCGCCCAGGCTTCCTGCCACGCGGTGCGCTGTTCGAACACCGTCGCCGCGCCGCCCGCCCACATCACCGGGATCACCACCATCGGCGCCGAGCGCGAGACGGAATCGCTCACCCCGAGCATCGCGCTCGCCTTGCCGCGATCGAACAGCACCCCAAGCCGCGCGATATAGCGATTGGGCCCGATCTGCTCGTTTTCGACGACGATCCCCGACACGACGGAATCGAGCGCGCCGTCGGATACCAGCCCGCCGCCCGCGCCGAGCCGCTGCGACAATTGCACCCATGCCTTGCGCTGCGCCAGCCGCCACCCGCCGTAGCGCGCGCTATCCGCATCCTTGGCCGAGACGTCGACGGTGACCCCGCTCACCTCATAATCGGACGAGCTGTCGACCGGCGCAACGCCGCGATCGCCGCCTTCGATCTGGGCGATGCCGATACCGGCGCCGAGCAGCACCACCCCGATAGCGGAAGCGAGGAAAAACGGACGGATACGCATCTTGCACCGCCTTTTGGCGAAGCAGGCGGGGAAATCCAAGCGAGATATGCTTCGACGCCCAAACTCCCCGCTCCTACATTATCTCGTCATGCCGGGCTTGACCCGGCATCCAGAGTCTTAGGCGGTGTCCTTTGTGGCTCTGGATGCCGGGTCGAGCCCGGCATGACGTTGCTTGGCTTTCGTAAGGTCGTTGCTTTCGTAAAGGTCGTTGTGTCCCCGCGAAGGCGGGGACCCAGTCTGGGCTCCCGCCTTCGCGGGAGCACATGAGGTGCGGAAGCCGATCCAATCACGCATGGAGAACGTTGCCCCCAACGCCTTTGCGCCCTAGACGCGCGGGCATGACCGAAGATCGTCGCAACGCTCCCTATACTTACGCCGACGCGGGCGTTTCCATCGCCGGCGGCAACGCGCTGGTTCGCGCCATCGCCCCGCTCGCCCGCGCGACGCGCCGCGCGGGGGCGGATGCCGATCTCGGCGGGTTCGGCGGCTTCTTCGATCTGCGCGCCGCGGGGTTCAGCGATCCGTTGCTCGTCGCCGCCAATGATGGCGTCGGCACCAAGCTCAAGCTCGCGATCGACCACGGCCGCCACGCCGGCGTGGGGATCGATCTCGTCGCGATGTGCGCCAACGACCTCATCGTGCAGGGTGCCGAGCCCCTGTTCTTCCTCGATTATTACGCGACCGGCCGGCTCGACAACGCGGTCGCGGAGCAAGTCGTCGCCTCGATCGCCGAAGGCTGCAAGATCGCCGGCTGCGCGCTGATCGGCGGCGAGACCGCCGAGATGCCCGGCATGTATGCCGAGGGCGATTATGACCTCGCCGGCTTCTGCGTCGGCGCGGTCGAGCGCTCGGCGGTGCTGACCGGCAGCGCGATCGCGCCGGGCGACGTGATTCTCGGCATGGCCTCCTCGGGGGTCCATTCCAACGGCTTTTCGCTCGTCCGGCGGCTCGCGGCGGACAAGGCGTGGCGGCTCGATCGCCCGGCTCTGTTCGACCCCGATCGGCTGCTGATCGACGCGCTGATGGCGCCGACCCGCATCTATGTGAAAAGCCTCCTGCCGCTCGTCCGCGAACGCCGGATCGACGGGCTGGCGCACATCACCGGCGGCGGGCTGCTCGAAAACATCCCGCGCGTGCTCCCCGCCGGGTGCCACGCGACGGTCGATGCCGATGCCTGGCCGCAGCCGCGGCTGATGGCCTTCCTCCAGGCGCAGGGCGCGATCGAACCCGCCGAAATGGCACGCACCTTCAACTGCGGCATCGGCATGGCGGTGATCGTCAAGGCAGACGCCGCGGACGCGGTGACCGCGGCGCTCGAAGCCGCGGGCGAGACGATCTTCCGCATCGGCACGGTCGACGCGGGCGAGCGCGGCTGCACCGTGCGCGGATCGGCCGAAACCTGGAGCGCGCGCGGCGACTGGACCGCGACGCATCACGCATGAGCGCGCTCCCCAAGGTCGCGATCCTCGTCTCCGGGCGCGGATCGAACATGCAATCGCTGGTGAAGGCGGCGGGCGACGGTTATGAAGTCGTGGTGGTCGCCTCCGATCGCCCCGAGGCCGCCGGGCTCGCCTGGGCACGCGAACAGGGCATCCCGACCTTCGCGCTGTCGCCGAAGGGGATCGGCAAGGCCGCCTATGAAGCCGCGCTCGACGCCGCGCTGCGCGCCGCGGGCGCCGAATATATCGCGCTCGCCGGCTATATGCGGCTGCTGTCGGATCGCTTCGTCGCCGATTGGCGCGGGCGGATCGTCAATATCCACCCCTCGCTGCTGCCCAAGTACAAGGGGCTCGATACCCACGCCCGCGCGATCGAGGCGGGCGATGCCGAGGCGGGCTGTTCGGTCCATGTCGTGACCGAGGAGCTCGACGGCGGCGCGGTGCTGGGTCAGGCCAATGTCCCGATCCTGCCCGGTGACGATGCGGAAACGCTTGCCTCGCGCGTGCTGGAGGCGGAACATCAGCTTTATCCCCGCGTCCTGAAGGAATGGCTCGCGCGATGAGTCCCGATCCCGCCTCCGCCCTCGCCCGCGTGCGTGAGATCGCGCTGGCGCTGCCGGCGGCGATGGAGCGGCTGAGCCACGGATCGCCCGGATTTCATATCGAAAAGGGCAAGTTCTTCGCCTATTTCTGGCACGATCATCACGGCGACGGCGAAACCGTGGCGATCGTCAAGACCGCTGACGGCGAGGAACAGGCATTGCTGATCGAGCTCGACCCGGATTGCTATTTCCGCCCCGCCTATCTCGGCCCGTTCGGCTGGGTGGCGATGCGACTCGACCGCGACGATACCGACTGGGATCGCGTGGCGGACCGGATCGCGCGGAGCTGGGAACTGGTCGCCCCGCGGCGTTTGCTGGAAATGGGCGGGCGATGAGCGAAACCGCCGATCAGGCCGCGACGCGTCGCCGCTGGGTGACGCTCGCCGAATTGGTCGCGGTCGCCGGGGTGCTGATCGCTGCCGCGACGCTTTATCTCAACTGGTCGGGCCGCCGGGCCGACGAAGCCGCGCGCGCGGCGCAGGCGACGAGCACCGAACATGCGCGCGGCGTGGTGACCCTGCTCGGCACGGTGGCCGACGGCGGCGATGCTTTGGCCCTGGCCGACAGCGAGCATGTGTTCAGCGCCGCGACCGTCACCTTCCCCAAGGCGCTCGGCGTCGCGCCGCAGGACGCGCTCCCCGGCCCGCGCATCGCGAGCGACTGGTTCGCCGATGCATTGCTCAAGGCCAATGAGGGCAGCGACGCGCGCAGCGGGCGACTGCCGGTGCTGATCAGCGTGAGCTGGTGGGACGGCGATACGAAACACAGCCAGACCGGGCTGTACGACGTGCTGTGGCGCACCGAATCGCGCTTCCTGCGCGGGCGGAAGCTGGAACTGACCGGGCTGACGCTGGCGTCGCGCAACGGGACGGCGGCCGCGCTGGAGGCAGCGTGGCAGCGGAAGCGGGCGGCGGCGAAGAAGTAAACCGCCGCGAGCGGGTCGCACGTCCGTCATCCCAGCGAAAGCCGGGATCTCGGGCCGTCAGAGAATCGCTCGCACGATATGATCCACCCCGTTCCGCAGGGCTGTACTCCCGCGACGGCGGGAGCCCAGACTGGGTTCCCGCCTCGGGCCCCATCAAACTATTACTTTGATGGGAACCCTCCGCGGGGACACAAGGAGGAGCTTATTGCCGTCGCCGGCTCTCGCCTTCGCCCCAGGTACGCGATCCCGGCTTTCGCGGGGGTGACGATTGAGGTCGCCCTCTACCCCGCCAGTATCGCCGCCATCCGCGGCACCACCGCGTCGAACGCCTTGATGGGGCGGATCATCACCTTGAACCCGGTGATCAGCCCGTCGTCGTCCCACGCGATGATATCGACGCCGTTGACGAACTTGCCGTCGACCTCGCATTCGAATTCGAGCACCGCGCCGCGGTCCGCACGCCATTCGCCGACATAGCGAAACGCCGGTCCGCCCAGCGCCTGCGCCGCGGCGAGCAGATATTTCATCGTCAGCGCCTTGCCCTTTTGCGGCGTATGCACCGCCGGGCTCTGGAAGACGCAATCCTCGTGGAGCATCGCCGACAGGCCCTCGGGGGTCGGCGCATGCATATAATCGTGCCAGCGTGCGATCGGATCGTCGGTCGGCATCAATCCATCCCCGGGTAGCTTCCGAACGCCGGTAGCTTATCCATCTCCCGCGCCCAGCCAAGTCTATGCCGCACCATAACTTGTGCACTGGGCGGGAACGCTTCCGGATCATCCATCGTGCCGGACTGAATGTCGAGAATACCCGGAAGCAAAGTAGCGCTGCGGTAGAACAACCCGGTGCCGCATCGGGCGCAGAATTCGCGCGTCGCGGCGGAGGAGGATTGATAGCCGCGCGTCTCGCCCTCGATCGTCACGACATTCTCGTCGAACGCAGCCCAGCCGACGACCGGCGCCCCGGACCAGCGCCGACAATCTTCGCAATGACACAAAGAATGACGCTGCGGCTCTTCGCTCGCGCGCCAGGTCACCGCGCCGCAATGGCATCGCCCCGTGATCGGCATCCTTATTCTCCCAGCCATGTTTCCACTTTGTTCTCACGATCCGCCGCGCGAGACAAGCCGTTTTCGCGTGTCGACCGCCGCCAATCAGGCGCTTGCCCCGCGCGCGCTCGTTCCCTACCTGTTCGGCGGTGAACACCCCCGCCCCCACCCCGGACGACGCCCCCTATCTCGCCGGCCTCAACCCGCCGCAGCGCGAGGCCGTGCTGACCACCGACGGCCCGGTGCTCGTCCTCGCCGGCGCCGGGACCGGCAAGACCGCCGCGCTCACCGCACGACTCGCGCATCTCTTGTGGACCCGCAAAGCCTATCCGTCCGAAATCCTCGCGGTCACCTTCACCAACAAGGCGGCGCGCGAGATGAAGGAGCGCGTCGGACGGCTGGTCGGCGCCGCGGTCGAGGGGATGCCGTGGCTCGGCACCTTCCACGCGATCGGCGCCAAGATGCTGCGCCGCCACGCCGAACTCGTCGGGCTGCAGAGCAATTTCACGATCCTCGACACCGACGATCAGCTCCGCCTGCTCAAGCAGTTGATCGTCGCGGCGAATATCGACGAGAAGCGCTTCCCGGCGCGCAGCCTCGCCGGGCTGATCGACGAATGGAAGAACAAGGGGCTCACCCCCGGCGATGTCGATGCCGGCGAAAGCGAGCGCTACGGCGCGGGGCGCGGCGGCGAATTATACCAGCAATATCAGGATCGGCTGAAGGCGGTGAACGCCTGCGACTTCGGCGACCTGCTGCTTCACGTCCTGACGATCCTCAAGACCGACCGCGAGGTGCTGGCGCATTATCAGCAGCGCTTCCGCTACATCATGGTCGACGAATATCAGGACACCAACAGCGTCCAATATCTCTGGCTGCGGCTGCTCGCGCAGGAGCGGCGCAACATCTGCTGCGTCGGCGACGACGATCAGTCGATCTATTCGTGGCGCGGCGCGCAGGTGGAGAATATCCTGCGTTTCGAACGCGATTTCCCCGGCGCCAAGGTAATCCGGCTCGAGCAGAACTACCGCTCGACCCCGCATATCCTCGGCGCGGCGGGGGGCGTGATCGCGCATAATTCGGGGCGGCTCGGCAAGACCCTGTGGACCGAGATCGACGCCGGCGAGAAGGTCCGCGTGATCGGCGTGTGGGACGGCCCGGAAGAGGCGCGCCGCGTCGGCGACGAGATCGAGTCGGCGCAGCGCGACGGCACCAGCCTCGACGATATCGCGATCCTCGTCCGCGCGCAGCACCAGACGCGCGAGTTCGAAGACCGGTTCATCGCGATCGGATTGCCCTACCGCATCGTCGGCGGCTTCCGCTTCTACGAGCGCGCCGAAATCCGCGATGCGCTCGCCTATCTGCGGATCGTCAACCAGCCGGCCGACGATCTCGCCTTCGAACGGATCGTCAACGTCCCCAAGCGCGGGCTGGGCGACAAGGCGATCGCGCGGCTCCACCAGCTCGCGCGCGCCGAGGGGCTGCCGCTGAGCGCCGCCGCCGCGCGCATCCTCGACACCGACGAACTGACCCCGCAGGCGCGCCGCGCGCTCGGCACCTTCGTCGGCGATATCGTGCGCTGGCGCGAGATGGCGGTCGACCTCGCCCATCCCGATCTCGCGCGGCAGATTCTCGACGAGAGCGGCTATACCGCGATGTGGCAGGCGGACAAATCCGCCGACGCCGCCGGGCGGCTGGAGAATCTCAACGAGCTCGTCCGCGCGATGGAGGAATATGAGAATCTCGGCGCGTTCCTCGAGCATGTCAGCCTGGTGATGGACAATGAGGGCGCGCGCGAGGACGCCAAGGTCACGATCATGACGATCCACGCCGCCAAGGGGCTGGAATTCAACCAAGTGTTCCTCGCCGGCTGGGAGGAAGGCATCTTCCCGTCGCAGCGCGCGCTCGACGAGGGCGGCACGCGCAGCCTGGAGGAGGAACGCCGCCTCGCTTATGTCGCGATCACCCGCGCGCGGCGCCGCGCGACGATCCTCCACGCCGCCAACCGCCGCATCTACGGGCAGTGGACCTCGTCGATCCCGTCGCGCTTCGTCGCCGAACTGCCGGCGGATCACGTCGATCAGGAAACGACGATGTCGGGCGGCGCGAGCCTGTGGCGCGCCAATTGGTCCGAGCGCGCCGATCCCTTCGCCGATGTCGGCCGCGGCACCGGGCGCGGCCCCGGCTGGCAGCGCGCGGCGGGAACGCTTGATGCCGCCAAGCCGGGCGGCGACTGGACCAGCCGCACCTTCACCCGCGAGCCGACCCGCGTGGTCGAAAGCCGCAGCCCGTCGGTCAGCCTCGGCAACAAGGGGCGCAGCGATCTTTCGCTCGGGATGCGCGTGTTCCACCAGAAGTTCGGCTATGGCGCGATCGTCGCGATCGAGGGCAACAAGCTGGAGATCGAATTCGAGAAGGCCGGGCTCAAGCGGGTGATGGACAGTTTCGTCAGCCTGTCGGCGTGAAGAAAACCCCACCCCCCTCGTCATGCCGGGCTTGACCCGGCATCCAGAGTCACACGCTATGCCGCCCGTGGCTCTGGATGCCGGATCAAGTCCGGCATGACGGTCAAAGGGGCATTCGCGCCTCGTTCAGCAACGAGATTGTTACGCGTTCCTATACCTTGTGGCGCCCGATCAACGGGCAGAGAGGCAAGTGCAGAATGTTTACCCGGATTATCAGCGTCGCGCTCGTCGCCGCCGGCCTGACCGGCGCGGTGCCGGCGCTCGCGCAAACCTCCGCCGACGAGGCACGCTTCCGCGCCGCGCAGGATCGCTTCAGCAACGAGCTCGAGGTCTTCCGCCAGGAATATGATCGCTACCTCAGCGTCTCGCGGCGCGGCAACGGCGGCTATCCGCCCCCGCCGCGCTATGACGACAATCGCGGTTACAACAACGATCCCAACAGCGGCTGGCGCGACGAGAACGGCTATGATCCGTCACGCTATTATCGCGGCGGCGCGCAATATCAGGAACGCCCGATGGCGCCCGACGAGCGCGTCTATAGCGGCAACGACGGCCGCTATTATTGCAAGCGCAGCGACGGTTCGACCGGGCTGGTCGTCGGCGGCGCGCTGGGCGGGTTGTTCGGCAATGTGATTACCGGCGGCCGCAGCCGCCTCGCCGGCACCCTGCTCGGCGGCGCGGCCGGGGCGCTGGCCGGCAAGTCGATCGACCAGAAGAATTCGTCGCTCAACTGCCGGTGAAGCGCGCTCTCAAGCCCCTCCCCTTCAGGGGAGGGGTTGGGGTGGGGCAGTGCCGCAGGCGACCGTCTCGGTGAGACTTCCCCCCACCCCCTACCCCTCCCCTGAAGGGGAGGGGCTTTCAAAACTGCGGCCCGCGCCAGCATGTTGATACATTGTAGAAACGAGACCTATGCCCTATGTGTCGTCAAGGTCGATACATGGAGGGCGTGATGCGCGCGCAGGTCAAGAAATGGGGCAATAGCGCTTCGGTGCGAATCCCGGCATCGGTGATGGCCGCGGCGGCGTTGCGCATCGATCAGGCGGTCGACGTAAGGGAGGAGGACGGCCGGATCGTGATCGAGCCACTCCCCGAACAGGCCTATGACCTCGATGAATTGCTCGCAGACATGTCGGCGGATACTTTCCCCGACGATACCGACTTCGGCGAACCGGCCGGCAAGGAAATCTGGTAGTGGCGGCGTGGGTGCCGGACAGCGGTGATATCGTCTGGCTGCATTTCGATCCACGCGCCGGACATGAGCAAGCCGGCCATCGGCCCGCGCTGGTCCTGTCCCCCGCGCGTTACAACGGGCCGCGCGGCATGATGCTGTGTTGCCCGATGACGACGCGGATCAAAGGCTATCCGTTCGAAATCGTCGTAAGCGACGATCCGCCCAGCGCGATTTTGGCCGACCAGATCAAGAGCCTCGACTGGCGCGCGCGTAAAGCGAAACTCAAGGGCAAAGTCTCGCCCGAGATACTGGCCGATACGCGCGCCAAGCTGAAGGCGCTGCTACAGATCTGAACCGCTCAGCGATCGATCGCGAGCAACGTCACCCCGGCGTAGCGCGCCTCGGCGGGGTCGAACAGTTCCGACGGCTCGAAGCGGCGCGGGGTGATGCGCAGGCTGCCGAGCCCGGCGATCTTGAATGCCCCGATCTTCACCTCGCGCGGCGGCTTGCCGTCGCGGTCGAGCGTCGTCGCGTCGACATAGAGTTCGCCGTGCTTGGTGTAGACGATATGCGGCGCCAGCGTCACTTCGCCGCGATTGTAGGTCGCGGACAGCGCCTGGCGCTTGACGATCGCCTCGAACACGACCGGCATGCCCGCCGGGGGAGCGGAGGGAGCGGGAGCAGAGGACACGCGATCCTCCTCACTATTGACCTTCATTCCATCCATATTAATCGCTCTGCTGCATCGCAGCAATAACCCTTGTTGTGACGTTATTCTGTAGCCGGGCCGACCAGCCGCTGCGTGAAATAGACCATCTGCAGCGCCTGTAAACGCGCGCCTTGCGCGATATCCGCGTCGCCCGAATGCCCGCCGGCGGTGTCCTCGTAAAACAGATAGGGCAGGCCATATTCCTTCATCCGCGCGGCGAATTTGCGCGCATGCTGCGGCCCGACGCGATCGTCCTTGGTCGTCGTCCAGATATAGGGCTCGGGATAGGCCACCCCACGCTTGAGGTTGTGATAGGGCGAGGTCTTTTCGAGGAAAGCGCGCTCGGCCGGCACGCTTACCGAGCCATATTCGTCGACCCATGAGGCGCCCGCGGCGATCTTCTCATAGCGCAGCATGTCGAGCAGCGGCACCTGGATCGTCACCGCCTGCCACAGCTCGGGATGCTGGGTGAGTTCCACCCCCATCAGCAATCCGCCGTTCGACCCGCCGTAGATACCGAGCTTCTTCGCGCTGGTGATCTTCCGCGCGAACAGATCGCGCGCCACCGCGGCGAAATCGTCGAAGATCAGCTGGCGCTTGGTCTTGCGCCCGGCGTCATGCCACTTCGGGCCGAACTCGCCCCCGCCGCGGATATTGGCGAGGACATAGGCCCCGCCCCGCTCGGTCCAGATCTTGCCCGTCGCGCCGAGATAGACCGGCAGCCGCGCGATCTCGAACCCGCCATAAGCCGTCATCAGCGTCGGCGTCGTCCCGTCAAGCCGCGCGCCCTTCGGCAGCACGACGAAATAGGGCACCTTGGTCCCGTCGCTCGACACCGCCTCGAACTGCTCGACCTTCACCCCGGCCACGTCGAATCGCGCGGGCAGCGTCTTGACCGTCACCGGCGCGGCGGCCTTGGCGGCATCGACCGCGGCGAGCGTGGTCGGCGTTGCGAAGCCGTTGATCGCGACGAAGGCGGTATCGCTGCGGTCGGTCGCGCTGGCGATGCCGACGCTCATATTCTCGGGCACCGGCAGCTCGGTCTGCCGCCAGCCGTCGCCGTCGGGCGCGAAGCTCGCCAGCCGCCCGCGGACATTGTCGATATAGGTGAGCAGCACGCGCGACCGCGTCGTCGTCACACCTTGCGCCGATTGACGCGCATTGGGCGCGAACAGCACGCGCGGGGTAAGCTTGCCGGCATTGACCTCGGCGAGCGGCGCCCAGGCGACCGCCCCGGCGGGCACGTCGCCCCACGGATCGCTCGTCTCGAAGATCACCCGGCCGTCGACCATCCCGCTGAAGAAGGCGCGCGCCGGCATGTCGAGCTTGCGCGTCCCCGCCGCGGTCCAGACATATTTCTCACCGCCGAAGAAGGTGTTACGCCGCTCGATATAGACGAGGCGGTTGCCCGCGGCATCAGTCAGCGTGCCGGCATAGGTGCCGAGCTGGTCGTCCGCCGCGCCGCGATACACTTCGGTCGCGCGGTCGAGCGGCTCGCCGCGCTTCACCAGCTTGACGACGAAGGGATAAGAGGAAGCGGTCAGCGTCCCCTCCCCCCAGTCGCGCGAGACGAGCAAATTGTCCTTGTCGATCCAGGTCGCGCCCTGTTTCGAGGTCGACAGCCGGAAGCCGCCCTCGACGAACTTGCCCGCGACGAGATCGAATTCGCGCAGCTCGACCGCGTCTTCGCCACCCTCGGAAAGCTGGACGAGGCACAAGCGCTCATCGGGCTGGAGGCAGGTCGCGCCCTTCCACACCCATTTCTTGCCCTCGGCCTTGGACAGCGCGTCGAGATCGAGCAATGTCGTCCAGGTCGGCGTGGCGGCGGCATAATCCGCCTCGCTCGTCGCGCGCCAGATGCCCTGCGGATGATCGGCGTCGCGCCAGAAATTGAGGATGCGCCCGTTGGTCTGCTCGGGCATCGCGATGCGATCCTTGGCCGAGGCGATCGCGAACGCCTCGTCATAATAGGTCTTGTAGCGCGCATCTCGCTCGAGCCGCGCGAGCGTGCGCGCATTCTCATTCTCGACCCAGGCGAGCGGCTTCGCGCCGTCCTTGTCCTCGAGCCAGATATAGGGGTCGTCGTCGGTCATCGGCTTCGTCTGCGCGACCACGGGGCTCGCGGCAAGCGCGGCGAGACAGAATGACAGGCTAATATAACGCATCGTGGTGAACCACTCCCTGAAGCGACCAGTTTGGTGCCAAGCGATTGCGATCGTCGCAATCGGCGCTATCGAGGAACGCGATGCAGGATGGCCTTCCCCTTCCGCGGCGTTATGCCGCGATCGCTGCAATGTCCTTCGGCTCGGCTCTGGTGATCATCGACGGCGGCGTCGCCAATGTCGCCTTGCCGACGATCGCACACGATCTTCATGTCGCGCCGAGCTCGGTCGTGTCAATCGTCACTATTTACCAGGTGATGCTGGTGATGCTGATGCTGCCCTTTTCGGGGCTGGGCGAGCGGATCGGGCTCAAACGCACCTATCAGGGCGGGCAGCTCATCTTCACCGTCGCGACCTTATTGTGCTTCTTCGCCAAGAGCCTGCCGTTCCTGCTGATCGTCCGCGCGGTGCAGGCGATCGGCGCGGCGGCGGTGCTCAGCGTCGCCTCGGCGCTGATCCGCCAGATTTATCCCGCGAACCATCTCGGGCGCGGGCTGGCGATCAATTCGGTGGTCGTCACCAGCTCAGCCGCCGCCGCGCCGACGATCGGCGGGCTGGTGCTGGCGGTCGCGCCGTGGCCGTGGGTGTTCGCCAGCGCGATCCCCTTCGCGCTCCTCAGCCTCGCCTTGGGCCGCTCGATCCCCGATCCCAAGCCGGGGCACGCGCATTTCGATCTCGCCGGGGCGGTGGCGTGCGCGGCGATGTTCGGGCTCGTCGTCGGCGGGCTGGAGAGCGCGGTCCACGGCGACAGCCCGGTGGTGTCCGCCGCGATCGTGCTGGTCGGGGTGGCGATCGGCTATTTCTTCGTGCGCAACCAGCTCGGCGAACCCAATCCGATCCTGCCGGTCGATCTGCTGACGCGACCGGTGATCGCGCTGAGCGCGGCGGGAAGCTTCATCGCCTTCACCGCCTCGATGACGCTGCTGATCTCAACCCCCTTCCGGCTGCAGGCGCTGGGCTTCTCCGCCGCGACGATCGGTGCGGTGATCGCGCCCTGGCCAATGACCAATATGATTGTCGCGCCGCTCGCCGGATACCTTTCGGATCGCATTCCCGCCGGGCTGCTCGGCGGCGTGGGCATGGCGGTGTCGGTGACGGCCTTGTCGCTGATCGCCTTCATCCCCGCGCACCCGACCTATTTCGACATGGCGTGGCGGATGGCGCTGTGCGGCGCGGGGTTCGGGCTGTACCTGCCCCCCAATGCGCGGCTGATCATCGGCTCCGCCCCGCAGGAGCGCGCCGCGGTCGCGGGCGGGCTGGTCTCGACCGTGCGACTGTGCGGGCAGACCACCGGCGCGACCTTGGTGGCGGCGCTGCTGGCGTTCGGCATCGGATCGGGGCAGGTCCCGCCGCTGATCTCGGCCACGCTCGCGGTGATTGCGAGCGTGTGCAGCGTCGCCCGCCTCCGCCCGTCGATCCGCAACCCTTCGCTCACCGAGACCCGCAACGAAATCCCGACGCTGCGGCAGACGCGTTATTGACGCCGAAGGCTTCATCCCAGCGCAAGCTGGGATCTCAGGCCGCGAGCGATACCTCTCCGGCACACGACCTCAGCTTTCGCTGGGGTGACGTATTTTAGCGCTGGAGCGGGACGATCACTTCGTCGGGGTGCGCGACATTGAGTTCCTTGCGCACCAGCTCATCGACCATATCGGGGTTGGCGTGGCGCGGATCGAGCAAGGCGACGCGGTTGCGCAGCATCGTGCGGCGCTGATCGAGCGCGGCATAATCCTGTTCGCGCTTGACCAGCTGGCGCTTGTAATCGCCGAGCGCGAGCACGCCGTTCGGCCCAAGCACCGCATAAATCCCGAAAAACGCCATCACGGTCAGCGCCGCAGCCGGCAAGGCGGCGCGCTTCAGCATGACGGTTAAGGTTGACGGGCGACGCGACATATCGCGCTTTCTCGCGCGAAGCCCGCCGTCAATCAAGCGGTTTTCCACGATTCCAACGATTTCCATGTCGACGAATCGTCAGGAATCGCGGCGAGTCGCATTAACCGTCATGCCGGGCTCATCCCGGCATGACGGCAGTGGCGGATCAGACGCGCAAAACGTCGCGGCCCGCGTAATGCGCGACGCTGCCCAGCTCTTCCTCGATCCGGATCAGCTGGTTGTATTTCGCGAGCCGATCGGAACGCGCGAGGCTCCCCGTCTTGATCTGCCCGCAATTGGTGGCGACCGCGAGATCGGCGATCGTCGCATCCTCTGTTTCGCCCGAACGGTGGCTCATCACCGCGGTATAGCCGGCGCGCTCGGCGACGCGGATCGCCTCGAGCGTCTCGGTCAGCGTGCCGATCTGGTTGACCTTGACCAGCAGCGAATTGGCGAGGCCGCGCGCGATGCCGTCGCGCAGCCGCTTCGGGTTGGTGACGAACAGATCGTCGCCGACCAGCTGCACCTTGTGCCCGACCGCGTCGGTCAGCGCCTTCCAGCCCTCGAAATCGTCCTCGGCCATCCCGTCCTCGATCGACAGGATCGGATAACGCGCGACGAGATCGGCGAGATACTCGGCCATCGCGCCGGGCTCGAGCGTCTTGCCCTCGCCGGCGATGACATATTTGCCGTCCTTGAAGAATTCGGTCGCCGCGCAATCGAGCGCGAGCATCACGTCGTCGCCCGGCTTGTATCCGGCGCGCTCGATCGAGGCCATCACGAAGTCCAGCGCGTCGGTCGTGCTGGCGAGGTTCGGCGCGAAGCCGCCCTCGTCGCCCACCGCGGTCGCCAGACCCTTTTCGTGGAGGCCCTTCTTGAGCGTGTGGAAGATCTCGGCACCGCACCGCACCGCTTCGGCGATGCTCGACGCGCCGACCGGCATGATCATGAATTCCTGGAAATCGATCGGGTTATCGGCATGTTCGCCGCCGTTGATGATGTTCATCATCGGCACCGGCAACACATGCGCCGCCGCGCCGCCGACATAGCGATAGAGCGGCAGCCCGCGCGCGTCCGCCGCCGCCTTCGCCGCGGCGAGGCTGACGCCGAGGATCGCATTGGCGCCCAGCCGGCTCTTGTTCTCGGTCCCGTCGAGTTCGATCATCGCCTGATCGAGCTCCATCTGGTCCTCGGCATCGAGCCCGACGATCGTCTCGGCGATCTCGCCGTTGACGCTCTCCACCGCCTGATCGACGCCCTTGCCCAGCCAGCGGCTCTTGTCGCCGTCGCGCTTCTCGACCGCTTCGTGCGCGCCGGTCGAGGCGCCCGAGGGAACCGCGGCGCGGCCGAAGCTGCCGTCTTCCAGCAGCACGTCGACCTCGACCGTCGGGTTGCCCCGGCTGTCGAGGATTTGGCGGCCGTGGACGTCGATGATTGCTGTCACGAAACGATCCTTCTACGATGGGGAAAGTGGCGGTTCGCGCCGCCTCTAACCTTGCAGCCGCCGGGCTGCAAATCGCGATGGAACCCCGGCGCCGCGCGCGGGGTTATCATCACGGCCAGATGTAAGGATTTCACGATGTCAGACACCCCGCTCCAGCCGATCAACGAAGGCGCCGCCGAGGTCACTGATGCGGCGAAGGATGCCGCCGGGGATCGCTTCGCAGCCACCAAACAATCGCTGGCGGACAATACCGCCAAGTTCCGCGAGCAAGCCGGCGACAAGGCGCGCGGGCTGGCGGAGGAAGGCAAGACCCGCGCGACCGACGCGCTCGGCCAGCTTTCGCAGCTGCTCCACGATGCCGCGGGGCAGGTCGATGAGCGGCTTGGCGAGCAATATGGCCAATATGCCCGCACCGCGGCGGGCAAGGTGCAGGATTTCTCCACGTCGCTCGATTCGAAGAGCGTCGACGAACTGCTCGACAGCGCGCGCGAACTGGTGCGCAAGAGCCCGGGGGTCGCGATCGGCGCGGCGGCGGCGGTCGGCTTCGTCGTCGCCCGGCTGCTCACCGCCGGTCTGGACCAGCGCGATCGGGACTGACGCATGACGGAGGGGGAGCGTCCGACGGTCGATGCCAAGCTGGCCGAACTCGTCGGCCAATTGGCCGACGACGCACGAGAAGTGGCGAGCGCCGAGATCGGGCTGATCAAGGCGCGCGTCACGACCGGCGTCACCCGCGTGCGCGACGCCGCGATCCTGTTCGCGATCGCCGGGGTGCTCGCGCTGGCGGCGCTGATCGCCTTGCTCGTCGGGCTGATCGCGACGCTCTCGATCTATGTCGGCCCGGCGCTGGCGACGGCGATCGTGTGCGGCACGGTGCTGGTGATCGCCGCGATCCTCGGCTTTCTCGGCAAGGGCAAGCTCGCCTCGCGGACGCCCAAGCCGTGACCGACATGACCGAGCTCGATCGCGCCGAGGCGCGCGCCGCGCTGGCGCGGCTCCACATGGCCAAGACGCTGACCGCGCTGCAGACGCGGCTCGATCCGCGCAATGTCGCGCGTGAGGCGGTGGACGGGCTGGCCGATACCGGCACCCGCGTGCTCGACGCGGGGATCGGCGCGGCGAAACGCCATCCGGGAAAGATCGCTGGCGGCGTCGCGCTGCTTGCCGCCTTCCTCGGGCGTCACCACATCGCCAAGCTGATCGGCAAGGCGCGATCAGCGAAATCATCCGGCAAGAACCCGCTGAAGGCGGAAAGGAAGAAGTTATGACCGACGCTCCCTCCGACACGCATCACGGCAAGCTGCGCGACGGCATCGACAATGCCCGCGACACCGCGCGCAGCGCGGCGCGGCGCACCGCGGAGACGATCGAGACCAACCCCGTCGGGGTGATCGTCGGCGGGCTGGCGCTGGGCGCGCTGGCGGCGGCCTGCCTGCCGCGCAGCAAGCGCGAGAAGGATCTGCTCGCCCCGGTCGGCAAGCGCGTCAGCGCCGCGGCGGCGGCGGCGTTCGCGGCGGCCAAGGAAGCGGGCAAGAGCGAGCTGGATTCGCTCGGGATCAACCGCGACGCGGCGAAGGACCAGGCCAAGTCGCTGTTCGACGGGCTGGTGAAGGCGGCCGGTTCGGCCAGCAATGCCGCGGTCAAGGCCGGCAAGGAGGAAGCCGGGTCGCAACGTTGAGCGCCAGTCACAAATGATCCGTTCGCCCTGAGCCTGTCGACGGGCGTCCTGTCGCCCGAGAGGTGGGACCGCCCTTCGACAGGCTCAGGGCGAACGGCGGTGGATGGAGAGGTTGAAACCCCTTCCCTTCACTGCCCCCCCGGCAGTAAAGGGCGTCGCATGAGCAAATTGCACCTTGTGATGGGTGGCCGCGTCAGCGATCCGCGCACCCTCGATTTCGCGGACCTGTCGTCGATCGAGATCGTCGGCGTCTTCCCCGATTACGCCACCGCCGAAAAGGCTTGGCGCGCCGCCGCGCAGCGCACGGTGGACGATGCCGAGATGAAATATGTCGTCGTCCACCTCCACCGCCTGCTCGAGCCCGATCTGCTCAAGCCGGGCACCGGCGCGTAACCTCCGTCACCCCTGCCTCGAGCCGGGGTCCGTCGGGAGGCAGGCGCAGGGACAAGAGGCTCCAGCCGCAAAGCTTGAGGCGCAATGGACCCCGGCTCAAGGCCGGGGGGTGACGGGGTGATCCGAACGAGCCCGATCGCCCGCAACCCACCCCGTTCGCCCTGAGCTTGTCGAAGGGCCGCCCTTCTTCCTAGCGAAGAAGGGCAGAGTCTCGACAGGTTCAGCCCGAACGGAAGACGGGCAACCCGGCTCCAACGAAGCCGGGTTTCATGCGCAATCTCAGATAAATTCGATCTTCGACACGACATAGTAACGGTCGCCCGCGGGCACCGACACCTCGACCTCGTCGTCGACGCTGCGCCCGATCAATGCGCGGCCGAGCGGGGAATTGTAGCTGATCCGCCCGGTCTTGGCGTCCGCCTCGGTCTGGCCGACGATCTGATATTTCACCGGCTTCTCGTCTTCGTCGAGCAGGGTGACGGTCGCGCCGAACACCACCTTGTCGCCTGAAAGCTCGCGCGGATCGATGATCTGTGCGCGCGACAATTTGTCCTCGATATCAGCGATCGACGCCTCGATCTGGCCCTGACGCTCCTTCGCCGCATGATATTCGGCGTTTTCCGAAAGGTCGCCGTGCGCGCGCGCTTCCTCGATCGCGTCGACGATCAGCGGACGCTCGGCCTTCAGGCGTTTGAGATCGGCATTGAGCTTCTCATAGCCTTCCTGAAGCATCGGCATCTTTTCGACCGTCGCCATCACGCAATCCTTCGTCAAAGCCCCTTCCCCGAGCGACCCGGGTGGGCCGCTTCGCACTATCCTTCAATGTCGGGGATCAGTTGTGCGACTGCGAATAATAAGACTGGAGCGGCCTGACTTCAAGGTTGCGCGTGGCCGAGGTTGCAATCGCCTTCGCCGCTTCGAGGCTGGCGGGCGCCGTGGTGAAGTACGGAATCTTCTGCGCCAGCGCCGAAGCACGGATCGGCTGCGAGTCCTTGAGGCTCTGCCACCCCTCGGTGGTGTTGAAGATCAGGTCGATCCCGCCGTCCTTGATCCGGTCGACGATATGCGGCCGGCCCTGCGCCACCTTGTTGACCCGCTCGACCGGCAGCCCGGCCGCGGCGAGATGATCGGCGGTCCCGCCGGTCGCGACGATGCTGAACCCGGCATCGACCAGCAGCCGCACCGCGGGCTCGATATGCGCCTTGTCGCTATCCTTGACGCTGACGAACACCGCGCCCGACGTCGGCAGCAACATCCCCGCGCCGAGCTGCGACTTGGCGAACGCGGTGGTGAAATCTTCCGCGATCCCCATGACTTCGCCGGTGGATTTCATCTCCGGCGAGAGCACCGGATCGATCCCCGGGAAGCGATTGAACGGGAACACCGCCTCCTTCACCGCGAAATAATCGATCGCGCGATCGATCTTGGGCAGGTCGCGCAATTTCTCCCCCGCCATCACGCGGCTGGCGATCTTGGCGATCGGCGCACCGATCGCTTTTGCGACGAACGGCACCGTGCGCGAGGCGCGCGGGTTGACCTCGATCAGATAGACGTTGCCGTCCTTGACCGCGAACTGGATGTTCATCAGCCCGCGCACGTCGAGCCCGCGCGCCAGCGCTTCGGCCTGGCGCTCGATCTCGGCGATGATCTCGGGGGTCAGCGAATAAGGCGGGATCGAGCAGGCGCTGTCGCCCGAATGGACCCCCGCCTCCTCGATATGCTGGAGCACCCCGGCGACCACCACATCGTCGCCGTCCGAAATCGCATCGACATCGACCTCGATCGCGTCGCGTAGATATTGGTCGATCAGAACCGGTGCGTCGCCCGACACCTGCACCGCAGTCTGGATATAATCCTCGAGCTGCGCCGGGCCGTCGACGATCTCCATCGCGCGCCCGCCGAGCACGTAGCTCGGGCGCATCAGCACTGGATAGCCGACCCGCTCGGCGACGATCAGCGCTTCCTCGCGGCTGCGCGCGATGCCGTTGGCCGGCTGGAGCAATTTGAGCTTGCCGACCAATGCCGCGAAGCGCTCGCGATCCTCGGCGAGATCGATCGCGTCGGGCGAGGTGCCGAGAATTGGAATGCCGGCCTTTTCCAGCGCACGCGCGAGGTTGAGCGGGGTCTGCCCGCCGAACTGGACGATCACCCCGACCAGCTCGCCGTTCGATTGCTCGACGTTGAGGATTTCGAGCACGTCCTCGGCGGTCAGCGGCTCGAAATAGAGCCGGTCCGAGGTGTCGTAGTCGGTCGACACCGTCTCCGGGTTGCAATTGACCATGATCGTCTCGAACCCGGCGTCGGCCAGCGCGAAACACGCATGGCAGCAGCAATAATCGAATTCGATCCCCTGCCCGATCCGGTTCGGTCCGCCGCCGAGGATGACGATCTTCTTCCGGTCGCTGGGCTGCGCCTCATTCTCCGGCTCGCCGAACGACGGGGCCTCATAGGTCGAATACATATAGGGCGTGCGCGCATCGAACTCCGCGGCGCAGGTGTCGATCCGCTTGAACACCGGGCGCACCCCGAGCCGATGGCGCAGCGCGCGCACCTCGTCCTCGGTGACCCCGCCGGTCATCGCCACCACCGCCTCGTGGACCAGCCCCGAGCCGCGCGCGATCCCGCGTTCCATCCCGCGCAGATTGGCCGATTGCAGCGCCAGCCACGCGAGCCGCTTGTCGGAGAAGCCCATCGCCTTCAACCGGCGCATCCCGGCCGCCTCGATCGGCAGGCCATGTTCCATCACCTCGCGCTCGGCGGCGATGATCTCGGCGATCCGCTCGAGGAACCACGGATCATATTTGGCGATCGCGTGCACCTCGGCGACGGTGAAGCCCTCCCGCAGCGCCTGCGCCGCGACGAGCAGCCGGTCGGGAGTCGCCACCGCCAACGCCGCCTCGATCTCGGCGCGCGGCGCGCCGACGAGATGGTCGACCTGGTTGAAGCCGGAGAGCCCCGTCTCCAGCCCGCGCAACGCCTTCTGCATCGATTCGTGGATGTTGCGCCCGATCGCCATCACCTCGCCGACCGATTTCATCGCGGTCGACAGGATCGGCTCGGCACCCTTGAACTTCTCGAACGCGAAGCGCGGGATCTTGGTGACGACATAATCGATCGTCGGCTCGAACGACGCCGGGGTCGCCCCGGTGATGTCATTCTCGATCTCGTCGAGCGTATAGCCCACCGCCAGCTTCGCCGCGACCTTGGCGATCGGGAAGCCGGTCGCCTTGGAGGCGAGCGCCGAGGAGCGGCTGACGCGCGGGTTCATCTCGATCACGACCAGCCGGCCGTCCTTCGGATTGACTGCGAACTGTACGTTCGAACCGCCTGTTTCCACGCCGATTTCACGCAGCACCGCGATCGACGCGTTGCGCATGATCTGATATTCCTTGTCGGTCAGCGTCAGCGCCGGCGCGACGGTGATCGAATCGCCGGTGTGGACCCCCATCGGGTCGACATTCTCGATCGAGCAGATGATGATGGCATTGTCCGCGCGGTCGCGGACCACCTCCATCTCATATTCCTTCCAGCCGAGCAGCGATTCCTCGATCAGCACCTCGGTGGTCGGCGAGGCATCGAGGCCCTTGCGGACGACCTCGATGAATTCCTCGCGATTATAAGCGACCCCGCCGCCGGTGCCGCCGAGCGTGAAACTCGGGCGGATGATCGCGGGCAGCCCGACCTTTTCCAGCCCCTCCAGCGCTTCGGCCTCGCTATGCGCGATATGGCTGCGCGCGGATTCGAGCCCGATCTTGTCCATCGCGTCGCGGAACTTGAGCCGGTCCTCGGCCTTGTCGATCGCCTCGGCATCGGCGCCGATCATCGTCACGCCGAACTTCTCCAGCGTGCCGTCGCGGAACAGCGCCAGCGCGGTGTTGAGCGCGGTCTGCCCGCCCATCGTCGGCAGCACCGCATCGGGGCGCTCCTTCTCGATGATCCGCGCGACCACCGCCGGGGTGATCGGCTCGACATAGGTGGCGTCGGCCAGCTCGGGATCGGTCATGATCGTCGCCGGGTTCGAATTGACCAGGACGATGCGATAGCCCTCTTCCTTGAGCGCCTTGATCGCCTGCGTGCCCGAATAATCGAACTCGCACGCCTGGCCGATGACGATCGGCCCCGCGCCGATGACGAGGATGGAGGAGATGTCGGTGCGTTTTGGCATGTTATTTCTTCTCGGCGGGCATGACGCGGTAATTGGCGGATTCGGATGTAGGGAGGCTTGGCCTCACCGCAGCATCCCGACGAACTTCTCGAACAGATACAGGCTGTCCTGCGGCCCGGGCGATGCCTCGGGGTGATATTGCACGCTGAACGCCGGGCGGTCGGTCAGCTCGATCCCGCAATTGGAGCCGTCGAACAGCGACACATGCGTCTCGCGCGCGTTGGCCGGCAGGCTGTCGCGGTCGACCGCGAAGCCGTGGTTCATGCTGGTGATCTCGACCGCGCCGTCGCTCAGCCGCTTGACCGGGTGGTTGGCGCCGCGGTGGCCCTGGAACATCTTGGTCGTCTTGCCGCCGACTGCGATGCCGATCAGCTGGTGGCCGAGGCAGATGCCGAACATCGGCAGCTTGGTGTCGAGCAATTGCCGGATCACCGGCACGGCATATTCGCCCGTCGCCGCGGGGTCGCCGGGGCCGTTCGACAGGAAGATGCCGTCGGGGCCGAGCGCCATGATCTCGTCATAGCTCGCGGTCGCCGGCACCACCGACACTTTCGCACCCGCCTCAACAAGGTTGCGGAAGATATTGTGTTTGCTGCCATAATCGACCGCGACAACATGCGGGCGATCATCGTCACTCGTGTGAACTTCGTGAACTTTGCCCTGATAGCCGAAGCCGAGCCGCCAGATGCCGCCCTCACGATTGTCGCCCCAGCCGAAATGGGTTTCGGTGGTCACCGCCTTGGCGAGGTCCATCCCCTCCAACCCCGGCCAGGCGCGCGCCATCTCCAGCAGCAGCGGGATATCGAACTTGCCCGACGCCGAATGCGCGATCACCCCGTTGGGGGCGCCGCCGGTGCGGATGCGGCGAGTCAGCGCGCGGGTGTCGATCCCGGCGAGGCCGACGCGGGCGTGGCGCCTCATCCACGTGTCGAGCTGCTCGACGTTGCGGAAGTTGGACGGCGCGGTGACGTCCTCGCGGACGATCATGCCGAGCGCGTGCGGCTCGTCCGCCTCGACATCGTCGGCATTGGTGCCGACGTTGCCGATGTGCGGGAAAGTGAAGGTGATGATCTGACCGGCGAAGCTCGGGTCGGTCATGATCTCCTGATAGCCGGTCATCGCGGTGTGGAAGCAGACTTCCCCCACCACTTCGCCCTCGGCGCCGAAGCCTCGCCCCCAGGCAACCTCGCCGGACGCGAGGACAAGGACGCCGGTGGCTCCTTCGGGCACGGCAAAAGGCTTGGCGTCGGCCATGATCGGCGGGCACTCCGTTCGTTAAAATTCGCGATGTCGCTAAGCCCCGTCCGCTAGGGATTTGCCCCCCTCGCGTCAACCGTCCGCGGGCGCTATCTCGCTCACATGATTCGAGACGACATCAAGCAAGCCCAGATCGCCGCGATGAAGGCCGGCGACAAGGAAACCCGCAGCGCGGTCAGCCTGATCCAGGCCGCGATCAAGAATCGCGACATCGAGGCGCGCACCGGCCCCGCCCCTGCCGACGACGACGCTTTGGTGGTCGAGGTGCTGCAGAAAATGGTCAAGCAGCGCCGCGAATCGATCGACATGTATCGCAAGGGCGGCCGCGAGGAGCTGGCCAAGGCCGAGGAAAACGAAGTCGCGGTGATCGAGCGCTTCCTGCCGCAGCAGATGAGCGAGGACGAGACCCGCGCGGCGATCGAGACGATCAAGGCCGAGCTCGGCGCGAGCGGCATGAAGGACATGGGCCGCGTGATGGCCGAGCTCAAGGCGCGCCACGCCAGCGTGCTCGACATGTCCAAGGCGAGCGGGCTGGTGAAGGCGGCGCTGAGCTGAATCACCCGCTCGTCATTCCCGCGCAGGCGGGAATGACGGGTAGAGAGCGGGCGACCGCGTTAAATTTCATTGCGGGCGGAGAGCTCCCGGCGCATAGGGTATAATGCGCGGGTGAGTCTCTCCCCCGCCTTTCTCGACGAGTTGCGTGCCCGCACCTCGCTGTCGACGCTGATCGGCAAGACGGTGAAGCTCACCAAGGCCGGGCGCGAGTACAAGGGCTGCTGCCCCTTCCACAACGAAAAGACGCCGAGCTTCTACGTCAACGACGAGAAGGGCTTCTATCATTGCTTCGGCTGCTCGGCGCACGGCGATGCGATTCGCTGGATGACCGATCAGCGCGGGCTGCCGTTCATCGATGCGGTGAAGGACCTCGCCGCCGCCGCCGGGCTCGACGTCCCCGCCCCCGACCCGCGCGCCGCGCAGCGTGCCGAGCGGCAGAAGGGGCTCCACGACGCGATGGCCGAGGCGCAGGCCTGGTTCGTCACCCAACTTTCCGGCATCTCGGGCGGCGAGGCGCGTGCGCTGATCGAGCGGCGCGGGCTGACCACCGAGACGGCGCGCGACTTCGGTCTCGGCTTCGCCCCCGACGCGCGCGGCAAATTGCGCACCGCGCTCAAGGATTATGGCGACGCCGCGCTGATCGAGGCCGGGTTGCTGATCAGCGTCGAGAATAAGGAGCCCTATGATCGCTTCCGCGGCCGGCTGATGATCCCGATCCGCGATCCGCGCGGGCGGGTGATCGCGTTCGGCGGCCGCGTGATCGGTGACGGCGAACCGAAGTACCTCAACTCCCCCGATACGCCGCTCTTCGACAAGGGGCGCACGCTCTACAACCTCGATCGCGCCGCGCCGGCCGCGCGCAAGGCGGGGCGCGTGTTCGTGGTCGAGGGCTATATGGACGTGATCGCGCTGGCGCAGGCCGGAGTGGCCGAAGCGGTCGCCCCGCTCGGCACCGCGCTGACCGAACATCAGCTTGAGCGCCTGTGGCGGATGGTCGACGTGCCAATCCTGTGCTTCGACGGCGACGCCGCCGGGCAGAAAGCCGCGATCCGCGCCGCACATCGCGCACTGCCGATGCTCGCGCCGGGGTGCAGCCTCGCCTTCGTCACCCTCCCCGACGGGCAGGACCCCGACGATCTGGTCAAGGCGAAGGGCGCCGCTGCGTTCGAGGCGTTGGTGCGCGATGCCGAGCCTTTGGTCGATCGGCTGTGGAAGCACGAATTCGCCGCCGAGCCGCTCAACACCCCCGAACAGCGCGCCGGACTGCGCCGCCGCCTCACCGAACTGGCGCAGGCGATCGCCGACCCTTCGGTACGCAGCGAATATCAGAACGAATTCCGCCACCGTTTCGACACCGCCTTCGCGCGCGCGCCTGCCGCGCGTGGCAACTTCACGCCGCGCGCCGCGGGTCGTCCCGGTCAGCGCTGGGCGCCCCCGCCGCTGCCGATCACCGAGGATGCCAAGGCGGTCCGCGCCGCGGGCGGGATCGATCGCGTGCTCGCCAAGGCGGTGCTCGCCGGTCTGATCCGTCACCCGGCGGAGATCGCGCGGCATATGGAGGTGCTGGGTAGCCTGCGCTTCGTCGATGGCGCGCTCGGGCGATTGTTCGAGGCCGTGGTCGATGTCGCGCTGGAGGATCGCGCGCTTGATAGCGGGCGGCTCGTTACCATATTGGCGCGGTCGGGTTTCGAAACAGTGGCTTCAGACCTGCTGCGGGCCGATACGATGCCATATAGTTTCACGCAGCGGACGGGGGATGAAAACCAGGCGCGCGCCGACCTCGATGAGGCGATCGCGATCCTGGTGGCCGGCCCGGAGGTGAATGCGGCGCTCGCGGAGGCAACTGCCGCGATGCAGGCGCGTTTCACCGACGAGGCGTTCGAGCGACAGGTAGCATTGGTGAAGGAAAAGCAGGCGTTGGAGCTTCGGCTTGCAAATCTCGTGCAGTCGAACGAAGACGCCCGCGCTTTTGGTTCCGAGGACGATTGATGGTGAAAGTGAACGGTAGCGGTGGCGACGATGCGACGGATGTGGCCGATGCCCCGCTGATCGATTTGAACGATGCCAACGTCAAGAAGCTGATCGCCCGCGCCAAAAAGCGCGGCTACATCACCTATGACCAGCTCAACGAGGCGCTGCCGCAGGACCAGATGTCCTCCGACCAGCTCGAGGACATCATGTCCGCGCTCAACGAAATGGGCGTGAACATCGTCGAGAACGAAGAGCAGGGCGAGGACGGCGAGGAGCAGGAAGCCGACGACGAGATCGATTCGGTCGATTCCGATCAGGAAAACGCGCCCGTCATCGAGAAGAAAAAGGAAACGGTCGATCGCACCGACGACCCCGTGCGCATGTACCTGCGCGAGATGGGGGCGGTCGAGCTCTTGAGCCGCGAAGGCGAGATCGCCATCGCCAAGCGCATCGAGGCAGGTCGCGACACGATGATCCTGGGGCTGTGCGAAAGCCCGATCACCTTCAACGCGATCATCGACTGGTCGACCCAGCTCAACGAAGGCACGATGCAGTTGCGCGAGATCCTCGATCTCGACGCGATGCTCTCCAAGGGTCCGTCGGCCGAGCAGGTCGAGGGCGCCGAGGACGACACGTCGGGCGAGATCAGCGAATCGAGCGCCGGCCCCTCCTACAAGGAGGAGGAAGAGCCCGAGGAAGAAGCGTCGTCCGACGAGGATGACGAGCTGACCGAACGTCGTGCGCGCCGTCCGGCCGAGGAAGAGGACGAGGACAATACCTTGTCGCTCGCGCAGATGGAGGAGACGCTCAAGCCGCAGGCGCTGGAGAAGTTCGCCAATATCACCGCGATCTACAAGAAATTCTCCAAGATGCAGCTCCAGCGGCTGGAGGCGATGGGCGCCGGCGGCGAGCTCGCGGTGGTCGAGGAGCGCAAATATCAGAAATTGCGCGAGGAGCTCACCGCCGAGGTGGAGAGCGTCCAGTTCCACAACGCCAAGATCGAATATCTCGTCGACCAGCTCTACAGCTTCAACCGGCGCCTCACCGCGCTCGGCGGGCAGATGCTGCGTCTGGCCGAGCGCCACAAGGTGAGCCGCAAGGACTTCCTCGATCGCTATATGGGCCACGAGCTGGACGACACCTTCCTCCAGTCGGTCAACGGGCTCGACAAGAAGTGGACCGCCTTCGCCACCAACGAGGCGGGCGCGGTCGAGCGCATCCGCACCGAAATCGCCGAGATCGCGCAGCAGACCGGGATGGCGCTCGGCGAGTTCCGCCGCATCGTCAACATGGTCCAGAAGGGCGAGCGCGAGGCGCGGATCGCCAAGAAGGAAATGGTCGAGGCCAATCTGCGCCTCGTCATCTCGATCGCCAAGAAATATACCAACCGCGGGCTGCAGTTCCTGGATCTCATCCAGGAGGGCAATATCGGCCTGATGAAGGCGGTCGATAAGTTCGAATATCGCCGCGGTTACAAATTCTCGACCTATGCCACCTGGTGGATCCGCCAGGCGATCACCCGCTCGATCGCCGATCAGGCGCGGACGATCCGTATCCCGGTGCATATGATCGAGACGATCAACAAGCTGGTCCGCACCAGCCGCCAGTTCCTCCACGAGCAGGGCCGCGAGCCGACCCCGGAGGAAATGGCCGAGCGTCTGTCGATGCCGCTCGAAAAGGTGCGCAAGGTGATGAAGATCGCCAAGGAGCCGATCTCCCTCGAAACGCCGATCGGCGACGAGGAGGATTCGCACCTCGGCGATTTCATCGAGGACAAGAATGCGGTGATCCCGGTCGACGCGGCGATCCAGGCCAATCTCAAGGAGACGGTCACCCGCGTTCTCGCCAGCCTCACCCCGCGTGAGGAGCGTGTGCTGCGCATGCGCTTCGGGATCGGGATGAACACCGATCACACGCTGGAAGAGGTCGGCCAGCAGTTCAGCGTGACGCGCGAGCGTATCCGCCAGATCGAGGCCAAGGCGCTGCGCAAGCTCAAGCACCCGAGCCGCAGCCGCAAGATGCGGTCGTTCCTCGATCAATAACGCGGCGCTGACACCGTGAAACAGAGCAAGGGCGGTCCGAAAGGGCCGCCCTTCGCTTTTGCCGAGACGGGAATCCCCCGGCGGCACGGGGGTGCGATGCCGCCGGGGGCCGCACAAAGCCCGGAGCGGGGCCGTGCGGCTTGCACCGGATGCGGTGAATCGGGACCGAACCTTCACCGTCATCCTGCCGATCGGCTTTCAAGGAGGGGAGCCGCCGTCGACAGGCTTGTTCTACCCGCCGGACGATTGCCGCCCGGTCGACGGATCACGCGCCTATTCCGCGCGAAATGCGTATCCCGGTGTCCCGCACCTGGTCTGGACTCCCGCAGTCGTGGAGCACATTCAGATGAGATCGCCTTGCCCGATTTTACCTCCACATCGGGGGCGAACCGCGCAATTTGCCGGGCAACCCGGCCCGATCTGACGCCAATCCATTGCCGCTCCCCGCGCGCCGCGCGCAGAATCGCGACATGCCGATTCCCGATCAGCTCCGGCAGCGCGGCGATCAGCGCGTCACCGCTTCGCAGCTCGTGCGGAATTTCGGCCTGTGGCAGGAACGGGCGGCACGCGGCCCGGTCTATGTTCTCCACCGCGGACGCCCGCGGCTGGTGCTCACCTCGATCGACCTGATGGATGCGTTGTGCACGCCGCATGTGGCGCCTCGGGCGGATGATTCTGCGCTCGCCACCTTGCTCGATGCCGACGGATCGATCGCACTGATCCTCGATCGCGAGGGCGATATCCTGTTGGCGAGCGCAGCCGCGCGTGCGCGTTTCGGGGAGACGCTGCGGCGCGGCGCACACCCGGGGGCCTTGGATAGAACCGGCGGCGAGCTACTCGACGCCGCGGCGGCGCGCGTCATCGCGAGCGGCATCGCCGAAACGATCGAGATCATGCCCGACGCCTTTCCCTCGCGCCGCCTGCGCTGCCGGCTCTCCCCCTTTCCCGACGGTTGCCTGTTGCGCGCCACCGACATGACCGCCGAACAGGCGCTGGCGGCGGCGCAGGCACGCGCGCGCGCCGTTCATGCCGCCGGCGAATCGGCCGGGGCGATCGCGGTGCGGCTGAGCCTGCGCGGCTATGTCGTCGCGCCCGGCGCCGCGCTCGCTGCGCTAACCGGGGTGTCCCGGGAGGCCCTGGCGACCGCGCGGTTCGCCTCGCTGCTGGCGGTGGCGAGCCGGGTGGCGGTCGGCGAGGCGATCGAAGCCGTCGCCGGTGACGGCATCGCGCGCCGGGTCGACGCCGAATGCCTGGTCGACGGCGCCACCGCCATTTCCGTCACGCTCGGGCTTGCCGCGGCGGCGATCGACGGCCGGATCGAGGAACTGGTCGCCACCATCGTTCGTCGTATCGCATAAACCCCCTCTTTACGTCGTTGGGTTAGGCAAATGGCTTGCGCAGGGCCCGACTCGACACGGCAAGTACCGTTCGGGCGTGCCCCCTAACCAACGCGCGCGTGTATTGTGCGCTGGACGAGGGACGATCGTGGCAAGTGTAACTGACCCCGCAACCATTTCGCTCGGCGAATCCGTGGCGACGCTCGTCGACGCCGACGGCACCGGCAACACCGGCTGGCCGACCGCGCTCGCTTATCCGGGGGCGCCGCTGCGTGATCTCGCCGATGCGGTGCATAATATCTGTGCGCTGCACGGCATGGCGCCGAGCATCGTCGAACAGGCGAGCGAAGCGCCTGGCCCCGACGAACTGCGCGCGTGGTTGCGGACGACGGCCATTGCTTTCGACGAGGAACGGACTCTGCTCGCCGCGCTGGTCGCCGCGGTCGGCCCGCTGCCCTCGACCCCGGGTCAGGCGCAATCGGAGGCGACGGTGCTGGCGCAACGTCATGCGCTGGCGATGCTTGCGGTGTCGGATCGCGTCGGATGCGCGGCAGGCGCGGCGGCGGCCTTCCTGCTCGACTGGAGCGCGATCCGCCGCATCCTCGCGCTGGCCGGCGATCGCGTCGGAACCCGCCTCCCGCCGAGCCCGCTGCCGCGCGCGAGCGCGGTGATCGCGGCGCTCGCGGCATTGGGCGACGCCAGCGGTACCCAGCGAGCGGTCACTTTCGGCGCGCAACAATTGCTCGCGCAGCATCGCGGGCTGTGGGAATTGCTCGATGCCCGTGCCTCGGCGCGGCGTGGGAATTAACGCCCCGTCCGAAGAACAGGATCACCTATCCTCCGTTCAGGGCGAACGGTTCATATCTGGCGCGGCATTCCCTTCCCGTCACCCCGGCCTTGAGCCGGGATCCATCGGGAGGCAGGCGCGAAGCAAGAGGTTCTGGCCGAAACGCCCGAGGCACAATGGATCCCGGCTCAAGGCGGGATGACGGGCGGGCTCACTCCGCGATCAGCGGCCGCTCGCTCTCGTCCTCGGCATGCCCCGCGAGCAACTCGACCGGGGAGATCGTCTCGATCTCGCGCGCGCCGGGCTCGATATTGAGGTCGCGCAGCTTGCGCGCGCTCACCAGCGCGCGCGATTCGAAGCTCGCGACGAAGCCGTTGTAATTCTTCACCGCTGTGTTGAGCCCGCTCCCGACGACGCGCAGATCGCCGACCGCCTTGGCGAGCCGGTCGTACAATTCCTTGCCCAGCGCACCGATCTGCCGCGCCTCGGTCGCCAGCCGCTCCTGCCGCCACACCGCCGAGACGGTGCGCGCGATCGCGATCAGATTGGTCGGGGTCGCCAGCAGCACGCGCTTGTCGAACGCCGCATCCCATAGGGTCGGATCGTGTTCGAGCGCGGCGGAGAGGAAATGCTCGCCCGGCACGAACATGATGACGTAATCCGGCGCATCGGGGAACTGGCTCCAATAAGCTTTCGCGCCCAAGGTGTTGACGTGCGCGCGCATCGCGTTGGCATGCGCGGTCAGCCCGATCTGGCGCTCCTGCTCGTCGACCGCGGCGAATGCGTCCTGATAGGCGTTGAGCGACACTTTGGCATCGATCACCAAAGATTTGCCGCCCGGCACGCGCACCACCGCATCGGGGCGCAGCCGCTCGCCGTCGTCGCCGGTGACGCTCACCTCGAGCGCGAAATCGGTATGTTCGGCGAGCCCGCAGGTCTCGAGCACGTTGCGCAATTGCTGCTCGCCCCAGCGTCCGCGCGCCTTGGGCGCGGCGCGCAGCGCGTTGACCAGCTTCTGCGCCTCCGCGCGCACCGATTCCTGCCCGACGCGCATCGCCTCGATCTGGCCGTAGAGGGTGCCGAACGCGTCGCGCCGCTCGGCCTCGACCTTGGCCACGCCCTCCTCGTAGCGCTGCAACCGCTCGGTGACCGGCTGGAGCAAGGCGCGCAGCCCCTGCCCCGCGCTTTCCTCCGACTGGCGGAAGCGTTCGTCGGCGCGTTCGAGGAACGCCTTCTGCGCCTCGCCGAGCAGATTGCCCGCGACCTCACGGAAACGGCCGGCCAGATCATCCTTCGCCGCCTTGAACTCGGCGAGCCGCGTCTCAAACGCCGCCGCCTCGGTCTCGCGCCGGGTGACTTCGGTACGCGCCTCGTCGCGCTCGCGGCGCATCGTCTCCAGTTCCGCGCGCAGTCCCTCGGCCGCCTTGGCACGTTCGCTCGCGGCGGCGAGATCGACGATTGCGCGCTTGAATTCCTCGGTGCGCTGGTCGCGCTCTGCCTGCAGCGCCGCAACCTCGCGGCGCGCGACGAACCAGCCGATCGCCAGACCGACGACGAGCGCGACAAGCGCGATGGCAGCGACTTCAATCATCGCCGGAACATAATCGGAACACGACTTAACTGTCTAGGTCGGATCGACATTCGCTCTAAAGCGATTCCCATCACCTATTATCGTCATGCCGGGCTTGATCCGGCATCCAGAGCAACGGGCGATGAGGTTCTTGGCTCTGGATGCCGGGTCCAGCCCGGTATGACGAACTACCTAGACGGGCGTCTCGATCGAGGCGGGCGGCGTGCTGAACCAGCGCGGGCCTTCCGGGGTCATATGGAAGCAATCCTCCAGCCGCACCCCGAATTTGCCGGGCAGATAGAGCCCCGGCTCGTTCGAGAAGCACATGCCCGCGGCGAGCGGGGTCGTCTCGCCGTGGACCAGATTGACCGGCTCATGCCCATCGAGCCCGATGCCGTGCCCGGTGCGATGCGACAGGCCGGGGAGCTTATACCCCGGGCCATAGCCATATTTCTCGTAAAGCGCGCGCACCGCGTCGTCGACCGACCCCGCCGGCGCGCCGATCCGCGCCGCGGCGAGCGCAATGCGCTGCCCTTGCGCGACCTGATCCCACACCTTGCGCTGCGCCGCGCTCGCGCTGCCGTGAACCCAGGTACGCGACACGTCGGACTGATAGCCCTGCACCGTGCAGCCGCAATCCATCAGCACCACTTCGCCTTCGGCGACGCGATGCACCTCGCGGCTGCCGTGCGGATAGGCCGAGGCTTCGCCGACCAGCGCCATCGAGAATTCGACATCGCCGCCCAGCCGGCGCGTCGCCGCAGTCATCAGCGCGCCGATCTCGCCGCCGGTCATGCCCTTTTCGACCCGCGGGTGGACCCAGCGGTACGCGGCGATCGTCACGTCGGTCGCTGCCTGCATCAGCGCGATCTCCGCCGGGGTCTTGATCATCCGGCAGCCGCGCACGATCGGATTGGCGGAGACGAGCTTCACCCCAGGCAACGCCCGGGCCAACCCGTCGAAGGCGAAGAAACGCGCGGTTTCCTCTATGCCGACCGGCCGGCCAGCGAGCTTGCGATCCTTGAGGAACCCGGCGACCACCGCGAGCGGGTTCTGATCCTCCTGCCACACCCGCACCTCGGCCGGGACGGCGAGCGTCTCGCGCACCGACGGTTCCTCGAAGAACGGGGCGACGATGCACGGCTCGCCCTCCGCCGGGATGATCGCCGCGGTCAGCCGCTCGCTGCGATGCCACATCACCCCGGTGAAATAGATCATGCTCGATCCGGGCTCGATCAGCACCGCGCCGATGCCGTGGCGTTGCATCAGCGCTTGTGCGCGGGCGAGCCGCGCCGCGCGCTCCGCGGCGTCGACCGGCTTCACCGCGCGGGTCATGTCGCCCAGCCCGGCCAGATCCGGCTCGGCGGCGCGGAGCACCCCCGCAAAGCTCGCGAGCGGCAGCAAAGCAGCGGCCCCGAGCAGGCCACGGCGCGTCGGCAGAAAACGATGGATCGTCATGACGAAGCGATACGGCGCTTGACCGCGCGGCAGCAATCCCCTTTGCCTCCGCGGCACATATCGGGAGGGCATATGGGCAAGAGGCTGACCACCTATATCTTCATCGCGTTGTTGCTGGGCCTGGTGGTCGGGCTGGCGCTCAATATGGCGATCGGCGACGGCTCGGCGCCGGCGCAGGCCCGGCTCGAGGAGATCGCGGGCTATTTCTCGATCGTCACCGCGATCTTCCTGCGGCTGATCAAGATGATCATCGCCCCGCTGGTTTTCTCCACGCTCGTCGCGGGGATCGCGCAGATGGGGGATACCAAGGCGCTGGGCCGGATCGGTATCCGCAGCCTCGGGTGGTTCATCGGCGCCAGCCTGTTGTCGCTCGGACTCGGGCTCCTGCTGGTCAATCTGTTCCAGCCGGGGGTCGGGGTGCATCTGACGCTCCCGGCGGCGAGCGCGGCGACGGGGGTCGAAACCGGCGCGTTCAACCTCAAGGATTTCATCTCGCATATCTTCCCGACCTCGATGGTCGACGCGATGGCGAAGAATGAGATCCTGCAGATCGTGATCCTCTCGATCTTCGTCGGGGTGGCGATCACCGCGGTCGGGGAAAAGGCCGAGCCCCTGGTCCGCGCGATCGACGCGCTGGTGCATGTGATGCTCCAGATCACCGATTATGTGATGCGCTTCGCCCCCTTCGCGGTGTTCGCCGCGGTCGCCGGGACACTCACCGAGCGCGGGCCGAAGGTGATCGGCCAGCTCGCCTATTTCATGGGCAGCTTCTATCTCTCGCTGTTGATCCTCTGGGCGATCCTGCTCGGGATCGGCGCCTTGTTCATCGGGCGGCGGATCGTCGACCTGACGCGGCAGGTGCGCGAGCCGTTGCTGGTCGCTTTCTCCACCGCTTCATCCGAGGCCGCCTATCCGCGGATGCTCGAGGCGCTCGAGCGGTTCGGCGTCCCGCCGCGCGTCGCGAGCTTCGTGCTGCCGCTCGGCTATTCGTTCAACCTCGACGGCTCGATGATCTATATGGGGTTCGCCTCTCTGTTCATCGCGCAGGCCTATGGCATCCATCTGCCGATCGAAACGCAGATCACGATGCTGCTGGTGCTGATGGTCACCTCGAAGGGGATCGCCGGGGTGCCGCGTGCGAGCCTCGTCGTGATCGCGGCGACCTTGCCGATGTTCCATATCCCCGAGGCGGGGCTGTTGCTGATCCTCGCGGTCGACCACTTCCTCGACATGGGGCGGACGGCGACCAACGTGATCGGCAATGCGGTGGCTAGCGCGGTGGTCGCGAAATGGGAGGGCGACCTGCCCCCCGCCGGCTCACCCGGACCGCAATAACGCCACCCCGGCATCGCGCTCGAACAGATAGAGCGCGGTGCGGGCGGCCTGCCCGCGGTCGGCGTCGAGCCCGCCGTCGCGGTCGATCAGCAGCCGCGCATCGTCGGTCGCGGGCGGGAGCAAGGCGCCGAGCTGCTCGGGCGCGACGAGCCGGAACCCCGCCTCCCCCGACTGGCGCGTGCCGAGCAACTCGCCCCCGCCGCGCAGCCTCAGATCCTCTTCGGCGATGCGGAAACCGTCATTGGTCTCGCGCATCAGCGCGAGCCGCGCGCGCGAGGTTTCGGACAAGGCATTACCGCGCAGCAACAGGCACATCGAATGCCCCCCGCCGCGCCCGACCCGCCCGCGCAACTGGTGGAGCTGCGCCAGCCCGAAGCGATCGGCATGTTCGATCACGATCAAGGTGGCATTGGGCACGTCGACCCCCACCTCGATCACCGTCGTCGCGACCAGCACGCCGTGGCGGCCCGCGGCGAAGGCGGCCATCACCGCGTCCTTTTCGGGGCCGCGCATCTTGCCGTGGACCAGCCCGACGCGATCGCCGAAATGCGCGGCGAGCGCCGCGGCGCGCGCCTCGGCGGCGGCGAGATCGACCTTCTCGCTCTCCTCGACCAACGGACAAACCCAATAGGCCTGCTTCCCCTCGGCAAGATGCCGGCCGAGCGCGGCGACCACTTCGTCGACCCGCTCCTCGCTGATCACCCGCGTTTCGACCGGCTCGCGGCCGGGGGGCATTTCGTCGAGCCGGCTCTGATCCATCTCGCCATATTGCGCGAGCGTCAGCGTGCGCGGGATCGGGGTCGCGGTCATCGCCAGCAGATGCGGGGTGACGCGGCCCTTCGCCGACAAGGCCATCCGCTCGGCGACCCCGAAGCGGTGCTGCTCGTCGACCACCACCAGCGCGAGATCGCGATACCCCACCGCTTCCTGGAAGATCGCATGCGTGCCGACGAGGATATCGATCGAGCCGTCCGCCAGCCCCATCAAGGTCGCCTCGCGCGCGCGCCCTTTGTCGCGCCCGGTGAGCACGGCAATCTCCACCGGCAACCCGGCGAGCGTGCGACGCAACGTCTCATAATGCTGCCGCGCGAGGATTTCGGTCGGCGCGAGCATCGCCCCCTGCGCGCCCGCCTCGACCGCGATCAGCAAGGCCAGCGCGGCGACCAATGTCTTGCCCGAGCCGACGTCGCCCTGCAGCAAGCGCAGCATCGGCGCCTCCTGCACCAGATCGCCCTCGATTTCGGCGGCGGTCCGCGCCTGTGCCCCCGTCAGCGCATAAGGCAGCTTGAGCTGGTCGCGCAGCCGCCCGTCGCCTTTCAACGCGCGCCCGCGCCGCCGCCGCGTATCGGCGCGCACCAGCATCAGCGCGAGCTGGTTGGCGAACACCTCGTCATAGCCAAGCCGGGTCCGCGCCGCCTGATCGGCCGGATCGGTGTGGATGCGGGTGATTGCCTCCTTCCAGCCGGGCCATTGGCGCTTGGCCTTCAGCCCCGCGTCGATCCACTCGGGGAGATCGGGCGCCCGCGCCAGCGCCTGCTCGACCAGCCCGGCGAGCCGGCGCGAGGTGATCCCTTCGGACAAAGGATAGATCGGCTCGCGCTCGCGGAATCCCTCGTCGCCCTCGATATCGGGGTGGATGATCTGAAGCTCCTGGCCATAGGTTTCGAGCTTGCCCGAAATCCGCACCGAGGTGCCGAGCGGATAGAGCTTCTTCACCCAACCGGAGGAGCCGCCGAAATAGACCAGGCTGACGATATTCCCCGCCGCATCGGCCGCCTGCACCCGCGTCGGCGCGCGCGCCGAGCCGGTGCTGCGGATATCGCGCGGGGTGAGCGTGATCGCGATCGTCCGCCCCGCGTCGCTCGCATCGAGCCTAGTGCGCGGCAGGCGATCGATCCACCCGGTCGGCAAATGGAATAGCAGATCGACGACGCGCGCGATCCCCAGCCGCTCGAGCGGCTTGGCGAGCGCCGGCCCCACGCCCTTCAACGCGGTCACCTCGGCGAACAACGGATTGAGGATATCGGGTCGCATGGTTATCTGTGCACAGCCCTAACCGTTCGGGTCGAGCTTGCGAAGCCCACGGAAGGAACGACTTTTCCAGAAAGCCGACGGCATTTCGATGCTGCCGGCCATTTTGTCATTGGAGTCCGGATGGACCACGAAATCCGCCTCAAACGCCTGAGGTTCCGCGCCTGGCATCGCGGCACGCGCGAAGCCGATCTGATGATCGGCGGTTTTTTCGACGCGCATCACGCCGGCTGGAGCGCGGCAGAACTCGACTGGTTCGAAACTCTGCTCGAGGAACAGGATGTCGACATCATGGGTTGGGCGATCGGCTCAATCCCCTGCCCGCCGCAATGGGATGGCGCGATGATGCACGCGATGCGCGCGCTGAATTACGTGCAGGTGCCGAAGTGACGTTCCTCCCCTCCCTGGAAGGGAGGGGGCGGGGGTGGGTTGGCCCGCGAGGATGCGGACCGGTGCCCCCCACACCAACCCACCCCTAACCCCTCCCTTCCAGGGAGGGGAACAAGTTAGCCCTCCCGCGCGAGGGCAGGAAATAGATGCCCGAACTCAAGCAGATCCTCGCCGCCACCTCCCCGCTGACGCTTGCGGGCGTCCCTGCGGGTTTCCTGCCGTCGCTGCTCGCCGATCTCGCGCGTGCGGCGCCGCGGCGGGCGGTGTTCATCGCGCCCGACGAGGCGGCGATGCGCGCGATCGCCGCCACCGCGCCGTTCTTCGCGCCCGAGCTGGAGGTGGTGGAATTCCCGGCGTGGGATTGCCTGCCCTACGACCGCGCCTCCCCCACCCTGCGCGTGATGGCCGAGCGGATCGGCGCGCTCCACCGGCTGCAGCAGAAACCGCGCGGCGCGCAGCTCGTCCTCACCACCGCCAATGCCGCGACCCAGCGCACGCTCACCCCGTTCCGCATCCGCCAGCTCGTCGCCAATCTCAAGCCGGGCGAGCGGATCAGCCGCGAACGGCTTGCCGCGCTGCTGCAGGCCAATGGCTATGTCCGCACCGACACGGTGCATGACGCGGGCGAATATGCGATTCGCGGCGGGATCGTCGATCTGTTCCCGAGCGGCGAGGAACAGGCGTTGCGGCTCGATTTCTTCGGCGACGAGATCGAGAGCGTCCGCACCTTCGACCCCGCCGACCAGCGTACCACCGGGCGGATCGACGGCTTCACCCTGCTCCCCGCCTCCGAAGCCTTGCTCGATGACGAGAGCATCAAGCGCTTCCGCACCCGCTATCGCGAGACCTTCGGCGCGACCGCGACCGGCGATCCGCTTTATCAGGCGGTGAGCGACGGGCGACGGCTCGCCGGGATGGAACATTGGCTGCCCTTGTTCGAGGAGAAGCTGGCGAGCATCTTCGATCATCTCGGCGAGGATGCGCTGGTGATCCGCGACAGCGGGGTCACCGCCGCCGCCGAGGCGCGACTTGAGGCGATCGCCGATTATTACGAGAACCGCAAACGCGCCGAGGCCGCCCAGCCCGGCAGTTATCGCGCGCTGACCGCCAAGACGCTCTATCTCGACGATACCGAATGGCGCGCGGGGCTCGACGCGGCGACCGCGCATCTCACCACCTCCTTTCACGAGCCCGAATCCGCCAGCGTGGTCGATTTCGGGGTCGATGGCGCACGCGATTTCGCCCCGGAGCGCGCCGCCGGCACCAATGTCTATGAGGCGGTGGTCGCGCACCTTGCCAAGCTGCGCAAGGACGGCCGGACCCCGGTGCTGGCAAGCTATTCGGTCGGCGCGCGCGACCGGCTCGGCAATCTGCTCAAGGATCACGGGCTGAACGGCGCCAAGCCGGTCGAAACGTGGCAGGAAGCTTTGGGGGTCGGCGAGACGCAGGTCGCGCTGATCGTCCTGCCGCTCGATCATGGCTTCACCGCGCCGCGCGTCGGGTTGCTCACCGAGCAGGACATGCTCGGCGACCGCCTCGTCCGTCGCCAGAAGCGCCGCAAGTCCGCCGATGCCTTTCTCGCCGAGCTGGCGACGCTCTCGCCGGGCGATCTCGTCGTCCACGTCGATCACGGCATCGGCCGCTATGAGGGGCTGACCTCGATCCCGGTCGGCAACGCGCCGCACGATTGCGTCGCGCTGACCTATGCCGGCGGCGACAAGCTCTACGTTCCGGTCGAAAATCTCGAAGTCCTGTCGCGCTACGGGTCAAGCGAGGAAGGCGCTGCGCTCGACAAGCTCGGCGGCGAGGCGTGGCAGCGCCGCAAGGCGCGGATGAAGGAGCGCATCCGCGAGATCGCCGGCGAGCTGATCGCGGTCGCCGCCGAACGTGCGCTGCGCACCGGCGAGGTGGCCGAACCCGACAGCAACGGCTTCCCGACCTTCGTCGATCGCTTCCCTTATGAGGAAACCGACGATCAGGATCGCGCGATCGAGGATGTGCTGGCCGATCTTTCCGCCGGCAAGCCGATGGATCGGCTGATCGTCGGCGATGTCGGCTTCGGCAAGACCGAGGTGGCGCTGCGCGCGGCGTTCGTCGCGGCAATGGCCGGGATGCAGGTCGCGGTCGTGTGCCCCACCACATTGCTCGCGCGCCAGCATTACCAGAATTTCGTCGCGCGCTTCGAGGGCTTCCCGATCAATATCGGGCGCCTCTCCCGCCTCGTCTCGGCCAATGAGGCGAAAACGACCCGCGAGCGGCTCGCCTCGGGCGATCTCGATATCATCATCGGCACGCATGCGGTGCTGGCGAAGGGGGTGGAGTTCAAGCGGCTCGGGCTCGTCATCGTCGACGAGGAGCAGCGTTTCGGCGTCACCCACAAGGAGCGGTTGAAGGCGCTCAAGAGCGACGTCCACGTCCTCACCCTCACCGCCACCCCGATCCCGCGCACCTTGCAGATGGCGATGTCGGGCCTGCGCGAATTGTCGGTGATCCAGACCCCGCCGGTCGACCGCCTCGCAGTGCGCACCTATGTCATGCCGTGGGATCCGGTGGTGCTGCGCGAGGCGTTGCTGCGCGAACATTATCGCGGCGGGCAGAGCTTCCTCGTCACCCCGCGCATCGCCGATCTCCCCGATATCGAGGAGTATCTGCGCAACGAGGTGCCCGAGATCCGCTATGTCATCGCGCACGGCCAGATGGCGGCGGGCGAGGTCGAGGAGCGCATGTCAGCGTTCTACGACAAGAAGTTCGAGGTGCTTGTCTCCACCTCGATCATCGAGAGCGGGATCGACATCCCTTCCGCCAATACGATGATCGTCAACCGCGCAGATCGCTTCGGGCTGGCGCAGCTCTATCAGCTGCGCGGCCGCGTGGGGCGCTCCAAGACGCGCGCCTATGCCTATCTCGTCACCCCGCCCGAACGGCAGATGACCGATGCGGCGGAAAAGCGTCTCAAGGTATTGTCCGATCTCGATTCGCTCGGCGCCGGTTTCCAGCTCGCCAGCCACGATCTCGATATCCGCGGCGCGGGCAATCTGCTCGGCGACGAACAATCAGGGCATATCAAGGAAGTCGGCTACGAACTTTACCAGTCGATGCTGGAGGAGGCGATCCTCGACGCCAAGGCGGGCGGGCTCGCCGAACGCAAGCGCGATTTCTCGCCGCAGATCACCGTCGACGCGCCGATCCTGATCCCCGAGGACTATGTCCCCGATCTCGATCTGCGCATGGGGCTCTATCGCCGGCTCAACGAGCTCGACGACAAACAGGCGCTGGAGGCGTTCGCCGCCGAGATGATCGACCGTTTCGGCGCGCTTCCCGACGCAACCGAAAATCTCATCCGCGTGATCGAGATCAAGATGAACGCCAAAAAGGCGTGCGTCGCGAAGATGGATATCGGGCCGAAGGGCGCGCTGGTCACCTTCCACGACGATCGTCCGCCCAATGTCGAGGGGCTGCTCGCTTATGTTCAGCGGCTGGGGGCGATCGCCAAGCTCAGGCCGGACTCGAAATTCGCGCTGACGCGTTCATGGGCTGACGCCGATGCGCGGCTCAACGGTGCGCTGCAATTGTCGAAAGGGCTGGCGAAGGCCGCGGGTTGAGCGTCCAGCCCGCGACCAGCGCGGCGAGCCCCGCGCTGTCGAGCGCGCCGGCGCAGAGATAGCCCTGGTAGAGATCGCATCCCTCGCCCGCGAGCAGATCGCGCTCCATCGCGGTTTCCACTCCCTCGGCGATCGTCGCGAGCCCCAGCGCATGCGCCATCGCGATCACCCCGCGGACGATCACCCGGTCGCGCGCCGATCCGGCGATGTCGCGCGTCAGGCTGCGGTCGATCTTGAGGTAATCGAGCGGCAGCGCCTTGAGATAGGCGAGGCTCGAATAACCGGTGCCGAAATCGTCGATCGCGACGCGCACCTCCTGCTCGCGCAACGCCCCCAGCGCGGCGGCGGCCACGTCGAGGTCGCCGATCAGCCCCGTCTCGGTGATCTCGGCGGTGACGCGCGCGCGCGCGATACCGCTTTCCGCGACATGATCGAGGAAGCGCGCAACGAAATCGGGCCGCGCGACATCGGCCGCGGTGACGTTGACCGAGATGCGCAGTTCCGCGAGCGTCGCCGGCCAGTCAGACGCGGCGCCCAGCGCGCGCATCAGGATATGTTCCGACAGCGCCGCCCCGAGATCGGCGCGGTCAGCGGCGGCGAACAACGTCTCCGCCCCCAGGATACCGAGCATCGGATGATCCCAGCGCGCCAGCGCCTCGACCCCGGTGATCGCCCCCGAGGCCAGCGTCACCTGCGGCTGGAACAGGATCGCAATCTCCTGGCGCTCGATCGCGCGATGCAGATCGGCGGCGAGCCGGGCGAGCGGTGCGGCATGCGAGCGGGCCGCCTGGCGCACCGCGCCGCCGTCGCGTGCCGGCTCCAGCGCCTCGCGCGCGCGGGTCGGCAGATCGTCGACCTGGCCGCCGTTCGCCGCGCGTGCGACCCCGATCCGCGCGCCGAGATTGACCATCGCGTCGCCGGTATCGAACGGCCGCGCCAGCGCGGTCTCGATCGCCGCCACCACCGTCGCCAGCGCCGCCTCGTCCGCCGCAAGCGCGATCTCGAACAACGCGCCGTCGCCGCGGGCGATCTGGCGATCCCTCGGCGCGACCGGCGACAATGCCTCGACGATCCGCGCGAACGCCGCCGCGAGCAACGCATCGCCGGTCGAGCGCCCGAATGCCGCATTGACGATATCGAACCGCGTCAGGCGGATCGCGATCATCGCCAGCGCGGTGCCGTCCGCCGCGCGCGCGGCGAGGAAACGCGCCACCTCGCCCGGCGCCGCCTCGTCGATCCGTCGCGCGCGCGCCTGACGCCGCACGCGCCGCGCGTGACGCCCGGCGAAGCGCAGCGAGCGCAGCAACGCCGCGGGCTCGTCGCCCACCACCGCATGCGTCGCACCCGCATCATAGGCCGTGTCACGCGCGGCATCGTTCGTGACGATCGCGAGCAGCCCCGATTGTTCCTCGAACGCGACCCCGGCCAGCGCCGCCAGCGTCGTCATCTCGCGGCGCGCGTCGACCAGCCGGACGAGCGGCGCGGTGTCCGTGCTTACCCAGCCGGCGGCGGCGAGGAGCGGCTCAAGCGCCGCGCGCGCCGCGTCGGGCGCGATGGCAATCGTATAGGTCGGTGTAGTAAAGGCCGGCATCGGCGCCTGTGTTAGCGCTCCGCCGCCGCCGCGCCAATCGTCACGCACGTCCCGATATGAGTCATTTCGGGACCGGTTCTTTTGCACTCCCCTCCCGACCAGGAAGGGGAGTTGAGGCTTGCCGCACCGGGTCGGAGCGCCTAGCTCTATGGACGAAGATGACCGCGGCCCCCGCTCCTTCCGCGCCCGGTGCGCTTGTCGACGGCTTCGGCCGCACGATCCGCTATTTGCGTGTCTCGGTCACCGATCGCTGCGATCTGCGCTGCCGCTATTGCATGGCGGAGAAGATGACCTTCCTGCCGCGCGCGCAGGTGCTGACGCTGGACGAAATCGCGATCATCGCCGAGCGCTTCATCGCGCGCGGGGTACGCAAGATCCGTTTGACCGGCGGCGAGCCTTTGGTGCGCCGCGACGTGACCGATCTGGTGCAAAGGCTCGGCGGGCATGTCGGGAACGGGCTCGACGAACTGACGCTGACCACCAATGCCACGCGGCTCGCCGATCACGCCGATGCGCTGTTCGATGCGGGGGTGCGGCGCATCAACGTCAGCCTCGACAGCCGTGATCCCGAGCGCTTCCGCTATATCACGCGGCACGGCGACGTCGCGCAGGTGCTCGCCGGCATCGCCGCCGCACAGGCCGCCGGGTTGCGCGTCAAGATCAACATGGTTGCGCTCAAGGGGCTCAACGAGGACGAGATTCCCGCGATGCTCGACTGGTGCGTCGCCGAAGGACTCGATCTGACGCTGATCGAGACGATGCCGCTCGGCACGATCGATGAGGATCGCGCCGATCGCTTCGTCCCGCTGTCGGCGGTGTTCGAGCGCCTCGCCGCGCACCGCGAGCTGGCGCGCGATGCCGGCAGCACCGGCGGTCCGGCGCGTTACTGGCGCGTCGGCGACAGCAAGACCCGGCTCGGGCTGATCTCCCCGCTCACCAACAATTTCTGCGACGGCTGCAACCGCGTGCGGCTGACCACCGAAGGGCGGCTGTTCTCGTGCCTCGGTCATGACGATCACGCCGACCTCAAGACCGCGCTGCGCACCGGCGGAATCGCCGGGCTCGATGCCGCGATCGATGCGGCGATCGCCGCCAAGCCGCAGGCGCACGATTTCCGCATCGCGCGCGGCGGCGCTCCCGCGGTATCGCGCCACATGAGCGTGACCGGCGGATGACCAGCTATCTTCGGCGGGCGCTGGTCGCCTCGCCCACCGCCCAGGCGCAGGCCGCGCGCGCCGAATTGCGCGACGCATGGGATTGGTGCCCGATCGACGAGGCCGATCTGGTCATTGCATTGGGCGGCGACGGTTTCCTGCTCCAGACGCTCCACGCGATGCTCGAGGCGCGCCGCCCCCCGCCCCCCGTGTTCGGGATGAACCTCGGCACGATCGGGTTCCTGATGAACGAATGGCGCCGGCACGGACTCGACGACCGGCTCGATCGCGCGCGCGCGTTCAAGGTGACGCCGCTGATGATGACTGCGACGGGGATCGACGGCCGCATCCACGCGCTCCCCGCGATCAACGAGGTGTCGCTGCTGCGCGAAACGCGGCAGACCGCGAAGATCGAGGTGACGGTCAACGATCGCATCGTGCTGGAGGAACTGGCCTGCGACGGCATCCTCGTCGCCACCCCCGCCGGCTCGACCGCCTATAATCTTTCCGCGCACGGCCCGATCCTGCCGCTCGGCTCGGCGATGCTCGCGCTCACCCCGATCAGCGCGTTCCGCCCGCGGCGCTGGCGCGGCGCGATCCTGCCCGATCGCGCGCGCGTCTCGCTGCGCATCCTCGAACCCGGCAAGCGCCCGGTCTCCGCGGTGGCCGATCAGCGCGAGATTCGCGATGTCGCACAGGTGGATATTGCGATGGACCGCGCGCGCGAACTGACCTTGCTGTTCGATCCCGAACATGCGCTCGACGACCGAATTACGATGGAACAGTTCATCGCGTGAAAATCATCGCGAAACGGGGGTTGCATCTCTGAAACGGCCGGCTATAGACGCGCCTCCCGCAAGGCATTCCCCGATAGCTCAGCGGTAGAGCTCTCGACTGTTAATCGAGCGGCCGTTGGTTCGAATCCAACTCGGGGAGCCACCTTGCAGCCTGACGGACATCGCGCAACGCCGCGATTTCCGCTGAAATCAGGCACCTGCCCGCTTTCTCGCCAGCCCAGAAGAACCGAGGAGAGCGCAAGCCTCACGGGCGCGGTTCTGCGTCAGCAAGGCGCGCAGCACTTGCATTTTAAAGACACCCGCAAGAAACGCCGTTCGATTTGAAGAAACGGCCGCAACGCCCTCGCACGTCGATCGTTCGGGGTCCGCAACATGTATTGTGGTTAACGTATCGGGATGTGAATGGGCGTAGCTAGGACAGCAATGTTGTGCGCCGCGGCGATGCTGGGATTGTCCGGATGCGAAGGCGCGTCGGGCGGGCGCCCGGTCACGCTCGCGGACCTCGGGCTGCCGGACCGTTATTCGACCGATTCGACCGCGCAACCGCCCGCTCAGGCCGAGAACCTCGCCCAATGGTGGCGGCATTTCGATGATCCGCTGCTCAACAGTCTGATCGAGCGCGTCGGCGCAGCCGATTCCGCGGCGAACGGCAAGACCGGCTATCAACAAACGGTAAAGCGCATCGCCACCGAGGCGGCGATCGCGCGCAGCTATGTCGCGCTCCGCACGCGGCAGGCGAAGATCGAGAATATCCGCGCCTATCTCGCCGCGCGGCAGGACGATCAGGCGATCGCGCGATTCCGCGAAGAGGCCAAGCTCGTCACCCCGCTCGATGCGCTGCAGATCGCGGCCGATAGCGATCGTGTCGCGGCCGGCATTCCCGTGCTCGAAGCGGCGATCGCGGCGGATGCGGCGCGGATCGCGGTGCTGACCGGGCAGCTCCCCGCCGCGCTCCGCGACCAGCTCGCGCCGATCGCGCCGGTCCCGGTGGGGCCGGCGGAGGTTACCGTTGGCGCCCCGTCCGACCTGATCAATCGCCGCGCCGACGTGCAACTCGCCGCGCAACGCGTCGGGCGTGGCAAAATATGGGGCGGCGGCTCGAACGGCGCGGTCGCCGCGTACAAGGAGGTGGTGCTGCAAACGCTGGAGGAGGTCGAGAATGCGCAGACGGCGTTCGCCGCCGCCAAGGCGCGCGAAGCCGCGCTGGAAAAGGCGGTCGACGAAGCCGAGCAGCTCGCCGTCCTTGCGCGGAAGCAATATCGCGAGGGGCTGACCGATCATGTCGCGCTGCAGAGTGCCGAGCGTGCCTTGCTCGGGGTGCGCGACGAGCGGGTCGGCGCGGCAGCGGATCGCGCCGCCGCGCTGATCGACCTGTTCACGGCGCTGGGCGGAAGCTGGGAGCCGGGGGCGAATGACCGACGCCCCTGACAGCCCCGATCCGCCCGCCGGCACATCGGTCGACGAGTTCCTCGGCACCAAGCCCGGCGGGTCGTGGGGCTGGTGGATAAGGTGGCTTTCGATCGGGCTCGCCGGGGTCGTGCTGATCGTTCTCGTCGGCCGGTTCGTGAGCGGCGGGCTGGCGACCGAATATGCCTCTGAGCCGGTCACGCGCGTCGACATCCCGCTGAAACTGTTCGGCAGCGGGCGGCTGCAACCCGTCGCGGTGCATCTCGTCGATGCCGGGCAGGAAGGCGTGATCCGCGCGATCCCGGTCGCGGACAACCAGCCGGTGAACGCGGGTGATATCCTCGCCCGGCTCGATCCGGCGCCGCTGCGGGAAGCGATCGCCGCAGCGCGGGAACTGCTCGACACGCGGCAGGCGGCGCTGGCCAAGGCGCAGGCGACGAAAGCGGATGTCGACGCGCGGCTGGGGCTTTATCAACGCGTGCGCCGGCGCTCGGGCGGCAGTGTCCCATCCGATCGCGAAATGACCGCCGCGCAGGATGCCGCGCGACGCGCCGCCGATGCGGTCGATACCGCGCAGGTGGAACTCGCCGCCGCGCGCACCGCGCTGAGCGAACGGGAGGCGCAACTCGCCTCGGCGGATATCCGCGCCCCCGTCGCCGGGGTGGTCTCGCGACGCTTCGTCGCGATCGGCCAGCGCGTCGGCGCCAATCCCGGGCAGCATCTGTTCGCGATCGCCGAGCCCTATACCCGGCTGCGCCTCGATATCGCCACCGATCGCGCCCAGGCGCAGCGGCTGCGCGCCGCGCGCGCGGTACGCGCGATCGTCACCGTCGCGCCGGGGAAAGCGGTTTCCGCGCCGATCCTCCGGCTGACCGAAACCGCCGCGCCGCCGGCATTGGCACGCAGCGCATCGGCCCCCATATCCGTCGACAGCACCCCGGTCGGCATCGCGCTCGAGCTGGGGAACCCGGGTGGCGCGTTGCGGGTTGGAACCGCCGTCACGGTGCAGATCGATCTCGGGATGCACCGCGATGCACTGGTCGTGCCGGACAGCGCATTGCGCTTCGGGCGGGCGAGCGATGCCGCGCGCCCACCGGGCGTGGTGCGCGGCGAGGCCGTCTATGTCACCGGCAGCGACGGCACGCCGCAACGCGTCCCCGTCACCCGCGGCGGCAGCGACGGGCGCAACAGCGAGGTGGCGTCGGACATGCTGAAACCCGGCATGCGCGTCATCACCGGGCTGCGCTGAGCCGGTCGGGATACGCCGTAAGCCGTTAGAGGCTGCGGCGTTTTTGCGCGCGCTTGCCGTAAGAGGAATTACATCTGACTAATAGCGGTACGGATTTGAACAGCACGACAGGCATTTCACGGCGGTCCAGCCTCGCGCTTCTGGCCGGCGCAATGGTCGCTGCGCAAAGCGCCGCGGCGGCCGGTCGCCCGCCCAAATTCGGGCCGGCGACGCCCTTTTCGTGGGACGTGCTGGTCGCACGCGCGCAGGCGCTCGCCGGGCGCCGCTATGTCCCGCGCCCGCACGCGCCCGATTTCGCGCCCAATTTCGACGCCGCGACGCAACGCGCTTATGGCGCGGCGGAACGGCTGGCGGGGTTCGTGCGGCTGATGCCGGTGACGCATCTCGCGCGCGAGGCGGTCGCGCTCAACCTCGTCGAAGGCGGGATGGCACGCCCGCTGCTCGCGGCAAATGGGCTGTTCGCCGGTAACAACGCGACCGATCCGGCGGGCTTTCGCGTGCTCAACCCCAATCTGGCCGGCGACTGGCTCGCCTTTCTCGGCGCCTCCTATTTCCGCGCGGTGGGGCCGCAGGACCAATATGGCCTTTCGGCGCGCGGCATTGCGGTCGATACCGGGCTCGACGGCCCGGAGGAATTCCCGTCTTTCACCGAATTCTGGATCGAGGCCGCCTCGCCCGGGCGGCTGCGGGTCCACGCGCTGCTCGACGGGGCGAGCGTGACCGGCGCCTTCGCGTTCGATTGCGCGCTGACGCCGGAGGGCGTCACCCAGGCGGTGCGATCGTCGCTGTTCTTCCGGCGCGACATCCGCCGGCTGGGGATCGCGCCCGCGACGAGCATGTTCTGGTACGATCAGAACGATCGCCGCGTCGCGACCGACTGGCGGCCCGAAATCCACGATTCGGACGGGCTGGCGATCTGGTCCGGCAGCGGCGAGCGCATCTGGCGCCCGCTCGCCAATCCGCCGCACCCGCGCACCGTCAGCTTCCGCGCCGACGGCGTCAAAGGCTTCGGCCTGATCCAGCGCGACCAGCGTTTCGCCGATTATCAGGACGACGGCGCCTTCTACGACCGCCGCCCGAGCCTGTGGATCGAGCCGGTCGGGGATTGGGGGAAAGGCTCGGTACTGCTGTACGAGATGCCGACCGACAGCGAGACCAACGACAATATCGTCGCCTTCTGGCACAGCGACCAGCCGGCCCGCGCCGGCGAGCGCCGCGATTTCGCCTATCGGCTGCGCTGGATGTCGCAGGATCCGTTCGACGGCAATGCCGCGCGCGTGGTGGATAATTGGAGCGGCGCGGCGGGCATTCCCGGCGGCGACACGATCCCCGGCGCGCGCAAATATGTCGTCGATTTCGAGGGCAAGGCGCTGGCCGGGCTCGATCGCCAGAGCGGGGTCGAGGCGGTCGTCAACGTCGCCAAGCCGGCGCTGCTGGCGGTGGCCGCTTATCCGCTTGCGCGCCAGAGCGGCCGCTGGCGCGTCACCCTCGATATCCGCACCGACGCGAGCAATCCGAAAGATCTTCGGCTATTCCTCCGCCACAACAACTCCGCCCTCTCCGAAACCCTGATCGAGCCTTTATCGTCATGATGCGTCCCGCCCCCCTCCCCCCGGAGGCGCCGCTCGCGATGCCCGAGCAACGCTTCCACGGTAATCCCCCCGGCACGATCGAGACGCGCACCGTCCCGCCGGGGCTGCTCGCCAAGCGCCTGCTGCTGATCGTCGCGACCGCGGTGCTTGGCATGTATGCCTCCACCGGGATGCGCGTCGCGCTCAGCGAGGACGGCATCGGCGTGCTCGATGTGCTGTTGCTCGCGCTGTTCCTGCCGCTGGTGAGTTGGATCGCGTTCGGCTTCGTCAGCGGGCTGGTCGGGTTCATCAACCTGATCACCGGGGACCACCCCGGCTTCGCGCCGATTCCGCGGCCGGCCGGCACGTTGCGCCACCGCACCGCGATCCTGATGCCGGTGCATAACGAGAGCATCGAGGCCACCTTCGGCCGGGTCGCCGCGATGACGCAATCGGTCGCCGATGCCGGCGGCGCGACCTTCTTCGATTTCTTCATCCTCAGCGATTCGAGCGAGTTGCACGGCAAGCTGGAGGAGGCCACCTGGGCGAAACTCGCCCCGACCGCGCCGATCCCGGTCTATTATCGTCGGCGCATCCAAAATGTCGGCAAGAAGCCGGGCAACGTCGCCGAATGGGTGCGCCGGTTCGGCGGCGCCTATGAGCAGATGATCGTGCTCGATGCCGACAGCCTGATGAGCGGCAGCGCGATGCTGGGCATGGCTGCGATCATGGAAAGCAAGCCGACCGTCGGGCTGTTGCAGACCGTGCCGATGATCATCAATGCGCGCACTCTGTTCCAGCGCTGGATGCAGTTCGCGACCTGTGCCTATGGCCCGATCTCCTCGGCCGGGCTGGTGTGGTGGTCGGGCTCCGAGGCTAATTTCTGGGGGCATAATGCGATCATCCGCACCCGTGCCTTCGCCGAATGCTGCGGGCTGCCCGATCTTCCCGGTGCGCCGCCGTTCGGTGGGCTGATCCAGAGCCACGATATGGTCGAGGCGGCGCTGCTGCGCCGGCGTGGCTGGTCGGTGCATATGGTGATGATCAACGGCAGCTATGAGGAATTCCCCCCGACGATCATCGACCACGCGATTCGCGATCGCCGCTGGGCGCAGGGCAATCTCCAGCACCTGCGGCTGCTCGATTCGGCTGGATTCCACTGGACGAGCCGCTTGCATCTGCTGATCGGTGCGTCCGCCTATCTCACCTCGCCCGCGTGGCTGCTGCTGATCCTCGCCGAGATCGCGCAACGATTGCTCGGCGTGCATGACGCGATCGTCGAGGGGCCGCCCGCGGCGGTGCTCGTGGTGACCTTGCTCTGCCTGTTCGGGCTCAAGGCGCTGGGGGTCATCTGGGTGCTGGCGGATCGCGAGCGGCGGCGCAGCTTCGGCGGCGCGGCGGCGGTCGCCAAATCGGCGGTTCTCGAAATCCTGCTCGCGATCCTGCTCGCGCCGGTGACGATGGTGACCCAGACCAAGGCGATGATCGGGCTGTTGCTCGGCATTCCGTCGAACTGGTCGGTGCAGAGCCGCGAAACCGCCGGCATCCCGTTGCGCGAGGTATTGCCCAAGGTGCGCGAACATTTGGCGCTTGCCGCAGCGTTCATCGTCGTGGGGGTGTTCGATCCGGTTCTTGGGCTTTGGCTGTCGCCGGTGATCGCGGGGCTGCTCGCGTCCCCCTGGCTGATCTCGCTCACCTCGAGCATTTCGCTGGGCGACCGGCTTGCCCGGTGGGGCATCTTTGCCACGCCGCCGTCGGACGACGAGCGCAAGATGAAACCGTCGGGCTTCGTCGGGCACACGATCGCGCGAGCGTCGGCAAGTTAAGCTCCGGCAACCTGATATTGCGATCTCGACCAACCGTCGTGAACAACGCTACGACAGTGGCATGACAGCCCCGCATCCGCTCGATCGCTGCGCTTGGTCCGCGCTCAATGGCCGCCATTCGCCCTTTGCGATCGTCCGCGGCGGCGCGCGGCGGTACGATCTCGCTTACGGCGTCTTTGCGGCGGTCGCGGACCAATCGGATGCCAGCCTCGCGGGGCTTGTCGACCTGATCGCGGAACAGGGCGATGTCGCGCTGCTCGAAGCCGATCCGCCCGCCCGGATTCCGGGCGTGGCGGTCGTGTCGCAGGATCTCGGCGTCCAGATGGTCGCGCCGCAACTGACGCCGGGGCCGCGCGTCGATTTCGCGATCGTCCCGTTGAGCGAGGCCGACGCGCCCGCGATGCGCGCGCTCACCGCGCTCACTGAACCCGGCCCGTTCTTCGCGCGCACTCACCAGCTCGGCGATTTCGTCGGGGTGAAGATCGACGGCGAATTGATCGCGATGGCCGGCGAGCGGATGAAGCCCGACGGCTTCACCGAGGTGAGCGGCGTTTGCACTCACCCGGATCATCGCGGCCGCGGCTATGCCGGCGCACTGATGCGGCACGTCGCGACACGCATTCTCGGCCGCGGCGAGACGCCGTTCCTCCACGCCTATGCCGCGAACACCGGGGCGATCGCGCTCTATGAGGCGCTCGGGTTCACGCTGCGCCGCGAGGTACTGATGACGAGGCTGACGCGCGCGTAGCGCGCCGGCGCTCCGATTCAGCGCACGAAATTTCGGACGATGCCGGCAGCGTGATCGCCGCCGGCATCGTCTGCCTTCTCACCGCGGCGTATCGCCCTCGCGCACCGTCGCCGGCACCGCGCCGTTCGCGCCGGCACCGGTCGCTGCGGTCGCGCCGGCAAGCATCCCGTTGAGCGACGTGCCGCTCATGCCGAGTTCGCTCATCAGCGCATCGATCAGCGGCCCGCCGACGCGATAGCGCATCGCCGCCGCCACCGCCGCGTCGGCCAGATTGGCCTGGCCGTTGGCTCCCTCACCGTCGCTCGCACCCTCGCCGTGCAGCCCGCGCGCGTCGACGATGCTGATTTTGTCGATATTCTCCATCGGCTTGCTCGCCGCAGCGATGATCCCCGGCAGCGCCTCGAGCATCGCCTGGCGGATCAGCAACGCGGTCTGCGCGTCGCTGCGCAGGTTGATCGCCTCGTTGAGCAGCGCCTGCCCCGCCGCATCGACCTTGAACGCTGCCTCGCGCCCCTCGGCACGGACCTTCTCGGCCTCGGATTCGGCGGTCGCCTCGGTCTTGAGCGCGATCGCGCGCGCCTCGGCCGCTTCCTTTTCGGCGCCGGCGGCGACGGTGATCCCGACCGCTTCCTCCTGCGCACGCTGGGTCGCGGCGATCACCGCGACGTTCTTGTTGCGGTTGGCGATTTCGGTCGCCTTGGCGGTGGCGACGCTTTCCTCCGCGCGAACCGCAAGCGCGCGCGCCTCATTGGCCGCGGCGATCGCCTTCGATTCCTCCTCGGACTTTTGCGCGGTCTGCACCGCAGTGGTGATGCGCGCGAGCTCGATGTTGCGATCGCGCTCGATCGTCGCGGTCTGGATCGCGCCGTCGCGACTGATGTTCGCGGTCTGGGTGACCTTGTCCGCCTCGGTCTGCGCCACGGTCTGCGCCTGCATCGCGGTGATCCGCGCGATCTCGGCAACGCGAGTCTGCTCGGCCTCGGCGGTGGCGATCGCGGTCGATTGTTCGGCGCGCAGCGCGGCAAGTGTCTGTTCCTGCGTCAGCCGCGCCTGCTCCGCCGCTTGCGCGATCTCGAGCGACTGTTTGTTCGCCTCGAGGTTGCGCTGCTCGATCTCGACCCGGTTGGTCGCGACGATATCGTTGCGGACCTTCTTGCGCTCCTCGATCGTGCGGGTCAGCACGGTAAGGCCCTCGGCGTCGAACGCATTGTTTTCGTTGAAATGCTCGAACGCAGTCTGGTCGAAATGAGTGATGCTGACCGATTCGAGCTGGAAGCCATTCATATCCAGATCGGTCATCAGCGCTTCCTGCACCTTCTGGATGAAATCGGCGCGATTGGCGTGGAGATGCTCCATCGTCATCGTCGCCGCCACCGAGCGCAACGCGGAGACCAGCTTGCCGTCGAGCAGCGACTTTACCGCATCGGGATTGTTGACCGAATCGCCCAGCGTCTGCGCCGCCGCGGCGATCGACTGCATGTCCGGCTTCACCTTGATATGGAACAGCCCGATCACGTCGACGCGCAATTTGTCGAGCGTGATCAGCGCATCCTTGTTGAGCCGCGAGACCTCCAGCTTCACCGTCGTCAGCCGCACCTGCATCAACTCGTGCAGCACGGGGACGACCATGACGCCGCCGTTGAGCACTACCTTCTCGCCACCGAAACCGGTGCGGATCAGCGCCACGTCCTTGGTCGCGCGGCGATAGAGCCGGGTCAGGATGATCCCGATCACGATCAGCGAGAACAGGACGATCGCGGCGTAAATCAGAATGTTGATCAGTGACTCAGGCATGAAACTCCCCCGGTGTTACGCGCTGCTCAAATCAGATTGAGCGGAGCAGCGGGTCCCGATCGGGAACCGCGAAAAACATATTCCCCTCACGCCGGACGAGCAGCACGGTTTCGCCCTGGGCAATGCTGCCCTCGTCCTGATGCGGCTCGACCATGATGAAATGCGCCTGGCCATGCTGGTCGACGACCTTGGCACGCGCCGGGCTGCCGCGGCGCGCCGCGCCCTCGAGGATCGTGCCGCGGCGGCGCAGCAATTCGTCGGTGGTGATCGCGGAGGTCTCAAAACCCGGCATGATCCGCGCCAGCCCGTTCGCCGCCAATGTGTTGAGCATGCTGCCGACGACGGCTGCGCTGCCGACGGCCAGCCCCCAATGCAGCGGCGCACCAGTGAAGGCGCTGGCGACCTGCTGGATCGCGAGGCCGACGAGCGCAAAGCAGCCGAGCAATGACGTCAGCCAGATGAGGATCGGCAATTCGCGGCCCAGCCCGAGCCAGCCGAGCAATCCACCGTCCGCATCGGCATCGATTCCGCCGTGGAGATCGAGATGCCCGAAACCGAGCCCGATCGCCTCGATCAGCCCGATGCCGATCATGACGACGAACGCGATCGCGAACGGGGCATAGTCCGGCGTCAGCAGTTGAGCGAACATTGCATCCCCGATGTAGTCTCGAAACGCTATGCTAATGTTGGCTTCATCACAATAGCCACTGCCAGAGATGTGGAGCAGCCGCGATCCGAAACGATCAGCGCGGCCGGCGACCGAATTTGAGAACAAGGAACGGGGCGCATCCGATCGCGACGCGCGCCACAACCGCTGCAACACCCTCGATCGGACCAGCGAAAACTATGCCCCGAATTTTGTCCGCCCCGCTTCCCGACGCACCGCTTTCATCCCCAGCGGCGCGGGTCCTGTCCTATGATTGGCCGGCGATCACACACCAAGTCGACGACACGGGCAGCGCGATCCTGCCGCAATTGCTATCCCCGGAAGAATGCCGCACGATCGCAGCACTTTATTCCGACGACTGCCGCTTTCGCAGCCGGGTTGTCATGGCCCGGCATGGGTTCGGCAGAGGGGAGTATCGTTATTTCAGCTACCCGCTACCCGCCCCGATCGAAGCGTTGAGGACAGCGATCTACCCACAGTTCGCCGATCTCGCCAATCGCTGGAACGAGCGAATGGGCATCGATCAGACCTACCCCGCCGATCACGCCGATTATATCGCGCGCTGCCATGCCGCTGGCCAGACCCGCCCGACGCCGCTGCTGCTGCAATATGGACCCGGCGACTATAATTGCCTGCATCAGGATCTTTACGGCGGGCTGGTCTTTCCGATCCAGATCGCGATCTTGCTCTCCGTACCCGGCGAGGATTTCACCGGCGGCGAATTCGTCCTCACCGAACAGCGCCCGCGAATGCAGAGCCGGGTCGACGTCGTTTCGCTGCAGCACGGCGACGCCGTCGCCTTCGCAGTCCACCACCGCCCCGTAAGAGGCGCCAGGGGCAGCTATCGCGTCAACATGCGTCACGGTGTGAGCCGCCTGCATAGCGGGAATCGGCACACGCTGGGCATTATCTTCCATGATGCCCAATGAACCAAAATGGATCAAGCCGTAATATATATCATGAACTTGGCCGCAAGTTAATCATCAAGTTGTTGAACAGCAATATTATATTCTCGTGTACTTTAAAAATGTAATAGATTGTTACTCCTCGCTTTTATTTACGATTTTTTTACTGGATGTAAAATCGACGATCCATACGATGAAGCTCCCCAATGCTGCAGTTGAGTACCGCGTCAACATTCGATCTGCCGCCCGGATAATTCAGCGCGGCCATAGCGATTGAACAAAAGGGGAGTTTCGATGAACAAGGGTCGATCGTTTGCATATGCCACCGCCGCAGCGCTGGCGCTTGGTTCCACCACCAGTGCCGATGCGGTTATTATCAACATTATCGACGCTGGAGGAACGATTACGCCCGGCAGCGTTTATGATGTTAACTTCAAGGCCGCCAAGTGGTTCTTTGAATCAATCTTTAAGGATGACATTACCGTCGACTTGAAGGTCAATGTCGTCAACGGCAGCACCAGCGGTGCGCTGGGTTTGGCATTGACCTCTCCGATCAGCACCAAGCAGACCGATTGGCGTGCTGCGATCATCGCCGACGCAAAGACCTCGCTTGATTCGGTCGCTATCGCCAATCTAGCGAATTTCTCCAGCAGTACCGTAGGAATTTCTCCGGCCGTTCAGAAGGCACTCGGCATCTATAAGGGCCCGGACTTCATTACGGCGCTCATCGGCGCTGATTCCTACACTAGCTACAACGTCGGTTATCAATATGATTACGATACCCGCGACGGCATTCAGGGAGTTGCGCTCGATTTTCTTAATGTTGTCCTTCAGGAACTGGGGCACGGGCTAGGATTCTCCAGCGGGGTCAGGGATGGCAACACACTCGATTCGCGCCCGAGCAACGCTGACATGTTCCGCTATAAGGACGGCGAGTGGGACATAACCTGGGGCGGCAAGCCATATTTTTCGATCGACGGCGGCGCGAACCCGCTGTTCGGCAATTCCTATTTCACCCCGGGCGATGATGGCAGACAACCCTCGCACTGGCGCGACGCCGAACGAATCCGTGGCAGCTCCACGATGTGCGGCCAGGAACTGGAACCGCAAATCGGCGGGATGGACCCGACCGCCAATTATTGCCAGATCGGGGTCTGGACCGCGAACGACCTGGCTGTGTTCGATGCGATCGGCTGGGATGTCGCCGTAGACGTCTTGCAAAACCCGGGCTGGAGCATGTCCACGGCGCAAATCATGCGCAATTATCTGGCGTCGGTCCCCGAACCGTCGACCTGGGCGATGATGATCTTCGGCTTCGGCGCGGTCGGCGCGGCAATGCGACGCCGTCCGCGGGTGTCCGTTCGCTTCGTTTGACCGAACGAGCCGAGTGAAGCGCGCGGCCGCCCGCGGCCGCCCTTCACCCGATCGTGCGCTCCCGGCCGAGCGCCAGCGCGAGCGCACCGAGCAACCCGGCATCGCCGCCCAGCGCCGGAGGCGTAACGATCTCGCTCACCTCCCCCGGAAAATAGCCGCCACCGGCATCCCGGGCCGCAATGCGAACCTGATCGAGCAGCCCCGGCGTCTGCATCACCCCGCCGCCGAGAATGATCCGCGCCGGCTGCAGTATCGCCTGAAAGCTTCGGATTGCCTGCGCGAGATACCAAGCGATGATGCGATGCGCCGGGTGATCCGGCGCAAGATCGGAGAGCGACGCTCCCCAGCGCGCGGCGATCGCCGGCCCCGCGGCGAGGCCTTCGAGGCAATCGCCATGGAACGGGCAGGACCCCGTGAACCCGGCATCGTCCGGGTGACGCGGCATGCTGATATGCCCCATCTCGGGGTGGCTGAGCCCGCGGATCACATGCCCGCCCAAGACCGCGCCGCCGCCGATCCCGGTGCCGACCGTCAGATAGAGCGTCGAATTGGTCCCGGCCCCCGCGCCCCACAGCCATTCGGCCAGCGCCGCGCCGTTGACGTCGGTATCGATCGCGACCGGGCAGCCGAAGGCGCGCGCGAACGGCCCGGCGATATCCGCCCCGCTCCAATGCGGCTTGGCGGTGCGCGTGACATGCCCCCAGTCGGGCGAAGCGGGATCGAGATCGAGCGGACCGAAGCTCGCGATGCCGACCGCGGCATAATCATCGCCGTGCGCGCGGAGCCAGTCGATCGCGGCGGGGATCGTCTCTTCGGGGCGCGTCGTGTCGATCCGGGTCCGCGCGCGGATCTGGCGCGACGAATCCCCGACGCCGACGATGAATTTGGTGCCGCCCGCTTCGATCAGCGCGATCTTGCCGTCCATATGCGATCCCGTCCTTGCGCTGGCTCATCGGCGGGAGGCGCCGTGGGACGCGCGCTCGACCGTGATTGGCAGCTTCCTGTGGTCGGGTTCACGATAGGGCGCATCCGGATACCGCGCCACCCGCCAACGCCCCACTTTGGGCGCGCGTCACCGCCTCAGCTTATAGACCGATATGGTTTCGTCCCCCATCGGCAAGCGATCGGCGAGACGATAATCGCGCGTCACCGCGGCGGAGACCAGCGCACGTATCTCGGGCCGCTCGCCGTTGAACGGTGGGCGCATCACCACCACCGCCGGGCGCGCAGCGAGGATGCGACGCACTTCCCCCGCCTGGTCCGCGCCGGTCGCGCCATTCTCGCGCGCCCGGTTGAGGTGCGCCGGGACGATATAGCGCGACAGGCGGCATCGCTCGGTCGCGGCATAGAGCATCGTCGTCCCCGAATAGACGTATAGGCAGCCCGGCCCGCGCCCCACCGCCTGCGCCAGCGCCGCGAATTGCGTCGCATTGCCGCGGCCGTGGATATGCGCCAGCACCGTCGCCAGCCCGCCGATCGCAACCAGCCCCAGAACCGCCGGCGCCACCCGCCCGCGGAAACGCCGCGCACCGAAGAACCCGGCCGCACAGGCGCAGCCGGGGACGAGCACCGGCAGCCCGTAATGATCGAACCAGGTGCCGAACAGCGCCAGCCCGGCCAGCGCGGCCCCGAGCCAGCCAAACAGGAACCGGCGCGCGGCCCCGCTCCCACCCACCGCTTCCTGTCGCCGCGCGGCGAACGCCATCGCCACCAACGGCCCGAGCAGCAGCACAAGCGTCCCGATATTGCCCAGCATCTCCGGCAGCGGATTGGCGTTGCGATGCTCGATCGACAGGAAATTGGCGAACAGGAACGCATCGGACTGGCCGATCGCGGCATAGAAGCCCCACGCCATCGCGGTCGGGACGAGCGCGATCGCCGCCAGCATCGCACCATAGGCCAAAGTGGCGGGAAGCCGGCGATGCGCGTGCCACTCGCGCCACATCAGCCACAGCCCGAAGTAAACGCCCTCGAACACCGCCGAATATTTGATCTGGAGCGCGATCCCCACCAGCGCCATCGCCGCGACGCCCCGCCGGTGGGGAAGGCCCCCGCCATTCTCGCCCGAAACGATCAGCAGCCCCGCCGCGGCCATCGGCAGATTGTAGAAGATCGGCGATTGCCCCCCGACGCCGTTGATCAGATCGGGCCACAAAATATAGCCGATCGCTGCCGCCATCGCCCCCGCCCCCCAACCCGCGCGCGCCGCCAGTCGCGCGACGATTAGCGCGGTGAGGACGAGCGCGGCGGTCGCCATCGCCTGATAGGCGAATATCCCCCACGGCAGCGGGAGGCGGGCGGCGGGGAGGTAGAGCAGAAATAGCCCAATCGGCTTCCTGTCCCAGATATCGATGAAGGGGAGCGCGCCGCGCCACATCTCGTGCGCAGTGACGTAATAGAATTCCTCGTCGGCATGAACGACGGGGTTGCCGAAGGTCAGCCCGCGCGCGGCGATCGCGACGAGGATCAACACGATCAGGCGATAGCGATTGAGGAACCCCGCATGCATCGCGCGCGCCTATCCGCTCGGGCGGGCCGCTGTCACCAGTGCAATGCGCTTTGCTTCAGAATGGCGCTTTCTCCGAGGAGCATTTCGCGCGCCGCCCGCGGATAAACCGCGATATGGTGACCCCTACGGGCATCCAGTTATCGCGGCAAGGTATTGATTTAACACCGGTATTCTCTTCCGATCCGATTTCCATACCATCACAAGTGCCAGCTGTCCATCGAGATTGCGTGGGATGAAATGGTGTTTGCGGGCGCAATGTGAAGCTTCTTGCGGCACTGCGGCACTGACGTTTCGGCTTTCATCAAGCTTGGCCATCGACATTGTTGCACATCAGGCTTCGGCTCAGACCCAACTCGATGGCCGCGGGACCTGCACTGGACGGCGTCACGCTTCGCCAACGGTCGACATCTAATGCATCGATGAGTGCGCGACTGAGCGGTCTCGTTCGACACCAGCGAGCAGGCGCGCGTGGCTTCGCTGCAATTCTTTCTGCGATATAGGCTCAATGGACTCGATCTTGCGCGCAAGCCGGTACGCATCGCCCCAAGCGACGAGATTGCTGTAATCCCGTCGCTTGGATAAAAGCCACATGTTCTGCTCAGGTTTGGCTGGCTGATGCACCCTGCCGCCCGAAGGTCACCTTGTCCTTCCGGCCTGTCGTCGGATCGGTACGGTGGAGGCTGAACGATTGGCCCGCGAAGGGGCCCGCGATCAGATCGGCCATCATGACCTCTGCAAGACGGTTCTCCACGGTGCTGAACGGCACGATCAATTCGAGCAGCCATAGCCGATCGCCGGATTTCCATTCGGCGGGGTCGAGGCGTTCGCCCTGCTCCACCTTTTGCTCGGCGCCCTCGGACAGCCATCCCCAAAGCGCGACCCCGAGCGGCATCTGCTCCAACCCTTCACGCGTCACCCCCGGAAGGAAATTCTCCGGATCGATCCCGTCGAGGCCAGGCAAGGGCCCGAAACGGAATATCCGAAATTGCTCGTGCAGCAGCGCCGGCATGATCGACCATTCGAGATCGGCAAGCTTGAGGTGTTTATGCACCGGCGATTGCGTCAGCAACCAGGTGATCTGCCCCAGCGCTTCCGCAACCGAGCGCGGGCCAACATTCGTTTCCAAATCGATTCTCCTAGAGCGCCGGTGCAAGCTGGGCGATTTCGTCGGCGACGGGAAGCGGCGGCTGTGTGATCGCGCCGACGCCCTCGCCGGCGTGGAACCCCGCCATCGCGACGAGCAGCCGATTGAGCGCATCGGGCGCCGCGCCCTGCGCAACCCCGGCGCCGCGCTGGCCGGTTTCGCCGCCAATGAGCGACGCGCGATCTGCGGCGTTGAGCGAGATCGGGGCCGCATCGCCGAGGATCGCAATCGCCTTAGCCAGCGGATCGCGATCGTCACCGGCGGCGACGCGCTCGGGTTGGTCGGCGGACCAGGCTTCGCCCAACGGCTGCCAGCCCGCGACCAACCGCGCGGCCTCCGCCGGCCGAGCATCGCCCGCCTCCGCGGGAGCGGCGTCGGCGTAAACCGCCGCGGGCGTCTTCTTCACGGCAATGCCCTGGTCTTCGGGCGTTGCCGCGAAGGTGCGGGGTGACGGGGCCGCTGACGCCCGCGACTGCGGCGGCGCCTCGGTTGCGGTCATCGACGCTTCGACGGTTTCGTCGGCCGATGACTCGTCCGCGGTCGCCGGCCGATCGGGCGATTCCCCATCCGCAAGGCCGGAGAATCTGATCTTCGGAGTGTCGCGTGCCGAATCTTCGTCATCGGCGATCATGGCGTCTTGCGCGTAGAAAACGGGCTCTTCATCAGCCACTGAAGCGGCATCTTCATAAGCGAGGAACACATCGCCGACATCCCCGCCGGTGCCGTTCGTCCGGACGAAGCTGGAATAAGCGTAAAACACATTGTCGGTCGCGCCGTCGACCGGCGCGCCGGTCTTGTCGAGCGACAGGCGAATCGCGCTGATCCGGCTCTCGGCCAGCGTGCTCAGTTCGTCGGCCTGGCTGATGCCGTCCTGATTGCGATCCTGCCAGATCTGGAACCGGGCGAATTCGGCGTCGCCGGCATCGAAATAATCGTTGCCGTTGCTGTCGTAGGCACGCAGCCCTTCGAGATCGGACACCGCGCCGGCATAATCCGCTGCGAAACTCAGTTCGTTGTAACGATCAATCGCACCGCTGCCGTCCCGGTCGAGCACCAGGAAGCCATCGTCGGCGGCAACCCAGCCGGTCCGATCCTCGGCGCCGTCGCCGTTCATGTCGAAATAGACATCGGATTCCTGAAGTGAGACTAGTTCGATACCGTCGCCGTCGAGATCGAGCACCACCGGGGGCAATGGCTGATCCCAGGGCCATCCTTCAACATAGACAAACTCACTGAATTTAGTAGAGGTTCCATAACCGTTCCGGTCTGTGATCGTCCAATAAATCGTTCCAGATGATCCGTAGTGAGAATTATAATATCTGTCGTATATGTTTAAATCCATTTTTCCGTTGCCGATATACCTAACAGATACATCCCAACTTCCCAAAGAATCCGATTCCCAGCTCACATTAGAAATTACAAATCCATCATTATCATCTTCATCTATAATTTTATATCTAATATAAGTACTTGCCATACCATAGTGAGAATAATCATATTCAAGACGCTGGCTATCATTCCCATCTTCTACCCGCACCGTCGCATTGACCGCGGTCGATATAAGTCCACCACCATCGATTGCCGCCAGTTCGGGGTAATAATATTCTATTGCTTCTTTGTTGGTCGCCGTCTGCTGCACCAACTGGAACTGGCCGGCGCTGTTAGGGTCAGCCCTTACCGAGAACAGCGGCGCTTCGGACGTGCCGTTACCGCTATTACGCGCTCCCCGTTGACCCTGCACCATGTTGCCGTGCAGATCGATCAAATCATTGTTCGCAGAACCAGCAATTTCGGTCTGGTTCGTTATATCGATCGTGTCCTCGACCTCGTAAGCGCCCGCTCGGAAGCGCCTATATGGCAAACCGATTGAAGACTCGATCCCGAAATCGACCGAGAGCTCCGCTGCAGTGGCGCCCAATTGCTCAAGGAAATAACCGAAACCTCCGAACCAGTCGGATGCGGCGCGCTGGTTCAGCCCCAGCTCGTTGGCCCGAGCGAACACGATCGCCCATTCTGCTGCAAATTTCGTCGTCGGCTCGGACGCGATCAGGGCAAGCACCGACGAAGACGCCGCTAAAAACTGCTCGTAACGCGCGCCGGCGGCGAGATTTCCAAATACAATATTGGAATCAAAATTCTCACGGTCGATACCGGACAGTTTAAGGCCGTTGTAAAATGCCCTTTTCAGAATGACGCTTCCGCCGAGGATCTGGAAATCCGGATCCGTCAGTCCGTTATAGGCGCCGTAGGCAATGAGCTTTTCTGCACCTTTCTGACCAGAATATCGCCTTGTAATCGCGGAATCGTCGCGCGTCGACCAAGGTCGATAAACGAACTCGGATTTGCGCATACCGTAATTTCCGGCCTGCACCTTCTCCGGTGTAGCCAGGCGCCCTCCGATCGTCGCCAACACCGAATTGAATGTCGCCGCAACCGAGCTCGCGACACTGATCGCTGCGTCCCGCGATCCGCCTTTTCGGCTATAGGAATTAGCCACATCGAACGACTGCGTCTCGGGGTCCCAGATGACATCAGCGCCGGATCGCGGCGTTCCGCCAAATACCGAGCCGATAAGCCCGCCGACGATAAATCCGAGAAAGGCGCCTGCGAGTGCACCTACAGGTCCGGCCCAGGCGCCCAGCTTTACGCCTAGCAAAGTTGCTTCGAATCCGGTCCCGACGACGGACGCTACCCCAAGAATCGAACCGGCCGAGCTTCCCAGCGAACTCCCAATCTGACCACCTATCGTGTCAAAGCGGACAAGCTCACTCGCGAGTTTCGTGCCGAGGAACGCCGCTCCGGCATTGGCGAGGCCACCACCTATCCCCTCAAAGGGATTTGTCGCCCCTTTGAGCAGATTTTGTGAAACCGTCGATATAACGTTATTGAGGCCGGTCTGAAGCACTTGTCCAGGGATGCCGTCGATCCCTATTTCGTTGATTAAAGATGCGATCAGATACGATGATGCCGCCCCTATGATATTCCCGGCGAATTCGGTTTCGATATTTGCCAGAACCTCTTTTCTCGTCAACGGTAGCGTCCCGCCCCCGCCATTAGCGATTACTTCGAAGATATTCTCGAGAACGGTCGCAAGCGCGCCGCTAAGAACGATTTTCCCGGCCGCGCTTTGGCCGAGGATATTGCCAAGTGTCGAGCCAAATGACGCGCCAAGCGCACCCGCCGTGTCGATTCGTTTGCCCTTCGCAATCTCGCCCTTCCAGACCACAGCCTGCGCGGCACCGGACAAGCGGCTGCGACGGATGCCGTTGCTGTCTGGCTCTTCGATTCCGGTGAAATCACTGTACTCGGACCACACGCGCTTGATCGCCGCCTCAGACGTCACATCGTAGCGCTCGACTTCTCGTCCCTGGTCGGTGACGACCGAGACGGTGAAACTACCATCCAGATTCTGTTGCAGAACGGCATTGCGATTGGGCGCGAGCTGGACCTGCGTCTGCTCGGGATTGCACAGCGCCTCATTGTGAACCCGGTTCCCGTCTGCGATATATGTCGGATGGGGCTCAACGGCGATGCTATAAACGTCAACGCTCTTATCGATGACAGCCGTCCATTCCACCGTCGCGGTGCCGTCTGCCGTCGCGATCCGATCGCCGACCTCGATCTTGCCAGCGGTGCGGAAGCTGCCATCGTGAGTTGGCCCCCGAAATGACCTGACAGGGTCTCGCTCTTAGATAAGAGTGAGCCATATGACTGAGCATACGACTAGGCGCTACAATGGCGGCGAGGTCCTCTCCGGGGTTCAGCGCCGGAGGCGCT